>WNGB01002317.1_pt1 | contig 51203 bp, 55 predicted proteins | sample 5400681 | NCBI WGS metagenome assembly WNGB01 (sample SAMN13153367, study PRJNA577476) | soil metagenome | isolation source: 115 cm soil or saprolite under grassland replicate 2 | place: USA:California | collected 2016-06-15
TGGTCGGCAAGATAGGCGGCGCTCGCGGAGACGATCTCTGCGGCGACCGCCGCACGCAGATCACGCTCGACGGACGCGATCGCGCTCATAGCTCCTGGAGCTTCACCCCGTCCAGCGTAGATGATGCGCAGATGGAGCCAGTCCGCTGGGGCCTCATGTCCACGGCCCGGATCAACCTCTACATCCTCGAAGGCGCGCGCCAGACCGAGCGCGCGGCAATCGTCGCCGTCGCCAGTCGCGATCAGCGCCGTGCCGATGCCTACGCGCGCGAGCACGGAATCGAGCGTGCCTTCGGCAGCTACGACGCGCTGCTCGAAGATCCCGACGTCGAGGTCGTCTACATCAGCCTGCCGAACTCCCTGCACGTCGAATGGTCGATCCGCGCGCTCGAGGCCGGCAAGCATGTCCTCTGCGAGAAACCGCTCGGCCGCCGTCCGGCGGAGGTCGAGCGGGCCTTCGACGCGGCCGAGCGGGCGGATCGCCTGCTGATGGAGGCGTTCATGTATCGCCACCATCCGCAAACGAGAAGGTTGCAGGAGGTCGTGGCGTCAGGTGCGATCGGCGAGCTGCGCCAGCTGCGCGCGTGCTTCTCGTTCACGCTCGACGATCCGAACAACGTGCGCATGTTTCCCGAGCTCGACGGCGGGGCGCTGATGGACCTCGGCTGCTACTGCGTCAGCGTGTCGCGCTTTCTTGCGGGCGAGCCCGAGCGCGTCTTCGGACGTCAACGGGTCGGCCCGACAGGCATCGACCTGGGCTTCACAGGGCTGCTGCAGTTCCCCGGCGACGTGTTCGGCGAGTTCCACTGCGGGTTCGATCTGTCGGAACAGAGCGGCATCGAGGCGATCGGCTCGGAGGGGTCGGCTCTGGTGCGCGAGCCCTTTCACTGTATCGATCCGCACATCGAGGTGAACGGGGAGCGGATGGACGTCGAGGATGTCGACCGCTACTTCCTGCAGATGGAGAACTTCAGCGCGGCGGTCCGGGGCGAGGCCGAGCCGCTTCTCGGCCGCGACGATGCGCTCGGTCAGGCGACGACGATCGAGGCGCTGTACCGCTCGGCGGCGAGCGGTGCCGCCGAGGCTCCTTGACGAGCCCCGGCGATTCCGTCGAGGTCGCGATCGATGCCGACCGGCTGCACTTCTTCGACCCGGAAACGGAGGCAGCTCTCTCGCACGAGTGACGTTGAACCCGGGGCGCTAGTTCGTCACATTCATTAGTAGTTACAACTAACAACACGCGACCTCCACCGTCACCGCTTCGTCGGGTCCGGTCTCGAGCCGCGCGTGAGCGTGTAGCCCCCGTCGAGCCTGAGCACCGCGCCGGAGACGTGCTCGGCCGCGTCGGAGAGGAGCCACGCGACCGCGGCCGCCACGTCGGCCTGAGTCGCGAGGCGGCGCGCCGGCGTGTCCGCGACTGCGAGATCGGGGTCGAGCTCCGGTGGCAGCGCGTCGTTGCGCCAGCCGGGCGCGACCGCGTTTGCCCGAACGCCGTGGGAGCCGCCCTCGATCGCCGCGACCCGCACGAGCGTCTGGAGCGCGAGCGACGCAGCGCCGGCCGCGCCCCCACCCGGAAACGGCTGCGTCCCCAGGATCGAGGTGACCGCGATCCAGCAGCCGCCGCGACCGCGCTTGTAGGCTCCGCAGAGATAGCGCTGCGCGGCGAAGAACGGCTCCTCCGTCCAGGCGCGGAAGGTCGCGAGCCAGGCTTCAGGCTCGAGCTCGGCGAGTGGCCGCAGCTCGGGGCGCGGCGCGACCGTGACTAGGGCCGGGGCTTCGCCCGGATCACCTTCGCGGTCGACCTCGTAACCGTACTCACCCAGCGCGACAGCGAGGCCGTCGGGGCCGGACTCGACGACGAGGACGGAGCCGTTCAATACTTCCCGATCACGAGGCCGCCGTCGACGCGCAGGTAGGCGCCGGTCGTGTACGTGGACTCGGCGAGATACGCGACCGCCTCGCCGATCTCCCGCGGCTCGGCCGGCCGGTGTCCGAGCGGAATCGCCGCCTGCACGGCCGCGCGCCCCTCCGCCGTTGCGAAGTCGGGTGCGGGGATGTTGATGTCGGTGTCGACCCAACCGGGGCCGACGTGGTTGACGGAGATCCCGTCTGCACCCCATTCGCGCGCCATCACGCCGGCGAGAAGCCCGACGGCGTGCTTGGTCGCGCCGTAGACGCCCAGCGACGCGCTGGACATGGCCGCGTGCACCGACGAGGTGATCACGATCCTTCCGCCTTCGCCCTGGCGCCGCATCTGCGCCGCCGCCGCGCGGCACCCGTAGAGGACGCCGTGCAGGTTCACGCCAGTGATCAGGTCCCACGACTCACGGCTGACAGCGTCGAGGCGCTCCCAGCGAGCAACGCCGGCGTTTGCGACGAAGATGTCGAGCCGGCCCAGCTTCTCGACGACCTCGGCGACGAGCCGCCCGTTCTCCTCCGGCCGGGAGACGTCGGCCCGGACGAAGACGCCGCGCCGCCCGAGCCGCTCGAGCTCGGCCACCCGTCGTGCCGCCTCCTGCTCGAAGGCGACGTCGTTGATCGCGACGTCCGCACCTCGCTCCGCGAGCACGAGTGCGATCCCGCGCCCGATCCCCCGGTCCTGCGCTGCTCCGGTGACGAGCGCGACCCGGCCTGCCAGCGTCCCGCTTCGCGTCACCCGCGGCTCCGCCTGACTAAGCCGCCAGCTGCGTGCGTCCCGGGTCGAGACGGCAGGGGAGGCAGACACCCTCGTTCGCGCCGACCTCGTCGTGCGGATGAAGAGGCTCCTTGCACCGACGGCAGTGGCTTCCAGCCTCGGAGCCGAAGAGTGCGCGAACCAGCTTGGTGACCATGGCTCCTCCGTTTCGCCGATGAACCTGTTACGAGGCGGACCGAATCCAGCTTAGCGACAGGGTCGACGCTGTCACAAGCGATCGCCGAGTTCTTTACGCGGTCTTGACCGGCCGCGCCGTTCACGTTCGTCGTCAGCACGCGCGCGCCCTCGCGCCCGAACAGCTGCACGGTCGCGCGTCCGATTCCCGAGCCGGGGCTCGTGACGACCGCGATCCTTCCGGGGAGCTTCATGCTCGACGTCCGACCCGAAATCTGATCGAGTTCACGAACGTCCCGGCGGACTGCGAGGAGGAAGATGAGCGATCGCTTGAAGACCAGCCTCGGCATTTGGGCGCTCGGGCCGATGGTAACCCGCTTCGTGCCGGGGGGCTATCAACCCGAGCACGCAGGCGAGACGACGGCGCAACGGGTGCGCCGGGCCGTCGAGGGGCTCGGCGACCTCATCGACGGCTACGAGTTCCATTACCCGCAGGAACTCTCGGAGGAGAATCTCGACGACGTTCGCAACGCGCTCGACAGGCACGACGTCTACTGCCTCGCGACCGGGCTGCACCTCGACCCGCTCTTCGGCCGCGGCGGCCTGGTCTCGCCGGACGCGGCGACGCGTGAGGAGGCGCTCCGGCGAACGCTCGCCGCGATCGATTTCGCCGGGGAGCTCGGAGCCCACTTCATCATCTGGCCCGGGATCGAGGGCTACAACTACCCGTTCCAGATGCCCTACCGCGAGAGCTGGGCCTGGTTCCTCGCCGGCGTCGGCCGGGCGGCGCAGCGCTGCAAGGAGCGCGGGATCCTGCTCTTCCTCGAGCACAAGAACTCGGAGCCGGCGATGAAGATCCTCATGCGCAACGTCGGGATGACGCTGCACGTGATCCACAAGCTGCGCGGCCAAGGCTTGGACAACGTCAAGGTCAACATGGACTGGCAGCACCTGATCATGAATGGGGAGAACCTGGCCGAGTACGCCGCCCTGCTGGCCGCGGAGGGCGTGCTCGGACACCTGCACGCGAACTCGGGCTGGGGCACGTTCGACGATGACAACATGGTCGGCGCCACGGCGTTCATGGAGACGCTCGAGCTGGCCGTCGAGCTCCGCCGATCCGGCTACGGCGAGAACGGGGAGCGGCTCGGCTTCGACCTCTACCCCTACACGGAGGATGCGGTCGCCGCCGTCAGGCGGAGCGTGTTGCAGTGGCGGTTCATCGACGGGATAGCTGCGAGGATCGACGACGCGGCTTTGCGCGAGGCGCAGCTGCGGAAGGACGCCGTCCGCGCGTACGAGCTCGTCTACGCCGCTCTCGGAGCATGAGGCTCCAGCACGTCTCCACCCTCTATCCCGCCGGCCTACAGGAGGACGTTCGGGGTTTCTACGGCGGCATCCTCGGGCTCACCGAGAAGCAGACCGCGATCGGCGAGCGTGGCGCGCACCTGGAGCCTCACTCGGCGTGGCACGTCTGGGGCCCGGCGCTTCCTGTGCGCGAGCCGACGCCGATCCCGAACCGACCGCGCTTCTTGTGCGCCGATCCCTTTGGGAACCTCGTCGAGCTGACGACGATCGTCGGCGACTCCCGCAGGTGATCCGCGCCGACCGGCTCGCGGCCGAGTCTGTTCTCGTCGGCCTCGACGTCGGGACCACCGGCATCAAAGCGGTCGCGGTCTCCCCGGAGGGCGAGGTGCTCGCGCACGCGGAGGAGGAGTATCCGCTCTCGACGCCAAGGCCGGGGTGGTCGGAGCAGGACCCCGAGGATTGGTGGCGCGCGAGCGAGGCGGCGCTCGCGGCGGTTGGTGCCGCGCGGGCGTCCGGGATCGGGCTCTCCGGCCAAATGCACGGGCTCGTCGCGCTCGACGCGAGCGATCGCGTGCTCCGGCCGGCGATTCTCTGGAACGACCAACGGACGGGGGTGGAGTGTGAGGAGATTGAGGAGCGCATCGGGCGCGAGCGGCTGATAAAGCTGACCGGCAACCGCGCGCTGACCGGCTTCACCGCGCCGAAGCTCCTCTGGCTGCGCAGGCACGAGCCGAAGGTCTACGAGCGGATCGCCCACGTCCTGCTCCCGAAGGACTACGTTCGCCTGCGCCTGTCGGGCGAACGGGCGATCGACGTGGCCGACGCCTCCGGGACGCTGCTCTTCGACGTCGCCCGTCGGCGCTGGAGCGACGAGGTGCTGGACGCGCTGGAAATCCCGCGCGACTGGCTTCCGGAGGCACTCGAGTCGCCCGAGGCCTCGGGGCACACCCGCGACGGCGTGCCGGTCGCCGCCGGGGCCGGCGACCAGGCCGCGGGGGCGCTCGGCGTCGGCGTGGATCGACCGGGCCCTGTCTCTGTGGTCCTCGGAACGTCGGGCGTCGTCTTCGCCGCACTTCCCGCGTTCCAAGCCGATCCCGAAGGGCGGGTGCACGCCTTCTGCCACGCGGTTCCTGGCGGCTGGCACGCGATGGGCGTGATGCTGTCGGCTGCCGGTTCGCTGCGCTGGCTCAGAGACGTCGTTGCTCCGGCCGCTTCTTACGAGGAGCTGGCCGCTGACGCAGCGCGCATCCCGGCCGGCGCGGCGGGGGTGCTCTTCCTGCCGTACCTGAGCGGCGAGCGGACGCCGCACGCCGATCCGAACGCGCGCGCGGCCTTCGTCGGGCTCCGGATCGCCGACGGTCGCGGGACGCTCACTCGGGCGGCGCTCGAGGGTGTCGCCTACGGCCTGCGCGATTCGCTGGAGCTGCTGCTGGCGCTCGGCGTCCTGCCGGACGTAGGGCGCGCTTCCGGCGGCGGCGCCCGCAGCCGCCTCTGGCTCGAGATCGTCGCCTCGGTGCTCGGGCTCCCGCTCGAGCTGACGGCCGTCGAGGAGGGCGCGGCCTACGGCGCCGCCTTGCTCGGCGGTGTCGCCGCGGGCGTCTTCGCCGATGTGCACGAGGCGGTCGCGGCGTGCGTCCGCATCCGCGAGCGCATCGACCCGAACGACAGCTGGCGCGAGGTGTACGAGGGTGGTTACGCTCGTTTCCGCGCGCTTTATCCGGCGCTCAAGACCTTGGAGGAGGCATGACGACAAGGTCGCCTGAGCTGCCCTATCGACCGCAATAGCTGCAGGATGGCATGGCCCGCGCGGCCGAGCAGCGAGGCGGCCTGGTCCATGATGCCGCTTGGCACGCCGAAGTCTGCGAGCGTGCTGAGCGCGGGTCGCGACGCAAACCTCGAGTGCAGCGGCCGGCCGAGCCGAACCCTTTAGACAGCGATTTTGGGGCGGTGGGTGTATGTTCACCCCCCCAAGGGCGCAAGCGCGCGAAGGAGGTGCCGGTGGACCCGGAGAAGTACATCCAGACCAAGGTCGACGAGTTCGCCTCGACAGTGGAGGACCTCAGCAAGTCAGAAGTGCCGCGAGGCATGAACCGTGCCCAGGTGCTCAAGGTGATCGGGGCCGGTGGCGCGGCCGTGTCGCTCCCTGCATTGCTCGCCGCATGCGGAGGAGGCGGGGGCGGCAGCAAAGCGGGGGTCGGGAAGTACCCGAAGACGCCAAAGTGGAAGTTCGTCTTCGTCAACCACGTGACGACGAACCCGTTCTTCGTTCCGACGCAGTACGGCATCTCGGATGCGGATGAGATCTTCGGGACGACGCACCAGTGGACCGGGTCGGCGAGCAGCGACGTCTCGCAGATGGTCAGCGCGCTGAACACGGCGATCTCTTCCGGGGCGGACGGGATCGCCGTCTCGATCATCGACCCGAAGGCGTTCAACGGGCCGGTGCAAGACGCGCTCAACTCCAAGATCCCGGTCGTCTCCTACAACGCCGACGCGCCGGCAACAAGCGGGAACAAGCGCCTCGCCTACATCGGGCAGGACCTGTTCCAGTCGGGCGTCAAGATGGGCGAGCGGATCGCCTCGCTGATCAGCAGCGGCGACGTCGCGGGCTTCATCGCCACGCCCGGATCGCTGAACATCCAGCCGCGCATCGACGGCGCCAAGCAGGCGATCAAGGCCTCGGGCAAGCCGATCAACTTCAAACAGATCGCGACCGGGCCCCAGGTCAACCAGGAGCTGTCGACGATCGACGCCTACTACCAGGGGCACAAGGACCTGAAGGGGATGTTCGCCGTCGACGCGGGCAGCACCCAGGGCGTGGCGCAGACGATGCAGAAGTACGGTCTTCCGAACAAGGGCATCCACGGCGGCGGCTACGACCTCCTGCCGACGACGCTCAAGCTAATCGACAAGGGCTTTCTCGACTTCACAATCGACCAGCAGCCCTATCTCCAGGGCTTCTACCCGGTGGTGCAGCTGTTCATGTACAAGATCTCGGGTGGGCTGATGGCGCCCTCCGACACGAACACCGGCCTGCTGTTCGTGACGAAGGACAACGTCAAGCCGTACCTGACCACGAAGACGCGCTACGAGGGGAGCTCGAGCACACAGCAGTACGTCAAGACGTCGTAAAGACTCGGGGTCGTAGGAAGTGGCCGTAGCGGAGCCGCAGGCGGAGCGTCTCGCCCGGGCGAGGGGCCTTGGCTGGCGCGCTCTCGGCGCGTTCGCGCGGCGACGCGAAGCGAGCATCTTCGTCGTCGGGCTCGCGCTCGTCGCCTACTTCTCGCTGCGTTCGTCGGCGTTCTACCAGGGCGCCAGCATCAAGAACATCGCCGTGTACATCGCGCCCCTGGCGTTGATCGCCTCCGGCGAGGTGATGCTGCTCATCTGCGGCGAGATCGACCTCTCGATCGGACGGGTATTCGCCCTCTCGCCGATCGTCATGTACCTCACCTCGGCGCCTTCGCCCGACGGGCTCGGCCTGCCGGTCTGGATCGGCGTCGTTTTCGGCATCCTCGCCGCCGGCGGCGTGGGAGCCGTGAACGGGATCGTCACGACCGTCTTCCGCGTCCCCTCCTTCATCACGACGCTGGGGATGCTCTTCTTCCTCAACGGGATCAACCTCCGGGCACTGCACGGCTTCCAGGTCGAGACGCCCAGCGGCGCAACGTTCACCAAGATCTTTGGGGGCGAGCCGCTGTGGTTCAACTCGGAGTTCTGGTGGGCGGTCGGTTTGGTGATCCTGCTCCAGATCCTGCTCGTCCGGACGAGGTGGGGACTGCACACGGTAGCGACGGGCGGGAACCTGATCGGCGCGAGCGAGAGCGGCGTCAACGTCCGGCGGATCAAGATCGGCAATTTCATGCTCGCGAGCATGCTCGGGGGTTTCGCCGGGATCATGGACTCCGTTCGGATCACGTCGATCCTGCCGCTCCAGGGTGGCCCGGACATAATGTTCCTCGGGGTTGCCGCGGCCGTGATCGGCGGTACCTCGCTCCTCGGCGGGTCGGGCACGGTCATCGGTGGCTTCCTCGGCGTCTGCGTCCTCGCCGTCCTGAACATCGGCTTCACGACCCTCGGCGTCAGCGCGTTCAACTTCGACCTCATCATCGGGCTCGCGATTCTCGTTTCGATGCTGCTGAACGTGCAGATCCAGCGCCTCAAGAACCTCGGTAGGCTGGGCAGGCCGAGATGAGCGAGTCGGGCAACGGCCGGGAGGCCGCAGACGCAATCCGCGTCGAGAACATCTCGAAGCGGTTCGGAGCTGTCGTCGCGCTCCAGGATGTATCGCTGCACCTGAAGAAGGGCGAGGTCCTAGGACTGATCGGCGACAACGGGGCCGGCAAGTCGACGCTGATCAAGATCATCAGCGGCTTCCACCAGCCCGACCGCGGCAAGATCTATGTCGAAGGGCAAGAGGTGCAGATCCGCTCCGTCGCCCAGGCTCGAGTGCTCGGGATCGACACCGTCTACCAGGACCTCGCGCTCGTCCCGGGCCTGTCCGTCTACCACAACATGTTTCTCAAGCGGGAGCTCGTCCAGAAGCTTGGGGGCGTCGAGCTCCCGATGCTCGACAACTCAGAGATGCGCAAGCGGGCGCGGAAGTACCTCGACGAGATGGGCGTCCGGATCCCCGACGTCGACGCCGAGGTGGCGCTGCTCTCGGGAGGGCAGCGCCAGTCGGTCGCGGTCGCGCGCTCTGTCTACTCGGAGGCGAAGATCCTCCTTCTCGACGAGCCGCTGGCGGCGATGGGCGCGAAGGAAGGCGCCTTGATCCTCGACTTGATCCGACAGCTGAAGTCGCGGGGAGACGTCTCGATGATCTTGATCGTGCACAACTACGCGCACGTGTTCGAGGTCTGCGACCGGGTCAACCTGCTTCAGCACGGCCGGATCGCCTTCGACAAGCCGACGACCGAGACGTCCCTCGAGGAAGTCACCGACCTCGTCGTGCGCGAATACCGCCAGGCCGCCGCGGGCTAGCGGGCTCGACGTTCCTCACCCCGAGGGTTGGGTGAGGTAATCGAAGGTCTGTTGAGCGCGCTCGCGAGCGAGGTGAGCTGCTCGACCGTCTCGTCGAGTTCTTCTTGCGCGCGAACGGGTACTCACTCGTCGCCGCGCTCGGAGTCTCGGCTCAGGACGTGGCCGACAGAGGGCCCGGATAGTTCTCCGGACCGTTTGTCGGCGGGGGACAGGCGCTGCTTGTCCTCGCGTCGTACCTCGCCGTCCTGCTCATGGCATCCGGCTGGGTTCTCCGCCGCCGCGACGTCGTGTGACCGGCGCGGGCCGGCGGAACGGCTCGCTCACGCAGTGACCGAGAGCAGGCTCTCGGTCTCCTCAACCAGCGGCGCAGCGCCGAGACGCGTGAAGATCGCGTGGGCCCCTGCCAACGGTCGCGCGGCCTCCGCCGGCCGCCCGGAGGCGATGAGGCAGCGGCCGAAACCGAGCAGCATCTCTCCGTGCTCGAGTATGCACCCGTACTCCGCCCACCGTTTGGCTGCTTCCGAATAGCGTCGGGCCGCTTCGTTTGTGTCCCCCTGCGACTCTCCCAAGAGGGCGCTTCCCGTGAGGATCGCGTTGCGTCCGCGGGCTGTGCTCGTCTCTGCCGCATCGAGCAGACGCTCGGCGAGGTCCTCCGAGCCGATCGCGATAGAGATGCGAAGGGCGTCCGTGAGATGCTGCGAGTGCAACGGGCTCTGAGGGCGCGAGGCCCCCTCGAACTCCTCCAGGAAAGCGAGGGCGGCCCGATGCTCGCCGCGCGCCTGCTCCGTGAGCGCCGCAATCACCGTGGCCGGGTGTAGCACCTGTGGATCGGAGATTTCCCGTGCGCGGGAGACGAAATCCTCCACGAGTGCGGCCGCTTCGTCCACGTCTCCGCGCCGGACGAGCACGTAGGCCTGGTAGCACAGCGCCATCGCTCCGACGTAGCTGCGACCGTGCTCCCGTTCCCAAGTGAGCAGCTCGTCTGCGACCTCGAACAGCTCATCCCAGCGTCCAAGGTCGAACAGCGTCCACAGTGTGTGCGCCTTGCCCCACATGACCCAACTGATCTGCCCTCGGCGCATTCCGAGCTCGATGCCCGCAGTAAAGAGCCCGTGTGCGGCGGCCGGGCCTTCGTAATACAGGACCCAGCTGCCGAGATTGTTGTGCGAGCGGACGATCTCATGTCCGATGCCTAGGTCGAGCGCTCGCCGCCGCGCCTCACGAAGGTCGTCCAGCCCTCGAATGTCACCGAGATTGCTGCGGGCGCTACCTCGCGTCTGCAGCGCGAGCACGACCTGCTCCTCCATCCCCAAGGCTTGGGCTAGCTCGATTGTCTTGTTCGAGAACTCGAGACACTGGTCGTTGTTCACCGCCAGCATGTGGTCGCGGGCGAGCTGCGCGTATGCACGCACGAGCTCTGGCCCGGGCGACTCCTGTTCGAGGATCTCGGTGGCTCTTTCCAGAAGCTCCCAGGCGCGCGCAGTCTCTCCGCGAAACTTCAACACGGTCGCAACGCGTACGAGCGCCTCGGCCTCGCCCACCGTGTTCCCGCGGCCACGAAACTCTGCGAGGGCTTCGTCACAGAAACGCTGGGCCTCGGGAAGGCGGCCTCCAAGCCAAGCGGCGTCGGCCGCCTTTCCCAGGACCCGCGCCCGCTCGCCGTGGCCGGGGGGAACGAGCTCGAGCGCCTGCGCGTAGTAGTCCTCGGCCGTTCGGACGTCGAGCGGAAAGGCGCGGTCCCCGGCCATGACTAGGAATCTCGCCGTCGGCTCCTCGAGTTCGTGCGCCTCGTCGTCAGCGCCGGCTCGGCGGGCAAGCTCGAGCGCCTGGCGGTAATGGTGGGCGAGAAACTCCGCGTGGTCGGTGACGCGCTCGCCGGCGAGCTGCTCGATCCACTCAGCCGCCGCTCGGTGCCTGCGCGAACGCGCAGCTCGCGGAATCTGTCCATAGGCGACATCGCGGACGAGCACATGCCAGAACGAGTACTCCTCCTCGTGCTCCACCGACGAGCTCCTCGCCGGTCGGACGAACTCCTTCCGTGCAAGCTCGTGGAACACCTCGCGCGCGCGCGCAGGATCGAGGCCGCTCATCGAGGCAATCGCTCCTGTCCAAAAGGTCTTTCCGAACACAGCTGCGTCATGGAGCAGCGACTTGCGATCCGGCTCGAGCGTGTCCAGCCGCGCCGCGATGAGCGCCTGGACCGTCTCGGGCACGGGGATTTCGCCGTCTGACGCGATCTCGAACGTTCGGTCGCGCTGCTGCAGAATTCCGCGGTCGAGCAGCATCCGCGCAAACTCCTCCGCGTAGAGCGGATTGCCGCCGGATCGCTCGAGCAATGCGATCTGGGTCTCGGCCGGGAGAGCCGCTTGCGCAAGAAGGGCAGCGACGAGCTTCGCAGTTTCCTCTGGCGTCAGCGGCGAGAGCGAGATCGTCGAGGAATTGCGCTTGCCGCCGCCCCACGCCGGACGCCCCTCGAAGAACTCGGGGCGAGCTGTGCACACGACGAAGAGTGGGACTTCCGTGCACCAGTCGGCGAGATGCTCGAGGAAGTCGAGCAGAGCGCCGTCAGCCCAGTGTAGGTCCTCGACCAGGAGCACCAGTGGCCCTCGTGCCGCGACGGCTTCGAGGAAGCGACGCCAGGCCGTGAAGGACTCGTCTCGGTCGACAGCCGAAGTGTCCGCGGTGGTCGTTCCGACGAGTGGGCCCAGCCGAGCGGCGAACCACTCGCGCTCGGAGTCGTCTTCGACCGCCGCTTCGACTGCCGAGAGGAGCTTGCGTTCCGCCTCCGCAGGACCATCTGACTCGAGAATGCCTGCCTGCGCTTTCACGATCTCGCCGAGGGCCCAGAACGTAATGCCCTCCCCGTACGAGAGGCACCGTCCCTGCCGCCAGACCACGGCGTCCGGCCGCTGGGCCAGCAAGTTCGCGAACTCGGCGACCAGGCGCGTTTTGCCAACCCCCGGCTCGCCGACAACGGTTACGAGCTGCATTGACCGCTCCCGCACGGTGCGGGCGTAGGTGTGGTCGAGCAGCGCGAGGTCAGCATCCCTGCCGATGAGAGGTGTGGCCCGCCGGGCTTCGGTCGCCTGTGAGCGCGCGGCCTTCGCCTGCCAGATCGGCACTGGGTCCGCCTTCCCCCTGACTTCGACGGGGTCGAGCGGCGTGTAGTCGAAGACATGCTTCGTCGCGTTATAGGTCGGCTCGCCGACAACGACGCTGCCGGGCGGTGCAGCCGTCTGCAGCCGGGCTGCGGTATTCACCACGTCGCCCGCGACCATCCCCTCGCCCGCCTCCGGGCGGGCGGCGAGATCGACCACTGCCTCGCCTGTGTGCACCGCGGCTCGTACGGCAAGTTGCACGTTCGGCTGACCCTCGTTCAGCTCGCCGATGGTGGCGATGACCTGCAACGCAGCTCGGACGGCCCGGTCGGCGTCGTCCTCGTGCGCGACCGGCGCACCGAAGACCGCCATTACCGCATCGCCGATGAACTTCTCGACCGTCCCGTCGAAACGCTCGATCTCCTGACGAAGGCGTGCATGGTAGGGGCGAAGAATTGCCCTGACGTCCTCGGGATCGGCTCGATCAGACTGGGCGGTGAAGTCGACGAGATCGACGAAGAGGACGGAGACAACCTTGCGCTCCTCCATCGGACCAGGTCCCCGTGTCACAACGGGAACAAGTCTACGGAGCGCCCGCTCGAACTCCTAGCGCCGTGGCCTATCGCTCCGCTGCAAGCGGAACCGGGCTCTCTCTGTAGCGCGCGAGCGCCGCGAGCGTCAGCAGGCAGAGGGCCGTCAGTCCGAGGTAGGGAACCGCGTCGCTCGTCGCGGACGCGAGCGCGCCTCCGATCGCGGAGCCGCCGGCCTGGCCGGGAGCCCAGGCGATGTTGACGAGCGCGAACGCGTAGCCGTAGTCGAGGCCGAATGCCTCGGCCTCGTCGGTGACCATCGACATTGCCGGCGTCCAGAAGCTGCCGAACGCGAATCCCGCGCACACGATCACAACGGCGAAGAGCCAGGGACTGCCCGGCCAGGGCAGGACGAAGGTGACTACTGCCGCAGCGAGGAGCGCGGCGCGCAAGGGCGGGAAGCGGCCGTAGCGATCCGAAGCGTGCCCGAGCACCGGCGCCCATGCAGCTTCGATCCCGGCCATGACGAGATACGTTCCGGCGACGGCGGCCGCGCCCCAGCCGAGGTCGGAGAGGCGCAGTGGTGCGAGCACGGAGAGATTGCCGAACAGCAACGCGGGGAGGAGGCAGAGCCAGACGCCGATCTGGATCTTCCGCACGCCGAGGGCGCGGAAGAGCATCCGCAGCGATTGCGGACGGTCGGGAGCGGCAGCCGGCGTCATCCACGCGGCGGTTGCAAGGACCAGCGCCAGGCCCGCAACGGTGCCGAACGCCGGACCGGTACCCGTGTACGACGCGATCGCGCCGAGCACGGGGCCGAAGAGGGCGCCCACGATCGCGGCACCGAATGCCGATCCAATCAGCTGCCCGCGGCGTCCGGGCGGCGACGCGGCGACGAGCCAGGCGAGCGCGCCCGTCCAGGAAAACGCGCTCGACACTCCCTGCAGGAACCGCGCCAGGTCGAGTGTCCAGACCGAATCGGCAAGACCGAAGGCTACGGTCGTGAGGGCAAGCAGCGACAGCCCGATCAGCACCGTGCGCTTGACGCCGAGCCGCGCCGCCGCGATGCCGCCCGGGATCGCGGCGGCGAGCGCGCCCGCGGGATACATCGCCTGCAAGACACCCGCCCCGGCCTTGCCGAGGTCGAGCTCGTCGACGTAGTGGGGGAGCAGCGGCGTGAGCGCCGCGAAGAACATCGTGTCGACGAGGACGATCGCGCCGACGAGAACCAGCAGGCGCCGCACCGCTAGCGCCAGCCGGCTCCGCGCCGCTCGAGGAACGCCCGTAGTCCCTCTTGCCCCTCGTCTCCCGCGCGGAGCCGCGCGGCGATCTGCGCGGTTTGCTCTCCGGTCGGCCGCTCGCGGAGGAGCCGCTTGGCCTCGCGCACGGCCAGCGGGCCCGACGCGAGCAGCTCGCCGACGACGCGGTCGACAGCGGGATCGAGATCCGCGGCGAGCTCGTGCACGAGGCCGATGCGGAGTGCGGTCTCCGCGTCGAATCGCTCTCCGGTCAGAAAGTAGCGGCGTGCCTGCGCGCCGATCTTCGGGAGGACGAACGGCGAGATCACAGCCGGGATGATCCCGAGCTTCACCTCGGAGAAGCCGAAGACGGCATCGGGCGCGGCGATTGCAACGTCGGCACACGCGACGAGGCCGGAACCGCCGCCGAGTGCATGGCCCTGCACGCGTGCGACCACCGGTGCGGCGCAACCGTCGATCGCCTCGCACATCCGGTACAGACGCATGGCGTCCTCGACGTTCTCGTCGAATGAGAGCTCGATCGCGGAGCGCTGCCATTCGATGTCCGCTCCGGCACAGAAGCTCTCGCCCTCACCGGCGAGCACGACCGCCCGTGCGTCGCCCACGTCTGAGAAAGCGCCGGTCAGCTCGGCGATGAGCGCCGCATCGAAGGCGTTCCGGCGCTCCGGCCGTGCGAGCGTGACCCGCAGCACCTGCCCTTCTCGCTCGATCCGAAGTCCGGCCATCGGCTGAGCTTAAAGTTGGGGGCATGCTGCGAGGAGCACTGGCCGCGGCGGTCACGCCGCTCAAGGACGCCGGGGAGGCCCTCGACGAGGAGGCCTTCGCCCCGTACGTCGACTTCCTCGCGGCCGGCGGCGTGGATGGGTTATTGGCGCTCGGCACGACGGGAGAGGGGTTCCTGCTGCCGGTCGAGCAGCGGCTGCGGGCCGCACAGCTCTTCGTCGAGGCCGCGAAGGCTCGCCTCCTCGTGGCCGTGCACTGCGGCGCCCAGTCGACGTGGGACACGGTCGAGCTTGCGGCACACGCGGCCGACGTCGGCGCCGACGCCGTCGCGGTGATGGCACCGCCTTACTTCCCGCTCGACGACGCGGAGCTGCTGGCGCATTTCAGCGCCGCCGCACGTGCCTGCGAGCCGGCCCCGTTCTACGTGTACGAGTTCGCCGCGCGCAGCGGCTATCCGGTTCCCGTCGGTGTCCTGGAGCGCCTCCGCGAGGCGGCGCCGAACTTTCGCGGCCTGAAGGTCTCCGACACCCCGTGGGAGCTCTTCACGCCCTACCTGATCGAGGGGCTCGACGTCTTCGTCGGCCCGGAGGCGCTGCTCCCGCAGGGCCTGGCAGCGGGGGCAGCCGGCGCGGTGTCGGCGCTCGCCTCCGCTTTCCCCGAGCTCGTCGCCGCCGCCGTCCGTGATCCCGACACGGCCGACCTCGGCCCGGTCCGCGCCGCAATGGAGCGCTTCCCCTTCCAGGCCGCGGCGAAGATCGTCCTGGCCAGCCGTGGTGTTCCGATCGGGCCGGACGTTCGGCGCCCGCTGCGGACCCTCACCGACGAAGAGCGCGCAGAGCTCGAGGCATGGCTCGAATCGTCGTCGCCGGCGCGGGCGCTGTAGGCGCATCGATCGCGTACCACCTCGCGCTGCTCGGTGCGCGCGACGTGGTCCTCGCGGACCGCGATCGCATCGCGTCCGGCGCGACCGGCAAGGCGATGGGTGGATTCCGACAGCAGTTCTCGAGCGAGGCCGAGGTCAGGCTTGCGCAGGAGAGCGCAAAGCTGTTTCGCGATCTCGGCTCGCCCTTCTTCGAGCCCGTCGGCTACATGTTCCTCGCAACACGCGACGAGGGCTGGGACCAGCTGCGGGCACGAGCTGCGATGCAGCGCGAGCTTGGAGTGCCCGTCGAGGAGGTGGATCCGTCGCGCGTGCGAGGTTTACGCACCGACGACGTCGTCGGTGCCGTTGCCTGCTGGGAGGACGGCGTAGCAGAGCCTCGAGCTGTGACGGAGGAGCTCGTCCGTCGCGCGGCCGAGCTTGGTGTCGAGGTGCGAGAACGAACCGACGCGCGCGAGCTCCCGCGCGACGTGCTCGTCGTCGCCTGCGGCGTTGCTTCCCCCGAGCTCGTCCCCGGCGTGCCGATCCGGGCGCTCTGCCGCCAGCTCGTCGACGTCGGACCTGTCGCCGATCTTCCCGCGGATCTCCCGATGACGATCGAGGACGAGACGACGTTCCACTTCAGGCGTCGCGGAGACACGCTGCGGCTCGCGATGACAGAGCCGACGCCGCGCTGGACACACGACGAGATAGTCGACGACGGGCTCGTCGCGGACTGGCGTGCACGATTGGGGCACCGCTACCCGCCCGCCGCAGGAGCGCCGGTGGTGCGCGCGTGGGCAGGGCTGTACGACATGACGCCGGACGCGCACCCGATCATCGGCTGGGTAGACGATGGCCTCTACGCTGCGTTCGGTTTCTCCGGGCACGGCTTCATGCAGTCGCCGGCAGTCGGAAGTGCAGTTGCGCACGAGCTCCTCCGAGGCGCGTCGGAGCTCGATCTCACGCCGTACCGGCTAGACCGTTTCGCGGACGGCGCGGTCTTTCCCGAGCAGCTCGTGCTTTAGCGTTTTGCAAATCCGTTTCCGTTTCCGTCCGTCATTCGAAGGCCATGCCTCGCCGCGACAGTTCCTCGTTCACGAAGCGTCCTTCGACTGAGGCCTCGAGATCGAACGTCTCGCCGATCTCGGGATCCTTGCCGATCAGCTCGCGTGCTCGGCTGGGCGGGTCCTGGCTCGCAGCCTCGGCCGATTCCCACAGGTAGATCGCGCCCCAGCGCTCGGTTATCTCGTCGGAGACCCACAGCTTGAGACGCAGGCCGGGCACCTCGGCGAATGCCTCGACCGACTCGTCACGCAGGTAGCGCCGCAGCTCCTGGATCGTCGTCTTCGAGTCGGCGAGATTCCACAGAACGAGCCGGAGGATCATGCAGGCCGCGGCAGCTTCGCAATCAGCGCCTTGACGAGTCGCAGAACGTCTGCCTCCTCGTGTCCGAAATCGTCGAGGTACAAGTGCAGCGCTGCGTGAACCAGCCGCAACTCCTCGTCGGACAGCTCGACCGTGTGCATTGCTCTACTCCTCCTTCTCTCGCTTGTCCAGACGTTGCAGGAATGCCTGACGCATCCGCTCGCCGTCCGCCAGGACCTGCCGGTACCGCGGCCGGCGCGGCTCGAGCTTCACGATCCGCACGTCACGGGACGGCTCGCCGTAGGCGTGGTGGTAGGCCTCGGTCTCGCCGAGTTCGCGTAGTCGCTGCTTCGGCTTCCTGTTGAAGAGCCGCATCACATCCGGAAGACGCCGAAGATCGTCTCCGGGATGGCCGCGTTCAGTGCCGCCGAGATCCCGAGTGCGAGCACGCGACGCGTGTCGAGCGGGTCGATGATCCCGTCGTCCCACAAGCGCGCGGTGGAGTGGTACGGACTGCCCTCCCGCTCGTACTTCGCCTTGATCTCCTCCGGATCCGCATCGCCGACCATCGTCAGCACCGTGGCCGCCTGTTCCCCACCCATGACGGAGATGCGTGCGTTCGGCCACATCCACAGCTGCCGCGGCCCATACGCGCGTCCGCACATCGCGTAGTTCCCCGCGCCGAAAGAGCCGCCGACGATCACGGTGAACTTCGGCACCTCGGCGTTGGCGACGGCCATGACGAGCTTCGCGCCGTCGCGCGCGATCCCGCCGGCCTCGTACTCCCGACCGACCATGAAGCCGGTGATGTTCTGGAGGAAGACGAGCGGGACACGGCGCTTGCACGCGAGCTCGATGAAGTGCGCGCCCTTCTGCGACGACTCCGCGAAGAGCACGCCGTTGTTGGCGAGGATGCCGACCGGGAAGCCCTCGATGCGGGCGAAGCCCGTTACGAGCGTCTCGCCGTAGAGCGCTTTGAACTCGTCGAAGCGCGAGCCGTCGACGATCCGGGCGATCAGCTCGCGCGCGTCCGTCTGGTGCCGGTAGTCCTGGGGAACGAGTCCGTAGAGCTCTGCCGGGTCGGCTGCGGGCGGCTCAGGCTCGGCTGTCTCCCAGGGAGGCTCGGGTTTGCGGCCCTGCAGGTTGCGGACGATCTGCCGTGCCAGGGCAAGCGCGTGGTCGTCGGACGTGGCGTAGTAGTCCGCAACGCCGGAATGTCTCGTATGGACGTCCGCGCCTCCGAGCTCCTCCGCGGTCACCTCCTGTCCCGTCGCAGCTTTGACGAGGGGCGGGCCGCCGATGAAGATCGTCCCGGTGCCGCGAACGATGATCGTCTCGTCCGACATCGCGGGGACGTACGCGCCGCCGGCGGTGCACGATCCCATCACGACCGCAATCTGTGGGATCCCCCTGGCCGACATGCGGGCCTGATTGAAGAAGATGCGGCCGAAGTGGTCGCGGTCCGGGAAAACCTCGTCTTGGAGGGGGAGGAAGGCGCCGCCCGAGTCGACCAGGTAGAGGCACGGGAGACGGTTCTGTTCGGCCACCTCCTGTGCGCGCAGGTGCTTCTTCACCGTGAGCGGGAAATAGGAGCCGCCCTTGACGGTGGCATCGTTGGCGACGATCACGCATTCGCGCCCCTCGACGACACCGATGCCGGTGACGATCCCGGCCGCGGGGGCCTCCCCCTCGTACAGGTCCCAGGCGGCCAGCGCGTTCAGCTCGAGGAAGGCGCCGCCGGGGTCGACGAGGCGGTCGATTCGCTCGCGCGCGGTCAGCTTGCCACGCGAGCGGTGCCGTTCCGTCGCCTTGTCACCGCCGCCGCGGGCAACCTCCGCCGTCCGCTCGCGCAGCTCGGCGACGAGCCCGTCCATCCGCTCGCGGCGGCGCGCGAACTCCTCCGACTCGCGCTCGACCTGCGAGGTGAGGACGGCCATTGCCGGTGAGCCTATCGCGGGCGCGCGAAAGCAGGAGCCTCGGCGCAGGACGATTTTGGCGCCGAATCGGCGCTGACACGTGCGGATTGCCGCGCTATCGTCGATCGCAGTGGGTGGTGGGTGGCAAACCCCCCACCCGGGTGGGGACGCGCGCGCGTGCGTGGACCAAGAGAGCGTCGCCGGAGCGAGGGAGGCGCTGCCAACGGCGGAGGGGGCCCGCGGGGCAATGTCGGGAGGTCGACCCTCTAGGCTCTTTCCGATGATCGTCGCTCACCTCGACCTCGACGCCTTCTTCGCAGCGGTCGAGGAGCTGGAGGATCCCGAGCTCAGGACGAAACCCCTCGTGGTCGGCGGCGATCCGCACGGCCGTGGTGTCGTGGCGACGGCGAACTACGAGGCGCGCAGGTTCGGGATCCACTCTGCGATGAGCTGCGCGGAGGCGCTGCGGCGCTGTCCGCACGCGGTCTTCATCCGCCCGCGTCACTCGCTCTACCGCGAGTACTCCCAGCATGTCTGGGAGACGGTTCGCGGAGTCGTTCCGACCGTCGAGCGAACAGGGCTCGACGAGGGCTACCTCGATGTAGGCGAAGTGGCGGACACGTTCCTGGCCGCGCGAAAGGTCTCGGAGGCTGTGCAGACCACCGTCCGTGCGGCGACGAGTCTCACCTGCTCACTCGGGGTCTCGACCTCCAAGGTCGTCGCCAAGATCGCCAGCGACCACCGCAAGCCCGCGGGCCTCACGGTCGTGCCGCCGGGGAGCGAGGCGACCTTCCTCTCGCCGTTCGACGTGCGTCGTCTTCCCGGAGTCGGGCCGAAGGCAGAGCAGCGCCTGGTCGCGGCGGGCGTGGAGACGATCGGCGCGCTGGCGCGGCTCGGCGACGCTGATCTCAAGAAGCTGTTGCCGGGGAGTGTCGGCCGGGTGCTGCGCGACCGCGCCACGGGAATCGACCCGCGGGGACTCGAGCTTCAGACGGAACGGATCTCGATCAGCGTCGAGAACACGTTCGAACGCGACCTCACCGACCGCGCGCAGCTGCACGCCGAGCTAGGGCGGATGGCGCAGCGTGTCGCCGAGCATCTCCAGAAGACCGGTCGCACCGCGCGGACCGTCTCGACGAAGGTCCGCTATACGGACTTCTCGATCCGCAGCCGCTCTACGTCGATGCGCGTCGGAATCGACGACGGCGAGCAGATCGGGGAGCTGGCCTGCGGGCTGCTCGACCGCGCGCTGGCCGATCGTCCCGGCGCACTTCGGCTCGTCGGCGTAGGCGTGTCCGGTCTGGCGAGTCACCGTCAGCTCGCGCTCGTCTGAAACTCTCCCACTTTGCGGCGAAGGCGTGGGCCGTCCCCCGTTCGAGTGATGCCTGGGCCGACGAACGAACTACACTCGCGCGCCGAGGGGTCCCACGGCCCGCTGCGGTCCTAGCCCTCAAGAGCCGCGGGGCGCCGAGAATTCCGACAACGAAGGGTGGGAGAACCGTTGCCGCGTCTGGACGCCGGCGAGACGCAGCCTGATCCAAAACGAGAGCAGCAGGCTCCCCCCGGCCAGTTCGTCTCGGATCAGCACGAGGCGGACTGTTCGCGTTTCCTCGAAGAGGTCAAGGAGTTCGTTCGTCGGCGCTTCGAGGCCGGCCTGGGACGCGAGCGCTAGTCCAGATCTCCGCTGCGAGCAGCGGCGCCAACGCCGCGCCTCCGAGGACGATTGACGCGATCACACGTTCCTTGGTCGAATCGAGGTACGAGCTGTACTCGTAGCGGGAGATCACGTAGATCCAGCTCAGCCCCAGCCAGGACAGCAACGTCCAAACTGTCGCGTAGAGCGCTAACGCGCGAGGTCGCGTCGCCAGCGCGACGATCACGAGCAGCCCGAAGAGCGGGAAGAGCAGTCCCCACTGGGCCGGCTCGACCATCTCGCCGCCGAGCGTGCGGAATGCAATCCTCCCGACTCCCAGCCGTCCGCTGATGTGATGGATGTCGAAGCTGTCGGCGAGGCTGTAGTTGATGTCGTGCAGGTCGTAGATCCAGACGTAGACCTTCCACGGCAGGAACAACAGGATGTCGGCTGCCGCGGCGAGGACAAGGGCGCGCCAGCGGCGGTACGCGGCCGGCAACAGACCGAGGAAGGCGGCGGCGACGAAGAGCGAGCCCTCGTTCTTCATCAGCAGTGCGCCGGCGAAGCACAGCGCCGCGACTGCGAGCGTCCATCGCTCGTTCGTGAGCAGCCACCGTCCGGCCGCGCAGATTCCGACCGCGAGCACGAGCGCCAGCGGCACGTCGGCATAGGCGGTGAGGAGTTGGTCGAAGACGGCCGGCGCCACTGCGACGGCAACGAGCGATATCCAGAGAAGCAGTCGCGGCACGCGGTCGCGCAGGAGAACGTAGAGAGCCGAGAGCGCGGCGACGAGGAGCAGCAGGAACTGCAGGTGGAGTACCCGCGTGTCGAACGCGCTCATGGAGCGGAAATCGATTGCCTCGAGCGATGGCAGCATGAGCGGGTAATCGAGATTGGCGAAGCGGTACTCGTGACCTGCGAAGACCGCGGGATCGGCCCAGCCGAACGAGTACAGCGCGTGTCCCTTGAGCGCCCAGATCGCCCAGGCGTCGTAGCGGTCGAGCGGTGCCACCGCGAAGGCGCGCCCGTACTCGACGAGGAGGGCGGCAAGCGTGGCGACGCCGGCGAGCCCGATCCAGCTCGGGGCCGGCCGCACCGGGCGATCGGTCCGCCGCAGCCGCCACGCCCCGGCGAGTGCCGAGACGAGTGTCAGAACGCCGAGGCCGATCCAGCCGAAGCTCACCCGCACGAGCGCAAGATTGGCCGCGACGAGCCCCGCCAGCACGATCCCGCACATGTACGCGAGCCCCGACCGGGCGACGAGCGCACGCCAGGAGCGGGCAGCGCCGAGCAGCGGCAGTACGCCGAGTCCCGTGACCAGCATCAGGGCGTTGGCGCCGAGAAGCCCTGCGATCCTCACGGGAAGCGGTAGTGGAAAACACGATCGGCCTTGCGGACTTGGACTGCAGGCAAGAAGAAGAACGCGCTGTACGCGCGCACGACCTCGCCGCGTGTGATGAACGGCCCTCTCGCGCCGCTCGGGACGTCCACCGCGTAGCGCTCGCGCGGGCGCAGGTCCGCCCGAAAGGCTTCGAACGGAGCCGGATCGAGCCCGAGCCGATCACTTGCCGCATGACGCCGCTGCGTTGCGGTCAGCTTCGAGTCGCGCGCGATCCCGTCCTCGACCCGCGGCAGCACCTCGACGGCGCCGACGGCGATCGAAGCCGCGAAGCCGGCGAGAAGGACCGCCGCGCCGACGAGATTCAGCCGAACAGGCGGACGCTGAGAAGGACGCGGATCGCCTTGAAGCCGTCCTTCCACGTGATCTTCTTCCCCTCTGCGTAGGTCCGGCCGTAGTACGCGATCGGAAGCTCGTAGACACGCAGCTTCCGCTTGCAAACCTTGGCGGTGATCTCCGGCTCGATGGCGAAGTCATCCTGGCGAAGGTCGAGCGAGCGGAGTACCTCGATCCGGAATGCCTTGTAGCCCGTCTCCATGTCAGAGAGCGTCGTGTTGTAGAGGACGTTCGCCAGCAGCGACAAGAAGCGGTTCCCGAGCAGATGCCAGAAGAGATACGCGCGCTGCGGCCGTCCGCCGGAGAGGCGCGAGCCGTAGACGACGTCTGCGACGCCACGCTCGATCGGCTCGATCAGCGCAGGGACGTCGTCGGGGTCGTACTCGAGATCGGCGTCCTGGATGACCACGATCTCTCCGTCCGCGAGTGGGATCGCCGCACGGATCGCGGCCCCTTTTCCGCGATTCTCCTGCCGGATCACGACGACGTCGTCGCGCCCGTTCCGCCACTCCTCGGCAAGCTCGGCGGTCCCGTCGGTTGAGCCGTCGTCGACGACGACGATCTGCTTCTCCAACTCGAGACCGTGCACCTTCTCCAGGACGGCGACGATCGTCGCGGCCTCGTTGTAGGCAGGTACGAGAAAGGACACGCGCATGGCGGCGCAGCCTAACCTGCCGGCTGTGGAGTTCGAACTCGAAGTCTCCATCGCGCGCCCGGTCGCAGAGGTCTTCGCCTACGTCACGGACGTGCGGAATTTGCCCGCGTGGCAGGAGAGCGCGCTCGAGGCCGAATGGGAGGGCGATGGCCCGGTGGCCATAGGCTCACGGATCAGGGAGAAGCGAACCTTCCTCGGGCGGACGGCCGAGAGCGAGCTCGAGGTGACGGGTTACGCGCCCGACCGGCGCTTCGACGTCGAGGCACTCACCGGGCCGATCCGCTTCCGGATCCGTCACAGCTTCGAGGAGATCGGCGGCGAGACGCTGTTGCGAGTCCGTGCGGAGGCCGAGACCGGTGGGATGCTCCGGCTCGCCGGCCCGATGGTTGCGAGGCAGGCGGAGCGGCAGTTCCGTTCGGACCTCGAGCGCCTGAAGGACGTGCTCGAGTCGGCGAGACGAGGAAAGCCCCTCTGACCGACCTCCCCGCCTCGCCGTCGAGTAGACGCTTGGGCCGAGGTCAGTCTTGCGGCACGCCGCGAACCTTGGAACAGTCCGTGTCGTGTCTGCGCACCTCGGCAATCGTTGCGTTGAAGGTGTCGTACGAGGGCTTGCGCGTCCCGTCGCGCCAGAGCGTGGAGCACGTCGTAACAGCGAGCGAGCAGCGCCTCGTACGTCGCCGGACCGTCGTCCTGCGGCCAGTAGGTCGGCCGCGATTGCTCGGATCGAGACGCGAGCGGAGGGAGATCATCATGGCTCGCCGCAGGCGAGCCGGATCTCGCTCCGTGAAGCAGGGGCGGAGGGACTCGAACCCCCGACCTACGGTTTTGGAGACCGCCGCTCTACCAACTGAGCTACGCCCCTGGGCTCGCGGAGGATTGTAGCCCCGAGCCATTTCGCCGCCGTGCCGGGCTTTGCCCGGGATGGCTCACAATCGCTGGAATCCGAAGATCGCTTGCAAGTCATCATGGCGCCGCGAAGCGGCGCCGGACTTGCAAGCGATGGGCTCGTGGGAGGATTGAAGCCGTGCCCGTTTCGAGAGCCCTGCGCGCGTGAGTCGCCGGCCCGCGCTCGGCGCCCTCTTTTCGCTGCTCGCGCTCGGCTTCGCCGGGGTCGCGTTTGCCGCCGGCTACGGCGCGGGTAGCGAGCTTCGACGCTGGGTCGTCGTGCTCGCGGCGGCAGCCTTGGCGTCCTGGCTTGCGACGTTGGCCTTCCGCGCGCTCAGGTAGGCCGAAACAGCGCGTATCCTCTGCGCGTGGCCGAGGTCGAGGACACCCAGTCCCTGTGGCGGCAATTCCGTTCGAACAAAGGTAACAAGGCTCTCCGCGATCGCCTCATCCTCACGTACGCACCACTCGTCAAGTACGTCGCCGGACGTCTCGGTTCCGGGTTGCCCGCGCACGTGGACGAAGGCGATCTCGTTTCGTACGGACTGCTCGGCCTGATCGGCGCGATCGAGCGTTACGACCCGGAGCGTGACGTCAAGTTCGAGACGTACGCGATCGCGCGGATCAAGGGCTCGATCATCGACGAGCTGCGCGCCATGGACTGGGTCCCGCGCTCGGTCCGGGCGCGGGCGCGCGACATCGAGCGGGCGATCGCCGAGCTCGAGCGGAAGCTTCACCGCGCACCAAGCGACGAAGAGATCTCCGAGAAGCTCGGCATCTCCACCGACGAGCTGGACGAGTCGCTGACCGACATCTCGCGCTCCTCGATCGCAGCTCTCGACGAGCTCTGGACGGTAAGCAGCGGTGCGGGCGATCAGGTCGCCCTGATCGACACGATCGAGGACACCGAAGCGCCCGATCCGCAAGGAACCCTGTCGCAGACGGAGATGAAGGAGGCGATCGGCGAGGCGATCGCGCGGCTTCCCGAGCGAGAGAAGCTGGTCGTAACGCTCTACTACTACGAGGAGCTGACCCTGCGCGAGATCGGGGAGGTCCTCGGCGTCACGGAGTCCCGCGTCTCCCAGCTCCACACCAAGGCGATCCTGCGCCTCAAGGCCCGGCTCTCCGGCAGCACCACCCGAGCCTCTTTAGAAACCTAGGAGCTACGATGCCCGGCGCAAACCGCGTCGTCAGGAGGGCCTAGGGCATGGCAGTAGAGCCGGGGAAGATCCGCAACGTCGCCGTCGTCGGGCACCGCGGAACGGGAAAGACGTCGCTCGTCGAAGCGCTGCTGTTCCAGGCCGGCGCGACGAACCGCCTGGGGACGGTGGAGTCCGGCTCGACCGTCAGCGACTGGGACGACGACGAGCAGCGCCGGCAGATGTCTCTCTCGGCTTCGATCTGCCATCTCGAGTGGCAGGGCCGGAAGATCAACCTCATCGACACACCCGGCGATGCCGGCTTTCAGGGCGACGCGATCGCCGCGCTGCGCGTCGTCGAGGGTGCGCTCTTCGCCGTGAGCGCGGTGATGGGAGTGGAGGTGCAGACCTCGCGGCACTGGGCGCGCGCCGAGGGGGCTGGTCTCTCGCGCGTCGTGGTCGTGAACATGCTCGACCGCGAGCGCGCCGACTTTTTCCGCGCGCTCGACGCTCTGCGCGACCAGCTCTCGGACAAGTGCGTCGCGGTGCACATCCCGATCGGCGCGGAGCACGAGCTGAAGGGAATCGTCGACCTCCTGCACATGCAGGCCTACATGGATCCCGAAGGCCAGCGCGAGAGCGGTCCCGTCGAGATTCCGGCGGAGATGAAGGAACAGGTAGACGAATACCGGGAGAAGCTGCTCGACGCGGTCGTCGAGACGGACGAAGCGTTGATGGAGCGCTACCTCGAGGGTCAGGAACTCTCCGCCGAAGAGATGGCGAAGGCGTTGAAGGAGGCGGTCACGCGCGGCGAAGTGTTTCCCGTCGCGTGCGGGGTCGCCTCGAAGAACCTCGGCACCACCGCGCTGCTCGACCTGCTCGTGGAGGGAGTCCCGTCACCGGCGAAGAAGGGAGCGCCGATCAGCGTGGACGGCGGCGGCACGGCGGCCTTCGTCTTCAAGACGATCGCGGATCCCTTTGCGGGCCGGATCAACGTCTTCCGCGTGCTGAACGGCACCTTCAAGGGCGACGCGACCGTCGTGAATGCACGCGCGCATTCGAAGGAGCGGCTCGGACAGATGCTGGAGCTGCAGGGAAAGGATCACACCCAAGTCTCGGATCTCGGCGAGGGCGACATCGGGGCGGTTGCGAAGCTGAAGGAAACGCAGACCGGCGACGTCCTCCTCGACGCGGAGCGCCAGGTGGAGGCTCCCGAGATCGGTTTTCCGGAGCCCGTCATGAGCTTCGCCGTCACGCCGAAGTCGAAGGGCGACGAGGAGAAGATGGCGGCCGGCCTGCGCAGGCTCGGCGAGGAAGACCCGACGATCCAGATGCGGCGCGATCCGCAGACCGGTGAGCAGCTCCTGAGCGGGCTGTCGCAGATGCACGTCGAGGTGGCGGTCGAGCGGCTGAAGAACCGCTTCAACGTCGAGGTCGATCTCCACCAGCCGCGCGTCCCGTATCTCGAGACGATTCGCAAGGAGGCGCGCGCCCAGGGTCGCTACAAGAAGCAGACGGGCGGCCGCGGTCAGTTCGGCGACTGCCAGATCGTGCTGGAGCCGCTCGACGGCCATCAGGGTTATGAGTTCGTCGACAAGATTGTCGGCGGAGTGATCCCTCAGAGCTTCCGCCCGGCGGTCGACAAGGGAATTCAGGAGGCGATGCAACGCGGCGAGCTCGCGGGTGCGCCGGTGCAGGGACTGCGCGTGCTTCTCGTCGACGGGTCATACCACACGGTCGATTCCTCGGAGATGGCGTTCAAGATCGCCGGGTCGCTCGCGTTCAAGTCCGCCTACGAGAAGGCAGATCCGGTCCTACTCGAGCCGATCATGGAGCTCGAGATCATGGCGCCGGACGAGGCGGTTGGAGCGGTGAACGGCGATCTCAACTCGCGACGCGGCAGGCTTCAGGGGATGGAGCCGCGCGGGGGAATGACGACGATCAAGGCCGAGGTGCCGATGGCGGAGATCCTCACGTACTCGCAAGCGCTCACGTCGATGACGGGAGGCCGCGGGGACTACCACATGCACTTCCTCCGCTACGAGGAAGTCCCGTCGCACATCGCCCAGAAGGTCATCGACGAGGCCAAGAAGGAGAAGGAAGAGGCGAAGGTCTGAGAGCTCGAGGCGAAGGCTTGTGCCTTCGCCTCCGAAAGCTCTGGTTACACGCTCTGCGGTTCCGGCTGACCGGGCTGTTCGCCGGCGCGAAGCCGCTCGAGCAGGTCTGAGACGTCCGCGAGCTCTTGCTCGAGATCTCGCTGGTAGTTCTCGAGCCGCTCGAGCACGTTGCCGCGCTCGTACCAGCGACGGCCGAAGCCGCGGTGGTGTCGTCTACGTCCGTGGTGCATGGTCACCTCCCTTCGTAGCGATCGAGAAAGGTGTCGATCCGTTCGCGTGAACGGCGGAGGGCGGAGGCCCACTCGTCGAGCAGGCGCTTTCCCTCGGCCGTCAGCTCATAGGTGCGCTTGGCCGGCCCGGGCGCCCCCGCCTCCCAGTGCGAGGTGACGAGGCTGTCCTCCTCGAGCGCGCGCAGGACGCGGTAGAGGTTTCCCATGTCCACGCGTGCCTCGCCGGTCAGGCTCGGCAGCGCCTCGAGCAGCTCGTACCCATGGGTCGCGCGCTCCCGGAGGAGCAGGAGCAGGGCGGGCTCGCTGAACCTCTCGACTCGTGCGTGCACGCCCCAGTGGCCGGGCCGAACCATCCGGCGGCACCGTGCGCCGCGGCCGCCGCGGGCCCTCATCGGGTTCCTATATGTAAAACACACATGTGTACGACCTTAGCAGTTGCGCTCCACCGCGCGTGGGCTAGGGTCCTTCTCCATGCGGCAGGTCGCACGCCAATCGGTGAAACGCATCTGCGCCGTCTGCGAGCGCACGCTCCTCACGGGCGAGCGCGCGCTCCGCTTCTCGCCGGACGGTGAAGAGTTCGTCGACGTCTGCCCGCTCTGCCAGGACATCGCCGTCGAGCACGGCTGGGTCAAGGAAGGCAGCCCGACCTCGCCGACGGTGCCGAACCAGCGACGGCGCCGCAGGCGCGGGCTCGCGTCGCTGTTCGATCCTCGCCGCCAGCCCCCCGACGATCCTGTGGTCGCCGAGCCGATCCTCCGTCGCCTCTCGGCTCCGGAGCAGCAGATGGTCGAGGCGGCAGACATCTTCAATGCGAGCGACTACCGCCGCACCGTGGGCGGGATCGCGAAGAGTCTCGGAGAGCCGCGCGCGAGCGTCGTCCCGCTCTCCGGCGTGAGCGGCGAGCTCGTCGTCACCGTCGCCTGGGACATCTCCTGGTACCAGTACCGCGTCACCCCCGACTCGGCGCAGCCGGTCCGGCTCGCCGAGCGCGGGCACGAGCTGACCGAGCTCGACACGGGCTACCAGCGCTGGAACGCACGCATCGAGCAGGACGGGCGCCTCGTCCCGGACATCTCGCCGCTCTAGCGCCGACGCCTGTCACTCATACAATCAGAGCGTGATCTATTGCGTGATCCCGCCCGAGCTCGCCGACGAGCTGTACGACAAGATGGTCGAGTACTACAAGGACAACCCGAACGTCACCGTGATCATCGACCGCCGCAAGGGCCCGGATCGTCGCAACCGCAAGGGCGGGGGAGACGGCGCCCACGAGCAGCGCAAGGTCCGGGATCGGCGGCGCCCGCGGATCCCGGGCACCTTCCCCGAGGCGGAAGGGTCCTCCGACTAGACTGCGCCGCGTGGCACTGACGGGGACGAAGACCTTCCAGAACTACATCGGCGGCGAATGGGTCGACGCGGCCTCGGGCGAGACGTTCGAGAGCATGAACCCCGCGACGGGCGACACGATCGGGGTCTTTCCGCGCTCCTCTGCGGAGGACGTGGACACCGCGGTCGAGGCGGCGAAGGTCGCCTTCGAGGAGTGGCGCCTCGTTCCCGCCCCGAAGCGCGGCGAGATCCTCTACCGCTTCGCCAACCTGCTGATGGAGGAGAAGGACGACCTCACCGACCTGATGACCCGGGAGATGGGGAAGGTGAAGGCGGAGGCCGGTGGCGACGTCCAGGAGGCGATCGACATGAGCCTCTACATGGCCGGGGAGGGGCGTCGCCTCTTCGGGCAGACGACGCCGTCTGAGCTGCGCGACAAGTTCAACATGAGCGTGCGCATGCCGATCGGCGTGGTGGGCGCGATCACGCCGTGGAACTTCCCGATCGCGATCCCCTCGTGGAAGATCACGCCCGCGCTCGTCTGCGGGAACACGATCGTGTTCAAGCCCGCGACCGACACGCCGCTCCTGGGAGAGCGCTTCGTCGAGCTGCTCGCGGAGGCGGGACTACCGAAGGGCGTGATCAACATCGTGCACGGCGGTGGCGGCGCCGTCGGTGATCGTCTCGTGCGCCATCCCGACGTTCCGGTCATCACGCTCACCGGCTCGCGCGAGACCGGCGTCGAGGTGATGCGCAACGCCGCCGAGAATCTCAAGCATGTGCACCTCGAGCTTGGGGGCAAGAACGCGATCATTGTGCTCGACGACGCCGACCTCGAGCTCGCCGTGGAGGGGATCGTGTGGTCGGCCTTCGGCACCTCGGGTCAGCGCTGCACCGCCGCGTCGCGCGTGATCGTGCAGGAGGGGGTATACGAGCAACTGCAGTCGAAGCTGGTCACGGCGGCAGAGCAGCTGCGCCTCGGTGCCGGCTGGGAGGACGACACCGACGTCGGCCCGGTCATCAACAAGGCGGCGCTCGAGAAGATCCACTCGTACACGGAGATCGGGAAGGGCGAAGGGGCAAAGCTCCTGACCGGCGGCGAAGTCGCGACCGGCAACGGGTTCGAGCGGGGCTTCTTCTACCGGCCGACCATCTTCGGGGACGTCGACCCGCAGATGCGGATCGCCCAGGAGGAGATCTTCGGGCCGACGACCGCTCTCATTCGCGTGCGCGACGTCGACGATGCGATCCGGGTCTCGAACGGCATCCCGTTCGGCCTCTCGTCGTCCATCTTCACCCGCGACGTCAACAAGGCGTTTCGTGCGATGCGCGACCTGCAGGCCGGGATCACCTACATCAACGCGGGGACGATCGGCGCGGAGGTGCATCTGCCTTTCGGCGGTACGAAGGACACCGGTAACGGCCACCGTGAGGCGGGCCAGGCCGCTCTAGACGTGTTCACCGAGTGGAAGTCCATCTACGTCGACTACAGCGGCAAGCTGCAGAAGGCGCAGATCGACACCGCAAGCTGAACCGGAAGCTCGTCGTCTTCGTTCCGCGCCAGGCGCTCGACGCCGTGCGCGAAGCGTTGTTCGAGGCCGGAGCCGGCAGGATCGGCGACTACGAGCGTTGCTCCTGGTACACCGCGGGAACGGGGACCTTCCTCGGCGGCGAGGGAACCGACCCCGCACTTGGCTCGTCCGGGCGCGAGGAGCGCGTCGCCGAGCTCCGACTCGAGACGGTCTTCCCCGCCGAGCGCCAGGACGAGGTCGTCGCCGCGCTGCGTCGCGCGCATCCCTACGAGGAGCCGGCGTTCGACATCTACGCGCTGCTGTGAAGGCGCGCCTGTCCACGGACGGTGGCGCCCGTGGCAATCCGGGCCCTGCCGCGTTCGGGTACGTGCTCGAGACCGAGGACGGCCACGTGCTCGCTGCGCACGGCGAAGCGATCGGCCGCGCGACGAACAACGTGGCCGAATACCGCGGGCTCGTGGCAGGCATGGAGAAGGCGGCCGAGCTCGGAGTCGCCGAGCTCGAGGTCGTCTCCGACTCGGAGCTGCTCGTCAAGCAGATGCAGGGCGAGTACCGGGTCAAGAATGAGGCGCTGCGGGTCCTGTGGGAAGAGGCGAGCGACCTCGAGCGGAGGTTCCGGAAGGTGCGCTACACCGCCGTCCGGCGGGCCCACAACGAACTCGCCGACCGCCTAGTCAACGAGGCTCTGGACGCTTCGACGACCGGCATCTAGTGCCGTTATTGCCGAAACGGAGGAGGTCGGATGGCGGAAGGTGGAATGGCGCAAGGTGGGATGGTGCAAGGTGGGATGGCGCAGGAGCTGACGTTCTCGAGGTTCGCCGAGCTTCTGCTCGCGCGCACCTATGAGCGCGAGCAGCGCGAGGGAGCGATGCATTTCTTCGATACGCGGGAGTTGATGAGCGACCTCGCAGGGGTCGTCGACGACGCGTGGATGTGGCAGGCAGCCGAGCTCGTGAAGCGCCAAGGTCTCTTGCAGGCGCTCGTCTCGGATCAGGGGAGTGCAAGAGTTCAGCTCACGCCGGAAGGGCGGGTCTTCGTCGAGCAGGAGCAGTCGCCGATAATCCGCGACTACCGCAATTCGCCGCAGATGGTCGTCGTGACCGGCGACGGGAATCAGGTCGCCGTCGGTCACGGCCAGACGGTGCAGCAGAGCGGTACGTTTGCGAAGGAGGAGGCGTTGGAGCTGCTCGACGAGGCGGAGCGGCGTCTGCAGGCGAGCGATCTGCCGAAAGACGAGCGCGACGACGCGCTAGCCGACGTCGAGACGATCCGAACGCAGGTGAAGAAGCAGAAGCCGAATGTCGCGGTGATCAAGACGACGCTGGCGGCACTCAGCGCGGTCAATGTTGTCGCCGACCTCGCTGAGAAGATCGGCGGCGTCATCAATTAGATGGCCGAGAAGCTGACCTTCACGAAGTTCGCGGATCTCGTTCTCGCGCGGACAGCAGAGGCGGAGAAGCAGCACGGCGCGAGCGTCTTCTTCCCGGTTCACGATCTGATAGCCGATCTCGTCGACCACGTCGACGACCAATGGCCGTGGCAGGCGGCGAAGTACCTCGAAGACGAAGGTCTCGTGCAAGCCGCGATCCCGATCAGTGGCCACGCTCAGGTCGTGCTGACGCCTCGGGGACGGATCTTCGTCGAGGAGCAGCAGTCGCCGATGATTCGCGACTATCGCAACTCGCCGCAGATCGTCGTCATCGCCGGCGACGGGAATCAGGTCGCGGTTGGCCACGGCCAGGCCGTGCTGCAGAGCGGCACGTCTTCTACGGGGAAAGAGATAACGGAGCTACCAGACGAAGCCGAAGAGTGACGGCCTGATCAGCTAGCGACCGGGACCGCGACCTCGGTCTGCGCCGCGGCGATGCCGATGCGTCCCCACTCGACTGCGCGGTCGAACTCGCGGCGATGGGCAGGAGCGAGCCGGTCGCGGCGGTTCCGCAGCGTCTGCCTGTAGACCCGCTCGGTGAACCGCGAGTCCTCATGGCCGAGCTGGTCGGCGACGTAGTCGGACGGCTCACCGCAGAGCTTCTGAAGCGTGGCGTACGTGCGCCGCATCGAGTGGAACGTGACGGCGCCGATCGGCGCGACGCCGAGTTTCTCCAGCCGCTCGTTCGCGGCCTTGACCGCCGGCGTGAGCACGTCGCGGCGGAGGTTGCTCTCGTAGTAGCGGCAGCCGGTGCTCGTGCAGAGGACGAGGTCGCTCGGCGCGGCGTAGCGAGCGTCGGTCTTCCAGAGCGTGAGCTCCTCGCGCAGGGCGGGGGAGAGGTCGACGCGTCGGACGCCGGCGTGGGTCTTCGACGCGGCGACGTAGAGGGTGCCGGTGCCGAGGTCGATGTCGCGCCAGCGGAGCGCGAGCGCCTCGCCGATCCGTAGTCCGTCCCGGCGAGGATCGAGAGCAGGACGCGGCCTACGCGGCTCGTCGTCGCGTCGAGCAGCGAGGGCAGCTGTTCCGGCTCGACCCACGGACGCGACGGCGCCGACGCCTTTAGCCTGCGCCGCTTCCCGGCCGCGGGATTCGTCTCGAGGAGCCCATACTCGACCGCGCTCTCAAGGATCTGCGCAAGGTGCCGCAGCGTGTGGTTGATCGAGCCGTTGCCGAGCGGCCGCTCGGTGAACCGTTCGCCGCGCTTGAGCGCCTCCGCGCGTTCTGTCTCGATCGCTTGCCGCTCGACGGCCTTCCTGGTCTTGTAGCGGTCGACCTCGCGGACGGTGATCTCGCTCAGCAGGTGGTCCTTGAAGAACGGCAGCAGGTGCTTCTCGATCGACCAGTGGAACGCGACGAGGGTTTTCTCGGCGAGCCCCTCGGCCTCTCGCGCGTGCAGCCACTCGGACGCGAACGCGTGAAAGCCGGGGTCCTCCCTACGCGCTTCGGTGGGAGCCGGCCGCCATGTCGGCGGGTGCCAGCGCCCTCGGCGTATGTCGGTGAGCGTGTCGGCGAGCTCGGTCTCGGCGTCGGCGCGGGTCTTCGCGTCGGTCGTCTGGTAGTAGCGCTTGTGGTCCGGGCCTGTGTAGCGGATCGCGTAGACGGTGCGGGTCTTGCCGCTGCGGTCCTTGCCGCGCTTCTCGATCACGGCGCCTTTCAGTGGGCGAGCCATCACTTCCTCCTCTTGTTCGCGGGTGGTCTTCCGACGTCTAGCGGAAGGGTCCGTTCGGCCCATCGCTCGACGGCGGTTGTTGACCAGACCCTGCCGCTGCCGGCGAGATCGGCGAGCGGCCTTGGGAAGTCGTCGCGGGCGGCGTAGCTCGTGGCCGTCGTCTTCGACTTCTTGAGGAGTCTCGCGAGCTCCTCGAGGCCGACGACCTTCCCGATGGGTGGCCCTCCCGATGCCTTCTCGCGAGTCCGCGACTTCGGGCGCGGTCTCGAGGGTCTAGGTCTCGGCATGCGCTGAACATAGCGAAACCCTTGGACGGAGTGACAGAGTTGTGGCGGAGTCCCCAGGGGTCGCGGCGTCGCAGGAGGCGTTGTCGCTTGAAACAGAACGCGCGCCGCATACCGGTTTTCGCTCAACAGAGCGGTTGACGTTTTCCGTCTAGACGACAGCCAGGACCGCGATTGTTCAGTTCGAGCGGTTGCTCGCCGGCGAGGCGGTCGGGCGCCTCGACTCGTCTTCGGGTCACGTCACCGAACTCTGACCGGAGAGACTTCGAGCCAAAGCTCGGGCGCTCATCCGCAAGCGTGGATCTGGGACGAGCACGGCAGCGAGGTCGCTGGTCGCTTCGTGCGCGTCGACGAGGCGCCGTCCGCGTACGGTCCGAAGGCGGTCGTCGTGCTCAACGTCGACGGCACCGACCGCGCCGTCTGGCTGACGCAGACCGCGCTCGTCTCGAAGTTCCAGGACGAACTGCAGCGACGCCGCGCAAGCGACTTCGACGCCGACGAGCGCATCGTCGATCGGTGACTTCTTCGACAGGCGCGTCGAGCTCGACGCGGAGACCGTCGAGACGGCGGCTGACGGCGATCTGGAGCTGGATACGTCCCGGCGGCTGCTCCTCGCCGATGCGATGAGCGTGCTCAGCGATCGGGAACGAGAGCTGGTTGCGCTTCGGTACGGGGCGGATCTGACGGCGCGGCGGATCGGCGAGGTGCTCGGGCTGCAGACGCATGCCGTTGAAGTCGCGCTTCAACGGGCGCTCGGACGCCTGAGGACGGCACTCGGCGCGCGAACCGCTGACGAGGTCGAGGTACGTGCGCCTGTGCCTGTGAGGATCGGCCCCTCTGGGCCGGTATAGGGATCAAAGGAATGATCCCGATCGCCGGGAGGGCCCAGTGAAGCGTCTTCGGAACTCTGAATATCGCCAGGTCGAGGCGGTTCTCCGCGAGTGTCGTCCAGAGCCGCGGGCGACGTTTCTCACAGCCCTCGTCGAGGACGTCCACGCACACCGACGGCGGCGTGGAGCCGTGCCTCGGAGGGCACTGGCCGTTGCTCTCTGCGCTGGAATGCTCGGCGCGTTCGCCGCCCTCGGGGGCATCGGCTATGCCTCGAGCGCCGCGAAGCATGCTGCCAACGTCACGAACGTGGCGCAGATCGTCGGTGTTTCCGGTGGGCCGACAGCCACGTCGAACGGTGGCTCGGAAACGCACAACCCGATATTCGACCAGTACCGGCCCGGCAAGGGCTGTGGCGACAAGAACCACATCCACTTCCGCGAAAACGAATGCAAGAAGACTCCGAAGTAGGCTTCGGAGCCTGACGGAAGGCGAAGGGCCGGGCTCCCCCGGCCCTTCGCCTTATCCGAAATCCCCCCTTTGGGGGTAGGCCGATCGGCCTAGTCGTCGATGGCCGGAGTGGGCGGGCTCTAGTCCGGCGTATCCGGCCCGGGGGGCCGCAGCCCTTGGCCGGAAACCTCGCCGGCTAGGCCCGCCCGATCTCGTCTCGCTTGCCATGCTCGCGCCGGCCGTGTGCGGGATCACCAGCGAGCCTCGACGACAGCCTCCGATGAATCCCTACAGCTACGGCTTCAGATCGCCCTGTGCTTGGTGCGCCGTCATCACGAAAAGTCGCCGGGCCGCACTCGACGTCTTCGGCCAGACGCCCGAGCGGTGGTTTCTGACAGGTCGTCGTGTGGTGTTCGTGAGCGCTCTGCGTACGCGACCGCTAGGCCGCGTGAAGCCTGTTAGGGTCCCGTTGTAACTCTCGGGGAGAGAGGAGGAGAAGCATGCGATTCCTGACCGCGCTCGGCGTGGTCCTTGCGGTCGTCGGTATGGTGCCTGCCTCGATCGCCGCGGGGCCGACTACGGCGGTCAACGGCGGCGGCAACGGAACGTTCGACGGCGTCAAGTCCGGCTCGCACTTCGGGTTCGGCGTCGTCTTCGGATCGTCCACACGCGGCCACTTCGAATGCAACATGGCCGGCAACTCAGCGTTCGAGAGCCTCCACCTGATGGCCGTTGAGGGCGGCGTCACGAGCGGCCACGTCGACGTCGAGGCCGGAACGGCGACGTTTGCGGGCGCGGCGACGCTCCACGTCGACGGACAGAAGATGCCCATCACGTACTCGGTGGAGGTCCACGAAGGCGGCCCGCAGGTCGGGTGGCTCCACCTGACCGTCTTCGGCAGTCCTTTCGGTCCCGCCTTCACGTTCCCGCTCGAGCATGTGATGACGGGACAGATCACCGTTCACTAGAAACGTCCACTCGAAAGGAGGAGCGTGAAAGACCAGATGAACAGAAAAGCGTTTCTCGCGAAGGCAGGCGCTGGGACAGCGGCCGCGGCGTCCTTACCGGCCCTGCTCGGCGCGGAGGCGGCGTTCGCCGGCCCGGGCAACGGCCATCGCGTCTACACCTTCGTCTCCTTCAGCCAGGCACCGCCGACGAGCGGCGGCGTCCTCCCTCGCATCGGCGCGCGAGGGTCCGGCACGTTCGATCCACACGCCGGTTGGGTCAAGGGCGGCGGCACCTTCGTGCTGTTCAACCAGGCCGCGGCCGGCACGCCGAAGCCGATTCTCGCGGCCGGCGCCTGGGACCCGACGGAGATCGTGGACTACGACACGAAGGGCCTCGGCACCTATGCAGCAATCCAGCCGGCGATCCTGACCGTGAAGGCGGATTGGGAGGGCATCGGCTCAGGCCTGACGATGGAGGTGGTCTGCAACGTCGGCCCTGCCGGGCTCTCGACGGGGGAGGAGGAGGGCTGGTTCCTCGAGGACACAAGCTACGGCGACTTCGCGCCGGTCGTCATTTCCGGGGTCCCGCTCGGGATCACCCACCTCAGCGTCGAGGGTGTCAGCACCGACCAAGGCGCCTAGCGAGTCAGCGGCACACTGCGAGGGGCGGCTTCAGCCGCCCCTCGCGGCCAACCGGCTCAAGCATGGGGATTACGAAGGCGCGAAGTTGCTGCGGCGCCTGTAGGCGGCGGGTCAGTAGTCCGAGCAACTATTGGCGCTCAGGCCACCACTTGAAGGAGTAGTCGGGCGTCATCGGCTCGGACTTTGGCCCATAAATCTGCAACTCGTCATTCCAGAACACCGCCTCATAACGGCCCCGAGCCGTGTGTGTGCAAAAGAGATTGGGGATGCCTGCTTCCCCGGTGGCCTCGCACCGCGTCCCCGTCCGGGGATCACGAACCACGTCTCCCCAACGGAGTGTGTACATGACATGGCGACGCGGCGCCGGTCGCGCCGGGGTGTTCGTCTTGCTATCACGTCCGCTGATGGCGAAGGCCACACCAGCGGCAGCGACGGTTAGGACGACTCCAAGAACGACTCCGATGCCGATGCCGAGTTTCTGGCTGCTGAGGTGTCCCAAGTGGCGACGCAACTAGTGCACTTTGAAGAAGACCTGTCTGTTATCGGTCGAGAACGCCGCCTGGTACATGAGCAGCAGGCTGCGCACATCGGTCTTCCTCACCGAGAAGCACATGTTGCCGCTGATGCTTCCGCCGGTGCGCACCCTCGTACGGAAGTGCAGTTGCCCAGGGATCCCACCACAGGAATCGTCCGTCACCGTTGACGGCACGTTCGATCTGCCCACGACCGAGATGCGGGTCGGTGGGAATGGAGACGTGGGCTCCTTCCCTGAGTACGCCAGCGTGATGTTGACGATGAAAAATTGGTTTCCTGCCCTCGGTGGCGGATTGAACTTGTTCCACCTCAGCACAGCTCGCGTGGCATTGGGGATGCTCTTGTTGACTTTGAGCTTCCAGCCCTGTCCGTCGGGGGGTCGGATCATCGTTCGGATCGGGTAGGGATTGGTTCGGGTTCCCCTCGGAGCCGCGCCGAGAGCGGAAGCTGTCGCCATCAGCACAACGAGGATGAGCGGAAGGACTGATGGGATACGCCTCATCTGAGAGCTGTTGTCGTCTCCTTTCGGTAGCCGTGACATCGTACGCCGTCTGCGGCTGCGGCTAGATCGAGCAGGCGAAGGGGATCCTCGCCGAGCGGCACGGAATCACGCCGGACGACGCATTCGCCAGGCTGCGGCGCGATCCTCGAAGCAGGCGGATGAAACTCCACCACGTCGCGGCGGAGATCATCGCGACCACACGTAACGACTGACGAAGAACGTCGAAGGCGTTTCGCGCATTCGCTCGTGGGGATGTCGTTCGCCACATCCGCAAGAAATACGTCAAGCGAACGAAGAAGAGGCGTTAGTGTTCTGCGATGCGCGTCTACTTCTCGGCGCCTCTTTTCACCCCTTACGAGCGCGCTTTCATCGACGAGTGCGCGGCGCGGCTTCGCGCTGAGGGGATCGAGGTTTTCGTCCCGCACGAGAACGCACTCGCTTCGGGCGACACATCACCGGCGACGATCTTCGCCAAGGATTGGAAGGGTCTTTCCGAGGCGAATGCCGTCGTGGCGCTCCTCGATGGGTCAGCGGTCGACGACGGGACGGCGTGCGAGATCGGGATGTTCTACGCGCTCATGCAGAACGATCCGGCGAAGAAGGGGATCGTCGGCCTTCTCACCGACCTTCGCAGTACGCTGAGCCACGAGGGACACGGCTTGAACCTGTTCGTCGAAGGCTGCGTCGAGGCGGCGGGCAAGGTGTGCGGGTCGCTCGACGAGGTCGTGGAGGTACTGGCCGGTTGGCGGGAGGGGACCTAAGTCCCTTCGCGGCGGTCCGTGCCGGACCGGCGATCCTTCCCCGACCGCCGATCGCTTCCTGAGCGGCGGTCGGAGTCAGGAGTGCTCCGTCCGCCCGCTCGGCGGTCGCGGCCCGCGCGCCGGTTGCCGTCGGTCCTTCGGTCGCGCCCTGAGCGGCGTTCCTCCATTCGCCTATTGAAGGGCTCCGCCGGCCCTCCGTCAACCGCAGGATCAACCTCAACCTGAGGTTGAGACTTCGCCGGCTCACTCGTTCGGAGGAGGTCCGGAGCCCCGCAGCAGGCCGATTCCTGTGCGACTACTGCGGTCATGGCGGCGACACATCTCACCTGCGGAGTGAAGCGCGCGCTTGCGGCGCTCGTCGCTGCGTGCGGAGTTTTCCTCGTCTTCGCCGGCACGGCTCTTGCGGGCAATGGGAACGGCAACGGATGCGATGGGCCGGGGCACCACTACGGCCTCGACTGTGACCCGCCGCCTCCGCCTCCGCCGCCTCCGGCTCCTCCGCCCTCGTCCGGCGATGTCGCGCCGCTCCCGTCCGACCCCGTCGCACCCCCGGCCGACTCCTCACCGTCTGCTGATCCGCCGGCATCCGACGAGTCGAGTCCAGAGTCCGGCGTCGACGTAGCTCCTCCAGCCGGCTCGAGTGATTCGCCGGAGGCGTCGGGCGGCTCGCCCTCCTCTGGATCTCCCGCCGCCTCGGCAGGCGATCCGGCGACTCCCTCGGCGGACGCGCCGTCGTCGAGCGGCTCCGGCAACGCACCGGCACCGCCGCCTCCCGATCCGGGCCCGCCTGCGGCTGTCGCCGGCTGGGCACCGCTCACCTCGCGGCAGGAGACTCCCGCGGCGCCACCCGCTTCCCGGCCCACCGCGCCGAGGGGCCGCACGTTCAGCTCCACGCCGGTGCCCGATGCCTCCCGGGCTCAGCCCGACGCGTCGTGGGGCGAGACGATGTCGGCTGAGCGCTACGGCGTGACCGGGACGGGCGCGATCATCACCATCCGGCGCCGGCACGGCGTCTTCGGTGGACTTTCTTTCCGCGTCTCTCTTGCTCCGGGCTCGTCGAGTCTCGTCTTCCGTGCAGCACGCTCGGTCGTGGCCGGCTCCGGCGGGCGCCTGTATCGCATCGGGGCCTGGCTCCGAACCGACGCGCCTGGCATGAGTGTGTGCCTGCGCATCCAGGAAGTCTCGCCGCGCGATCCGCTCACGGCGGTCCGCACCTCAGAGTCCTGCTTCGCGCCGACCGTGAAGTGGAAGCACCTGATCCTGTATCGCCGCACGTTGGCGCGCGGGAACAAGCTCGTGTTCTCGATCTACTCCCTCGGCGCGGTCTCGGGCGACAGCTTCGACCTCGACCGCTTCACCGTCGCCCGGCGCGTGGGCAAGCACCTCTGGAAGCGCGTCGATGCAGCGTTCGGCGACGCGGCCGAGCTTCGCTAGTCGGAAACTTCGTCGGCGTCACCGCTCGACGTCGTCGCCCAGGGCTCACCTTCGTCGGGCTCGTCCTCTTCCTCCTGCTCGAGCGGGTCGCCGGGCTCCTCGAGCTCGCCGTCGAATCGGGTCTCACTCATCGCGTCGCTCGTTCCCGTTCGGCCCTGACTTAGTCCTCGCCGAGCGCATCGGCAAGGAGGGCGCAGGCGTACGCCCGCCAGGCGAGGTCAGGATCGCGGAGGCGCTCGATCACCTGCGGGTCGGCGTCGAGCCTCTCGATCGCCCCGCCAAGGGCTTCGCGCCGCTCCGTGGAGTCGAGGTCCGCCGCCAGCTCGAGGACTGCGGGATCGTCGAGCGCCGGCTCGCGGTGAAGGTCGCCGCCTGCAGCGAAGACGAACAAGGCCCGCCTTAGTGCCGCGTTCAGCTCCTCCTCTGCCAGTGGGACGTCCTGCCCCGCGACGTATGCGAGGACGACGAGCTCGACCTCGCTAGTCGTTCGGGCACTCGCCTTCACAGCAGCCGAGCTTGAAGAGGCACTTTGCACACTGCCAGGTGCCGTGACGCCATTCCATCCTTGCGCCGCAGCGGAGGCAGAGCTCGACAATTTCGCCGATCACGGCGTCCAGTCTAGGCGGCGCCTGCGACGTCGACGAGGTGCCGGATCCGGCTGACCGCGACGAAGCCAAGCCGCCGCACGATCGGCCCCGACATCGAACCGGCCTGGACGACGAGCGTCGGCGTTCCTCGCGCGACGGCGGCATCCCACCGAGCGCGGACGAGCGCGCGGTAGGCACCGCGGCCCCGAGCCCAGGGTTGGGTACTCCCGCCGACGAGGAGGCCACCCTGGGGTGCGAACACGGCGAGCGCGGCCGCGGCGGGCCGGCCGTCGACCCACGCGAGAAACGTCTTGGTGGATTCGTACTCCCGCTCCAGCCGGAACCGGTCGGCGACTCTGCGCCCTTGCTCCGCTCGCTCACTGTCAGAGATCGCGAACGCGTCCCATTGAATTGCCATCGCTTCGGCCATCTCTTCCTCGGTGCTCACCGCTCGGACGCTGATGTCGCGCGGCGGCTCCGGCGGCGGCTGCTCGAGGGTCATCGCCGTCAAGTCAGGATCTTTCTCGTCCGGCCGCAGCCCGAATTCGAGCAGGCGGTCGGCCAGGTCGGACGGCGTCGCGGAATCCGGGATCCACCACTTCGCGTTCCGGTGGCCGTGTCGTGAGACCAGGTCGCGGATCTCGTCGAGTGTCTCCTCGATCCCGTCCTCGGGGAAGCGCGGGCGCTGGATGCTCGTGAACTCCGGCGTCGCTCCCAGCAGGACGACGTAACGTTCGTCGGCGAAACGCATGAAGTCCGGCGTGATCGGCGCGTGCGCGGCCGGACTTTCCGCGAAGTCGAGGAGCTCAGCCTTCGTAGTGCTCGTCCGCGATCGCGAGCGTCTCATCGAGGATCGCGATGCCTTCCTCGATCTCGTCGCGCGTAATCGTGAGCGGTGGGCAGACCATGATCACGTTCCAGTGCGTCATCAGGTAGAGCCCGCGCTCGAGCGCCGCCTTCGAGAGTCGCGCGACCGGGGCGAAGGCCTCACCGGCGGCGTTGAACGGGACGAGCGGCTCGCGCGTCTCGCGATTCTTGACCAGTTCGAGGCCCCAGAAGCAGCCGAGGCCGCGCACCTCCCCGATCGACGGATGTTTGTCCTGCAGGGTGCGAAGCTGCTCCGCGAAGACATCGCCCATCTCGGCCGCGTTCTCGACGATGCCTTCCTCCTTGAACGCCTCGATCGACGCGATTGCCGACGCGCAGGCCAGCGGATGGCCCGAATAGGTGAGTCCACCCGCGAAGTACTTGTCGCGTACCCAGTCCGCGATGGGCTTGCGGACGACCATCGCCCCGAGCGGGATGTAGCCGGAGTTGATTCCCTTCGCGACGCTCAGGATGTCCGGGACGACGTCCCAGTTCTCGACGCCGAACCACTTCCCGGTGCGGCCGAAGCCGGCCATCACCTCGTCGGCGATCAGCAGGATGCCGTGGCGGTCACAGACCTCGCGGATCGACTGCAGGTAGCCGTCGGGTGGGACGATGATCCCGTTCGTCCCGGTGACCGTCTCGAGGATCACCGCTGCGACGGTGTGCGCTCCTTCGTACTGCAGGATCTCTTCGAGGTGCGGCCCGCCCGCACAGACCGGGCAGGGATCGGGATGCCCCGCGGGGCACCGGTACGTGTATGGATCGAGCATGCGGACGACGCCCGGAATTCCCGGCTCCGCCGGCCAGCGGCGCGGATCACCGGTGAGCGTGATCGCCCCGCCGGTGGCGCCGTGGTAGGAGCGGTAACGGGCGATCACCTTGTGGCGGCCCGTGTACCAGCGGGCGAGCTTGATTGCGTTCTCGTTCGCCTCAGCGCCGCCGTTCGTGAAGAAGGACATCTGCAAGTCGCCGGGCGTGATCTCTGCCAGCATCCGCGCGAGCGTCGAGCGTGGCTCGGTCGCCATTGGCGGGCCGATCGTGCAGAGCTTCTCCGCCTGCTCCTTGATCGCCGCAACCACCCTCGGGTGCTGGTGGCCGATCGAGACGTTGACGAGCTGCGAGGCGAAATCGAGGTAGCGCTTGCCGTCGAAATCCCAGAAGTAGCACCCGTCCCCGCCCGCGACCGGGATCGGGTCGAGCGCGTCCTGTATCGACCAGGAGTGAAGGACGTACTGCTTGGCGTCGCTTACGACCTGACGGCCGAGCTCGGTGTTCGTCTCGACGATCGCCACCGTGTGAGCTTACCGCCCAAACGAGGAGGGGACCTGCGCCGGCGGCGTCCCGATCACGATCGCGATCTCCTTGCGGTCCTCGAGCCGGATCTGCCGCGGATCGCCCGTGTACGGGTCGCCGTCGACGTAGACCGCGATCGGCGCCGCAGGCTTGCAGTAGCCGCCGACGCACTTCTGGTCGAGACGCACGTTCCATTCCGTGAAGAACTGGCCGAGCGTGTTGAACTCGTTCTGCTTCGCCTCGGTGTGGAGTACGCCGTCGGTGAAGTGGGTGTGAAGCGGTGAGATGCAAGGCAGCTCGCACGGAGGGCTGATGCCGCCGTAGCCGGTGGAGCCGTCCGGCGCCTTGAAGCGTCGAACCGCGGGATCGTCGGTCTCGATCCCGATCCCAGCCGGAATCGTCACGTGCTGCCCATTCACGAAGACATCGAGGTGCGAATGGACGTGGAGGAACACGAACTCGTGCGTCTCGGGAGTCAGTCCGGCGCGGCGCGTCAACTCGATTGGGTTGGAGGGGGCCGGCCACGGCAGGGCTCCCTTCACCGGGGTCGGCGCCTCGCCCGCCCGCGCCGGGTGTTCGACTGGTTTCTTCCCGCCCCCACCGCAGCCCGCGACCACAAGAGCGAGCAGGCACACGCCCAGGCGCGTCATCCGCGAGACCCTATCCGCGGTACCCTGCGCAGGTCACGCGAGGAGGATGGAGATGACCGAGCTAGCAACCCCGCCCGTCGAGCAGGAGCAGGAAGTCAAGCGCATCAGCCACTGGATCGGTGGCCGGATCGTCGAGGGGAAATCGGGGCGCAGCGGGCCGGTCTACAACCCTTCATCGGGGCGCCAGACGGGCGCCGTCGACTTCGCGACGGCGGGGGAGGTCGACAGTGCCGTCAGGGCGGCCCGGGATGCCTTCCCGGCGTGGCGCGCGATGTCGCTCTCGAAGCGCACGGCGATCTTCTTCCGCATCCGTGAGCTCGTCGACCAGCGCCGCGAGGAGATCGGGCGCATCCTCACCGCCGAGCACGGCAAGGTGCTCTCGGACGCGATGGGGGAAGTTGCGCGCGGGCTCGAGGTGATCGAGTACTGCTGCGGCATCCCGGAGCTGCTCAAGGGCGGCTTCTCCGAGCAGGCCTCCACGGGGATCGACGTCTATTCGATCCGTCAGCCGCTCGGCGTCGCGGCAGGGATCACGCCGTTCAACTTCCCGGCGATGGTGCCCATGTGGATGTGGGCGCCGGCTCTCGCGTGCGGAAACACCTTCGTGCTCAAGCCGTCCGAGAAGGATCCTTCCGCCTCGATCTACACGGCGCAGCTGCTGCAGGAGGCGGGCGTGCCGGACGGCGTATTCAACGTGGTGCACGGTGACAAGGTCGCGGTCGACGCGGTGCTCGAGCATCCCGACATCGACTCCGTGTCGTTCGTGGGCTCGACGCCGATCGCGCGGTACGTCTACGAGACCGCGACGAAGGCCGGAAAGCGCGTGCAGGCACTCGGCGGCGCGAAGAACCACATGGTCGTCCTTCCGGACGCAGACATCGACATGGCGGCGGACGCTGCCGTTGGCGCCGCGTACGGCTCAGCCGGGGAGCGCTGCATGGCGATCTCTCAGGTCGTCGCGGTCGGGGATGCGGGCGACCGGCTCATCGCGGCGATCCAGGAACGCCTTCCCAAGATCAAGGTCGGCGACGGTCTGGAGCCGGGCGTCGAGATGGGGCCGCTCGTCACCCGCGAGCACCGTGACAAGGTTGCGTCCTACATCGACGGAGCCCGCGAGCAGGGCGCCGATGTGGTCGCCGACGGACGGGAGACCGCGCCCGACGGCAACGGTTTCTTCCTGGGCGTGTCGCTGCTCGACAAAGTGACGCCCGAGATGGATGCGTACAAGGACGAGATCTTCGGACCCGTCCTGGGCGTGACGCGGGTCGACACGTACAACGAAGCGGTCAAGCTCGTGAACGAGAACCCGTACGGGAACGGGACGGCGATCTTCACCCGCGACGGCGGTGTCGCCCGCCAGTTCCAGTTCGACGTACAGGTGGGGATGGTAGGAATCAACGTGCCGATCCCGGTGCCGGTTGCCTACTACTCCTTCGGCGGCTGGAAGAACTCCCTTTTCGGCGACACGCACATCTATGGGCCGGAGGGGATCAACTTCTACACGCGCGGGAAGGTGGTCACGTCGCGCTGGCCGGACCCGGCCACGTCGAAGGTCGATCTGGGCTTTCCGCAAACGCGCTGAGAGCAGCTCCGCGCTGTTTCGGCCCGTAGGTCGGTGCACGCTCCCGCCGTCGGACCGCGGCGTGCCGCCCTCGAAGATACGCGGTATTGCGCCAGTCGTCCCGTCCGCTTCGGCCGCCTGTGGAAGGAACGTCACACTTTCGTGACACCCATCCCGTCCGAACCGCACCTGTCCGGGACCTGTCCTCGCAGCCCGCGTCTGGGGTGGCCACTGGGTTGCGCCGGCGCTACGCAGGCGGGGCGAACGTGACTTCGTCCCCGAGCAGCGTCGTTCGCGGTGGCGTCGTCTCCGCGATCACGCGGCCGCGCCGGATGACCCAGCGCCGGACCGGCTTCAGGCGCATCACTTCGAGCGGCGTCGGCGCGTCGAAGATCACCACGTCTGCGGCCTTCCCCTCCTCGATTCCGTACTCGTCCTCCACGCCTAGAGTGCGCGCGCCGCGGGTCGTCGCGCACTCGAGCATCTCCGGAATCTCGTCGAGACCCGACATGTAGGTGAAGTGCAACGCCAGCGACGCCGCGTCGACGAGGTCGGCCTTCCCGAGCAGGTACCACGGATCGACGATTACGTCGTTGCCGAGCGACACGTTGACGCCCTCTGCGAGCAGCTCCTTCAGTTGGGCGAAGCCGCGTCGCTTCGGATACGGATCGAGACGTCCCTGGATGAGTGAGTTCGCGTATGGATTGACGACGATGTTGATCCCGGCGCGCTTCAGGAACCCGCGCAGCTTCGACGAGTAATACGGCTCGTACGATCCCATCGCCGTGCAATGGCTCGCCGTGACACGGCCGCCGAGTCCGTGCTGCACGGTGTTGTCGGCCATGACCTCGAGGAAGCGCGAGCCGGGGTCGTCGGTCTCGTCGCAATGGACGTCGATGCGCCGCCCGTACTGCTTCGCGAGCTCAAAGACGCGGTGGACCTCGCGGTGCCCGAGCTCCGCGGTCGGCTCGTAGTGCGGGATACCGCCCACGCAGTCCGCGCCGAGACGCAGGGCGTTCTCGAACAGCTCCTCGTTCGCGGGATGGGAATAGATGCCGTCCTGCGGAAAGGCGGTGACCTGGATCGTCGCCAGCTCGGCAAGCTCGTCCCGCAGGCGCAACAGCCCCCGGAGCGGTGCCTCGTTCTTCGCCGAGACGTCGGCGTGCGCTCGGATGTACAGGGTCCCCTGCGCCGCCGACCAGCGCACGATCTCGCGCGCCCGCTCGAAGACGTCGTCCGGCGTCAGGCTCTCCTTGAGCTCGCCCCAGACCTGAATCCCCTCGATCAGCGTCCCGGATTCGTTGTAGCGAGGCTTGCCCGCGGTGAGCGACGCGTCCAGGTGCAGGTGGCAGTCGACGAGGGGCGGCGTGGCCAGGCGTCCTTCGGCATCGATCGTCTGAGGCGCGTCTGCGTCCAGATCGGAGCCGATCCGGACGAAGCGGCCGTCCTCGATGCCCAGGTCCACGAGGCGGCCCTCGAACCGCACATTTCGGACGAGGAGGTCCACCGGGTTACCGTAAACCGGTGACGGGACCTCCGTACAGGCCGCTCGACGCCCAGGTGATCCCCCGCTTCGCCGGGATCCGGACGTACATGCGTGCGCCGCACGTGACGGATCTCGCCGGCGTCGACGTCGCCGTCTACGGGATTCCGTTCGACACGGCGACGACCTACCGCACCGGCCCCCGCTTCGGGCCCGAGGCGATCCGCTCAGCTTCGGCGCTGATCCGCCCCTATCACCCGGCCCACGAGGTCAACGTCGTCGAGGCGCTCTCGATCGTCGACTACGGTGACCTTCCCGTCTCGCCGGGCGACACCGAGCGCACGTACCGTCAAGTCGAGGAGGCGCTCGCACCGATCGTCGACGCGGGGGTCTTCCCGGCGGCCATGGGCGGCGACCACTCGATCACGCTCGCGGAGCTCCGCGCTCTCGTGAGGAAGCACGGGCCGCTGGCACTCGTGCAGCTCGACGCGCACGCCGACACCTGGGACGAGTACTTTGGGCAGCGCTACTTCCACGGGACGACGTTCAAGCGTGCCGCGGAGGAGGGCTTGCTCGAGCCCGCGGCGTCCGTGCAGGCCGGGATGCGCGGCTCCGTCTACGCGGCCGGCGATCTGCAGGGAGCGCGTGAGCTTGGTTTCACGGTTCTGACCAGCGACGAGCTGCGCGCGCTCGGCCCGCAGCGCTACGGCGAGCTCGTCCGCGAGAAGGTGGGGAAGCGCCCCGTCTTCGTCTCCTTCGACGTGGACTTTCTCGACCCGGCATTCGCACCGGGCACGGGCACGCCCGAGGTCGCGGGCTTCTCGACCGCGGAAGCGGTGGCGTTCCTGCGCGCTCTGCGGGGAATCACGCTCGCGGGCTGCGATGTGGTCGAGGTGTCGCCGCCGTACGACGGCCCCGGACAGCAGACCGCGCTCGCCGCCGCGAACGTTCTTTGGGAGCTGCTCGCGCTGAAAGCGCTCGCGTGATCCAGGCCGTCCTGTCCTTCGATGTCGACGCCGAGACGCCGGTCCTCGTCGAGGGACGACGGTACGCGGACAACGCCGGCGTCATGTCGCACCAGGCGTACGGACCCCTCGTCGGCGTCCCGCGGATCATCGAGCTGCTCGCCGAATATTCGCTCCCGGCGACGTTCTTCGTTCCCGGCCTCACCGCCGAGCGCTATCCGCAGGCCGTGGAGGCGATCCTCGAGGCCGGACACGAAATCGGTCACCACTCCTACGCGCACTTCAGCCCGGTCGACCAGGACGAACCCGCGGAGCGCGCCGACTTCGAGCGTGCGCTCGGCGCGCTCGAACGTTTCGGGATCACGCCCGAAGGCTTCCGCTGTCCGAGCTGGGAGCCGGCCTGGCGGACGGCCGCGCTCGTCGCCGAGTACGGACTCGCCTACGACTCGAGCCTGATGGATGCCGACCGGCCGTACCTGCTCGAGACCTCAGCGGGTGAGATCGTGGAGCTCCCGGTGCACTGGAGCCTCGACGACTGGGAGCAGTACGCCTACCTGCCCCGACCGGCGTTCAAGAGCGCGATCGAGTCGCCGCAGAAGGTGCTCGACCTCTGGACGAGCGAGCTGGACGCGATGCGGCGCTACGGCTGCCTCTTCGTCCTCACGTGCCACCCCTTCCTGTCCGGGCGCCCCCATCGCGTGGAGATCCTGCGGCATCTGATCGAGCACGCGCTCGCAGCCCGCGACGTCGAGTTCGTGGAGGGACGCGAGGCGGCGCGGCGCGCGCGCCTCGACGACGGGCTCCGGCGGCGCCGCCTGGAGCCCGTCGTCGTCGACGAGCAGGTCTATCCGGACTACTAGATCGCGGGGATCGGCCTCGGCTCGGCCCCCGGCGCTTCTCCCGCCTCGCTGGCGATATCCACGACCGCACCGGGCGGGACGCTCGTCTGGAGCGCCGGCCGGCTGAAGGCGAGGATCCGCTTCACGTTCGGCGAGGCCTGCACCGCTGCCACGATCACCATGTACAGCGAGCCCGCGAGGACCCAGCTTTCGAGCGGGACCGGCCCCCAGTTGCGGGCAGCGTCGTAGCCCCAGTCGGACGGCAGGATCGCGCTCGCGATCGCACCGTAGGCGACCGCGACGAGCAACGAAACGACCGCAGGAATGTTGATCCGTCCCGCCTCCTGCCACGAGGGAACGTTCAGCAACGGCCGCGAGATGCCGAACCGCCCCGGCAGGACGAAGTGATCGACAACCATGATCACGGTCGCGCACGGCACGGTGATCGCGAGGAACGTCGCCACGTCGAACCACCCGTTGACGGTCTTGTAGTTCACGATCCACGCGGCGAGCGAGCCGCCGCCGGCCACTGCGACGCACGTGTACACGCGGCGCCACTTCGACCAGCCGCCGAGCAGGTTTTGTCCGGCGTTGACCGACTCGTAGTAGTTGCCGTCGTTGATCGCGAACTGGCTGACCGTGGCGATGATGAATGCGAGCCAGAACGCGCCGAACAACGAGTAGTGCACGCTGAAGTTGAACGGATCGCCCTTGCCGGCCAGCGTGAGCATCATCCAGCCGCCCATCGTGAAGAGGATGAACCAGGCCGCTGCGAAGATGTACGTTGGAATGGGCCACGTGAAGCGTGGCCTGCCGTAGCGCCAGAAGTCCGGCTCGTTTCCCCACATCGAGAAGCCGATCGCCGCTCCGACGGCGACCCAGAACGGCATGGTGCCGCCGGGAGTGCCGCCGAGGTGGCCGCTGTCCGTGATGAATCCCTTCAGGACCAAGTAGATGCACCAGACGATCAGGATCGGTGTCACCAGGTACCGCGCGAACACGCTGATCCCGGTGAAACCGAACAGGTTGTTGAAGATCATCACAGCGGCGAGAACGATGGTCAGCAGTTCGACGTGCCCCCAGCCGTAGAAGCCGTGCCACAGGTTCGCGAGCAGTCCGGCCTGGAACCCCACCCACCCGAGCGGGGCGATGAGCACGAAGAGCGAGACGATCACCGAGCCGGCGCTCCCGAAGATCGAGCGCGTCAATAAGGCGTGGGTCTGCCCGGTTCGGGAGCCGAGATACGAGCCGAGCAGGGCGTACGCGACGTACAGCCCGTAGCCGAGCGCCGCGATACCGACGGTGGCGGCGAGCGAATAGCCGCCGTCGTGGATCTCGAAGCCGAGCACCATGTACGAGAAGCCGGCGACGAACGTCGTCCAGAGCCCGGCGAAATGCCAGATCGGGCGCCTGCGGCCGAGGGGCACGATGCCGGTGCCGCTCGTGGAGTAGTCGTGCCGGATCGAGCCCTCGAGCTCCTGCCGTTCGAACTCGAGGTCGGCGCGGAGATCGTCGACGTCCGTCGCGATCTCGTGCCGTGGGCGAGGCTCGGTCATGCAAACCTCCCTCTTTGACCCGCGATTTGGACGGGACGAGTCTAGGGCGGAGGCGGGCGGGAGTCTAGGCCGGGGGCGCCTTCACCCTCACGGTGCGTAGAACGCCTTCTCCACGATGTAGGCGAGCGCCGCCACGCCCACCCCGACGAGTGCCGCCCCGATCGAGATGCGCAGGGACCGGAACATACGCTCGTACTGGCGCGCGAGTTGCTCGATCACGTCCTGGACGATGACGAGCTCTGCATCGGTGTCCACCGTCTCCCCGACCGCCTGGCCGGCGCGCGGCAGGATTCGACTCCAGAAACGAGCGAGACGACGCGGTGTGATCACCGGAGCGAGCAAAGCCACCGCGGCGAGGAGGACCGCCCAGGCGAGCCACGCCAGCACGCGCGGCGGGCCGTTCTCGAACGTCCAGAGCTGGGTCCAGAGCGCGACGAAACCCGCCACCTGAGCCGCCGCCACGCGGGTCGCCGCGTCCTCGAGGCGGGCGACGCTCCCCTGCATCACGCCCACGACGTGCCAGGCGGTCTCGACGGTGGCGCGGGAAGCTGGAGCCGCGGCCGCCAAAGCTAGGCGGTCGCGACCGCCGCCGGTTTCAGCTCCTCGCCGAACTTCGCGCGCTTCACAAACTGCCCGATGCCGGGCTCGGCCAAGAGCTCGTCTCCTTCGACGAGCACCTGGCCGCGCAGCAACACGAGCTCGGGCGTGCCGGTGACTTCGGTTCCCTCGTAGAGGTTGTAGTCGACCTTCGAGTGATGCGTCTGCGCGGAGATCCTGACCTTCTGCTCGGGATCGAAGACGACGATGTCGGCGTCCGAACCGACCGCGATCGTGCCTTTGCGCGGATAGAGCCCGAACAGCTTTGCGGGGCTCGTGCAGAGGAGCTCGACCATCCGGTTCAGCGAGATACGTCCCCCGCGCACGCCGAACTCGTGGATCATCTGCAGCCGATTCTCGAGGCCCGGCCCGCCGTTCGGGATTTTCGAGAAGTCATCGCGCCCGATCGTCTTCTGGCCGTCCCAGAGGAATGCGCAGTGATCGGTGGAGATCACACTGAGCGTGTCGGTGCGGACGGCGTTCCAGAGCACGTCCTGGTTCTCCTTCGCGCGCGGCGGCGGCGTGTAGACGTATTTCGCACCTTCGAAGTTCGGCCGCTCGAGGAACGTGTAGTCGACGAAGAAGTATTGCGTGCAGGTCTCGCCCCAGACGTCCCAGCCCTTCTCGCGCGCCAGCGCGATCGGCTCGACCGACTCGCGGCACGACACGTGCACGACGTACAGTGAGCACCCGGCGACGCGCGCGAGCTGGATCGCGCGGTTCGTCGCCTCGCCCTCCGTCTCCGGCGGCCGTGTCAGCGCGTGCCAATGTGGCTCGGTGTGGCCCTCGGCCAACGCCTTCTTCACGAGCACGTCGATCGCGTCGCCGTTCTCGGCGTGCACCATCACCAGCGCGCCCGTTTCGGCTGCCACCTCCATCGTCTTGAAGAGCGTCTCGTCGTCGACCATCAGCGCGCCCTTGTAGGCCATGAACAGCTTGTAGGACGTGATCCCCTGGTCCGGCAGCGACGCGAGCTCCTCGAGCGTGCCGCCCTCGCGCAGGTCCGTGACCGCCATGTGGTAGCCCATGTCGATCACCTGCTTGCCGTTCGCCTTGCCGCGCCACTCCTCGATCGCCTCGGCGAAGGTCGCGCCCGGCGGCTGGATGATGAAGTCGACGTGGCAGGTCGTGCCGCCGAACGCTGCCGCGGTCTGCCCCGACTCGACGTCGTCGATCGTGACCGTGCCGCCGAAGGGCATGTCGAGGTGCGTATGTGGG
>WNGB01006237.1_pt1 | contig 51170 bp, 43 predicted proteins | sample 5400681 | NCBI WGS metagenome assembly WNGB01 (sample SAMN13153367, study PRJNA577476) | soil metagenome | isolation source: 115 cm soil or saprolite under grassland replicate 2 | place: USA:California | collected 2016-06-15
GGCTGGTGTTTTCGTGGATTCTGTAGACATGCGATGCCCGACCGTTTCCTCGAATCAGTATCCGGCAAGAGCGCGATGGGTTGCGATGCAAAGTTTTTCGCGAAGCGACCTGTAACCCTGCTTGGGATTTGAGTCCTGCTTCGTCGATTCGGTCGGGGTCGACGTCAGGCCGGCCCCCTCCGAATCGCAGTTGCGGGTGGAGCTCGTTCCACGTTCAGAAATCACTATTTCGCGCCTCGCTCGTCAGTCGTCGAAGATCACGGATGAAAAACCCCGCGATCATCATTCCCGAAGCATGCAGGCATCCAGGCCCTGCTGGTAGCGGGCGAGTGGAAGCCCTAGGAGGTAACCGTGGGTCTGCGACAACTTGCCGCAGCGGCTCGCTCACCATATTCAACTAGTATCAGCCGTGTTCGCTTACGGCGGACAGCTATTGGAACACGCGGCCACTCCCGAGAGTTCGTCGACTGCTGGTGCGCAAGGGTTCTTCACGTGGTCGAGGTAGCAGCGCGCTTGACAGTCTCTTAGAACCGTACATGCCGGCGCGAGGCCGATCGCATCCGCGTCGGCTTGACCTCCATCGACGGGCGAACCCTTGCACGCGGTGGTCTCCGCGGTCAATTCCGCGCACGCGGTCTTGGCTTCCGCTGCGCTGAGGCAATTCTCGAGCGCAGCACGTTTCGCTTCGCATCCTGGGAAGGACGCCGTCGCACCATTGCAAGCGAAATGGGCCGCTGCGCATTCATAGTAGTCATCGAAGAGGCCTCCACATCCGTCGGAGTTTGCCTCGCGTTGAAGGCCCTTCGCTTCGTCTTCGCAACTCCCTATCCAGTCGGTGCTTCCTCCTTGCGAGCAGGCACCCACGTTTTCGCAGACGCTGTCCTGGTTGGACGTGCAGCCGGCCGACCCTGTGGCCGATAGTATCGTCGAAAGGAACAAGAGCCAACGGAGCTGCTGAATGACCATCGGACGACCTCATCAAAAAGCAACGTGGAGCCGCCCCGTGAACACGTGGACGGGGCCTCGGTCGCGGTTGTAGCCAGGGTTGACGATGGGCTGATAGATCGCGGAAAGGGCGACGTAATCAGCGAGCCGCATCTTGTAATAAATGTCGCTGATGATCTCGGGGCCGAAGCTCAGCTGACCGTCGCCGATGATGAAACCGTAGCCTCCCCCCGCAAGGTAGCGACGGTGAACGGAAGAAAGACCGTTGACGACGAGCGCCGCGCCCGCCTCGTCGCGTGGTCGACACCAGAGCGCCCCGTTCTGAACGACGCCGATGGCGATCGAACGGTCGATTTCCGTAAATGCCCAGGACTCGTTAGCGCCGTCGTTGGCACTCAATCGAAAGAAGGCCCCGAGGGTCGGCGTCACCTCCTGCTCTATCGAGAGGGCAGCCCCATACTTGCTTCTCCCATCCGCGCGCGTCGCCACCACGTCGTTGCCGTAGGCAGCGCGATTGTCGAGGACCTGCTGGTAACTCCCCATGCGAGCCTGATTGAGAAACAGGAGAAGGCTCGCGGCGCCTTTTCGCTCGCCGACCGAGTAGCGGGCTTCGTATTCAGCCATCAGACCACGCGACTTGCCGATTCTCCAGTCCATCACAGCGAGGTTGGCGTACTTGGGCTCGAGAGCGACCCCCGCGCGCGCGGACCACCAGTCGACGGCGAGGTCTGCGAGAATACCCCACGTATAGCCGCGGGTATCGGCTGGGTAATCCCACGCACCCGAAGCGAAGAGAGCCCAATTGAAGAAGCGTTCGGTCGGATCATGGGCATACCTATTTCCGTCGAACACATCCGTGACCGAGAGTCGGCCCGCGGTGATCGCAAGAACGTCGCGATCGCGGGTACCCGCCAGCTCGTTCGCTCCGGCTTCGTTCGTGACCCGACCCCCACCGAGTTCAAAGGTCTGGCTGATGGCGAGGCGGGCGATGTACGCCGCCGGAGCCGGATCGCCCACGCGATACACGATGCCGCTCGGAAATGCGGCGACACCGAGCGTCTGGCTCAGGCCCTTGCCGCCACTCATCTCCGGATTGAACAGAAGCTCCCCGCCGCGCCAGAGACCGAAGTCAGCGTAGAGCGTAGAGACAAACGCCGTCGCGCTCTCCGATTCGGGGCTCATGCTGTTTTGCCCAGAATATTTGGCGGCGAACGCCGGATGCATCTGGGTTGCCATCGTTGACTGAAAGTGGAGACTGAAGCGCTCCTCTTCCCCTTTGCTCGGATCGATCGGCGCTGTCGGCTTGTCCTCCGAGGGCTCGTCTCGAGGGCCGTGTGCTCGCCCGACGTTCGATGCGAGGGAGACTGACAACGTAACCGCAAGCGCGATGCCTTGGGATCCTCGAATGGTCGAAGTCAAGCGAGCCTCGTTGGTCCGAGTCTAGGGCCCAGCATCGATCGCAGACACCTGGGTATGCGCCAGACCGCGCTGCGCACCGCCTTTGCTCGGCCAGGCATGGTGGGCATTGGACGTGCTGCATGCCGCGACAAGCAGGGGAACGAGGAGATGGGGCCTCAATCGAACGAACCAGTGTCGTGCGTCGAAGTCAAAGCCGTCTCGTCGTGAGGGCAAGAGCATTTCGAATGACACAAGATGCCCTCGCCTCGACGAAGTACTGCAGTAATCCGTCGACTGCCCAGATCCGGCTGTCTTCGATGAATGACCATTCGGAGGCGAGACTATCACCACCATGGCCTGGTATGGGAGACTCCTACGACGACGCTTCTGCCAGTCTCACGCTCGCGTCCAATTCACCGTGCCCTTCAGTAGAACGTCGCACTTCCACCGTAAGGTGCGACACTCCGCCTCGGGGGGCGGTCCGAAACCAGTTCGTTCTATCGACTCACGACGTTCAGGATGTTGCCGTCGGGATCCTTGAACCACGCGACCTTCATGTCATGGCCGACGTGGATGTCCCCCTCGAGCTTCAGTCCAGGCATGTCGTAGTGCTCGAACCTCACGCCCTTGGCTTTGAGATCGCGCACGACTTTCTCGATCTCGTCACCGACCGTCCAGGTGACGGCGGTCGCCTTGTTGGTTCCAGCGTACTGGGACCGGTACACGTTGAGGGTCGTGCTGCCGCTCTCGTAGACGATCAGCTCGCCCCCCTCGACGTGGACCTGCTTCAGCCCGAGCGTGCCTTCATAGAACTTCTTTGCCACATCGAGGTTCTTGACTGCGAGGTTGGCAATCGCGTCTTTCTCGCCCAGCATGTTGAGCTCCTTCCTTCTTGCCGCCCGTCATGGCTCCGGCACGTTCTGCGATCATGCAACATTGCCATCGAACTTTGCTCGGGAGATTTTCGCGAGTCGGCCTTATGTCGCACCTCTTCCGACGCCGCCCCGAACCGCGACCGGATCGGAAGGACGGTCTGCATCGCGTGCATCGATACTCAGGTTGCTTTGGGACCCGACACGTGCGGGACGTCCGCTTGCTCGATGATGGGGTAGCGATCGACGAGCGACAGGTGATACGCGAGCAGCCGAAACTGATAGCGTAGGACGCTGGCGAGGAAGTCGGCAATCGCGAACGGCACTCGTCGGGCCGCCAGAATGAAGACCGCACCCGCCACCCATAGGAAGGTGGTTTGGCGGTTACAGCTTCGTACGTCGGAGCCGCAAAGCGTTGCCCACGACCGAAACCGAGCTCGTGCTCATGGCGACGGCGGCGATCATCGGACTGAGCAAAAGCCCGAATGCCGGGTAGAGCACGCCCGCTGCGATGGGAACTCCGAGCGCGTTGTAGACGAACGCGAAGAACAGGTTCTGTTTGATGTTGCGCATCGTGGCGCGGCTGAGTCGGCGCGCGCGCACGATGCCGCGCAGATCCCCTTTGACCAGCGTGACGCCCGCGCTCTTCATCGCAACATCGGTGCCGGTGCCCATGGCGATACCGACCTGCGCCTGCGCCAAGGCCGGCGCGTCGTTCACGCCATCGCCGGCCATGGCCACGACGTGCCCTTCGCCCTGGAGCCTTTTGACGCTGTCGACCTTTTGGTCGGGCAAGACCTCCGCCACGACATCGTCGAGCCCGAGCTTCTTCGCCACGGCAGCAGCTGTGGTGCGGCTATCGCCGGTGAGCATCACGATGCGGATCCCCTCGGCATGCAAATCGCGAATCGCCTCGGCGGTCGTCGACTTGATGGGATCGGCCACGCCGACGAGCCCTGCGACCTTGGCGTCGACCACCACGAACATCACGGTTTGCCCGTCCGCACGCAGCGTTTCGGCGCGCGACGCGAGCGAACCGGGATCGACTCCGAGCTCGCCGAGGAGCGCGGCATTTCCCAGCGCGATCGCCCGCCCGTCGACTTTTCCTTTGACACCCTTTCCGGTCACCGATGCGAACGACTCGGTCGCGCCGAGGTGGATTCCCTGTTCCTCGGCACCGCGTAAGATGGCCGCGGCGAGCGGGTGCTCGCTGCCGCGCTCCAGGGTGGCCGCCCACCGAAGCAGCGTCTTCGGGTCGATCCCCTGAGCAGGCTCGATCGATACGAGCTTGGGCTTGCCTTCGGTGAGCGTCCCCGTTTTGTCCACGACCAGCGTATCGACCGCGCGCATGACCTCGATGGCTTCGGCATCCTTGAACAACACGCCGCTCGTTGCGCCACGACCGGCCGCGACCATGATCGACATCGGCGTGGCGAGCCCGAGCGCGCAGGGGCACGCAATGATGAGAACGGCTACCGCGTTGACGAGCGCGTACGCCATCCGCGGATCCGGTCCGACGAGCGCCCAGACGACGAATGTGATGACGGCGGCGATGACAACGGCAGGCACGAAGTAACCGGACACCACATCGGCGAGCTTCTGGATCGGAGCCCGGCTGCGCTGCGCCTCGGCGACCATCTGCACGATTTGGGCGAGCAGGGTCTCGCTGCCCACCCGGTCGGCCCGCATCACGAGCGATCCCGTGCCATTCACGGTGGCGCCGATCACGCGATCTCCGGCATGCTTCTCGATCGGGATCGATTCGCCGGTCACCATCGATTCATCGACCGCGCTTGCACCTTCCAGAACGACTCCGTCGACGGGCATCTTTTCTCCCGGCCGCACACGCAGCCGATCGCCTGGATGCACCGTATCGAGCGGAACGTCCTCCTCGCTACCGTCGTCGCGAAGCCGCCGCGCTGTCTTCGGCGCCAATCCGAGCAGCGCGCGAATGGCAGCCCCCGTTTGACTTCGCGCCCTGAGCTCGAGCACCTGACCGAGCAGAACCAGCGCCACGATGACGGCGGCCGGTTCGAAATAGACAGGGACCTCGCCGTGTGCGTCGCGAACCGTGCTGGGAAAGATCCCGGGAAGGAGGGTCGCGACGAGGCTGTAGACGTAGGCTACGAAGACCCCGAGCCCGATCAGCGTGAACATGTTGAGGCTTCGGTTCACGATCGATTGCCGGGCGCGCACGAAGAACGGAAAGCCACCCCAAAGCACCACCGGCGTTGCCAGGACGAGCCCGACCCAGGGTGTGGCCGCCCCTAGGGCGGACGCTCCTCGCACCATCTCGAACATGGCGAGCACGACGAGGGGAACCGCGAGAGCCGTGCTCACCCAGAACCTGCGCGTCATGTCGACGAGCTCGGGGTTGGCCTGCTCCTCGAGGGTCACCGTGCGCGGTTCGAGTGCCATCCCGCAAATGGGGCAGCTGCCCGGCGCGTCTCGCACGATCTGGGGGTGCATGGGGCACGTCCACTCGGTCTTGCTCGCGGGAGCCATGGGTCTCAGCGGTTCGAGCGCCATGCCGCACTTGGGACAAGCTCCGGGTTTGGGTTCCCGAACCTCCGGATGCATCGGGCAGGTGTTGACGGGTGCTTCGGCGGCTGCCAGGGGTGCCGGCTTGGCCGCGACCTGCTTCGGCGGGTGAGTCTCGCGATCCGTGTCGGTCGAGGCCAGGTATTGGGCGGGGTTTCTCACGAACTGCTCACGGCAGCCGCTGGAGCAAAAGAGGTACTCCTTTCCCTCGTACGTATACCGATGAGGCGTATCGGCGCCGACCTGCATACCGCAGACGGGATCCTTTTCGATTCCGATTGGCTGCGCGGCGGCTGGCTGGTGGTGCGTGTGCTCGTGCATGATTCCTCGAATCTGTGGGAGGCGGTTAGGCCGTTCGCATCCGCGCGTAGCGAGAGAAGACGTCCATGAGCTCGTCGATTTTTTTCTTCCGTTGTGCGTTGGTGCCGTTGGTCATCGCCTCACTGACGCACGTGTCCACGTGCGATCGCATGACCAGCGCCCCCGCCTTGCCGAGGGCAGCCTGGGCTGCCGCGATCTGGAGGAGCACATCGACGCAATAGCGGTCACCCTCGACCATTCGCGCGATCCCCTCGACCTGGCCGGCGATCCGCCGCAAACGAGCGACCAGCTTTTTCTTGAGATCGGGCTCGAGCATCGCGCTACCTCCCTATACCCCCTAGGGGCATATGGGGGACATAACCCTCGCGCGACCCATGCGCAAGTGCAGGTTTGGTTCGCGGCCAGGCTATGGCTGTCGGCTTTCGCTGCTCGTCTCAGCGCACCTCTGATGGGCTCGCGTGACGCGCGACCACCGTGCTTGCTTGTGGACCGCGCTCACCAGCTTCCTCGACGAAGCGCACCTCGGTTCCGATCTGGATCCGGTCGAATCCGTGATGGATCACGCTGTTCTTGTGAAAGTAATCTCGTCCCCTTCGGGTGTTTCGAGAAATCCGTACCCCTCGTAGTGAAAGAGCTTGCTGACGCGACCACGGCGCTGGTGCTGGTGCGGCTTGGTATCGCCCCCCTGCTTGTGGACATGATCCTGAAGCACGCGTTCCGCGTTGTCGAAGGCGTCGTCGATGGCGGCATACAAGTCCTGGCGACGTGATCCCTCATCAGGAGTCCGACCGACCACCAGCTTGCTCCTAATGTGTTCAATTGGCGTGCCAGGCTGGCCTACCGCCGAATTCCTGCGAGTGCGCGGCATCATGTGCCCGGCACACGCAAAGCTTTCGCGTACCGCACGCAGACGCTGCGCGCGCACGTTCGAATGCCAGGACCTTCCGTTCGAGTCGACGTGGCGCGGACTTTGCTGCGTTCAGGTCGTTGGGCTCCTAATTGTCGATGATACGTACGCATCGTTTCCTACCTGGGATTTCGGTTCACACGACCGGAGGAGGCATGTCCCGTTCGCCGTCCGAGCGTACCGAGCCTGCCGAAGCCCAGGTCCTTCGCGAACGGCTCGTGCGCGAGCTCGCGATCGAGGTGCAGAGCGAGCGTGTCCTCGAGGCGATGCGCCTCGTCCCACGGCACCTCTTCGTGCGCGGCGCCCCCCCTGCGGATAGCCTACGGCAACGTTCCATGGCCTATCGGCCACGGGCAAACCATTTCGCAGCCCTTAGTCATCGCGATGATGACCGAAGCGCTCGATCTGAGCGGCTCGGAGCGCGTGCTCGAGGTGGGTACCGGGTCCGGCTATCAGGCTGCGGTACTCTCGCTCCTGGCCAAGGAGGTGTACACGATCGAAGTGGTCCCCGAGCTTGGCCAAGCCGCCCGCAAGCGGCTGGGAGAGCTCGGGTATTCGAACGTGCGCGTGCTCGTCGGCGATGGCTATCGGGGCTGGCCACAGCGAGCGCCGTTCGACCGCATCGTGCTCACCGCAGCACCTTCGGAGGTACCCTCTGCACTCCTCGATCAACTCGCATTGCAAGGTGTGCTCGTCGCTCCGATCGGTTCGACGCCCTGGACCCAGCGCCTCTTGCGTTGCACGAAGACGCCCTTCGGTATCGACGTCGACGATCTCGGCGGCGTGCGTTTCGTTCCGATGATTCGCGGTGCTTGAGGTTGCGTACTGACGATGGTCTGTCGTTGCACGCAAGTCCCGGACGGCGCGTCTTCGACGGGCAATTCACGCTGTTCAGCCCGAACCGTCGGCAAGTCCGGTGATGGTGTGCTCCCAAAAGCCTCGACGTCGGTCTCGTAGACCGGCGGCGTCACCGTCGATGCCCGCTCCTCGGCGCAAGATCCGACGAGCAGGGAAAGACGACGCAATCGGCCCAGCGCCGAAGCCGGCGCCGCTTCGCTCGTCATTGCGGGCGCGCCAGCGTGGTGGGCGGCGAGCCCGTGACCGCGATGTACGAATCGAAGATGAGCTGCTTCACGTATTTCGGATTGTGCACGCCGAGGGCGCCGCCGCGTGCGACGAGGAGGTAGTTGTAGATGGCCCCGGCCTTCTCGGGCGGCAAATGCAGCGTGCCACCGTCAGGACCGCCACCGGGCCTCGTCTTGTCCGCTTCGAACTTACCATCGGCGAGCTCGCCCGCTGCGAGAGACTGGTACGGCGCCGCGGCCGACCGGGTGAGATAACCCGCGTTGTTCATCGCCTTTTGCAGCTCGAAGAGAGCGGCCTTGATCTGCGACTGAGCTCCGCTCACGTCGAAGTTGGTGGCTTCGGCGTGGCAAGACCCACAGACGCTGATCTGGGCGTAGAACGAGTGGTTGGGCGACATCCCGTTCGAGGCGGTCTTCGGCATGTGACAATCGATGCAGACGAGCTTTTGCTGATGCGTCGACGTGCCATACGTCATGTCGGGGAAGTGGTAGCCGCCGAGACCGGTGAAGATGTCCGACTGCGGCCCCTCGTGCGGCCCCCAGTTGGGACTGGTCAGCGTGGTATCGGCCCCGATGTAGTTCGTCACGTCCTTTCGCGACCGGTGGCACCACACGCAGGTGTTCGCCGCGCCCATTGTACCTGCCAGCGTTCCCGTAACGGCGGCGGTGGACGGGCTTTTCTCGATGGTAGGCTGATCGGTGGTGCCCGAGGGAACGCGCAGCGGAAACGAACCCTTCGTGTACGGCAGCCCCGTGCGATGCGGATCGGTATCCGTCGTCACCTGATGGCACGTGACGCATCCGACCTGGGCGACCTTGGCGCTTCCTGCGTAGATTGCCTCGGTCAGCGCTCCACCGGTCGGGTTACGGTAGCCGAGCTCGCCGTTCTTCACGTTGGTCACGGCTCCGCCGGCCACGGTCGTGACGGTGCCTGCGACACGCATCTGCAGTGCGTCGACCGAGTGGCAATTGCCGCAAGCCGTTGCTCCCGTCCAGGTCGTGACCTCGTCGGAGCCGAGGTTCGAGACGAAGGCCGCGTAGTGCGTACTCGTCTTCCATTGCTCGACGATGCCGTTGAACCCGTGGCAAGGGGTTAGGCAGGACGTAGACAGTTCCACCGTTCCACCGTCGGTCCCGGATAGCCCCATCATGCCCGGCGGTCCCGCTTCTCCAGCGGGGCCAGCTGGCCCTGGCTCTCCCTGCGGGCCGGAGACTCCCATCGGACCTGACGGCCCCGCGGGTCCGTCGGCCCCGGCGCATGCTGCGATGACAAGCGGCGCGGCAACGAGCAACAACCGAACGACGCTTCGCGAATGATTCATCACGTTTGACCTTCCCGCGGGGGAACCGACGCATCGTTCCCCATTGCTGAACCTCTTGCACGGGAATCAGCACGCTTCGTGCCACGTGCCGTGGTGAGCCGCTGGCGGCTAGAGTCGAAAAGACTCGGCGAACGATGGGCCTTCTCTTGGGCGGCGCAAAGCATTCGCCGATGACGCTCGTTTTGCGCCGCCTCATCCAAGGCCGAGGCCCGTTCCCGACGACGGCGCGCTGGGTGCAAGGCTCGTAAGTGACCGTCGTGCGACCGAGACCTCGCCCGTGAAGACGGGCAAAGTCGTCTTGAGCAGAACGATCAGCACCATCGCGCCGGCAGCATAGATGCCGGCGGACACCATCCATTCGGTGAGGCTCGGCGTGTACTCGACGATCTCGTACAGCGTGCTCGGCACGAAACCCGGGATGATGAGCCCCATGCCCTTCTCGATCCACACACCCGAGAACGCAGAGATGCACGCGGCGAGAAGAACACGGTTGTCGGTTCGGCTCGCGGGGAGGTGGATCAAGATCGCGGACGCGACGTTGAGGGCGATCCCGGTCCAGATCCACGGAACGAGCGCGTACTTTCCATGGAGCCCGAGGAACAGGTAGCGGGCCGATACGTGGTGCGAGCCGCCCGAGTAGAGCTCGGTGAAGACCTCGGAGCCCAGCATGAAGAGGTTCACGAGGATCGTAATGCGGAGCACGCTTGCCAGGAGCCGAGTCGGGCCAGCGGCGACGTGGAAGCGAGGGACGAGCCTCTTGATCCCGTGCAGCAGCAGGATGACGAACGCGGGTCCGGTGATGAATGCCGACGCGATGAACCGAGGAGCCAGGAGTGCCGAGTTCCAGAAGGCGCGTCCGCCGAGCCCGGCGTAGAGAAACGCCGTCACGCTGTGGATCGATATCGCCCAGCCAATGGAGAGGAACACGAATGGCAAATACCAGCGCCTCTCCGGACGGCGTCCCAGGTATTTCATATAAACGAGGTATCCACAGATGTGCAGGTTCAGGAGCAGATAGCCATTGAGAACGAGCACATCCCAGCTGAGCATCGAGATGGGCCAATTGAGGCGCCCGACGAGAGGAACGACGTGCCACATGCGATCGGGGCGGCCCATGTCGACCACGATGAATCCGACGCACACGACGATGCCGGCGACGGCGAGCAGCTCCCCGACGATCACGACGTCGTGCATTTCTTCGTCGTCGTAGAGGTAGGCGGGGATCACCATCATCACGGCGCCGGCAGCGAGCCCCACTACGAAGGTGAAGTTGGCGATATAGAGCCCCCACGACACGTGGTCCGTCATGTTCGTCCAGATCATGCCTTCGGCGAGCTGGTGTGCCCAGGCGTTGACCCCGACGAGGAACACCGCCGTGAGCAGCGTCATCCCGGCGTAGTAGAGCAAGCTCCCCGAGAAGGCCATGCAGAACATCCGCCACACGAAGCGCGGATAGCTCAGCACCGCGTCGGTCTCGTCGGCGGGAATGCTCGGGCGCGGGAGGGACGACTTCATGGCTCAATTGTCGAAGAAGTAGAAGAAGCGGGGACGCGTCCCGAGCTCCTCCTTGAGGACGAAAACACGCTTGTTGGCGAGCACCCAGCGGATCTCACTGTCGGGGTCGAGCATGTTGCCGAAGACGCGCGCACCCGTCGGGCACGCCTCGAGGCACGCCGGGAGCAGCCCGCGTCGCGTGCGGTGCAGGCAGAAGGTGCACTTCTCGACGACACCTTGAGGGCGCACGCGATTCGAGAGGTACGCCTGGCTGGGGTTGAGCTCGTTGGGCGGGATCACCGGCTTCGTCCAGTTGAAGCGCCTCGCGTGGTACGGGCACGCGGCTTCGCAGTAGCGGCAGCCGATGCACCAGTTGTAGTCGATGACCACGATCCCGTCCTTCTCCTTCCAGGTCGCCTGGACGGGACAAACCGTCACGCACGGGGCGTTGTCGCACTGCTGACACTGGACCGGCAGGTAGTACTTCCCCGGCGCGGGCACCGCGTGCTCGTAGGTGGCCGTCCCCTCCTCGAGAGCGAAGCTACCTTGCTCCATCTCGAGAACCCGGATGTACGAGTTGTTGGTGGCTCGATCGTGGTTGTTCTCGATGTGGCAAGCCTCGGCGCATTTTCGGCAGCCGATGCATACGCTCAGGTTGAGCGCGTAGCCGAACTCGACGCCGTCCATTGGGCGCACGTCGTCGATCGTCACCTCGCGGCCGTACTTCGTCCTCGCCTCCTGCTCGAGGGTCCGGAGGATCGTCGCCATCTCGTCCGGGGTCAGCTCCTTGTAGTGTCTCTGGAGGAACTGATCGACGGTGAGATCCTTGGCCCACGCGCGGAGCGGCTCTATCGCGTGGGCGAACGCGGCCGCTCCCAGCGTTCCGCCGAGCACCTTGAGCGTCCGCCGCTTCGTTTTATCCATGGTAAGCTCCGCTCGCCATCGCGCCGCGATCCCTCGGCGGCAGCACCGGACGCGACGGCGGGAACTTCGGTGCGTGCGGATCGTGGCAGTCGACGCAGTGGTTTCGCAGGCGGGGTCCTCGGGAAAGATCCCAGTAGCCGTTCATTCCCCCATGGCTGCCATGCAAGTAGTCCTGGTACTTGGGTCCGTGGCATTGCGCGCAGAGGAGGAGCGTGTCGGCGGTCGCGATCTCCGTCCCGTCGGAGAGGTGGAGCATCGGTGCGCCGCCGGTTCGTGTGACGTGGCACGAGGCGCACGAGAGCGTGCCGTGCTGGACGGTGAGACCGACGTGGAACTCGCGCAGCTTCGCCGCGCTCTCGGGGAAGCCGGCCCCGCCGTCGCGCAGTCCGTGGCACGTGACACAGGCGACGCGGATCTCACGTCCGAGCCCGTCCTTCGGGGAAGACTCGATCGACGTGAGCCTAGGAGACACGTGGATGACCGTGGGCGCCGTCTTCTCCCTCGGCGGGCCCTCGTTTCGGCGACGTTGGTCCTGCCGGCATGCGGCCACGACCGCGACGACAACGACGACAAGCGTGAACGAGAGTGGACGCATGTGGAGGAGTCCGTAGAGCAGGGCCCGTGCCACGGGTCAAAGCCCGCATCGAGTGCCTTCAGACTGGTTGCCGCGCATGCCTTGCGCGGGCGCGCAAACCAAGCGCGGTCACGCAAAGGCGAACGCCGGTGGTCGGTCGACGGGGCCGGCCTTCATTCATGGACTGGATATTGCGATGCGCCGTTTCCATGCCGATCGCCTCGCTCGTCGTCACCCTCGACGACCGTGACCTCCTGAGGCAGAGCGCCCTGGGGCGGCTCGTGGCCGATCCCTCTGTCGAGCTCGGCGAGGCGCGTGGCGCCTACCTTCCCATCGTCGTCGACACCGCGACCGCCGAGGAGGGAGAGAAGCTGGTGGAATCGCTGCTCACGACGCCCGGCGTGCTCGGCGTGGACATCGTGGGGATCGATTTCTCGATAGACGAGCGAGGCGTGGAAGGATGATCGGTCGTCGGGAGCTCCTCAAGCTCGCCGCCATGGAAGCGGCCGTCGCGGCCGCTTCACGCCTCGCCTTCGCCGATTCGCCGAGGCTCGCGGTCGGCGCTCCTCCGCAAGCCGGAAGCGGCGGCGTGAAATGGGACAAGGCGCCGTGCCGGTTCTGCGGCACCGGATGCCACGTTATGGTGGGCACGCGCGGAGGGCGCGTCGTCGCGATCCAGGGCGATCAGAAGTCCGAGGTGAACAGGGGCCTGCTCTGCGTGAAGGGCTACCACGTCGGCCTCGCGCTCTACGGCGCCGATCGCCTGCGCCAGCCCCTCCTGCGCAAGAACGGAAAGCTCGAGCCCATCACGTGGGAGCAAGCCGTGGACGTCATCGCGGCGCGGGTCCTCGCGAACCCCGCGGGCTTTGCCTTCTACGTGAGCGGCCAGACGACGATCCCGGAAGGCTATGCCGCGCTCAAGTTCGTGAAGGGGGGGCTCGGCCACAACCAGATCGAGGCCAACGCGAGGCTCTGCATGTCCTCGGCAGTGACGGGGTTCATGGCTACGTACGGCGTCGACGAGCCGGCCGGTTGCTACGACGATCTCGACAAGTGCAACGTGCTCATCATCTGGGGCAACAACCCCGCCGAGATGCACCCGATCCTTTTCTCGCGCGTGATCGACCGGAGGAACCGCGGCGAGAAGATCACCATCATCGATCTCAACACGCGCCGTACGCGCACGAGCCAGTTCGCCGATCGATCCATCCTCTTCAAGCCGCAGACCGATCTCGCGATCGCGATGGGTATCGCGCACCTCCTCGTCGCGAACGGCACCTTCGACAAGGACTTCGTCGACAAGCACTGCGCCTTCCGCGCGCCCGACGAGAAGAAGACCCTCCAGGGAAAGGCCATCTCGTTCGACGACTACAAGGGGCTGGTCGCCGAATACACGCCCGAAAAGGTGGAGCAGATCTCCGGTGTCCCTGCGAACGACATCCGCTACCTCGCCGAGCTCTTCGGCCGTCGCGACACGCGGATCACCAGCCTGTGGTGCATGGGCGTAAACCAGCACACGCGTGGAACGGCGATCAACGCGCTCGTGCATGGGCTGCATCTCCTTAGCGGACACTTTGGCAAGCCTGGAGACGCTCCGACGAGCCTGACCGGGCAACCCTCCGCCTGCGGAACGGTGCGCGAGGTCGGGACGCTCTGCCACACGCTCCCAGGAGGGCTCGCCGTCGCCAACGCTGACGACCGCAAGGAAGCGGAGCACGTGTGGAACGTCCCCGCGGGCCGCGTCTCCGGCATCGCCGGGTACCACACAATCGAGCTTTGGAGGCGCTTCTCGACGCCGAAGGACCAAGGCGGAGACATCGATACGATCTGGGTGCAGACGACCAACCCCGCCCAGTCGCTCCCCAACGTGCACGCGCTCTTCGAGCCGAGCCGGAAGATCAAGGGCAAGTTTCTGATTGTGTCGGACGTCTACCCGACGGCGACGACGCGCGCGGCCGATCTCGTCCTTCCGTCGGCGCTCTGGGTCGAGAAGAACGGGATGTTCGGCAACTCAGAGCGCCGCACGCAGCAGTGGTTCAAGATGGTCGAGCCCCCGGGAGATGCGCGCTCGGACCTCTGGCAGATCCTCGCCGTCGCCCATCGTCTCTTCGAGCTCGGGCTCGCGGGGATGAAGGACAAGGATGGGCAGTTCCTCCTTCGTATAGAGAAGGACTCGAAGAAGGTCCCGGCATGGGACTACAAGAGGTTCTTCGACGCCAACGTCGACGAGTCGCTCTTCGACGAGTACCGCCGCTTCTCGACGCACCACCACAAGGATCTCGCGCCCTATGCGGAGTACGTGAAGGCGCGCGGCCTGCGCTGGCCGGTGGTCCAAAAGCCCGACGGCACGTGGCGCGAGACGCGGTTTCGCTTCTCGGAGACCGAGGATCCATACGTGCAAAAGGGAAAGGGGATCCAGTTCTACCAGTCGTTCACCAACGACGATCGGGCGCAGATCTGGTTCCACCCGTACGAGCCCCCGCCGGAGGGGCCAGACGCCGACTACCCCTTCTGGCTTTGCACGGGGCGCGTGCTCGAGCACTGGCATACCGGCACATTGACGATGCGCATCCCAGAGCTCCAGCGCGCGATGCCGCAGGCGTACGTCGAGATGGATCGCGCCGACGCGCGGAAGCTGGGTATAAAGGACGGTGAAATCGTCACGCTCGAGACGCGTCGAGGAAAGCTCGATCTGCCGGCGTGGATCGACGGGCGAGGGAGCCCTCCGTCAGGCTCGCTCTTCGTCCCCTTCTTCGACGAGCGCTTGCTCGTCAACGAGCTCACGCTCGACGCGCATGATCCCTTCTCCAAGCAGCCGGACTACAAGAAGTGCGCGGCGAGGGTGCGCAAGCGCGCGAACGTGCGGGGCGGTCCATGAACGACGACCTTCCTCCGAGCGTACGGCTCCTGCGCTCACGGCGGGGATGGCATGTCATCGGCTTGCTCGCGCTGGCGGTCGCTGCGGGAGGCTTCTGCGCGGGCCTCACGCAACAGCGTGAGCTCGTTCGCCTCCGGGCCCCCGCGGAGATCGTCGCGACGACGCCTGCCCCTGATTACGCGGAGCTCCGTGCCGAACGCGCCGGCGGCCCGAACGCGAACCTCTACGCGGGTGCGTTGGAGCGCTTGGGCGAACCACTGCCCGGCTTGCTCTCGGAAGCTCCGGTGCAGACCGCGGAGCAGCGCGCCGAGATCCTTGCGGCTCGGAGCCTCCACCGCGCCTACGACGGTGCGCCGCCAACGATCCCGCACCTGGTCGACGGAAAGAGCACGTTCGAGTGCCTCGCATGTCACGAGAAAGGGGCGATCGTCTTCGGCAAGCGCGCTGCCGTCATGAGCCACGAGCGTCACGACAGTTGCACGCAGTGCCACGTGGCTGCGGGCGGCCCGCCGTCGCCGTCACCGCCGCCTCTCGCGTCGAACTCGTTCGTTGGCCAGATCGCGTCGAGCAAGGGCCAGCGCGCGTGGCCGGGTTCACCTCCCAAGATCCCGCATTCCACCTTGATGCGCACAGAGTGTGTCAGCTGCCACGGGGTCGCCGGCGCGCTCGGGACCCGGACGAACCACTCCATGCAGGTGAACGTGAGCGCGCGCGCGTGGCGAGAGAGTTGCACGCACTGCCACATGCCCTCGGCGGCGCTCGATCAGAGAGGAGGCCAAGGCCGATGAGTGATCCCCATGGATCATGAGCGCCGCCTCGATCGCCGCAGCCTCTTCGATGTTTTCCGCAGGGCTTCGAAGGGCGCCCCTCGGCCTCGAACGACGACGATCACGACGCCGACGCGAACGAATGACGCCGGGTTCTCGCTCGCGAGCTTCTACGATCGCCGCGCCGAGGCCGCTTGCGACCCGTCGCCGTTCCCGCAGTTCACTCTCCGCGAGGGACTCGCGCCTGTGGAGACGACGTCGGTCGGGGCGGGGCCGCTCGGCCCTCGACGCAAGGAATCTCCATGAGCGATCCCGAACTCGTGTTGCCGCCTCTCCATGTCGCGGAGATCGACCCCGACAAGCTGCGCGAGCTCTTCGCCGATCTCGAGGCGCTCGGGGAGCGCCTCGAGATCGTCCTCAAGCGCGCGCCCGAGGCTCATGTCGAGCGTACACCGTGCGTGTCGCTCGCGGAGACGCTGGAACAGCTCCTATCGGGGACAGCGCTCGGCGCGCAGCTTCGCTACTCGTACAAGGGCGCCGACTGGTGGGATACGCTGCTGCGTACACCGGACGGGTTTCGTCTCGTGCGTATCCAGCACCGCCTCGGATAGAAGGGAGCGAGCCCATGAAACGTCTGGTCAAAACACCCCTCTTTCGTGGCCCGCGGGGCGAAGTCGTACCGGGTAGCATCGCCGAGGCCGAGCACCCCAGATTCCGAGAAGCGACTGGGTGGTGCCGCTCGCGACGAGATCGAATGTGCCGCCCGCGGAAGCCTTCCAACTCCCCCCCTTCGCCGACGATCCACACGATTCCGTCGTCGCCTTCCCACCGTCCCAGATCAATCCTTTGAGGCTCGGGTCTTCGGTTCGCCAGGCGTTGCCTTCGTGGCTGACCGGATAACGCACGACACCCATTCTTCGATGTCCAAGGCCCAGTAGCCCGCGAGCGCGGACCGAGTGATCACGGCGGATCTAGCGCGAGCCATTGCCGGACCCCGTACAATCCAAGACGCTCCGGCGCGGGCAACTGTACGAGCACACCTCGCGTGATAGACTGCGGACGTCATGGGCATCGTTCTCAAGAGCAAAAGCGAGATCGCCAAAATGCGCGAAGTCGCGGCGCGCGAGCTTGCGCGGGCGAAAGCGATCTCGGCCTTCCTCGGATATCGTCAGGGCGGCGGACCGGCTTACCCGGCCGTGCTCTGCACGTCGGTGAACCGCATCGTCGTGCACGGAATCCCGAACGACCGAGAGGTTCTGCGAGAAGGGGACGTCGTGGGGGTCGACTTTGCTTGTTACAAGGACGGCTACTGCGCCGATGCTGCTCGCACCGTCGCCGTCGGCGTTATCAGCGCAGCCGCGCGCGACCTCTTGTCGGCCACGCGCGAGTGCCTGGAGCGGGCGATCCAGGAGAGCGTTCCTGGTCGTAGGCTGGGAGACATCGGCGCGGCCATCGAGAGCTGCGCCGAGCACCATGGGTACTCGGTCGTGCGCGACTTCGTCGGCCACGGTATCGGTCGAGCCATGCACGAGCCTCCCGCCGTGCCGAACTACGGCCCCGCCGGTCACGGGCTCAGGCTCAAGGCAGGAATGGTGCTCGCGATCGAACCGATGCTGAACGCGGGGACGTCCGAGGTGCGCATTCTCGACGACGGCTGGACCGTGGTGACCGCCGATGCAAGCTTGTCAGCGCACTTCGAACACACGGTTGCTATCACGGATGAAGGTCCGCGGATGTTGACGGCCGCGTAGCGGGGCGAACGGTCCTATTCGCAATTGTGGGGCCCCTGTGTGAGGCCGTGGGTTTTCAAGCTCAAGAAACGCTGGTCAGAAGCTCGACCAGAGCGGTACCTATTTTTGACATCGAAAAGGCGCGGCGCCGCTCTCATAATTGATAAAGAGAGCCGCAACATGCGAGGCAGTCATGGTGGGGGCTTCGTTGTTCGCCCGCCGCGGCAAGAGGAACAGCGTTGGTGACATGATGAATCCAATCGAGAAGATCACCTTGAGACCCAAACTAGAGTCGGATGCCGACGGCCCCACGTCGGGTACGACGCCCATGAGGAGAGCTTTGGCCAGGAGCTCCGCACCTCCCGCACCGTACGCGACACGCCAGGTGAGCAGCGTGTCGGCCTTGTCCGCTTGGAAAGCCGGACCGTCGGCGCGTCCGAGCGTCAGAAAGCCGCCGCCGCCGCCTCCGCGTCTCGCTCCTCCGCCGACCACATCGACACCATCGGAGCTTCTGCCTCCATCGGTTGCCAATGGCGGAACATCGGTGCCGCCCCCGCTCTCATTGAGCGCGCCACCGTCGACGTTGCAACCACGCTCGGTCGAAGAGGAAGGGGAGTTTCTCCCCGACGACGCAGCGATCCACGAGGAAGCGCCGGACGACATTCTGGCAGCATCCGCGCCGCCGCCATCGGTCGCCGCTGCTGCCTCACCTTTCGACGTTCAGATCATCGATAGCTCGCCCGATGATCCGCTGGAGTCCCTTTCCGTCGTGTCCGACGTACCGACGATTTCGCGCTCCCGATTCATCGCCATGCGGGTGATCGTGGGGTTCGTCCTCACCGGGTGCGGCGCGATCCTGGTTCTCGCGGGGTGGCGCGCGCTGGAGCATCGCAGCGGCGACGCAACGGCCGAGCTGTCGACGACACCCTCGATGCCGACGTCGCAGCCGGCGGCAGACGTTCCCACGGCTGCGGCGCCAGCAGCAGAAACGGCGGCCGCGCCGCAGGCTGCCGCGCCGACCGCCCGACCGGCTCAGACCGTCGCGCCCCGGCGGCGCACGCCTACTCGGCACAAAGCGGTTCGTCCGGCGACCCACGCCCACTGAATCGAAGACCGACTCGATTCAGAACTTTGGCAACTTGGGGAGGCTCTCCCAGGGGATCTTCTGCGCGATGAGCTTCCATAGCTCGGCCAGCAAGGGTCGAGGATCGAGCCACGGCAGGTTGCGCGCAATCGAGATTTGCATCGCGACGAACGTCAACACCGCCGCCAGAATCGTGACGAACACGAACTTGGCGACTAAAGAGTGCTCGACCGACGCACGGCGCGCCGCCGGAACGGTTTGCGGCGGGTTGCTCGACATTCCCACGCGCAGGCGGCCATTTCGCGATTCGGACGGCACGGACCGTGATTGGGTCAGGAAAGCCGACGCGCTGACCCGTTCTCCCCGGTTCGACGGCGAGCCACGCAGATGTTCGCTTGGGACCTGAGAAGGCCTAGAAGGTCGGACATTGGAGTCCGGCGGCGCGAGGTCGTCGGTGATCTGGTTGGCGTCGATGCGATGCATGTTCGATTCGACGCCGGACTTCGCCGCCGGAACGAACTCGAAGTCATCGTCGCCCAAAGCATCGACGCACTCGGCGCGAAGCGCGGGCAACGAGACCGCAGGCGTTTGCCTCGCGTCGTAGGTGACCGTCTCCTCGTCGTCGAGATCGGCAAAATTCGGCGCCGAAACGCTTGGGCGGATGGACGTCGTCCGTCGCTTGGACGTTTCCGACCAAGGCTGTGGCAGGGGCGGTCTCTGCGACCGCCCACCGGAGCGTTCCGGCGCACTCATCGGCTCACTTTATCGCTTTTGGGGCCACGCGTCACTCCCCGTATTCGACCACATCCGCATACTACGGACAGAACTGGGTGGTCAGTCGTCGTACCACCCTTTGGGCGCCGAAATAACAATGCCCTATGGATGCACGGTGTTGTCTAATTCAAATATCCGTGTTCGGTGAGTGCTGCTTTCAGCCGCGGATGCTCCTGGATATCCGGCTTGGCCACCTGGGCTCGAAGTCGAGTAATGGTGTTGCGGGGCCAGCGCTTCTGAAAAAGATTCACGATCCAGTGCGCGACCGAACCCTTGGGGTCGGCGTGAATTTCGGCGACGACGTTCGTCTTGGTTCCATGGTCGAGCGAGGTCATGGTGAACGAGCTGTGCATGAGCTCTCCACGTACGTATTTCGTGGGGGGTGCGAGCGGATCGTTCACCGCTTGGATCCTCAGCGTCACCATCTTGCGCGCCGGATCGAACTCCAGTTTGCAGTCGCTGACGAAGTCACGATCCTTCAGCACGAAAGGCGTGGCGATGTGATCGTAGTGTATGGTCTCGGTTTCGCTGACTGTCCGCACGATCTTCGATTCGGCGAGGCTGTCCACCCATTCCGTCGCGCGCGACGAATCGGTGAGAACGGTGGCCACGCGGATGATCGACGCGTTGACGACACCTTCGCCTTTGAATGCGATGAGCGAGCTCCCGGGAATTTCACGTCGGTAGACGGTGATCCCGTCGTCATCGCCCAGCTTCTCCCAGGCGCTACTCGCCGTCTGCGTGGCCGCGGGCTGTCCCGCCGCGGGAGCGTCGGCGAAGGCGGGGGAGCCGAGCGAGACTCCCAAAGCTGCGACCACCGCCACCATCGAGCCAAACGCTTGAGCTTTCCGCAGAAATGAAACTGATTGCATGGGGGGGCCTCCTTCGCTCGATGCGATTCCGCTCACGTGCGCGCACGGTTTCCGACGCAAAGCCGATCTCGAGGTAGCACGTCGCACCGGCAGAGCATATTGAACCTTAGTCAATAAAGCAACCGAAACCGGGTGGGGCGCGAGGATTGAATTTTTCGCCGCCAGGACAGCTGAGGTCCGGCTTCCGGCGCACGCCGACTGTGGCCCGCTGCGCGAGAGCTTTCAGTAACCCGCTGATCCGCCCGAACCGGTGGTCGTGGTGGTCGTGGTGGTCGTCGAGCTCGTGCTCGAGCCGCCGGATCCCCCCGCTCCCGCGGAGCCGGGTCCATTGTCGTCGCCGCCGCAGGCGCCCGCGATGGCCACGGGTACCGCAAACAGAATCACGCTCCAAAAAAGTCGACTCATTCGTCACCTCCAGTGAGCTCGAGGCGCATTCAATCGAGACAAAGAAACACTCGGTTGGTTCGTAGTTGTTAGCACGCAATAGGTTCTCAGCGAAGCTCCCGAGGTGCGAACCGAGGCTCGCGAAGGCCGAATTCGTCAAAGCTGCAGTCGTGTCACGGTTATTTCTCGCGCTGAACGGAACTCGACGGGCTACGGATCGAGATCGAAAGATGCCGGTACCCGCGTTGCCTAGCATTACACCGCGACACGTTCGGAGATATCGATTGCAGATGAGCGACCAATCGTACGAGCGTGCGCTCGCCGTCCACTTCTGGGCGCCGCTCGAGCTCATCCGCGAGGTGGTCCCGGCGATGCGGGCGCGTCGCGAGGGGCGTATCGTCAATATCTCGTCGATTGGAGGGATCGTGAGCGTTCCCCAGATGCTCCCTTACTGCGCCAGCAAGTTCGCGCTGAAGGGCCTGTCGGAGGGAATGCACGCCGAGCTCGCGAAAGAGGGGATAGCCGTGACGACCGTGTGCCCAGGTCTGATGCGCACCGGAAGCGTCGATCACGCCTTTTTCCGTGGACAGCAATCGCGCGAGCACGCTCTTTTCAGCATCGCGGCCGCGTCTCCGCTTTTGTCGATGAGCGCGCGCCGCGCGGCAGGCAAGATTGTCGAAGCGTGCGTTCGCCGCAGCCCCCACCTCGTGCTGACGTGGCAGGCGAAACTCGGCTCGGCTCTCCACGGCCTGGCGCCCGGCTTCATCAACCACGCGCTCGCGTGGGTGAACCGCCTCTTGCCCCCGCCCGCCGGCGCGCTCGGCGAAGCACGAGAAGGTCGACATGTTGCGCCGAAGCTCGCTCCTTCCTGGCTGACCGTGCTGAACGATCGTGCGGCGGTGCGCTACAACGAGACCTGAGCCGGTCGCTAACATTAACTGCCGCAGTCTTGGCATCGGCAGATCACGATCTGCAGATTCGGCGCCGACCCAACGCAAACTACGGCGAGGCCGTCGGAATCACCCCGATATACGAAACGAGCCGCGACGCCCTGGCCAGCCTCGCTCCGCAACACCCCAGGGGAAGATCGGTTCGCGTCCCACCCACGCAGGAGGGACTTCACGACCCTGGGTGACTTCACGCCATTTCTTGCCGACGGGCGTGGCGGGCCAGCGGGGAACGACATATTCGGCGCCGGCCGCGGATACGTCGGTTCCCCAGTCGGAAAAATTCGCCACGACGACGATCGGATGTCGGTCCACGCGTCCGCGCCGCCATACGAGCACCCTTTTGCCATCGTCGAAATCGACATGCAGAAACTCGGTGTCGTTCACCGACAAAGCATCGTGGGTGGTGCGGAGCTTGACCAGCCGGCTCACGTATTCGAAGAGCCGCCGGCGCCAAGGATCGGCCAGACGATCCAGGTTCAGCGGGTCGGACTGCTTCTCGTCGTCGCTCGATCTCTTGCCGAGCTCGATGTCCATCGCGTCCCCGAACTCGTCGCCGGCGAAGATCATCGGAATACCCACTGCCGTCAGCAGACAGACGAAAGCGAGCTTCATGCGCTCTTCTTTCTTTTCGACACCGAAGCGCTCCAAGAAATTGAAAAGACGATCGTTGTTCGTGCCGTCACCGTCGGTGTTCGCGACGTCGTGCGAGCCAAGGTAGTTGATGACCTGGCTGCCATCGCGGAAACCGAGCGTCCTGCAATCGATCATCTCACGTACGGTTTGCTCGAAAGATGGTTGGTCGGGTGCGCTGCGGCCGACGAGAACGTTGCGAACGCGTCGGCGGAAGTGCTCGTTCCAAAGGCCATCGAGACGGCCGAGAAGAGCGGCGGGGACGGCGAGCTCCTCGCCGACGACGAGAAAGCGTTCGTCGGCGCCCCGCTCGGTTCCGTTTTCCGCCCTCCATCGCTCGCGCCAAATTCGCCGAGCTTCGTCTCTGAATTCGCCTACGAAATCGTAACTTCGCACGTTGTTGACACTGTCCAGTCGCAGACCATCGACGTGGAAGAAAGACATCCAGTGGCGAAGATGCGACAGATGAAATCGGCGAGCGGGGTAGGTCGAGAGTCGGTTTCCGGAGACCGGATCGTACGTTTCCGTGCGCCATTCGTACTTCCAGAGATCGCCGCCGAAGCCATCCCGATCGCACTGCTCGGGATCGTGCGGGTCGGCGTTGAATTGGACGAAGTAGTCGAGGTAGTCGATCTGTCGATAGGGGCAGCGCTTGGCGAAGGCCATCACCACGTCGACGAAGACCCGAATCCCATAGCGGTGACAAGCACGCACCACGGCCAACAAATCGGCACACGCGCTCGGCGCATCCTGGCCGACCGGTCGACCGAGGTCGAAATCGGGCGCGAAGTAATGGCTCGTGCCGTAGCCCCACTTCTGTCGGTCCTCGTAACTGTCCGCCGGCGGAAGTAGCTCGAGTGCATTGACGCCGAGCTCTCGAAGGTACGCGCGACCGGTAGCGAGTGCCGGTACCGCGCCGAAATTTCCACCGAGGTGGTTCGGATCGATCATCGAGAGCACATCGCGGAAGGTCCCTACGCCGACGTGCGACGCGTCGAGCGTATCGCCGACGCGGGTCCATGCGGCGGGCAGCTCGTAGATGACGAGACGATGGTTGGTCGGTAGAGCGCTCATCGGTGCGTCGGGGGCTTCGTCGAAGGAGACGAGCGCCCCGCTGGGATCGGCGGGTTCGAGCTTGCCGCCGACGAAACGAATCACCGCAGCTGGTTGACCCTCGTCAGCGGGATAGCCGGCCGGCACGGCGGCGAGAAGGCGCCAATCGACGGCGTAGGCGCCGGGATCCGTGCATCGGATCGTGCCGCGCTCGGTGCGATACACATTGGTATCCGCCACTTCGAACCAGTAATGATAGATGCCGCCGTCTTCGAGACCGCACTCGACCGCGGGGATTTCCCACACGTCGCCTCGTTCGGCGCCCGGCGCCGTCGATCGACGCAGGGGGATCGTGCGCCCCTCCACGAGTGTCGGAGGCGACCCTGCTTGGTACCTACCGATCAGCAACTGGGGAGGCGCGGCGGCGCCGCAGGGCCGCCACAAGAGGAAGTGCGTTGTTCGACGAACCAGGTACCGCATCGCGATCCCTCCCGTTCTCGAGCGACTGCGCAGTCTACAAGATGGTGGGATCGGGCGTCGCGTCCCACGCGCGTGGTTGGGGCCGCTCGCTGCCCCCCCCAGGTATGTTTCCGTTCTATGCGGGAAATATCGACGCGAGCGGTATCTCTCGCGAGACTTTCCGTTCATCGCGCGACCGTGCTAGAAGGGCCCTCGCGGAGCGGCTCTCAGCATTTTTTGGGTGGGCTGTGAACGAAAATTGAAGGAGATGGAGAATGCGTAAGCTTCATTGGACGATTGTTCTTTCGGCTCTCCCGTTTGCGTTGGCCAACGCGTGCGGAGATGACGATACGACGCCCACCACCGGCACGACCGGAGGCGGCGGCACAACGACGACGACGTCGTCGAGCAGCACGACGAGCAGCACGACGAGCAGCACGACGACCACGGGGACGGGGGGCTCGGGCGGCAGCACGACGACGACTGCAACGGGAGGTTCCGGCGGCAGCGGCGGAGCGGGCGGCACCACGGGTGGCGCTGGCGCCGGCGGCGCGGGCGGTACGACGGGCGGCGGTGGTCAAGGTGGCATGGGTATGGGCGGCGCTAAAGACGCCGGCATGGCCGGCGGCCCCAAAGATGGTGGTGCCGGCAAGTAAGATCGTGGTTTTGAGGCATTCCTGAGCTCGCACGAGCTGTGGAATGCCTGGCCGTTACTTGATTTCCGGGGCGCGGTGTTTTTCCGAAGCACCGCGCCTTGGAGTCCCGTCTTTACCGAGGCGGGCTCTCGGTGCATGATCGACCGTGGGACTCATGTCTGGCCTTGTTCGCTTGTGCTTGGGTCCGATCGGTTCATGAAGTGCCACATGTCGGATGTTGCGCGATACGACGCACTTGGCCCGTCAGCAGCGGACGTTTCGCATCCGCCGTGTCGTGGAATGGGTGCGCGTTGATGCAAGCGCCCGCGGTTCGCGAGGAGCTGCTCGACGAGACGAAAGCATGGACGCTCCTCGTGGCGCTGGCCAAGCGCGCGAGCGCAGGGGATCCGAGTGGCCGCGCGCGAGGTGTCACCCTCGACCGTGCTGGCCGCCTGCATGAGGTCGCACCGGAGCTGGGGCTCATCTGCATCGATCCCGATATCGAGGGCTGCCTTCGCACTCCCGTGCGCGCGACGCCCGCCGCCGTACAGATGCTCGAGCTCTACTTGCCCCTTTGTTCGGGCGAGGCGAGCTCGCATATCGCCTTCGGTCACGTGGGCCAAAGTCTGGACGCGCAGATCGCAACGGCGACCGGTGAATCGCGCTACGTCACCGGCCCAGAAAACATCCGGCACATGCACCGGCTGCGGGCGCTCTGCGATGCGGTCATCGTGGGTGCGAGCACCGTCGATTGCGACGACCCGCAGCTGACGACGCGACTCGTGCCGGGCGAAAATCCGACCCGCGTGGTGATCGATCCGAAGCTGCGCCTTCCTGCCGAACGACGCCTCTTCCAAGACGGCGCCGCCCCGACCATCGTGATTTGCGCATCGAGCTGTCCCGGCCAGGAGCGCACGGTCGGACGTGCCGAAGTCGTGAGAGTAGAGGCCGAAAACGGGGTCATGAATCCCGGTCGCATCCTCGAAGCTCTCCACCAGCGAGGGCTCCGGCGCATCTTCGTCGAAGGCGGTGGCATCACCGTTTCACGTTTTCTCGAGGCGCACGGGCTCCAGCGGCTGCACGTAACGATTTGCCCCATCTTCATCGGGCGAGGCCGGCCTGGAATCACGCTGCCGGCGATCGACGATCTGGAACATGCTCTGCGCCCCCGCACGCGCCGTTTCGAGCTCGGCGGCGACGTGCTCTTCGATTGTCGTCTCGACGATCGGCCAGAGCTAGCCTAGAGCAGCGCAAGGCAGCGCTCGAGCTGCCCGAGAAAATCTTGGGCGGCCGTCTCCCACGTATGCCCGCCCGTCGATCGGAGCCGCTGAGCGCGGTCGAAGAGCTGTCGCATCTTGAGATCGTCGCGAGCCAGCTCCAAGAAGCCGCGGGCCAGCGGTTCGATCGAGTGAAAGAGCAGGCCGTTTTCTCCGTGCGTGAAGTGGTGGCGCGCGTAGCCCCCGTCGAGGGCGAGAATCGGAAGCCCGTGCCCGCGCGCTTCCTGCAGCGCCATGCCGAATGTCTCCATCGTGGCAGCCGACACGAAGACGCCCGCGGTACGATAAAACTCGTGCACGCGACCGTAGGGGACCGGACCGTGGATGTGTACCGACCGCGTCAAGCGTGCCGACGCCCTCACGACCTCCCGGCATTGCTGCGCATAGTCGGGGTCGATATCGGTCCGGCCGATGATGTCGATCCACCATCGGTCGTCGTCCGTCACCAGCATACCGAGCGCCTGCAACAACGGAAGGACACACTTGCGTGGAATCAGATTGCCGACCAGCGTCGCACGAAGAGGAGGTTCGTAAACACGTTGATCCGCTTCGATGGGTGGCAGAGCCGGGATCACCGTGAGGATCTTTTCCGGAGCAAAGCCGCGCCCGATGAGCAGTTGAGTCGTGAATGGACTCATCGTGAGGAACGCGTCGAAAAGTGGAAGGGCCGCCTTCTCGATGCGCAACGTTTCGTCCTCGGGATGAATCCCAGGCTCGAGGCTCGGCAAGTGGTGGACGACCAGAGCGAACCGCTGTCCCGGCTTTCGTCCGGGAAGGGCCAAAAAATCGGAAAGGTTCAGGGTGTCGATGAAATAGAGGCCAGGCTCGCCGCCTTCGATGGCTCGCTTGCCCTCCTCCACGCTGAGAGTTTTGGCGGGTACGCTTCGGCGCAGCGCCCGGATGAGTTGATCGTTGCAGATATTGCCCCCCGACACCGCCTCGCTGCCCGCCGGAAGCACGAACGTCAGATCGCTCAGCATCCTGCCATCACTCGCCGAGCTCTCCCTCGTGGAACACGCGCACGTTGAGGCTGCCCATTTGACGCCGGAATGCTTGCGTCGACGCCAGCTTGGAAAGAATGGGAGCTCCTTGCGGGTTCAGCGAGGTGTTGATCAAGATCGGAACCCCTGTCAGTTGGCCGACGCGGTGGAGCAAAGCGTGGAGGAAAGGATCTCCCTCTCGGTCGATCGTCTGCAGACGCGCCGAGTTGTCGTAGTGGCAAATGCCCGGTGCGGCGAGCCGGGTGCGGGACGTCGCGTCGGCGGCATAGAGCATGTATTGCGATTCCCCCTCCCAGTCGAACCAGGACGACACCGACTCGAGAGGAACGAGCGGCGCGAGCGGGCGATAGAATTCACGCTGCTTGATGACGTGATTGATGATGTCGTAACTTCGTCGCGTCGGCAGCGCGAGGATGCTGCGATGCCCGAGCGCGCGAGGCCCAATCTCGCTCTGCCCGCGGTGCAAGAAGACGATTCCACCGCTCGCCAGAAAAGAAACCAGCTCGTCGGTCGCGTCTTCTGCCGACAGGGCGGGCTCGCCCAAGCGGTCGCTGTAGCCGATGAACGGCATCGCCGCGGTGACCGGCACCCCCGCGCGCTCATGACAGTAATAAAGGAGTGCCCCCAGCGATTGCCCGGTGTCGTCGCAGCAGGGGGGCACGAGAAGCCGGCGATCTCGGCCGAGATGCGCTCGGACGCGAGTGTTCGCGAGGATGTTCAGCGTGGCCCCGCCGGCGAGCAGCACGAAAGGAGCGTCCGCGGGTAGGGCGGCCACGCTCTCCACGCGCAGCTCTTCGAACACTCGCTGCGCCGAAGCGGCGAGGTCGAAAGCTACTTCGCTTTGCGCGTAGCTCTCGACGGGGAACGTCCGCCGCAGCTCGGCACAGCTTACCTCGGCAGGCGCCTGGTGAAACATCGCGAGATGCTCGCGTACGTACCTGGTCATGTCGGGGCGCGCCGTCCCCAGCGACGCCAGCGCCATCAGCTTTCCCTCGCACATGATTCGCCCGTACAGATACCGGGAGACGACATCGTAAAACCTCGACGAAAACGCGTCGTGCACGGGCTGATTGGGCAGCTGCGTGATTTGGTGATCTCGGCAACGGTAGATGCAGTGCGTATCGCCGAAGTCTCCTCCACCGTCACAAACGTCGATCACCACGTCGTCGACGCCGGCAAAGGCGTGCACCATCGCCGCGTGTGCCAGATGATGATTGAGAACGAGTGCGGGAAAGGACCGGCCACCGAGTTCGACGGTGTGCTCGGCCAGCCATTTCACGTCGCGAAGTTTCTCCGGCAGGTGCTCGTTCTTGTAAGCGGTGCAGGCGACCGCCTCGATCGAACTTATGTCGATGCGGCAATAATCGAGCGCGACGGCAACCAGGCGCTCCATCTCCGCCGGCGTGCACCGCTTCTTCTTTTCGCCGAAGTACCTCTCCGCCTCGAGCACCAAGAGCACGCGCTTCTCGTCGGCGATGCTCACCGACGAGTCGTGCACGTTGTAAGAGAATGCCAGAAAGTACCGCACTCGCCCGCCTTGGATGGCGCGTACTGTAGCACCCCGGCCGGCATGCGCGTCACCGACCGCGCGGGGCTTGCTGCGTTCGCGTGCCGGAAACCTCGTGCTATGGTTCGCCGGCGCGTCGCACGCGGCCCCCGCCTCCCGTAACACGATGGAAGTTTCCCAAACGGACGCCGACAGTCGACAAGCGAACTCGACGCTCCGCGAACCGAAGTCCGCGTCGGTGCGCGCGCGTGTCGTCTCCTGGTGGAAAGCCGTGAAGCCGGCCCTCCCCTTCGTGGCGTCTTGGCTGCTCCTCGACGTGATGCTGAATCTTCGGTACCCGCAAGAGGAGCCGTTGCTGTGGTATTGCGTGCCGTCCGTCGACGTCATCGGCCTATTTTTCTACCTGGCCGTGTTCGGATGGAACCGGTGGCGCGTGCCGGTCGCCCTGCGCATCGTTCTCGTCGCGTTCGTATTTCTGGTGCGCTTCATTCGGTTCGGCGACGGCGTGCAGCGCAGGTACTACTTCCAGCCGTTCAACGTTTATACCGATCTACCGCTCGTTCCCAATCTCGTCCGATTCTTCTATTCGACCACTCCTTGGTGGAAGTTCTCTCTGTTCGTAGCTCTTGCGCTGGGGCTGGTCGTCGCACTCGCCGTCGGAACGTATCGCGCTCTTGCCTGCGCGGAGCGCTATCTGTCCGAAATGCGCAACGTGCGGCGGGTCGCCGTGGTCACGGTCGCTTCGTTCGTTCTCCTCTCGCTCCTGCCGCGGGATCCCGCTCACGCCGATTTTTTTTTCGGGGGATTCGGCGAGAGTGCAATCCCCCGCCTCAAGCACGAGGCCCAGTTCTTACTCAATGTTTATGGCTACAGCGCAGAGAAAACGCAGGCCATCGTGGAGGCGCAGGCGCGGCTGGCGCGCGAGCCGGCCGACCTCGCCAAACTGCACCACGCCAACGTCTATCTCATCCTCGTCGAGTCGTACGGCCAGGCCACGTTCGATCAGCCATTCCTCGACGAACGCTCGCATGAGGTCTTCGACTCGTTCGAATCGGAGCTCACGGCGCGTGGGTTTTCGATTGCCTCCGGTGTACTCGACTCACCGACTTACGGCGGCCAGTCGTGGCTCGCCCACGCCACGCTCGCCACGACCGTTCGCACCGCTGACCAGTTGCAATACGAGCTATTGCACACGCAAAAGCCCAAAACCATGGCTCGCTTTTTCAGCGACGCCGGGTATCGCACCGTTCTCGTTCAGCCGGGTACGACCCGCTCTACGCCGAAGCAGGAGTTCCATCAGTTCGAGCACCGGTACTACGCGCAAGATTTCCATTATGCCGGCCCGTCCTTTGCCTGGGCCACCATGCCCGATCAGTACGTCCTCGACTTCATCCGCCGTAAGGAGATCGAAACGCAGAAGGGCCCCCTTTTCGTTCAGTACACCCTCGTTTCCAGTCACGCGCCCTGGAGCCACCAACCGGTGGTCGTGGACGATTGGTCGCAGTTGGGAGACGGCAGCATCTACAATCGCCTGCCGATGGTTCGCTTTCCCATCACCTGGCCGGACTTTGCCGACGCATCGGAAGCTTACGTTCGCTCGATCATCTACGACTTCGATGTCCTGAAACGTTACATAGCCTCGTTCGTTCGCGACGATTCGCTGATCATCTTGCTCGGTGATCACCAACCGGTGCGTGAGGTGAGCGGGGGGGAAGGACACCGCGGCGTCCCCGTGCACGTCGTCAGCCGAGACGCAGCGTTCCTCGAGCCGTTCCTGGCCCGCGGGTACGTGCGCGGAATGCGTCCGCGGCTCGAGGAACCGCACCCTCGAATGGAAGAGTTTCTGGTCACTCTTCTGCGGGACTTTTCGGCGGCGCGCTGACCGAAACTTCCGCCGCTCGGTGCGATCGCGGGGCGTAGGACCAGTAGAACCCTCGCGCAAACGAAAGAACGACGGCTGCGCTTCCCAACGCTGCCGCCACGGCGCCCAACGCGTTCGGCAGGGCAAGCGCCGCGCCGAGCCCGATGGCGAGCAACGTGAAGGCGTGACGGCCGAGGCGGGACCGGGGCATTTCGCCGCCGCGCCCAGGCACCACATAAATGCACAGGACGTACAGGTAACGCAAAAGACCAGTGCCCAAGATCCAGACGCCGAGTTGCCCGCGCATCCAGAGCTCGACGTCCACTGCCAAGACGAAGAAAGCGTCCGCTTCCATATCGAAGTGCGCCCCGAACGCCGAGGCGCCCCCCAGGCGGCGCGCCAGCCAACCGTCGAGTCCATCCAGGATGAAGATGCCGATCGCGACCGCCCCCCAAAGCATCCCGGGCGCCCGATGCAGGCCGATCGCCAGCGCGGCGACGATGACCACCCGCAGCGCGGTGAGGGCATTGGGAAGAGTCGTGCCGAGACGGTCGGCCCAACTCCGTCGTTCTCGGACGAGCAGGACGGCGAACGAGACGAGCGCAGCGAGCGAAACCGGCCATGGCCGTTCGACCAAAAGGGAAGCCGCGAAAGCGAAGAGCAGGAACAGCGCGTGCGCGCGGGTCCACGCCTCGAGACGCGGAACGGAAAGGCCGGGCATGGGGACTTCGAAACGAATCGTGGACCAGAACCGTCGGCCTCACAAGGGCCCGTGCTATGAGCGACCCGGTGGGCGGCCGCTCGCGTGGAAAAGGGAGGACTTCGGTCGAGCTTGCCGTCAGCGCGCTCGTCCTCGTGGCAACGCTCTATTTCGTGGGGGTGGGGCAGCTCTGGGCGCGCCTGCACACGCTGCGACCCGCCTGGTTGCTCTTGGGTGTTTGCCTCACATTTGTACAATTCGCACTGCTCGCCGGCCGCTGGTGGTTCGTCGCGTTGCGGGTGGGCGTCCCTCTCTCGTATCGGCGCGCACTGGCCGAGTATTACCTCTCGACGCTGCTCAACTATGTGGCGCCGTTCGGTCTCTTCGGAGATGCGGTGCGCGCGTTGCGGCATGCCGCGCGCGCCAGCGAGAGTGCCAGAGAGCGCCCCCTCGCCCGAGTTCTTTCGGCAATCGTGCTGGAAAGGACTTCCGGCCAGATGGCCCTGTGGCTCGTGGTGCTGGGTATAGCTCCCGACTGGTGGGGGATCGCGTCCCCGGCGCTCTGCTCGCACGCGTGGTTGGTATTGCCGGTCGGCTCTGCCGTGGTCTGCGCGCTCGTCGCTCTGGCGTGGGTGGGACAGAAGAGAGGCTGGCTCGTGCTTTTGCGCAGCGTCGCTGCGACCGGCGCTCGCGTGCTCTTTTTGCCCGCGAATCTCATCGTTCATCTCGGTCTTTCTTTGACGCTCCTCACCGCCCACATCGCACTTTTCATCGTGGCGGCGCACGCGCTCGGGCTCGAGCTTGCGCCAGGTCCGGCGATTCGGATCGTGCCGCTCGTCCTCGTCGCCTCGAGCGTGCCTGCTTTCGTGGGCGGCTTCGGAATACGCGAGGCAGCGGCAGCGGCGCTCTACCACCTGACCGGTCTCAGCGCAGCCGACGGCGCCGCCATCGCACTCATCTACGGGAGCGTGGGACTGGTGGCGAGTCTGCCGGGTCTCTTCGCGTTGCAGTGGCGGCGTCGACACACCTCCGAAAGCAAACAGGGTTAGACTGAGCACGTGGCAAGCAAAGGACGGCCTTACCGCACCTTCGTGATCGATGGTTTCGAAGTGCTCGTCGGTCGCGGCGACCTGGACAACGACCACCTGACCTTCGACGTGGCCGAGCCATGGGATCTCTGGCTCCATATTGCCGGCGGCACACCGGGCAGCCATGTCGTTGTCCGCAATCCCGACAAGCTCGTCATCCCGCGGCCGGTCGTCGAACGTGCCGCCGCGCTCGCGGCTTGGTATTCGAAAGCGCGCAGCGCGAGCAAGGTCGAAGTGCACGTCTGTCGGGCGGGTGATGTGAAGAAGCCGCGCGGCGTTCCCGCTGGACTCGTCGAGATCGCACGTTACAAGACCCTCCGGGTGAAGCCCGCGCCGTTCGATGGCGGAGCAGAAGAGCCGTAGAGCCTATCTCGGTCGACTGGCGAGTACGAGGAACTACGCGCCCACCGAGATAGGTTCTTGGTCTGGGCTAGTCGGCCTGAGACTTTGGCCTCCTTGAGCTCCCCTTCCACATACGGTAAACCATTCTCAGGGATGAGGGGGCAAAGGCGTAAGCAACCACGCTTCTCCGTGGATCTCAGCATCACGTTGCGAAGCGACTCGAAATTGTGGGCGGCATCTGCGCACAACGTATCCGAGGGCGGAGTTTTCGTTGCAACGAGGGAGCTCAAGCCGATCGGAGCCGAACTCGATCTAACGCTGAGACTTCCGCCTCCTCAGGGGGCGGTGGCAATTCGTGGCGTCGTGCGTTGGATCGGCGAGAACGCGTCCGATCACGAGGTGCCTCTGGGAATGGGCATCGAGTTCGAGGAGTTGACCCCCGACTCGCGCCGAGCCCTGCGGTCCTTTCTCGCCATGAACCACCGCCCTTACGATAGCGTGCGCTGCGGCCGATCGAAAGACGTCAAAACGTGGCCGCGAAGTTGACGCGACCCGCGCCGATGCTTGCGTTCACGCGCAGCGCTGTCCCGGCGGCTGCGTCTTTAGCGGGTCGTTGGAGCACGAATCCAACGACGCCCACCCCGATGGCCGCGGCACCGACGGCAAATCCAACCGTCGATACCGTCGCAAAGGACTCGGCACGGTCGAGTGCATCCCACGTTTTAGGTGGACATCGACCACCCTCGCATCCGGCTTCGGCCAAATTCTTGTTCGATAGCGCTACCAGGCCGGCGATCGCTCCCACCACGATGCCGGTACCGCCGATGGCCAATCCTGCATACCCGACCGTCCGCCATGGGCTCGCCGCGTCCTGGTCCGCGGCGGGGGATGGCGCGCGGATACCGGTTTCGCGGTTGGCCGCGACCGCCGAGTCGAAATCGATGACGACCTTCTTGCGATCGCGCTCTTGCACGGTGATCGACTGCGAGCTTCGCTGCTGACCCAGTCTCGACACGACCTGATGGATCCCGGGGTCGACGCGAAACTGAGATTGCAAGGCGTTCGGAGCCACACGCACGCCATCCACGGTAACCTCGGGCGGCGCGGCTCCCGGCGAAACGGTGATCGCGAAGCTCAACGTGGGAATGCGAGCATCGAGGTCGGCGAGCAGAGTCTCCGCCTTGGATCTTGCCGCCTGAAACGGTGCGGGATCGCTGGCCGTCAGCGGAATCGCGACGATGCGTTGCATGGTTTCGCGCGCCTGGACGAGACGTCCCAGCCGAGGTCCCCCTGATCGCGCAGCGTCCGTCCTTCGGACATGAGTGCGCGTGCTTTTTCCTTGTCGGCCGCCGACGGCTCGGCACCCGCCCGGCCGGTCAAGAGCTGCGCGGTCAACCCGAAGAGCACCAGCCAATGCCGTGACACTCGTCGACGAGTCCCGAGACACTTCCGACGCAAGCTACTAGAACCCATCGTCGACGATGTACTTGCCGGTTGGGGATCCTTCCGTCGTTCTGCGCTTGGGACGCGGCGCCGCGGTGGAAGGCGCGCGCCTCGATTTGCCAGCGGTTGCGGTCGGGGGAGGTGCCGTCGGCAAGCTCATCACGTCGATGGGTGGCTTGGTCGTACTGGGGGGCGGTGCCGAGGCCGGCGTCGGAACGCCAGTCGGAGGCGGCGGCGCTACAGCCGTCACCGCGGCTGGCGCGGCAGCGGGAAGATTTTGCCTGCGCGAGCGAATCATCGAAAAGGCGATGGCACCGGCTAGGAGCAAGGCGCCCGCGAGGACGAGCGTTTGCTTGCGTGCCGTATCGGGCCGGGAGAGCCGCACCGTCGTACCGAGTAGAGCGGCCCGGTCGACCTTGGTGACTGCCTGACGATCCAGATTGCGCCGCGGTGGCTGCGGCCAAGGGAGACGGATGCGAGTCACCGAATCGGTAGTCTCTTCGGTCTTGTCGAAATCGTCGCCGAGACGATCGCGCTCGGAAGCGGCGATCAGGGCGCTGCGAATGGCCCCGCGGCGCATCGCGATGCGGTCGGCCATCTGGGTGCCGATGAAGGCTGCGACGTCGTGCGTCGTCGTAGCGACCCGCATGTCGAGCATCGCCGTCTCGAGCGCGGCCTGCAACTCGGCCGCGCTGCCAAAGCGCTGGTCGGCATCGTACCGAAGAGCGCGATCGATGACCATCGCCAACGAAGGGTGAACGGCCCACGGCAGCGGCGGCGGGTTTTGGCCTTCGGCCAGCAGGTGGAGCGTTGCGGTTCGCGATTCGCCTCGGAAGGGCGTCATTCCCGATAAGAATTGATAGAGGATCGCGCCGAGCGACCAGATATCGGCGCGGCGATCGGCAGGCCGTTTGAATGCCTGCTCGGGTGCCATGTACGACAACTTTCCTTTGAGAACGCCGGTCTTCGTCTCTTCGCCGATGCGATCGCGAGCCTTGGCGACACCGAAGTCGATGAGCTTGGCGACTCCTTGGGTGTCGACCAGGATGTTGTCCGGCGATACGTCTCGGTGCACGACGCAAAGGGACACTCCCGAGGCATCGCGCAGCTCGTGCGCCGCGTGCAGTCCGCCGCAGAGATCCGCCAAAATGCGGAGCAGGATGCCGATCCGAATCCTTTTACCGTTCTCGCTGACGCGACGCTGAAGATGGGAAAGCGAATCGCCGTCCACCCACTCCATGACCAAATAGAGGAAGTCCCCCTCTTCGCCGAGATCGAGAATGCGAGCGACGTTCGTGTGCTCGATCCGTGCAGCGATGCGGGCTTCGTCCAAGAACATCGATCGAAATCGGGGGTCGTGCGCGAGCTCGGGTAATATGGTCTTGAAGGCAACGAGCTTCTCGAAGCCGTGCTTGCCCTGCTGGCGCGCTGCCCACACCGACGCCATGCCTCCTTCGGCAATCGGGCACAAAAGCTCGTACCGATCGAGTCGGCGACCGGGCACCAGTCCGAGCAGGGCGATGTGGGGTAAACCCGAGCCCACACGACGGATAGTCGAACGCTTCATTTCCGCGATCGTTTCGTCATGAGACGTGAAGGGCCTTTTTACCGACATCGGAGCCATCAACGAACTGCTGTGTCTATAGCTGGGACGGGGACAGCTGATACTCGGATACGAGCGAGTAGGGGCGAAGCCCACGAAATCGGGTCAATGGCCAGAGGAGCGCAAGCAGTCATGAACTATAGCGCGGCTCGTCCAGGGTCGCAGGGTCCCAAGGTAGTCGTAGCGCCATCGATGTAGGCCTACATCCAATGGCGGCGCGTGCCTGCAGCTACGGTCTCGATACCCGATGTAGACAATCGTCTCTGTTGCTTGGCGCGGCCTTCGGCCCTGCCTGCGTTTTATGGACGTTGGGTGCCCGGATGGATAGCAATCGGTGTCTGCCGCTCCACCGACACTTGTCTCGTTGGTGGCTGCGAGTCGCGCGCGATCACGTGCTGCGCGGCCGGGGTCGGGACTCGTTCGAGACTGTAATAAACGACGCCGGCTGCGGCGAGCGGCAGCGCAATGGACGCCGCCGTGAAGAGCAGCACTTTGCGCCACGGCGCGCCCTTCGGCCCGCCTGCGGTCGACGGCGATTTATGCCGCCGGAGCCGAGCTGCCTCGACGACCTCGTCGGCCATGCTCGCAACGCGCATGCGCGAGATGCGCCGAGCGGGACCGAGCTGTCGATCGAGAGGAAGCCATAGACGAATCCCCGATTTGTCCGTCATGGGTCCCCCCGGTTCTCCTCCATCACGCGCGGGTCGATGTTGCGTAGACGCGTTTTGGCCAGACGCAATCGACTGCGCACGGTCTCCAGCGGTACTCGCAACTCGTGCGCGATTTCGGGCACGGTCATGTCGAGTACGTGGTGAAGCACGAGAACGTGGCGCTGCTCGAGCGGCAGCTCGTCGAGCAATTGCACGAGCTGCCTTCGGAACAAGAAGTCTTCGCTCCCCGGGCTTCCGCTGGCCAACATCAGATCGGAGTTGTATTGCGTGTCGTGCTTCCAGCGAAAGCGCAGCTTCCGAATCCTCGAAATGGTGAGGCGGGCCACGATCCGATCGACCCAAGCCTCGAAGCGCCCCTCGCCTCGGTAGCTGCGAAGGTCGACGAGCACGGCGACGAGCGCGTCCTGCGCGATGTCGTCGACATCGCTGTCGCCTCGTACCAGGTAGCGCACCAGGTTCCGGACGCGGGGAAGTATCTCCGTGACCAGGTCGCGCGTTGCCGTTTCGTCCCCCTGGACCGCTGCTTTCACTCGGGGGTGGATGCGTGGTGGCAGTATGGCAAGAGACACACCCCCAGGATTGCACAATAGGGACGGAAAATCAGCCGGTTCGGGAGAAGCTCCGTCTGAATTTTTGGTCCGTTACAGCTCAAGCGAAGCTTTCCATTTTCGCCGATCACATTTTCGAGCCAAGTGGACTCAGTCACATCGTCTGCTGCTCGGTGGGCCAGCTCTCGATCATGCTTGACAAACGACGGACGCAGTCGTCGCGGACGTGAATTGTGATCAACCCGGCGCATCGGCGACATCGCAACGCCAACGAGCGGCGGACCTTCATTACTTGATCGAAAATGGCCGCTTGGCTCCACTATGCAGGACTGCGTGCTCGTTATCTTGGACTTTCCTGCAGACAACGCCGAGGCTCATCGCTAAGATGCCCGCGAAATTGCACCAGGCAATTCACTGGGTTTGGTGCATCCAAACAGCTTGGTTTGCTTCATGAGCAAACGAACGAGGAGGGCTGACGTGAAGACGATGAGCAAATCCTGGAAGATGCGCGTTGTACTCGCCATTCTCATCGCGCCGATTCTGATCGCGGGTCTCGGATGTAATCGAGGGGGCAGCGGATCGTCGAAAATCGTGAAGCTCGCGTTCGTGACCAACAATCCGAGCCAGTTCTGGAAGATCGCCGCTGGCGGCATCCACAAGTACGAGCAAGAAGCCAAGGTGCAGGTCGACATCAAGATGCCTCCGAAGGGCACCCCCGAAGATCAGAACGAGATCATCCAGAATCTCGCGAGCCAAGGCTACGACGCCGTGTCGGTGAGCGTGGTCGCTCCGAACGATCAGGTCGGCGTTCTCAACAAGGTTGCCGAGAAGACGAAACTCATCACCTTCGACTCCGATGCCCCCAAGTCCAATCGGCTTCTTTACATCGGAACCAACAATTACGATGCCGGCAAGATTCTCGGCAACGAGATCGTCAAGCTCCTGCCGAAGGGCGGCAAGATGGGCGTCTTCGTGGGGACCATGTCCGCGGACAACGCTGCCCAGCGCTTCAAGGGTATCCAGGACGCGATTCAGGGGCACAAGATCGAAGTCATCCCCCCGCGCGAGGACAATACCGACCGAGCCAAAGCCCGCTCCAACGTCGAAGACATGATCAATGCGTATTCGGATTTGAGCATGGTGGTCGGTTTGTGGAACTACAATGGTCCCGCGATCGCCGCAGCCATCGAGGCGCTCGGCAAGAAGGGCAAAGTGCTCGCCGTTGCTTTCGACGAAGACGATGGAACGCTCGATGGCATCGCCAACGGCACGATTCAGGCAACGGTCGTGCAGAAGCCTTTCCAGTTCGGATACCTCGCGAGCAAGTGGATGCACGAGCTCGCCACCAAGGGTGAGACCGCCAAGGCTTCTCTTCCGGCCACGCACATCATCGACACCGGCGTGGAGGTGATCCGCAAGGACAATGTCGCCGAATTCAAGCAGAAGCTCGCGGAAATGAAGAAATGATGCTTTGATTCGCGCATGCTGCTCGGTCAACTCCTCTTCATCCTTGCCGTATTCTCCATCGCGGTGGCGACCGCCGTCGGGCTCGTCGCCGGAATTGCCAAGCTCGTCGTTTACAAGTTGCTGGGGCGCGATCTGGCGCCTCAGCCCGAGCCAGGGACGAGCGAGTGGGTGCTGCCCGAAGGTCCGACCACCGTCGACCTCGCGAAGAAGAGCCTCTTGACCGAGCGGCAGCGACGAGGCGGCGCCGCCGATCCGGTGGTCGAAGTGGATGGGCATGGCTATCGAGTCACGCGCCTCGACCCGCTGCGCTTTCTCGTCACGCGCGTCGACGAGGCCCGCAGGGTCGGAACGTTCGAGCTCGACGGCAGCGGGCGCCATCAGGAAGTCACGCCTCACCCCGACGATCCCGCGGATGCCAAGCTCATCCTTCGGATCGCCGTCTTGTCCAGCCTCGTTCGGCGAAAAGCGGCCTAGCATGACTGCGTCAGATCTTGGCGATGACAGATCACGATCGGCAATTGCCGCGTTTCCCCAGGCAAATTTACGGCGAGGCCGTCGGTAGAACCCATCAGACCGGAATGGCCGCGAGGCCTCGCCTCTTCGGCTTCGCCGACAGGCAGTTCTGCCTGTCCGGTCAGTAACTTGAGTGGGCCTATGGCTACTCCGATGAAACGATCTGGCAGCGACGATCTGACGCAGTATTGCTAGCCATTCGTCGAGGCCCCGAGCATGAGGTAGACTGAGCCGTCGACCTGACGAGGCTCGGTCGAGGATGCATCCCAACCTCATCGCTTATGCGGTTCCCGTCTTTTTCGCGGCCGTGGTCGCGGAGTCGCTGGTGGTCCGCGGCAAAAAGACAGACGTTTACCGGTTCGGCTCGGCGATCGCCGACCTCGATGCCGGACTCGTTTCGCAGGTCGTCGACGTTTTCTTGAAGGGGCTCGGCGTCGGCTTGTATGCGCTCGTGTACCACTATCGGTGGGTGACGCTTCCCGAGGGCAGCGTGTGGCCGTGGGTCGTCGGGATCGTCGGGATCGATTTTCTCTACTACTGGTGGCATCGCATGAGCCACGTCGTGAATCTGCTGTGGGCCGTGCACGCGGTGCATCACCAGAGCGAGGATTTCAACTTCGCGGTAGCGCTGCGACAGCCGGCGTTCGAGGCGCTGACCATCATCCCGTTCCACTTACCTTTGGCGTTGCTAGGTGTCGAACCTTGGATTTACGTGTCGTGTTACGCCATCGATCTGATCTATCAGTTCTGGATCCACACCGAGCTGCCTCGCAAGCTGGGATGGTTGGAATGGGTGCTCAACACCCCCTCGGCGCATCGGGTGCATCACGGCATCAATCCCAAGTACCTCGACCGCAACTACGGCGGCATCTTGTCGATATGGGATCGGCTCTTTGGAACGTACCAGGTGGAGCAAGAGCCGGCTGTGTATGGCGTGACCCATCCGCTGGCTAGCTACAATCCGCTTTGGGCCAACCTCGCGCCGTTCCGCGACATCGCCCTCCTCGTGCGGGTAGCGGACGGACCAGGCGCAAAGGTTCGTGCTCTCTTCGCGCATCCTGCTTGGCGTCCGGCAGGATTCGACGAGGTGGTGCGCTCGGCGCCGATCGCTCGCGATACCGCCGCAAAATACGACCCGCGCTGCTCCAAGCGGGTCGTCGGCTATGTCTTCACCCACTTCGCGCTGCTCACGGCTTCTGGCGGAGCGTTCCTGACCGCTTCGGAACAGGGCACGCTCGGCGAGCTCGTCGTTCCCGGCGTGCTCATGCTGATCTCTGCGCTCGCGCTCGCCGCTTGGACCGAAGGTCGACGTTGGGCGCTGGCGATCGACCTCGCACGACAGGTGGCGGTGGTTGCCTTCGTCGGCGCTTCTCTCGTTCCGAGACTCGGGTGGGGCGCTGCGCTGGCCGCCTCAGCCGGGCTGGCGTTCGTGCTCACGGCGATCTTCGTCGCGTTCCGACCGAAGTGCGATAGCCCGAAGCGGTAGCGCATGTCCGTGAAAGCCCAGGGCCACCCGTACACGTGCCCGTGCCCCTGCCCGAACAGCACAGAGCGCCGATAGGGCGGCATAGTGCTCACGACTTCGCATAGAGCACGCAACCGTCGCCATGGAAAGGTCTTGGTCCGATTTTTCGGGCAGGTGTACGGGAACTTAGCGAAACGCCAAGCACTCTCGCTCGCACGGCCGGCCGGCAGCATGGCAGCAGGCAGCGGACCTCGACACGCGCTTGCGCGTGGCATGGCCGATGCTGCCGATGCTCTGGAGAATCGAAGATTCTGCCGAGGAGGACGACATGAGCACGGTGAGCGAGTTTCTACTGGAGCGCCTCTCCGCCTGGGGTGTGCGCCGGATCTACGGCTACCCTGGGGACGGCATCAACGCCATCATGGGCGCGCTGAACGAGGCCGACGAGTCATTCAGTTTCGTCCAGACTCGCCACGAGGAAATGGCGGCCTTCATGGCTTGCGCCCACGCCAAATTCACGGGCGAGGTCGGCGTTTGCCTGGCGACGTCTGGCCCGGGGGCCATTCACCTGCTGAATGGTCTCTATGACGCGAAGATGGATCACCAGCCGGTGCTGGCCATCGTCGGGCAGGCGGCCTTGCAATCGATGGGCGGCGAATACCAACAAGAAGTGGACTTGGCCAGCCTGTTCAAGGATGTCGCCCACGAATACGTACAGATGATCGTTTCGCCCGCGCAGGTTCGACACGCCGTCGATCGCGCGATGCGGATCGCTCGGTCGCAACGCACCGTTACCTGTCTCATCTTCCCGAAAGACGTGCAGGAGATGAAGGCGGTGGAAGAGCCGAAGCACAAGCACGGCACCGTCCACTCCAGCGCCGCGTTCAGCTCGCCACGGGTCATGCCGAGGCAGGTCGACTTGGCGCAAGCCGCGCGAATCCTGAACGCGGGTCAGAGGGTCGCCATGTTGGTCGGCTCGGGCGCCATCGGCGCGGGGAGGGAAGTCATTCAGGTGGCGGAGCTCCTCGGAGCGGGGGTGGCAAAGGCGTTGCTCGGGCGCGCGGCCGTGCCCGACGATCTGCCGTTCGTGACCGGTTCCATCGGGCTGCTCGGCACCAAGCCGAGCTCGGACATGATGCGCGAGTGCGACACGCTTCTCATGGTTGGATCGAGCTTTCCCTATTCCGAGTTCTTGCCCGAAGAGGGGCAGGCGCGCGGCGTTCAGATCGACCTCGATCCGCGCATGCTCGGCCTGCGTTATCCCATGGAGATGAACCTCGTCGGCGACAGCGCCGAAACGCTGCAAGCGCTGCTGCCGCTGCTCGAACCGAAGCGCGACCGCTCCTTTCGAGAGCAGGTCGAGTCATGGGTCAGGGATTGGTGGAAGGTTCTCGAGGAGCGCGCCATGACCGCCGCCAAGCCGCTCAATCCGCAGCGCCTCTTCTGGGAGCTGTCGCCGCGCATGCCGAACGATACGATTCTGTGTTGCGACTCGGGCTCCTGTGCCAATTGGTTCGCCCGCGACCTCAAGGTGCGAGACGGGATGATGGCGTCGCTTTCCGGCAACCTGGCGACGATGGGCTGCGGCGTTCCGTACGCGATTGCCGCCAAGTTCGCCTTTCCGGAGCGTCCGGTGATCGCAATGGTCGGCGATGGTGCCATGCAAATGAACGGCAACGGCGAGCTCGTCACCATCGCCAAGTACTGGCGTGAGTGGAAAGACCCACGTCTCATCGTTCTCGTTCTCAACAATGGCGACCTCAATCAGGTCACCTGGGAGATGCGCGCGATGGAGGGCGATCCGAAGTACGAAGCATCACAGGACTTGCCACGCCTCGACTACGCAGGCTACGCGAAGCTGATCGGCCTGAACGGCATGGTCGTGGAGCGACCCGACGATGTGGTCAAAGCATGGGACGTGGCGCTCGCCTCCAATCGCCCGTTCGTCATCGATGCCCACGTGGATCCCGACGTGCCACCGCTGCCGCCTCATATCACCTTCGAGCAGGCGCGCGCTTACGTGTCCGCGTTGGTCAAGGGAGATCCCGATCGGGCCGGCATCATCCGACAAGCGGTGCGCAACATGTTTCCGCGGTTGGCCAAGAAAGCCGACTGAACGTCCCCTGCGCTACACTCGGGACATGGCTTTTGTCCAGCTGCCACCTGCCCTCGACAACCAATGCACGAGCGATCGCGTGCTACGCTCGTATTTGAAGCGCACGCTCGCGCCGGACGTACTCAGCGAGGTCGAGCCATCGCTCGAAGCGATGGGCCTTTTGGCCGGCGGTCCGCTCTACGAGCTTCAGCTCGCGGACCGCTGCAACGAGCCGTCGCTCGTGCAGTGGGACGCTTGGGGCCGCCGCATCGATCACATCGAAGTCTCGCCCCTTTGGAAGCTTGCCGCGCGCCTCGCCGCCGAGCACGGCGTGATCGCGGTCGCCTACGAGCGCGCGCACGGCGAGCTGTCGCGGGTCCACCAATTTGCGCTGGCCTACCTCTTCGACCCCTCCACCGACGTGTACATGTGCCCGCTCGCCATGAGCGACGGGGCGGCCAAGACGCTTCTCTTCCATCGAAATCGCGCGCTCATCGAGCGAGCGGTTCCGAGGCTCACCAGCCGGGATCCTGACCAGGCCTGGACCTCGGGCCAATGGATGACCGAGCGCACCGGCGGTTCCGACGTCGGTCTCACCGAGACCGTCGCGCAAAATGAGGGGGATCGCTGGAGACTCTTCGGCACGAAATGGTTCACCAGCGCCACGACCTCGCCGATGGCGCTCACCTTGGCCCGCCCCGAGGGAAACCCAGGCGGCGGGCGGGGGCTCGCACTCTTCTATATCGAGACGCGCGATGAGCACGGCGCACTCCGCGAGGGAATTTTCGTCAATCGTCTGAAGGACAAGCTCGGCACCCGCAAAGTGCCGACCGCCGAGCTTCTGCTCGACGGCGCGGTCGCGTTGCCGGTGAACGGGCTCGCGGACGGCGTTCGAAATATCGCCCCGATGCTGACGGCAACGCGGATCTGGAATGCGATCGGTGCAGTCAGCGCGATGCGGCGCGGGCTCGCTCTTTCGCGCGACTACGCGCGAAAGAGGATTGCATTCGGCGCTTCGCTTGCCGAAAAACCGCTGCACGTCGAAACGCTGGCCGATTTGCAGGCGGAGTTCGAAGGTGCTTTCCACCTCGCGTTCCGTGCGGTGGAGCTTCTCGGACGCGAAGAAGCCGGCGTGCAGAGCCCTCGCGAAACCGAGGTCTTGCGGCTCGTCACTCCCCTCTGCAAGCTCACGACGGCGCGGCAAGCGGTGACGGTGACCAGCGAGATCATCGAGTCGTTCGGTGGTGCTGGCTACGTGGAGGACACCGGGCTTCCGAGGATCTTGCGCGATGCGCAGGTGCTCTCGATCTGGGAGGGAACGACCAACGTGCTGTCGCTCGATGCGTTGCGAGCGATCGCCAAAGGTGACGCGCTCTCGGCCTATACCGAAGAAGTTTCCTCTCTCGTTTCGGGCGTCAGCGATCCGGAGCTCGGCCGCGCCGGTCGGGTGGCCGTCGAGGCGGCGACGCATGCTTCCACGTGGGCGATCGAGACGGCAGGCAATCCGGCGGCGCTGGAGGCGGGCGCGCGCAGGTTCGCCCTCACGCTGGGCCGCGCACTCGAGCTTGCACTCCTCGTCCGACACGCCGCATGGTCCCTGGAGCACGAGCGAGACGGGCGCGCGGCAGCGGCCGCGGTTCGTTTTGCCTGGCACGGCGTCGACCTTTTGGCCACCGACGCGTCGCTCGAGCCTACATCGCGAGACGCGAGCGCTCTCGCCAACGATACGCCCATCGAGCGTGGCTGAAGGGTGATCCGTTCTCCCACCTCGGGTGTGAATACTTCGCGGCCCTTGCCAGTCTGAACTATCCAGGATACCTAGCGAACAGATCTCCTAGCGAGCCAGGAATGGCTCGGGGTGCGACAGGCAAGAGGAGGCCAGGAGCCCATGCGTCACTTGTGGAATACCATTGCGTTGCTCGCGGTAGTGCTGATCCAGTGTACGAGCAAGACCGAGCCCGCTCCCAAATATCCGGACGCCAACGCTTATTGTGGAGGTCGCGGCGAGGCGGAGTGCAACGACGCCGTGATCGCCGCGTGCGCATTGCCTTCCAAGGACTCCTGCATCATGAAGCGGCAAGCGGTGTGCAACATGGGAATCCCGCTCGGCCGAGTCTATGATTCGTCGCAAGCCGAAGCCTGCATCGCCAAGGTCTCGGAAGCGTATGCCGATGCAAAATTGACCAAGACCGAAATCGAGGCGTACGACGATGCGTGTGCTCCGCTCTTCAGCGGAACCGGCGTGAAAGACTCGCCTTGTCGCGTGGACGAGGATTGCAAGCTGAGCGACGGCTACAAATGCATTCTCATGACCGTTGCCGCACCCGATGCAGGCGCCGACGGGGGCGGGACGACGGTCAGCGGAAGCTGTCAAGTGCCGAAGACGGTCTCCGGAGGTGACTCATGCGCCGCGATCGATTCGTTCTGCCCGGAAGGCTACCATTGCGGTATCCAGAAATACTGCATTGCCAATAGCTTGGAGGGCGCGATGTGCAGCGAAAGCTTACCTTGCAAGCCGACGCTCAAGTGCTCGGCCGCCGGTACGTGCGAACCGAAGCTCATCGATAGCTCCTCGTGCACGAACGACGACGAGTGCGCGAGCGACATCTGCCTCAAATCCCCGACCGCCACCAGCGGTCTTTGCGTCTCCCAGATCACCCTCGCGCCGAGCGAGCCCTTCTGCGCCTCGGCCCGCTGACACCGAATCCTTGCCCAAAATCTGGTCCGCCAGGCGAGGACTCCGATCGCGATGAAGCCACCGGCGAGCATCGCCTTCTCGACCGGGGATAGCCTGGCATGGGTGCGCTTGCCGAGCGTGGGACCGGAGGTGCTGCGGAGGGCTTGCTGCAACACTTCCGCGAAGTGGAGCGCGTGGCGAGAGCTCCCTTGCGCGATCTGCTCGCGACAGCTGAATCCGCTCGCGATCACGAGCGTCGACGCACCGGCCCCCCGGATCGCCGGCAGAAGGACGCGCTCGCCGATCCGCATCGACACATCGTAATGCTCCTTTTCGAAGCCGAACGCGCCAGCCATGCCGCAGCATCCCGAGTCGACGAGCTCCACCTCGAGTCCCATTTTTCGCAGCTGAACGAGCTCGCTCTCCATGTCCAAGATCGACTTGTGGTGGCAATGCCCGTGCACGAGAGCACGCCCTTGGAGCCGGGGCGGTCGCCAACTGCCGGCGTGTTTCTCGAGCAGTTCGCTCAGTAGAAAGACTTGGCCGCTGAGGCGGCGCGCGTTCGGATTGCGCGGAAAGAGGCCGACGAGCTCATCGCGGAACGCCGCGACGCAGCTAGGCTCGAGTCCGACGACCGGGATTCCGGCCTCGATGCTGGGCCCGAGCACCTCGAGGATCGAACCGAGCAGCCGCTTGGCGCGGCCGAGCATTCCGTAATCGTAGAGGGGGCGGCCGCAGCAGAGCGGTTCGTCGTGCACGATGACGCCGAAGCCCGCCTGCTCGAGAACCTCCAGCGCGGCGACGCAGACCTCGGGATGGAAGTGATTGTTGAACGTGTCGACCCAGAGAATGACCGGTCCTCGCTGGTGCTCGACGCCGCCAGGCAGACGCCGGCGCTGGCGTCGATACCACGCTCGGAAGGTCTCCGCGGCGAACTTCGGAATGCGCCGCTCGGGGGCGACCTCGGCGACCCGCTTCGCGAGCGAGGAGAGGCCGGGCGTCTGCGTCACGAAGTTGACCAGGTGCGGCGCCGTCGATGCGGCCCGGGCCCAGAGATCGATGAGGCCGAACGCATACGCGCTGCGCGGCCGGCCGTGCGTCTCGTAATAGTGCGAAAGGAACTCGGCCTTGTACGTTGCCATGTCGACGTTGACGGGACACTCCCCCTTGCATCCCTTGCAGGCCAGGCAAAGATCGAGCGACTCTCGCACGTGCTCGTCCGACCACCCCGCGCGGAGAGGTTCGCCTTGCAGCATTTCGAAAAGGAGCCGCGCGCGCCCGCGGGTGGAATGCATCTCCTCGCGTGTCGCCATGAAGCTCGGGCACATGGTCCCGCCGTCGAGCCGCCGGCACTCGCCCACCCCGACGCAGCGCTCCATCGCATAGGCGAAGCTCCCGTCGTCGTCGGGAAATTGAAAGTGGGTCGTGGGTTCGGTGGGATCATACCGGTCGCCCAGCCGCAAGTTCTCGTCGAGCCGGTAAGGGCGGACGACCTTGCCGGGGTTCATCTTTCCTTCCGGATCCCAGATGTCCTTGAACTCCTCGAAAGCGTGCACGAGCTCGGGGCCATACATTTTCGGCAAGAGCTCCGCTCGCGATTGGCCATCTCCGTGCTCTCCTGAAAAAGAGCCGCCGTGCTTCACCACCAGGTCCGCGGCAGCTTCCACGAAGGAACGGAACCGGGCGATGCCCTCTCGCGTCTTCAGGTCGAAATCGATCCGCGTATGCACGCAACCTTGTCCAAAATGGCCATAGAGCGCGCACGCGTATCCGTATTCGCCGAGCAGCTTGCGAAGACCGCGCAAGTAGCCTCCCAAGTTCTCCGGCGCGACGGCAGAGTCCTCCCATCCTTCCCAGGTATCCTTTTCGCCGGGAACTCGAGCGGTGGCTCCCAAACCCGATTCGCGCACCGCCCAGATCGCCTTCTGCTCGACCGGGTCCTCGAAGAGCTTCATGGTCGGCGGCCGCGCCCCGCGCGAGAGCATCTTCATCGCTGCGTGAGCTCGTTCGAGGGCATCGTGGGCGGTATCCGCGCCGAACTCGACCAGCAGCCACCCTCGTCCTTCCGGTAGAAGCTTCGCCTCGCGCGTGTGCAGTCCCTTTTTCCCCATCCCGCCGACCAGGTGATGGTCCAGCCCCTCGAGCGCGATCGGTCCATGCTCGAGCAGCTTCGTCACCTCGTCGGCGGCCGAATAGATGTCCGGGTAACCGAGCACGAGCAGCGTTTTCTGGGGGGGGCTCCGCACGAGACGAAGCGTCGCGGCGAGCACGATGGCGCAAGTCGACTCGGTTCCGGTGAGGGCGCGCGCCACCTGGAAGCCATTTTCGGGCAACAGTTGATCCAATCCGTATCCGGAGACGCGGCGCGGGATGCGTGGGAATTTACGGCGAATGAGGTCGGCATACCGATCGCCCAACGATCGGAGCCTCGCGTAGATTTCTGCGCGGCGCCCGCCTGCCGCGCGGATGGCTGCAAGGTCACCATCGCTGGTGGCGCCCACTTCCAAGCGCAAGCCTTCATACGTGAGAATGTCGAGACTCTCCACGTTTTCCGAGGTGCGTCCGGCCATGACGGAGTGGGTGCCGCAGGAGTTGTTGCCAATCATCCCGCCCAACGTGCAATGATTGTGGGTCGCCGGATCGGGACCGAAGGTGAGATGTGCGCGCTCCGCCTGGTCGCGCAGCGTGTCGAGGATCGTTCCCGGCTCGACGCGGGCCAGCCGCCGCTCGACGTCGATCCAAAGGACGCGGTTCATGTACTTCGAAGTGTCGAGGACGACCGCGACGTTGCAGCACTGCCCGGCCAAGCTCGTCCCTCCACCTCGCGCCAGAATGGGAACGCCGTGCTCGCGACAAATCGCCGTCGCCCGTATCACGTCGTCACCGTCCCGGGGTACGACGACTCCGATGGGCACCTGCCGGTAATTCGATGCGTCGGTTGCATAGAGAGCCCGGCTGCCCTCGTCGAAGCGGACTTCGCCGCGGAGCGCTGACTCGAGCTGTTTTGCGATGCCGCGCACCGAGCGCGTGGGTGCCCGGCCCTGGCGACGCAGGGCCTTCGGATCGATGAGAGTTCCGGCCATCTTGACACCTGTCCCGGCCCGGCCCGCCTGCGTGCATTCGGCACCCGCGCGGCGGCGACAGGCAGTTGGCGTTGCAAGCTTGACGCCGTCGTTCGCCGGTCTGGGCTGTCTCGCGCAATTGACGAGGTAAGGATACTTACCTCAGAAATGCGCCTCGAGAGGCGCCCCCTGGCGGTGCCCGGCGTTCAGCTCTCGATGAGCGAACGCAGCCTCTTGGCGTGGACCGGATGAGCGAGCTTGCGCAGCGCCTTGGCCTCGATCTGGCGAATGCGCTCGCGCGTCAGCGAGAACTCCTGCCCGACCTCCTCCAAGGTATGCTCGGTCTTCTCCTCGATGCCGAACCGCATGCGGAGCACCTTCTGCTCGCGAGGGGTCAACGTCTGAAGGAGCTTTTGCGTCTGCTCGGCGAGATCGGCGTCGAGCACCACGTCCGCCGGCGAGGGCAAATTGGTGTCGCCGATGAAATCGCCGAGCATCGTGTCGCCTTCGTCGCCCACCGGGGTCTCGAGGCTCAGCGGCTCTTTGGTGATTTCGAATACCTTTCGAATCACTTCGACCCGCACGCCCATTCTGTCGGCCAGCTCTTGCGGCGTCGGCTCGCGGCCGAACTCCTGCACGAAAGAGCGGCTGAGCCGCAGAAGCTTGTTGGTCGTCTCCACCATGTGGACGGGAATGCGAATCGTGCGCGCCCGGTCGGAGATGGCGCGCGAGATGGCTTGCCGAATCCACCAGGTGGCATACGTGCTCAGCTTGTAGCCGCGGCTGTACTGGAACTTCTCGACACCCCGAATCAAACCGAGGTTACCCTCCTGAATGAGGTCGAGAAACTGCAGGCCTCGATTGCGGTACTTCTTCGCGATCGACACGACCAGGCGCAGATTCGCTTCGACCAGCTGCGCTTTCGCGCGGGTCGCGATCTCCTGTCCCAACTTGATTTCGGCATACGTCGCGTGAAGCTCGCGCAATCCGTTCGATCGTTTGTCGCCCCGTTTGCCGTTCTTGCGCAGGGGAGGAGCGGGGACCGATTCCGGAAGGGTGCGAGTCGGCGCGCCGTCTTCCACTTCCTGGATGAGCAGCCTGATCTTGTTCACCAGGCGGCTGATGGTCTTCTTGTTGAGACGCATCTCCATGAGAATCGAGACCATCTTTTCGCGATTCTCTTGGATGCGCGCCTCGAGAGCCTTCTTCTCCGCTCCGGAGGTGGTGGCTTGGATTTCGCGCAGCTCTTCGTTCGTCTTGCAGAGCTGCCGAACTTTGGACATGAGCAAGAGCGCGCGCTCCTCGGCGACCTCTTCGGTCGAACCTTCGTCGTCGTCGGAGTCTCGCTCCTCGTCTTCGACGATTTCGCAAACGCGAATTTTGCCGCACCGCAGATCGTCGCCCATCTTGAGAATCTCGCGGATCAGCGCAGGCGAGTTGAGAATGGCGGTGAGAATCGCGTGTTCGCCCGCTTCCATGCGCTTGGCCAGCTCGACCTCGCCTTCGCGGGTGAGAAGGGCGACGCTGCCGATCTTGCGCAGATAGATGCGGACCGGATCGCTGCTCTTCGCCTCCGGAGTCGCATCGCGCGGTTTGGCAGACTGTTCCGGAGTGGGATGATCATCCGGCAGTTTGGTCTCGACCGCCGAGGCGGGACCAGGCGAATCGAGTGGCTCGAGTTCGAGCGCGAGCGAGTCGTCGATGGACTCGCCCAACAAGTCGCCTGCGCGAGCACGACTCACTTCGTGATATTTGAAAAAAACTTCCGACGTCCCCTCGTGAGGGAGTTCGAGTTCCTGCTTAAGCTCACGCGTTCTTCGGCTCATTCTCGGATTGATTTTGGGTCTCGATGGGTTGGCAGGACGATAGGCTGGGGCGGGGCCGAGTTCTTTTGACACGTTCTTCCCCTGTCTTCGAGCTAGATCAGAACGGTCTTTTTCCGCGGAACGAGAGCACGGTGAGCCGAAAAAGGGTAGCGCGCTTTTCGTGTGGGGGCTTGTCGTACGTGAACGCCTAATACAAGCGCGGCTTCTTGGCTCCAACAAAACAGCCGAGCCGAGCAACTTGGCCCACCCGCTTTCGTGCTGCCCCGGGGCCGAATGGGCCCGTTCACGCGCCGAAAACCCTGAACGCCTCCGATAGGGGGCGGGTGCCCCCTCTGCCGATCCGGAAGCGAAGAAATTGACAGCCTGCAGCGAGGCCTCAGCGGAAAAGGTCCCGTTCGGCTGAGCGCATGAGCTCGCGGGCGCTGCCCGGACCGGCTTCATAAGGAAGACCTCGAACGAGGGCGACCGGCACTCGGTTGAGTTTGCCGGATACGAGCCCCGCGGCGGCCGCCACCTCGTCGGCCAACGCTTGTAGGGTCGCTTGAAGCGGAAAACCGTGGGGATCGCGCCGGCCGACGTAGCTGCGCAGCGGTACCAACCCTGCGACGCCGATCGCGACGTTGACGAGCCCTTCTCGCCACGGCCGGCCGAAAGTGTCGCTGATGACCACCGCCGGCTCGGTGCCGCTTCGAGAGCCCAGTCCCTCGCGAATACGGTAAGCCGAGGCGTCGGGGTCTTGAGGGAGGAGCGTCGCCGTCGCCCCGCCGTCGACGTTCGAAACATCGACGCCGCCGTTCGCGCAAACCCAGCCGTGGTGGGTTTCGGTGATGAGGACGCCGCGCTCCATCCGTACGATTCTCCGGCTCTCTCGCAAGACGAGCTCGATGACCCGGGCGTCGCAGCGGTACTCGGCCGCCCACCGGAGGGCAAGAGGTGACGCGACCACCTCGGAAAGCTGGACCAGGCGCCCTTCGGCCTTGGAGATGATCTTTTGGGTGATGACCAGGACGTCGCCCCCGCGCAGCGATTCACCCATCTTGGAGACGCCGTCGACGATGATGGCGGCGAGGTCGTCCCCTTCGACGATCTCCGGAAGGCTTTCGATTCCGATCAGTTCCACCTTCACCGACCCCTCCGCTGCTGCAAAAAACGGTACGTCTGCGTGGGCGACGGTTCTCGTAGGAACAGGTCGAGGTCCTCGGGCGTATCGAGGTCGAGTGCGAGGCCGGGCCGGCGAAGGACCTCGGTGCGAAGTCCGAGCTCCTTCGCGCGCGTGACGTGGGGCAAGAAACTCGGCTCACCGAACCGGAGCGACAGGACTCGGGGAGGTGAGACCAGAGCGGCGTTCGTTCCTCGTTCGTTGTGCGAAGGCACGAACACCACCGCAGGAGCGGGCCCCAAGGCGCGCAGCACATCGGCGATTTC
>WNGB01000771.1_pt1 | contig 51164 bp, 40 predicted proteins | sample 5400681 | NCBI WGS metagenome assembly WNGB01 (sample SAMN13153367, study PRJNA577476) | soil metagenome | isolation source: 115 cm soil or saprolite under grassland replicate 2 | place: USA:California | collected 2016-06-15
ACGCGGTGCGCGACGCGGGCAACCGGTGGGTCTTCCCGGAGCAGGTCGACGACGAGGACCTCGAACCGCACTCCGTGCGCTGGCTCATCGTCCCCGGGCTCGCCGGCTTCGGCGCGACCCACGGCGTCGAGGTCACGGGTGAGCCGCTGCGCCGCGGCGTCGCCTCGCTCGAGGCGCACGCCGCCTACCTCGCCGCGCTCCCGGACCACCCCGCCCCCGAGGACATCATCCCGAAGTTCACCGCGATGAGCGGCAAAGCCATGGGCGTCGAGCACGCCGTCCTGTTCCGCGCCCACGACCTGCAGGCACCACCGGAGTTCTTCACCGAAGCCATGCAGGACTGACTCGGCGTCACCCGGTGACTCGGCCGTGCGGATCTGCCGCAATCCGCGCACCACGGACGGTGGCCGTCGCGCAGGACGCTCAGGACGCTGACGCCCGGACCTGCCGATGTGCGGATGCCTGTTGTCGAGCACGTTGCCGGTTGTATCGAATACTCGGATGCGGGTGACCCGCCTCACCCCTACGATCCTCCAGGGGAGGGAGAAAGGCGTCCTGCCGATAGCGGGAAGTCAGCGATCGGAGATGAGCAGCGGAATGCCTTCTCAACTGTTTGCGCTTTGCTTCGATGCGGACGAACCGCGGCGTCTGGCACAGTTCTGGTCCGGGCTGCTGGGCTGGGAGACGACCGACGACCCACGCGGCGGCGTCGTGCTCCTACCCAGTGATGACACCGGGTTTCGAATCCGCTTCCTTCCGACCCAGGCGCGGAAGCTCGGCCAGAACCGGATGCACTTCGATCTGACGAGTACGTCCCTGGAGGAGGAGCAGCAGCAGACGGTGGCCAAGGCGCTGAGGCTCGGCGCACAGCACATCGACATCGGCCAGCTCCCGGAGGAAGGTCATGTGGTGCTCGCCGACCCCGAGGGCAACGAGTTCTGCGTCATCGAGCCGGGCAACAACTTCCTCGCCGACTGTGGCTTCATCGGAGCACTGGCCTGCGACGGTTCGCAGGAAGTCGGGTACTTCTGGAGCAAGGCGCTGGGGTGGCCGTTGGTCTGGGATCAAGACCAGGAGACCGCGATCCGCTCACCGGACGGCGGCCCGAAGATCACGTGGGGTGGTCCGCCACTGATGGCGAAGACGGGCAGGAACCGGCTGCATTTCGACCTCGTTCCACCTGTCGACGTTGATCAGCGAGCGGACGTCGATCGTCTGCTCTCCATCGGGGCTACTCGAGTCGACATCGGCCAGGGTGAGGTCAGCTGGGTGGTCCTGGCCGATCCCGACGGCAACGAGTTCTGCGTGTTGACGCCCCGATAGCTCGACCACGGTCCGCCAGGCAGTTAATCCGCTGCCGTGTACTCCCGGCCCAGGCAAGAAGCACCGGACTGCAAGCGCACGGTCAGGACGTCCTCATTTTGCCGCGTTCCGTTCGCCTGGCCGCCGCGCACCGAACCGCGTTGCGCGCTTAGGGCCCTGGTCGCCACGGTCGGCGTCGCAGGCCTTGGGCATTATCGTGACGTGGTGGCCGAACGTTGGCAGGAGATCGATTGGTCGGTGATCCCGGGACCGCCTGACGACCGCCCGGACAAGGTCGTGACCGCCTTCCGGGCGTTGTTGGGCGCCACACGCCGACGACTGGACCGATGCTGCGACGATGATGCGGTTTGCGGTTGGTAATGATCACGGCGGGACGATCTACCCGGCTGCGGTGGCGGCGACCGCCGCAATGCTGAACATTATCGAGGTCTACCCGGGCCGCCCACGTCGTACGCACGGGCACGGCAAAGTCGGGCCTTCGGTATTCATGCAGGCAGCAACCCCAGTCGTTTGAGAACGCGGCGGCTCTTGTGCGCGTTGTGTCGTAGCGCGGCGGCGATGTTGGTCACGCCGCTGATGCGGAGCAGGCTGATCGCGGTGTTGCGGAGTGTGGCGACGACGCGTGGGGCGTTGCCGGTGTGGACGCGGGAGGCATCCTCGCGGTAGGTCACGTCCCTGATCCAGTGAAGTACCTCCACGCTCCAGTGCCCGCGCATGTGGGCCAGTAGATCGGCGGGGCCGGCCTGGTCCGCGGTCAGGCTCGTGACATACAACATCGCCTGGTAGGAGGTGCGGCCTTTCTCGGTGACTGTGCGTTCGACCAGGAAGACCTGGGCGGTGTGTGGGAAGTTCAGGTCCTCGGGTGCTTCGATGACCTGGATGGTACGTATCTCGTGGCGGCCCCGGTCGTGGTCGGCGGTGCGGGCGGTGACGGCGACACTCTTCCAGTCCAGCCCATCGAGCCGGTCGAAGAGGGTGGGTTGGTTGTCCAGCACGGGGAAGATGAAGTGCGCGTCCTTGTCCTGGCGTAGGAACCGCGCGTTGGCGCGTTGGGTCTGCATCGCATCGCTGGTGATCACCATGCGGGACAGGTCCAGCGGGGACAGCAGCGGGATGAACGCGGTGATTTCGTTGCTCTTGTCGGCGACCTGGCGCTGGGCGAGCACGACACCGGTATGGGTGACGGCGGCCAATAGATGCGGTGCGCTGTCCTGGCCGGTCCGGGCTCCGCGGGTGGTCTTGCCGTCCACGGCCAGAGCGGGCATGAGCGGGACGTGCTTGGCGCTGGTGCTGTTGCGCCCACGGCGTTGACCTGCCGCTTTGGCTCGGCGGCGGGCCTTTCGGTCCCGGAAGGGCCGCCGGTCGGTACGGGCCTTGGCGGTGGCGGCCAACGCCGCTCGGCGGTGTAACCATCGCCCCAGCGCCGCGTCCAGGGCGTCGCCGTCGACCCGCGTGCATAGACGCCGTACCGTCTTTTCGTCCGGGCCGACGTAGCGGCCCGACACCGGGTCCCGCCGTGCTCCGAGGGTCCGCAACGTCTTCTGCCCGGCGCCGGCGATCCATTGCCCGATCGCGTAGAACGAGGTATTGCCGGCCAGGACCGCCGCGATCGCCATGGCCAGGACCGTGGGCAGCCCGTGACGTACACCGCGGGCATCTCTCGGGTCAGGTACCTGGGACAGCTCCGTGAGCAGGTTTTCCTGCCCGGTGTGTCCCAGCCGCACCCGACGCGGCGGGCTGTCCGCCTGGCCATGGACACGGTGGATCAGCGAAGATAGCGGCGCGGGCACGGTACCTCTTCATGATCTGTTGGCTTCGAGAACCACAAGATCATCGGTATCGTGTCCGCCTTGTCAAATCTACTCAGCGCGATCACACAACGTACTCACGCATAGACTCTCCGACTTTGCCGTGCCCGTGCCAATGGCGGCGATGACGTTAGGACGCATCATGACGGGCGCACAAGCACCTTCACAAACAATCACGCTGCGTCTACGACCACCACATCACCCACTCAGTCAAAACACGCAGGCGAAGATCCACTCACGACCAAACTTCAACACGACAAATGACTCACCGTAGCCTGGACTAAAGTCCAGGTACCTAGACCAAGGACCAGGCCCGCACACCCGATGAAGCCGGAACGGTACCCCGGCCAACCGTCGGAGCGCTCATTCTCGACCAACCACGCAGCGAAAGCTCGGCCGGGAACGAGCGGCTGAAAATCCGGGAACGAGCGGCTGAAGTCAGGCGTCATAGCGGCCGTGTGCCGAGGTTTCCCCCCGGTCGCGAGGGCCGGCCTGTGCGCCGCCACCTGCGGGGCGTCGCCGCTCGGCTTTCGGCGGCTGAGCACGACAAACCTGGAGACGCCGCCCCTCCGTACGGACGATCGGGACGGGTCCAACACCCCATCCAGTCCGGTTAGACGTTGGGCGCCACCATGTCCGTGACCCCCATCAGATGTGCCGGCCTCGATCGAGGTATGCGATGATGCGCTTCACCAAGAGTTGCACGCGCCCGAAAGGCGATACCCGATGGTCCGCAAGGTTGAGGTCCAGCTCATTGACGACATAGATGGCGGCAAGGCCGAAGAAACCGTGAAGTTCGGACTCGACGGGACGCTGTACGAGATTGACTTGAACAGAACGAACGCCAAGGAGCTGCGCGCAGCCCTGCAGACGTTTGCGCAGTCGGCTCGGCGACTCGGCCGAGCGCCGAGCACCATTGGCGCTGCCCGCCGCGGCGATCGCGGGGCAACCCGCAGCGACCGGGAGCAGAACCACGCGGTCCGGGAATGGGCGCAGCGCAAGGGCTTAGAGGTGTCGGCCCGAGGCCGAATTTCGACCGCTGTTATCGAGCAGTATCACCAGGAGGCCGGCAGGTAGCGTCCCCATCGTGCCGGACCTGATGGCCTCGGGCACGATCAGGTCCCGCCACGAAGTTGTGATGATCCAGGTCAGACAACATCGCACTCCAGGGCGCTCGACGCCGCCGGGGAACGCACCGCGATTGATCGCCGGTGAGGTTGCCGGAAGGCCTTGTTTGCGGATCAGGGTGATGACATGCCGTCCACCGTCGAAGACGTCTGCAGCTATCTGCAGGCTCGGTACGAGGCTGAGCAGCGTACAGCGTTGGCCGCCTCATCCGGTGGCTCGGTCCGCTGGTACCAGGTCGATGCGGGCTCGTCTCGACCGTCGCCGGCGATGCGGGGCCTGTCGCCGCCGAAATCCGGCCGACGGATGCCGCGCACATCACCGCCTGGGATCCGCACCGCGTCGTTGACGAGACCGCGATGAAACGATCACTACTCATCGAGGTCCACGCGCTGGCATCACAGTCGCGGTCGCGGTCGGCTCGGCACGCCGCTCGGGAGATGCTGCGACTGCTGCTGGGGCCGTATCGCGAGCGAGCAGACTGCCCGAAGCTGTGATGCGAGGTACAGCTGCCCGGGCGGCGCACAGCCGGTGGGTGTTGCAGGGGCGTGGACGATGCGCTGCTGCCGGCCCGCGCCGGGTGCGGGTGCCAGGCGAAGTGGTGCCTGGCGGCTGCCGAGCCGGGACGGGCGTGGGGAACGGGGTCGACCGCCGTTGATGCCGCGCTGTATGGTCCTTCGGTCGGCTGGCACGGGGGGAACGATGAGGCAGACATGGCGGGCAACCGTGATCACGGTTGGGGTGGGGCTGGCCCTGGTCGGTGGGGGGTGCACGAAGCCGTCGAAGGGGGCCGGCCCAAGCGCCAGCCCGCCGTCGACGACGGTTGCGGCACCGCTGACCGAGACCGAGGCGAGGTCGCTGCTGGCTGAGCTCAGCCGCAAGAACAACCAAGCCAATGCGGCGCTGGACAGCACGTTGCTCAACGAGTACGAGGCCGAGTCCAGCTTCCGGATCGACAACGCGGTGTACCGCATCGGTAACGTACTGGATCCGCAGCACAAGGATCCGATCAAGCCGTTCGACTACGGCGACGGGACCTTCTTCATCCCCCGCACCGGCGACCCGCAGTGGGTTGCCGCCAACGTCTCGGTCAGCGGGTCCAAGCGGCGATACCTGCTCGTGCTGTCCCGCCAGGCCGCTGCCCAGCCGTGGAAGATCGTGATGCAGGCCCGCATCGACGCCGATCTGCCCGCAGTGGCCAACGACTCCGGCGGCAACGCCGTGGCAGCGCCACCGGATGACGGGACGAACCTGGTGGCCGCCCCCAACGAGGTGGCCGCAGCCCACGCCACCTACCTCACCGGGGGAGCCACCACGCCACAGGCGGCCATGTTCGCCGCGGACCAGCACTCCGCCGAGATCGTCAACGACCGCCAGCTGCGGTCCGCCCTGGTCTTCGTCAACAACAAGACCGGCGTCGTCGCACCCGCCCAGACCTTCACCCGCACGGTCACCGTCGAGCCCTACCCAGTACGGGTCCTACGCACCGCGGACGGGGCTGTCCTGGCCTGCTACGTCACCAAGCGGCAGGTCGTCGCCGCGCAGCCCAACGGCCGGACCAAGCTCGCCGGTACCGACGCTGCCCTGGCCGGTCGCACCGACTTCGACCAGAAAGTCACCATCACCTGGCTCGACCAGTGGATAGTGCGCATACCAGCCACCAACGGCGGCAAGGTAACCGTCGTAGCGCACCAAGGCGGCAAGGAAAGCATCTCCTGACCTGCCGGCACCTCGGCTCGTGCCTACCGCGCGCACCGGCTAACGGCGACAAGGAATACACCGGCAGATTAGATGACATGCATCGGCTTCGTTTAGTGTCGGGGCCGGTGAGCTGCCGGGGTGTCCGCCGATCGTGGTATTGACGGTGTGGGTTTCGGGGGGCCTCCTCAGCTCAAACGCAGTGGCTGCGTTGGACATCGATGGTCACGGAGCTTGAGGAGGTCCCGATGTCGATCGTAGGCGGCCTGGATATTCATCGGAAGCAGTTGACCTTCGACTACGTCGAGGTGGAGACCGGCCGGTTGGAGCGGGGTCGGATCGCGCCAGCCGACCGCGAGCATCTGGCTAACTGGCTGTCCCGTTTCGACGGGCAGACGCCGACGGCGTTCGCGATGGAGGGCTGTACCGGCTGGCGGTATGTGGCGGAGGAGATGCGCAAGGTCGGCGTCGCACCGCATCTGGCCGAGCCGGCGGACACCTCGGTGCTGCGCGGACCGAAGCGGCGGGCCAAGACAGACAAGGCCGATGCGCAGCTGCTTCGACATCTGCTGGCCGCGGGGCGGGTGCCGGAGTGCTACATCCCGCCGTCGCAGGTGTTGGAGTGGCGGGCGTTGCTGGAGCTCTACCACGACCTGCGGGCTGAGCACACCGGCTGGGCGCAGCGCATCCACGCGACCTGTTTCCACCAGGGCACCACGTCGCTGGGCGAGGCCGGGGTGATCCGTGGTTCCCGTGCGCGGCTGGAGTCCATCGTCGCCGAGCAGCTCTCGCCGGTGGGTCGGCTGCAGGTCAACACTGCCCTGTCCATGATGGACACGCTCGCCGAGCATCTCGAGCCGCTGCGCCGGCGGCTGGTCGCCACCGCCCGGCACGTACGCGGCGCCCGCGCGCTCATCGACGCGATCTACGGAGTCGGGCCGATGACCGCACTGGCGTTGTGCGCCTGGCTGGGTGGGGCGGAGAGGTTCTCCTCCTCCCGCAAGGCGGTGCGGTTCGTCGGCCTGGACATCACCGTGCACTCCTCCGACACCAAACGCAGCCCGGGCCGGCTGTCCCGGCAGGGACCGGAGGTGCTGCGCTGGCTGCTGTTCGAGGCGGCCAAGACCTCGGCCCGCAGCTGCGCTCCCGGTTACCGCTACTACACCGAGGTCAAGGACCGCTACGACGCCAACCGGGCCACGCTGTCCCAGGCCCGGCGCATCGTCCGCCAGGCCATGCACCTGCTCACCGACCTGGGCGAGGACGCCTTCACGATCATCGCGCAACCGGCCGCACCAACCATGGTCACTCGATGAGGACTTGGGTGGACACGGGACCGGCACGCCGTCGTCGCGATGGTGGCAGCACCGCGGCCAGCTCCCGGCTCGCACTTGTCAGACCGCGTCACCGCCGGATACACCGGCGCCGCGGACGGCCCAATTAGACTGAGCGGCCGCGGCCTCCCGGCTGCGGGAGGTCAACCCATCAATCATCATGTCGCCGGGCACCAACGAACGTGCCTGAAGGCCATAGGTAAGTCTGGCTGCCTCCCGACCCACCCCGGAACCTCATCGACACACCACCGCACCGAGGATCAAGGAGACACCCGCAACCAACGTTTCGCGACCCTTACCCACGGCCCCGCCCGCCCACACCAAAGGGCAGGCCGGATGAGCGACTACGTCCGAAGCCCACCGCGAGACCGCATACCCTCACGTCCCCCACAACCATTGACACCGGACCTGATGCAGGTAAGTGCAGATACGCCTGGGCAAAGGGCGTTCGCCGGACGGGCCGGGTCAGCCGATGCTGGTATGGCGTTCGTCTGTCGCGCTGCTTGAGGGATGGCGGCGGGTGTCTGGCTCCCCGAGGAGCCGGTCAGACTGGCGAGGTGTTCGTCGAGCCATGGCCGGAACGCGCGCAGCGCGGCCGGGTCCGGTGGGGACGCAGTCGTGGCGTAGTACGAACCCTTGCCCCAACGGTCGGACGGCAACAACCGGCGGATCTGTTCATCGAGCAGGGCTATCGCCGGCTCGGGCGCCGAGCCACCGTCGATGAGGTACCCCGACTGAGGCTGAGCGGCCCTCCACGGCGGAGCGGCCGTTGTGGACCGAGTTTGTTACCAGCCAGGCGAAAGGCATTCTGGCCCGGCGATCCCGGGTCAGCGGGGGTCCGCCGCCCTGGCCTACCACCCGACCTTGGTGCTGGGAAGCGCCCCGACTGAGGCTCGCGCATGTTATGCCCGGTCTGGATGATTTGTCGGCTCACATCGCTGGGTTTCTGCTGGTATGAATGTGATCTATGGGCGCGGGGGTGGTGCGCTCGCCGGGGTTGCGGTTGGCCGTGGATTGCGGTGCGGCGTGGACGAGCGCCGCGCTGGGGTGGTCTGGCGGTCGGGGGCGGCTGGTGTCCTTCGATGGCTTGGCGCGTCTGCCCAGTGGTGTCCTGGTTGGTTCTGATGGTTCGGTGGTCGTGGGCGTGGCCGGCGGTCGGCCGGGGGCCGGTGACGGCTCGGATAGCTTTGTGGCGGCGCCGATCCGGCATCTGGCGGATGGGCCGCTAAGCGTGCCGGCGGGTGGCACGGTCGAGCCGGTGGAGCTGGTTGCCGCGGTGTTGCGGCGGGTGCTGGATGAGGCGGCCGCGGCGGCGGGGCAGTGGCCGGCGGTGGTGTGTCTGGTGGTGCCGGCTGGGTGGGGGCCGCGACGGCGCACCTTGTTACGTCAGTGCGCGCATCGGGCCGGTGTGGGTGAGGTCGTGTTGGTGGCCACGCCGGTGGCGGTGGTGCGCCGGTTGGAGGCTACCGGCCTGGCGGTGCCCGTGGGTTCGTGGGTGGCGGTCTGCGATGTCGGTGCGGGGTTTGCCGCCAGCGTGGTCGCCCACACGCCGGATGGTCTTGCGGTGGTGTCCACGGTGGACGCCCCGGCCGGCGGGGACCGAGCGGATGAGGTGTTCGCCCAGCGGCTGCTGGAGGTGGCGACGGTCGCGGCCGCTACGCCGGTACCAGCGCTGAGCGACGTGGACCGGTTGGTGCTGCTGCGCCATGCCCGTACCGCGAAGGAGGCGTTGGCGTCGGCGGCGTCGACGGTGGTGGCGTTGCCGGCGCCGTTGCCCCCGGTGGTGGTCGGCGTGGACGAGCTGGCCGCGGTGGCGGGGCCGGTGGTTGGGGCGGCGGTGGCGGCGACCCGGCAGGCGATCGAGGCGGCGATGGTCGATCCCGGCGCGTGTGCCGGGGTGTTTCTGGTGGGCGGCGGCGGGCAGTCCCGCGCTGTGGTGGCGGGGTTCGAGCAGGGCCTGGCCGACATCGCGCCGGTCCGGGTGGTGGCGCAGCCGGAGGTGGCGGCGGTGCTCGGCGCCGCCGGTGCGGCCGATCTCAGTGACGACATGCCGGCTGCACCAGCGGTGCCGGAGCCGCCGAGGGTGACCCAGGCGGTCGGGTTGGTCGTGCCGCTGGTGGCGGCGTTGGTGGTGGCGGTGCATTTCCTCGCCACGACCACGGTGGAACGCCAACGTGGGCTGACCGTCTCGGTGCAGGTGTTGGCCAACTGGGGTGAGCTGGCGTTGGCGTGCCTGTTCGGGCTGCTGGGCTGCCTGTCCGGGGCGACACTGATCGCCTCCGCCCTGCCACCCGAGGTCACCGGCTCCGGTGCGGTGTCCGGCATCCGGCGTGGCCGGCGGGTGCTGGAGCTGGTCGGGCTACCACGGCACCGGCCGGTCGGCATCGACCGGGTCGACGAGGCCGACCAGGTCGCATCGGCGGACGCCGACCCGGCCATGGTGTCGGCGGCGGTGCGGGCGCGGCAGGTCGCTACCGGGTTGTTCGCCGCGATCGCGCTGGGGGCGACGCTGGCCGGCCTGCTGGCGGTGTTCGGCAGCGTGGGTGCGAGGGTGTCGAATGGCTCGTACCTGCGGTGGGCGCTGCTGCCCATGCTGCCGGTGGCCGCCGCGGCGGTCGGGTGCGGGCTGCTGGTGGTGTGGCGGCGGGTCACCCCGGTGCTCGGTTGGCAGGCGTTTCTGGTGTTCCCGCTGGGCTCGGTGGTGTGTGCCGCGGTGGGCGCGGTGCTGGTGCAGCACGCCATGGTCACACCCGTGTATCCGGGGCAGGGGCCGTTGGTCGCGGTCATCGGCCATGGCGGCGGCGCGTTGCTCGGGCTGGGGGCGGCGTTGGCGGTGGCCGAGACGCTGCGCTGGCGGGTCATCCTGGCCGGCCCGTTCGCGGTGCTGGTCGCTGCGGTGGTGACCTACCCGGCGACCGGGTTCGTCGCGATGCTGTACGTGCTGGCCGCCTCGGTGTGGTGGGGGCGGCGGCTGTGGCAGCTGGTCCGGGTCCTGCTGCTGCCGCCGGTGCCGTCCGCCGACGGGTAGCGAGCCGGTGCCGGCGTGAGCTGAGCGCCGGTGAGGCTGGGACGGGAGAGCCGAAATGCGCGAGGGGTGGACGGCACGGCTGGTGCGGGTCTGCTGGTCGCTGCTGTGGCTGGGCCTGCTGCTGGTCGGGCTGCCGGCCGCGCTGATCCGCGTTGCTGGTTGGCCGCTGCCCGACCGGCTGCCCGCCGTGGCCGAGGTCCAGCGGTGGGCGGCCCAGCCGTTGACCACCCACATGCTGGTCAACGTGGTGGTGGGCCTGTTGTGGCTGCTGTGGGCGTGGCTGGTCTACACCGTGGTGGCCGAGCTGCTGCGGTGGCTGACCCGGCTACGGCTGCCCCGGGCCCGGTGGCCCGCGCCGCTGCAGTCGGCCACCAGTGGCCTGGTCGGCGCGCTCGTGCTCGCACTGACCGGCGGCGGCAGCAGCCCGCCCGGGGCTCCGGCCGAGCCGAGTGCAGCGACTCAACCGCAACCCGGTCACGGGCTGGCGTCGACCCGGCCTGCGCCCTCACCGTCCGACACCGAACCCGGGGGCGACGAGGACAAGGCTGACGGCGAGGTGGCCGGCGGCGAGGAGGCCGACGAGGCGGCCGTTTCGGGGGCGGTGACCGGGGTGGACCTGCCCGGCGGCGGCTGGGCCAGCGGCCCCCTCGCCGAACAGGTCGCCGCCGCGGCGGCGATGGTGTGGTGGCAACGCCGCCGCCGCTACCTGCCGGGTCCGCCCATGCTGGGCGGGCGGCGTGACGACCCCGACCTGCTCGACCTGCCCGCCACGGTCGCCGCCATCCAGCACGCGGTCGGCGGTCCGGCTGACCTTCCACCGCCGACGATGACATCGGTGGTGATGCCGGCCCATGGTCCGGTATGGCCGTGGCAGCTGCCTCCCGGCGGGGTGGGGCTGATCGGGCCCGGCGCCGCCGACGCCGCCCGAGGGCTGCTCATCGCCGCGTTGCTGGCCGCCAACCACAGTCCCGGCACCGGCCGGCTGCTCGTCACGGCCACGGATCTGCACGTGCTGCTGGGCACCTCACCGGGCCGGTACCGGGATCTGCCCGGCCTGACCGTGGTCGACAGCATCGACGAGGTCCTCACCCACATCGCCGCTCACAGCAGCCGCGCACCGGCCGGAGACCGCCGCGTCGGTGGGCCTGCCGAACATGGCCGGCCCACCGACCGCACCGCTCCGCCGCTGGTGGTGTTCCTGGCCACTGCCCCCGACCATCGGCGACGCCGACGGCTGACCACCCTGCTGGCCCCGCTGGCGACCCCGGCCCCCGACACGCCCGTCAGTACGCTGGCCGTCCTCGGCGCGTGGCCATCCGGGACGAGCTGGCGGGTGGACGCCGATGGCACCATCTTCACCACCACCGGCGAGGCCCGGGTCGGTGGCAGGCTGTCGGTGCTGCCCGCCGACGCCGCTATCGAGCTGCTCATCCTGCTGGCCACGCTCACCGTTCATGGACGCCCGCCGGCGCAGCTCGTTGACCAGTGGCATGCGGCGCAGGCCGTGCCCGGTGGGATCGTGAGCGCATCGTCGGCGGGGGTGGACCATCGGCCGGCCCCGGTCAGCGCCGTCGTCGGCCTGCGGTCGGACGGCGAAGCGGCGGCGGATAGCGGGCTGCGGGCCACGATCGGACCGCCGTTGCTGTGGTTGCGGGTCCTCGGCGTAGTAGAGCTGCGCCAACGAACCGGTGGGAACGGTGGGTATCCCGGTCTGGGTGACATGCCCGCCGGCGACGAGCCCACCGACGGCGAGCGGGAGCTGCGGTTGCCCCGCAGCGCCGCCCTGCAGATTGCTGTGTACCTGGCCGCCCACCCCGACGGGGCCACCGGCACCGCCCTGGCCCGCGCGGTCTGGCCCGGCGTGCCGGCGCCCGCCAGCCGGCTGCGCACCACCCTGTCCACCCTGCGGATCGGCCTGGAACAGGCCGCCGGCCAGCCGGTGCTGCGCCGCGAGGGGGACCGCTACCGCCTCGACCCCGACGCCATCGCCGTCGACCTGTGGCGGCTGCAGGCCGCGGTGGACCGCGCCGCCCGAGCCCCGACCGCCCACACTCGCCACGCCGCATCTCGCGAGGTGGTCGCCGCGTACACCGGCGACCTCGCCGCGGGCGAGACCTGGCCCTGGCTGCCGGCCCACCGCGAAGCCGCCCGCCGGCACGTCATCGACGCGCTCAGCGCCCTCGCGAGCGCCGCATCTGACCAGCACACCGCGATCCGGTTGCTGCACCAGGCGGTCGGCCATGACCCGGACAACGAACACCTCCACCGGGAGCTCATGCGCGCCCAGGCCGCCCTCGGAGACTGCGACGGTGTGGCACACACCTATCGCAGGCTCACCCGGCGGCTGGCCGACCACGGCACCCGGCCGAGCACCGCGACCAGCGACCTAGCCCGGCGGCTCACCGGCGACACGCTCCCGGCCGAGGACACCACGCGACGCTGACCACGGAACACATCTTCGGTTCGGCAAGGCCCGATCCGAGACCGTCCAGTGTGGACCAATGAGCCACCGCGTCGATAGTGCGGGACTCCGCCGGTCCCGCAGGCCAGGTCGGTAGCACGAACCATCGCTGAGCTGCGCTGTTACTGCTTGTGACCCGCTGTGAACGGTTGTGACAGCCGCGTTCCTACCGGGTGCGGTGATGCGCCCGTAGCGTCGGAGATCCCCATCTTTGGCGTGGTCGGCCTGCTGCTGGGAAAGGTGATCGCGATGCGTTCAGCCGCTGTGGCGCGCAACCTCTCGGCCGCCGTGGTGGCCGGCATCGCGGCGTTCTCGTCGTACTCGCACATGGTGCAGGTGGCACTGCGCTACGGCGAGCGGCCCGACGTTGCCCATGCGCTGCCGTTCAGCGTGGACGGGATGCTGGTGGTCGCCTCGGTGGTGATGGTCGACGACCGCCGGCAGGGGCGGCCGGTCCGGGTGGCGGCCCGGGTCGCGTTCACCACCGGCGTGGCGGCCTCGATCGCGGCGAACATCGCCGCCGCGCACCCACAGCCCGGCGCCCGACTGGTCGCCGCGTGGCCGGCTCTGGCGCTGTTGCTGGTGGTGGAGATGCTCGCCCGGCCCGCCCGCCGCGCCGGCACCGCCCAGCCCGCGCCAGCATCCTCGCCGATGGTGGACCCGCCAGCGGCACCCGATGCCGACCACCGCCATCCGCACCCCGCGACATTGGCCACCGACCGGTCACCGTCCACCAGATCGGCGCTGCCATCCCGGCCCGCGGCGACCACGGCCACCACGACCGAGGCGGCCCCACCGGCGAGCACCGCCCCACCGCGGCCGGCACGGCAGCGCCGACCCGCTGCGCTGACCCGACAGCTCGCCGAATCGATCCTCGCCCGCGAGCCCCACCTGACCCGCAGCGAGCTCGCCGCCCGCGTCGGGATCTCCCACCGGCGGCTGCGGCAGGTCCTCGCCGAAGCATCGCCGACCAGGCCACCGGCCGCGGACCCGCCGCACACCGGCCTGCACCCGAACGGGTCGATGCCGGCCGACAACACCGAGCTGGGGCAGCGGCCGGCGCCGCCCGCCGGTCGGCCGCGCCCGCGGCCCACGTTGCCTGGGACGCGGTCGTGACCGGCAGCATGCGCCGACGCCTATCCGCAGCGTGCTGGACGCTGCTGCTGGGCATCGGCCTGCCGGCCGGGCTGATCCGCTTCGCCGGCCCGCCGATTCCCCACCACCGGCCCCGCCGCGAGGAGCTGCTGCGCTGGTTGGACCAACCCCTCACCGGCAGCAGCCTCACCATCGCCCTGACCTACCTGCTCTGGCTGATCTGGGCGCTGTTCATCGCCGTCGTCCTAGCCGAGGCACTGGCCCACCTCACCCGGATCCGGCTGCCCCGACCGCGGCTGGCCTACCCGCTGCACCACGTAGTGGGTGGTCTCTTCGGCGCCGCAGTAGTAACCGGCACCACATCGCCGACGGTCGTCGTCCACGCCACCGCTGCCGCCGACCAGCCAGCCGACCCCGCCCAGTCGGCATCATCGGCCACCGCACACCTACAGCGAGACCACGCCGGCGCGGTGCCGGGTCGTTCGCAGCCAGCCGATGCGGTGGCCGGTTCGCACCGACCCATGGGGCCGCCTTCTACGGACCTGGCGCTGGCCACCCGCCTGGGACATGAGTTGTCCGCTGCCGCGGCGGCTGTGCCATCCGGGACCGGTGCACCGTCCATGGTGCTGCTCGCCGGGTACGACCAGTCGAAGGTCAACACGGACGCCGGCCGCTACGTGGTACAGCGCGGTGACACGCTGTCCGCGATCGCCCGCCGGCACCTCGGCGACGCGAACCGGTGGCCGGAGATCTGTCGCCTGAACTGGCACCGCCACTGGCCGAAGGTCGGTGGCACGCTTCGCGACTGCGACCTGATCTACCCCGGCTGGGACCTGAGGCTACCCGCCGACGCCAAACCACCGAAGGGCGCGCCCCCCGCGCCGCCGCCGCCTCCACCGGTGCAGCCCGAACCCGAGCCCGAGCCGGGCGGTACCGGCCAGCCCACGGCCGCACCGTCGGCCAGCACGCCGTCCGAAGACCCGGATGGCGTGGTCGAACCACCCGCCGCGACGGCATCGGTTGCTCCGTCGGCTTCCGTGCCGGGTGCGGTACCGCCACCGACGACCGCGCCGCCGCCGGCTTCCGCGACCCCGTCCGCTTCGGCGTCCGCCACGGCGAGCCCCGACGCGAGCCCGGCGGCGTCCGATGACGAGACCACGGCGGCGCCGTCGGCGGGCGACGACGGGGTGAACCTGCCCGGCGGCAGCTTCGTCCCGTGGGCGCTCGCCGCGGCGATCACGGCCGCCGCCGCGATGGTGTGGCTGCAACGCCGCCGCCGCGTCATCCCCCGCGGCGAGGACAGCGACCCGCCGGAGCTGCCGCCACCGGTTGCCGAGCTGCACCGCCAGGTCACCCGCAACCCCGACCTGGCCACGCCGAGCGACCTTGCCGAACGCGCCGCCGCCGTGCCCGCCCAGCCGCTGCTCCCGCCCGGCGGGGTCGGGCTGGTCGGGGACGGCGCGCAGGCCGCCGCCCGCGCCGCGCTGGTCTCCACGTTGGCCTCCGGTGGTCCCCGCGACCCGGACCGGCGGGGCGAGGTCGTCATCGACGGCGCCACCCTGAGCACGCTGATCGGCGCCGATGCCGCCGCGTTGGGTCCGTGGCCGCGTCTGCATGTGGCCGACGACCTCGACCACGCGCTGTCCATTCTGGACTCCCGGCTGCTGCACCGCGCCCGCATCCTGGACGAGCACAGCCTCACCGACCTGGACAGCCTGCGTGAGCGCGCCCCGGACGAGGAAGCCCTGCCGCCGGTGCTGCTCATCTGCGAGACACCACCACCCGGGGCGCGGATGCGGGCCTGGGTCAGCTTCGGCCTCGGCGCCGGCCTGGACGTGGCCGCGCTGCTGCTCGGCGTGTGGGAGCACGGCTGCACTATCGCTGTCGCCGCCGACGGCCACACCCGCCTGGTCGACGGATCACCGGTCGAGGCGATCGGCGAGCGGGTGGCCGTGCTCGACACCGCCGAGGCGGTGGCGGTCCTGGCCACCCTGCGCGAGGCGCACACCGGCGAACCACCCGCCCGCCTGCTGCGGCCACCCACGCCGCCGCGCCCCGCGGTACCGGTCGGCGAAGCCGACACCGAACGCGACGGTGACGACCGCGAGCCGGCGGAGCAGCTCACCGCCGAACCGGCCGTCGCGGGTGAGCGGCGGCCGAAGGTACGCCTGCGGGTGCTGGGCATCCCGGGCGTGGAGGACATCAGGCTGCCCGGACGGTCGCTGCGCGGCAAGGCCGCGGAGCTGGGCGTGTACCTGGCCTGCCACCCCGATGGCGCCGACACCGCCATCATCGCCGAGCATCTGTTTCCGGAGGCGAAGGTGCGCGCCGCCAAGCAGTCGGTGCATACCAACGCCTCCAACCTGCGCCACGTCCTGGGCCGGGCCGGCGGACCCCTGCCCGGGGGATACGTGCTCAAACGCGGCGCCTCGGTGCGGTACCGGCTGGACCCGGCCACCGTTGAGGTGGATCTGTGGCGGCTGCGGGACCTGCTCACCCGCGCCCGGCTCGCCTCCGCCCCGGCCCGTACCGACCTGCTGCGCGAGGCGTGCGAGGCGTATGCGGCGCCGCTGGCGGCCGGCTGTGACTACGACTGGGTCGAGCCGCACCGGGAGAAGGTCCGCCAGTGGGGTACCGAGGCGCACCTGCTGCTCGCCGAGGACCTGCTGGCCAGCGATCCCCGGGCGGCATCGGAGCTGCTGGACAAGGCCATCGGCCTGGACCGCTACAACGAGGAGCTGTACCGCACGGCCATGCACGCCCGGCACGCCCTGCACGACGCCGACGGCATCCGCGCCCTGCTGCGCGCCATCACCAAGGCGCTGAGCGACCTGGACGCCGAACCGGACGACACCACCGTCGAGCTGGCCGCCCAGCTCCGCGCCAGCCTGGAGACGCGGTGACCACCACAGCCAGCCGAACGCAGCGCCGGGTCCGCGACGGCGCGTACATCCTCGCCGTCGTCCCGTTGCTGCGGTGGCTCGTCGCCCACCACGCGGTGGCGCCCGGCACCGCGTGGCGGACCCGGTGCGACACCTACAGCAGCCTGCTGTGGCCCGCCGCGTGCGGACCATCCGGCCGCTGCCGCACCTGCCAGGCGCGCATCGGTGCGTCGCCCTACTGGCTGGAAGCCGTCGCTGCGCTGGCAATCGGTCTGCTGGTCGCCTCCGGGGCTCGGGGCTGGGAGCTGGCCGCCTACACCTGGTGGACCGCCGGGATGCTCGTGCTGGGCTTCGTCGACGCGGCCGTGCTGCGGCTGCCGCACCGGCTCACCGCCGCGACCACCGCTGGGACCGTCGTGCTACTGGCACCGCTCGGCGGACCCGCCTCGTCCTGGTGGAGCGCCGCCATCAGCGCAGCGGTCCTGGCCGGCTTCTACGCCCTCACCCGCATCATCTCGCGGGGAGACCTCGGGCTCGGCGACGTGGCCTTCGCGGTACCCGTCGGTTTCGGCGCCGGCTGGTACGACTGGCGGCTTGCTGTCGCCGCGGTCGTTGTCGGGCACACCCTGGCCGCCGCCGGCATCGTCGGCAGGCGGATCACCGGAAGGCCGTCCTCGCCCCTGCCGTTAGGCACCTACCTGGTGGCCGCGCTGCTCGCCGTCGTCGTCGTCCACCGGATCACCTGAACGTGCGACGGCGGCTGTATTCGAGGGGAAGGACCAATGAGCGAAACGCTGGAAGCGGTGAGCACCCTCGTCGACTGGGGTCGGGACCACCGTGCGCTGCTGATCGTCGCCGGGCTCGGGCTGAGCGTGCTGCTGCTGGCCTGGACGGTCCGTAGGGCTATCAAGAGCGGCCGACCCGACAAGTGGCTGGCCACGCTGTCCCTGCTGGTCGGGTTCGGCTGGAGCATGGAGGCGATGTGGGAGGTGGCCACCCAGAAGCTGCACCTGTCGCCGGTCTTCGTCGCGTTCGCGTTCTTCTTCTTCTTCTTCTTCGAGTCGCAGATGGCCACGGCGATGCTGCGCGCCGAGCGCCACCACAATCAACACCAGCACCCCGGCAAGCACGGCCGGGCGGCGTGGCTCATCGCCGTCGTCGCCGGAGTGATCGCGGCCATGGCCGGCGACAGCCCGGTCGAGGTCGGGCTTCGGCTGGCCGTGCCGCTGCTGGTCGCCCACCAATGGTGGGTTGGGCTGACCGACGACGCCCACCGGCCCGCCGACGCGATCACCTGGACCTGGACACCACGACGGGTCCTGGTCGCGCTCGGGCTGGCCAAGCCGGGCGCACACGACCTCAAAGCCGTCGACCGGGAGCGACACATCCGGGCCATCGCCACGGTGGCGCACCGGCTGCACTCCACACCATGGACCTGGCGGCGCACCTGGTTGCACAATCGGCTGCGCCGGCTGGCGATGAACGCCGACGACGAGATGCTCGACGCCGCCCGCGTCCGGGTGCAGCGGGTGTGGCAGGCGGCCGACCGGACCCGACCCGTCGACCCGGACCGTACCGTTGCCGCCACAGCCGGCGCGGAAGCGAGCCACCGCACCGACCTGGAGGCGGAAGCGGACACGCTGCGGACGCAGGTGCAGACGGAGGCGGCAGACCGGGCGAAGGCGCAGTCAGACGCGGAAGCCGCAAGGGCGCAGGCGCGTGCCGAAGCACTGAGCGCGACGCGCGTACAGGGACAAGCCGAAACCGCTGCACGACAGTGGCAGCAGCGGGTGCAAGACGCCGAGAACGACGCCCGCCAACAGGCCGAGGCGTACGCCGTAGCGGTTGCGCAGCTCGACGAGCTGCGTGAGCGCCTGGTACGCGCCGAAACACGCGCCCCACGCCGTGCCCGCCGAGGGCCGGCGCCCACCGGAAAGCCGCTGACGTTCGACGGCGCCCCGGTTCCGGACGTGCCCGGCGTCGGCGCCGACACGGTGCTCGCGGTGCTGCAAGCCCGCAAGACGCACCCCGACGACACCCAGAAGCAGCTCGCCCAGCGAGTCCGGGTGACCGACCGGACCGTCCGCTCGGTACTCGCCGCAGCACCCGACCGCGACCTCACCGTGGCCGCGACCCGACCATGGCCGCCGCCCGGCGCGCCCGACGCAGCGCCGACCCGGCGCAACGGGGCAACCCTCAACGGCAACCGCTGGGCGGCTGCGGGCGTACAGCGGCCGGAACCTGGCCCGTAAAGCACAGAAAGGGCCCTCATCTGCGGCCCGGGTGCGGCGGAGTGACTTGGTGCCGGGCATCAGCGGTGATGCCCAGCACCGTTGCGGGAATCAGAGTCGGTACATGCGACCGGCGTCGCGTTCCAGCCGCCACCGGTAGAAGAGCCCGTGTCCGGTGGTGTCGAAGTGGCCGCTGTGCCAATCGTCGGCCGCGTTGGACACGTTGTCGGTCAGCGGGTCACGCGCGACGGGTGATTTCTCGCCGCAGGAGCGGCATTCGATCTGGATGAAGCGGACCACGGGCTCGTCCGGGTCGATTCGCTCGGGCAGGGCGATGTCGCGGTTCACGGCCGCGCCCCCGGCGATCCGGCTCGTCCGCCGGTGCGGGGGGTGAGGGGACGGGGTGGAAACGGCTGGACGTAGAGCCGGATGAGCATGGTTACGGCTTGGCCGTGGGTCAGTCGCCACCGCCGGGCCAGTGCGGTGAGCTGTTCGTACACGTCGTCGTCGACCTCGATGTGGGGCATGGTGGGCCTCCTCGTCGTTGCTGATGTCTCCAGGTGGTTGGCCTTGGGCGCTGCGCTGCTGGTCCCGCCGGGTACCGGATCCGGCGTACCGGCGACAGGCGGCCTGGCGGGTGTCCGTGTGGCCCCGCTGCGCGGTGTCCGCGCTTATGGCTCGGTGTCGTGGAAGTCTGGCCGGCGGTGGCGCCGGTACAGCGGCTGTGTCTCCCACCGCGACCGGCGCAGGCAGGTCAGACACGCGCCCCGCTCGTTCGCGGTGGCGACCCGCCGTTGCCACAGCGCCGCGCGTTCCTCCTGGCATCGCTGCTGCGCCGCGGTGTGCGCCTCGACGGCCGACCGTCGCTGCTCGTGCTCGGCGTGCTGCCGGGCGATGCGTTCCTGCTCGGCACGCACCCGGTCCGCGGTCGCGTATGTCGACGCCCAGCAGGCCGGGTTGTCGCAGTGCTGCACCTTCGGTGGGTTGGCTGCGCCACACCAGGGGCAGGTGAACCAGCCACCGGCGAACCAGGTGGTGATCGGCCGGGCTTCACCGGTGGCGATCGTCATGATCTGCTCGCCGGTCATGATGCGCCCCCGGTGTGGCAGGGGCAGGGGCACGGTGGGCGTTCGGTGTCGCCGGTGCCGGGGTGGGTGCTGCCGGGGCACTGGTCGCACCAGCGGCGTTGGCAGGCCACGCTGATCCCGGGCCGGCTCGGTTCGGGTACCTCGTCAATGGCCAGGCACACCGCGCCGTCGGTGCTGGCGAACCAGTATGTCTGCCACCGGTCGGCGAAGCGCAGCTCCATGGCGAGCAGGGTGATGGTGACGACGAGGTCCGGATGTGTGCCGGGTTCGGTGAGCCAGTCCGGGGACGGGTCGGTTCCAGCGTCGTACTCGTGACGGCAGCGCCACGGGTCGCAGGAGCAGTCCAGGGTGCTCAGATAGTCGACCGGGGTGTAGCCGACCCGGGTGGCGGTGCGGGCGGCGGTGCCGAGCCCGGCGAGGATCTCGTTGATCAGCAGCCCGGGGAACATCGGAAGCTGCGGGTCGCCGAGCATCCGTTCCCAGCGGGTCTTGGCCATCAGCGCCCGCACGGCCGTGCGGCGCACGGGGGTGCCGGTGTAGCGGATGCCGGCGGGGGTCCAGTCGCGGTGCCCGTTGGGGATCGGGTGCCGCAGGTAGTAGGTGGTCTCCGGGTCCGTCGAGGGACACAGCGCGGTGTGGCCAGGAGTGTGCCTGCATGCCAGGCACGGTGGAACCTCTCGGAGTGGTCTGATCATGGCAAGATTGCTGTCCTTTCAAGGGCCGTGGTGTGTCTTCGCCGCCCCGGGAAGGGGCGGCGAAGACACCGGAAGCGACGGCCGCACGCCTGCTGTCGGTGCGCCGCACGCGATCACACGGATCGGTTGGTTGCCTACGGCTGCCGGTCGACGTACAGGTCGATGGCTGCGGTGATGTGGTCTTGGTCGGGGCGGTCCGCCTCGTGACGGTCGCTGACCGACCACGCCACGCGCAGGATGCGGTCATGCCGTCCTCGCCGAATGAGCCGACCTGGAGCAGGCGCAGCAGTGTGGCGATGTCGCGGGTCGGCAGCCGGCACGCACCGGTGCGCAGCACGTCCCGGGGCACCTCGGCGTTGACGCGGTAGCCCAGGGCCGCCCACCGGTTCGCGGCGATCTGTCTGGCGCGGACCACTCGCCCGGCGACCACGGCCGACGACTCGCCAGCGGCTGCGGCCGTGTCGGGCAGGTCCGGCAGGCTCAGTCGCAGGCGGATGTCGGTGCGCCGCCACAGCTCGAACATCCGCTGTAGGTAGTGAGCCCGGTCCTGGCGGGTGCAGGCGCCGCAGGGCTCGCCATGAGCTGGTTGCGCGCACGGGCACGGGCGTGCGCTGAGGACCATCTGGACCCGCGCGTGATACGTCACCGTGCGGCCGGCTCCGGCGAGCATGACCCGGCCGTCGTCCACGGGGCGGCCCAGCGCGGCCAACGCCCGATGATCGAACTCGGGGGCCTGGTCCAGGTGGAACACGCCGTGGTGGGCCAGGCTGACCGACCCGGGATACGACGCGCGGGGACCGCCGCCGAACAGCGCCGCCAACGACGCGCTGTGGTGCGGCGCCTGAAACGGTGGCCGGCGCACCAGTCCCGTGCCGGGCGGCAGCAGCCCGGCCACCGAGCGCACCGCCGTGACCTCCAGCGCGGCCTGCTCGTCGAGGTCGGGCAGCAGGGACGGCAACCGCTGCGCGAGCATCGTCGTGCCGCTGCCGGGCGGCCCGACCAGCCCGAGATGATGCCCGCCGGTCGCGGCCACCTCCAGCGCCCGCCGGGCCTTCGACATGGCGGCAGGCAGGTCGGCCAGGTCCCCGACCAACGCATTGCCGACGCCCCGGGACGGCACGTCTCCCCGCTGCGGTGCGGGCGGCGGTACGCCGCCGCTCGCCCAGCGCACGAACTGCTGGAGGGAGTCGACGGGGACGACCTGTACGCCGGTCACGAGCTGCGCCTCGTGCGCGTTGGCCGACGGCACGACCACCGTGGTGAGGCCGGCAGCGGCGACGGTGGCCACCATCGGCAGGACGCCACGGACCGGGCGGACGCCGCCGTCCAGGCCCAGCTCGCCCACCAGCACCACCGCGTCGAGCGCGGTCGGGGCGACCGGGCCGCCGGTGGCCAGGATCGCCGCCGTCATGGCCAGGTCCATGCCCGAGCCTGGCGGGGGGTCGTTGGACGGCGGGAGGCTGACCGTCACCCGTGCGGCGGAAGGGGCACGCCGGAGTTGGTGATCGCGGCGAACAACCGGTCGCGGGTCTGCTCCAGGCTGCGGCCGTCCGACCCGAGCAGGACGATGCCGCTGGGCGTCCCGCGACCGGTTCGGCCTGCACCGGCACGAGCTGACCGGCGACACCGACCAACGTCACAGACCTGGCCGTGGCGTAGCTCATGACGCACGCGCCCTACCGGCTGCCTGCCTGCTGGGTTGGGCTTGTCGTGGTGCAGCCATATGGCTCTCCTTCACGAAACAGGCGCCTCGCCGCGTGGTCGGCGGCGAGGCGCACAAGGGAATTGAGGTGAGGTGACCCGCTTCGCAGCGGACCCGGGCGGTTGGGCTGTGGGCGCTCACGGGATTCCCCCGACATCGGCTCACAGAATTCCTCCAGCGGACGACGAACAGCAGCCGTCAGCCACCGACCACGAACCGAGCTGGAGCGTCCGAACCGAGATCGAGGCACCTTCTCCTCGCTGCCGCTTTGGACTGTCCGCCCGTCAGCACGGTGTTGCGGACGACGAGCGACCACCCGGTCCATGACGAGCGGCAACTGGGGGAATTGCGTGAGCGGATCACGAGCTCGTGGAGGAATTCCATGAGCGCTGACAGGGCCGACGTGCGAAGCGGAACCTGACCGGACAGGTCAGGTTGTTGATGGGCGGCCGGTGGCGATGCCGTGCGCTCCGGCCAGCAGGTGAAACGCGGTGAGCAGATGTCGGTGCCCGTCAGTGGTCAGCTCCGCGGCGCGCTCGAACGCTTCACCGGTACCGGGCTCCTCGTCATCCACCGCCGGTAGCGCCACTTCGAGCAGCGTCAGGCTGACCGAGGCGGCGGATGCAGCGAGGTCGACCAGTTGCCGAGCCGACGGCACACCGCCATCGGCAGCGAGCTGGCGCAGTTGGACGGCGACCGCGTCGATGCGGTCGGCAGCACTGTGCAGCGGGTTGGGTGCGGACGAAACACTCATGATCGCTCCCCGGGCCGGACGATGGCGTGGCCACCGCGTTCATGCGCGGCGGCTGGCTATCGCCGCTCCATCCGCGCCGGATGTCAAGGCCGGCGAAAGTCCGTCAGCCCGAGTACCCAGGCGCGGGGGCAGGCAGTGGCGTGTAGACAGTCGTCCTCCCGGCATATGTCGGATCACAGGTGCGGCGGCGGCGGCGGTCAGATGTAGGTTCTCGGCGCGGATGGCATGTCAGGCCGTGGTGACCTGCGGTTCTCCCCGGTGTCTCAGCCGTGTGACCCCCGATTGGGTCTCAAGCTCGTGGCATTTCCTCGGACCGGGGTGCCGCCTGAGCTGGCGTCGGACCGTAGCCGTCACGGTTTTCGAGCACGTCCGCCTTCCCGTTTGGGTGGTGGGGGCGTTGGTCAACGGATGAAACAATCCGGTGCACATGTGGTGCAGCGGGAGGCCAGTATGGGCAGTGGGGTCAAGCGGGGGATCGCCGCTGCGGGGACCGTCGTGGTGGCGGCGGCGGTGAACGTGACGACGGGGATGTTGACCCAGCATTGGGCGGCGGCGTGGTGGGCGGCGACCGCCGTGCTGCTGGTGGTCGGGAGCGGCCTGCAATGGTGGTTGACGATCGTCGAAAAGCCTGCTCGACCGTCTCGGGTTTCGGCGTCGGGGGCAGGGTCAATAGCCGCCGGGGAGTCAGTGCGTCGCGCAACGACCAACGTGGCGTTTCCTTGGTCTGGTTCCGCGGGGCGATCGCAGCCTGATCCAGGTGACCGGGTGATCGCGTCGGGACCGGGGGCGATCGCCGCAGGCTTGGATGTCGAGGGGTCGCGCACCGAGGTGACCGGGAAAGGACCGGCTGCACCGTGAGGTGGCGTCGCGGTGAGCGGCAACGAGACGGTGCCGGGCAGGTGCGTGCCGCCGGTGTCGGCTCGATTGCCGCCGGCCGCGACGTCATTAACCCCCAAACCCATGTAAATGAGATCCATATCCACGAGTCCAAGGGGCCCGAGCCGGGGGACGTGGAGCACACAGCGGCGGCGCTGGTGCAGATGGTGCGGTCGGTCCAGGCGGATCGGCAGGTGTACCGGCTGGTGGCGTGGCCGCGGCCGGAGGGCGTGGCGGGGGCGCGGGAGCGGCCAAGTCGGCTGCTTGCGGCGCAGTACGCGGTGGTGCCTTTTGACGCCGAACGCCGCCGCGGCCAGATCGAGTCGATGACCGCCTGGCGAGACGCCACCGATTGCGGGCGCGGGCCGGGGGCGTCGGTGTTGTTGGTGCATGGTCCGGGCGGGCAAGGCAAGACCCGTCTGGCCGCCTATGTAGCCGAAGAGTCGGCACGCGAGGGTTGGCGGGTCGCGGCTGCCCGGCACGGCCTGGGCGCGGGTCGGCTTGCCTCACCCGGCCCCCAGCCCGGCCGTGGCCTCGAAACCGAGGTGACGGCGGGAGATGTGCGGGGGCTGCTGGTGGTGGTCGACTACGCGGAGCAGTGGCCGGCCGTCGATTTGCTGGCTTTGGTCGAGGACCTGCTAGGGATCGGGGTGCCGGTGCGGCTGTTGCTGGTGGCCCGCCCAGCGGGGTTGTGGTGGTCGGGGTTGGCGCACCACCTGCACGGCAGCGGTATCCCGGCGCAGACGCTGGCGTTGCCAGCCTTGGCGGTGGAGGTGGCGGACCGGCAGGCGGTGTTCGCCGCCGCCCGGGACGCTTTCGCTGCCGTGTTGGACGTGCCCCACGCCGACCAGATCCCCCCGCCGGCAGCGCTGGCCGGCGAGGGCTTTCAACAGGCGCTGACCGTGCACATGGCCGCGCTGGTGGCAGTGCACGAGCGGTCCTTGGGCTCGCGGGCACGCGACGCCGCCGAGGACGACCCGGCTACCGCGGATGCTGATGGCGATGCGGATCCGATCGCGTTGGCGGTCTACCTGCTGGATCGGGAACGCGCTCACTGGCAGCAGATTCACGCTGCGGGGGTCCTCGGCACCCAGGCCGACACCATGGCCGCTGCGACCTACCTGGCGACACTGACCGGTCCGCTGTCCTACAGCGACGGGCAGCAGGTGCTGGCCCACACCGGCCTGGCCTCCACTGCGGAGACCGCGCGCCGGGTGCTGACCGACCACGCTTACTGCTACCCGCCGTCCTCCAGTGCGGCGACGGTGCTGGAGCCGTTGTATCCCGACCGGCTGGGCGAGGACTTTGTGGCGTTGCAGACACCGCTGCTGCCCGGCACCCGGCACTCGACCGAGGTTGCCGGACCAGAGGCTGCCGGGCTGTATGCCGACCCCGATCCGTGGACCGCGCACGGCTATCGAGCCGACCCGTGGGCCGACACCGCCCTGACCGCGCTGCTCGCCCCAGCGACGTCATCGGCCGATGACGCCTCCGGCCACCCGCCAGACTACGCGCGGTCGGTCATCCGGGTGCTGATCGAGACCGCTCGCCGCTGGCCGCACATCGCCCAGCAGCGGCTCTACCCCCTGCTAGAAGCACACCCGCATCTGGCGGTCATGGCCGGGTCGGCGGCGCTGAGCGCCCTGGCCGGCCTCGATCAGGACACCGCCACCGACGTTGCCACCGACACCGGCATCCTGAGCGTCTTGGAGGCGGTCGAGGCCGTCCTGCCCGCACACTCCGACGCCAACCTCGACATCGGCGCGCTGGCGGTCACTCGGCGGCTGGTCGGCCACCGGCTGGCCGCCAGTTGCGATCCCGCCGAGCAGGCAGGGCTGCATCTGACGCTGGGCGTCCGCTACGGCCACGCCCGTCTCTACCAGCAGGCGCAAGAACACACCGCCCAGGCGGGGGCCCTGCTCATGCCGCTGGTCAAGGCCGATCCCGACGCCCACCTTCACACACTCACCGTGGCCATGAACAACCTCTCGATCACCCTGGGCCACCTCGGGCAGCCGGAGGCAGCGTTGACAGCGATCAGTGAAGTCGTCCGGCTCCGCCGCCAGGCGTGTGGCGATCCCGATGCCACCGAGCGCGAACTCGCCGTCGCCCTGTCCAACCAGTCCGTGGCCCTGGGCGCCGTGGGCCGGTGGCAAGACGCGCTGGCGGCGATCACCGAAGCCGTGCAGATCCGACATCATCTGGCCGAGCGGCATCCCAGCAAGTGGCTGCCCGAGCTGATCGCCGACCTGAACAACCAAGCTACCTGCTCGGCTGATCTAGGACTGTGGCACGACAGCCTGGCGGCCAGCACCGAAGCAGTCACGATCTCCCAGCGTCTGGACGCCCAGAGCCCTGGCGCATTCGTGCCGAACCTGGCCGACAGCCTGACCAACCAGTCCATGGCCCTTGGCGCCGTGGGCCGACATCACGACGCCTTGGCCGCGATCACCCAGGCCGTCGCCTTGTATCGTCGCCTGGCCGCCCAGCACCCCGACGGCCACCTGCCCAACCTCGCCACCGGCCTGAACGCTCTGTCCATCAACCTCGGCGAGCTAGGCCAAGGCCAACAAGCCCTGGCCGCGATCACCGAAGCCGTCCAGATCCGCCGCCGCCTGGCCGAGCAACACCCCGACGTGTACCTGCCCGACCTCGCCAACAGCCTGAATACCCTGTCTGTCTGGTCCGGTCATCTGCGACAGCGCGAGGACAGCTTCGCCGCCATCAGCGAGGCCGTGCAGATCCGCCGCCGCCTGGCCGAGCAACACCCCGACGTGCATCTGCCCCACCTCGGCGACAGCCTGACCAACCTGGCCACCAACCTCTACGAACTGGGCCGAGGCGACCTAGCGCTGGCCGCGATCACCGAAGCCGTCCAGATCCGGCGCCGACTCGCCACACAACACCCCGACAGTTTCCAGCCCGACCTCGCCGACATCTTGCATAACCTCGCCGTCCTCCTCGACCACCTAGGCCAGCGCCACCACGCCCTCGCCGCGATCACCGAAGCCATCACCATCCGACAACGCCTCGCCGCACAGCACCCCACCATCCACGAACCCAAGCTCCGCCGCCACCTCCGCATCTTCATGGAGTTGACACACCCGCGACTGTGGGCACCACACAAACTCTGGATACCTTGATCGGCTAGCCGCTCCACAGATCCCGACAAGGCCGAAGACTGTTATTGATCCGCATGGCACAGACGCCCTGATAGGGTTCCGCCTGTGGATGTTGTGGTGAAGGACGCGCGGCGGCTTTCCCCGCAGGCGCAAGAGGATCTGCGTCGACGGCCGACGCCGCTCATGCCGCCCTCCTGAGCACGTGTGCCGGCGACAGCGGCCGGCACAAGTCAGGGACGAAGACCTGTCGCCACAACAGGTGCAGCAACCCGGACCGGACCAACGGCGGCGGCCAGCCGGACAGGCTTTCCATGACTGCGCCCAGCGGCATGCCGTCCAGATCCGCGTTCCGGAGCGCGTCGAGCAGGCGAGGGTCGAACAGCCAGTCCCGGCGGTACCCCGCCAGGAACCGCACGTTCTCCAGCTCCACCCGCGGTGGCTCGCTCCACACCTCGTACCGCCAGCCGCGTAGCTCCACCGCGGCCCGGGTTCCACCCAAGGGCGAGCGCCACGTCCGCCTTCGTAATGCGGTGCCGGGGCTTGACGTCGACCACCACGGGGCCGTGCTCGGTCAGCAAGAAAAAGCAGGTACGTGCCTGCACATCGAACCTGCGATCGGCGCCTGTAGCAGGAACGGCTGTGCCACGATGCGCCGCACCGTCGGATCGAAGTCCGCGAATAACAAACTGTCAGCTCAAGCCGCGACTCGTAGACCACATGGTCCTGCTCTGAACTGGACCAGAAGGTTCCTGAGTAAGCGTCGCCGCCCTCCGTACCAGCGGAAAGTTCGCCACGGTGCCGCCCGACCCAGCAGATCCGCTCCCGCAGATCGCTATTCCAAGCTCGACGCGGGGTCTGGCATCCTCCAGCCGCAGGTCGACCGCGATGGATTCCTGGTCCAAGTCGTCGATGAGACCGCCTCGATCGGCCGCGCCGAGAGGTTGCGCACGAACCGGCGATCCGCTCATCGCCTCACCACGGCTCCGATAGCTACACTTCGATCATCAGCGAGGCTGTCCGGCGACGACGACACTCACGGCGACGACACGCCCACGAACGGGCGCCAATCTCAACTCCTCGTCGGATCCGACACCCGTCCGACATCGACAATGAGATTCCGTCACGGGTCCTATGGGACCCTACATCAGACCAGGCCGATCGGCGCCCCGTGGTCGCGCATCCAGACCTCGGGATCGACGGCGCCGCTACTGCCCGCATCGCCGTTGACGTGGACCTCATAGTGCAGGTGCGGGCCGCTGGAGTGCCCCGACGACCCGACCTGACCCAGCGGCTGCCCGGCGATGACCGGGTCGCCAACCTTCACCAGCGGTTCGCTGACCATGTGGCAGTACCGGGTGATGACCTGCCCCGGGTGCCGGACGTCGACGTACCAGCCGCAGCCTCTGGTCAGGTTGGGGTCGCCGTCGCGGTCGCACCCCCAGTCGCTTCCATCGCGGACGTCGATGGCGTTGCAACGCACGCGGTCGACGGTGCCGGAGGCGGCGGCGACGATGACGGTGTGCCTGGGCACGCCGAGGTCCACCCCTTGGTGCGTTGGGCGGCTCGCGGTGCGGAACCCGGACACGACCGGCCCGCGGACCGGCTGGGTCCAGCCTTGTGCGGAGATCCCGCTGCACGGGTTGATACCCACCGCTGATACGCCAAGCGCCGCGCCGACCTGGCTGACCAGGCGTATCGCCTCGGTGGTGTGCTTGGCGTACGCCTGCGGATACGCCGACCGCTGCACAGCCTGCGCGGCGTCGGTCAAGGGCATCTGTTGCCAGCCTTCGATGGTGAGGAGCTTGTCGAAGAACTTGCCGGCCTGGTAGGCGGGATCGGCGAGCTGCTGTGGTGTGCCCCAACCTTGGGACGGGCGTTGCTGGAACAGTCCGATGGAGTCGTCCGCGCCACCGGGCGGGTTGCGCAGGTTGGACTCCTGGATGGCGGTGGCGACCGCGACCACCCAACCCCAGGGCGGGACGCCTTTGCTGGCGCCGACCGTGATGATGGTGGCCACGTGGGATACCTGCTCGGTGTCCCAGCCGTCTACGGTCGGCGCCTGGCCGGGGCTCGGCCCGCCGGAGACGGGTGTCGCGGCCGGTGCGCAGCTCCCGCCGCCGCCACCGAAGATCGCGGCGGCGCCAAGCAGCGGGACGGCGGCGCACGCCGCGATGATGGCCACAACGAGGCTGACGATTTTTCTCATGGCCGCCCCCTTTCCTGCGCGAAGCGAAAAAGGGCCGGTGGGCCGCCCTCGCGGGCGGCCCACCAACCCCGGGTGATCTCGTGGTGCGGTGTGGCTATTCGGTCGTGTCGGCCTGCGGCGCGGCAGCGGCCTGGCCGTCGGACTCGGCAGTCTGCGCCGGCTGCGTCGTGTCCTCGGGGCCGGCGTCGGTGGTGGTGTCGGCCTTGGGGTCCGCATCAGACTGTCCGGTGTCCTTGAGCCGGTACCGCATCGGCCGGTCCCCGATCAGCTCGGCCACGCCGGTCTTGGTCAGCTTCTCCAGGGCGTTGTTGATGGCGCCGCTGCTACGGCCGGGCAGGAAGACCGCGACCCGGCCGCCGGTCCAGCCAGTGACGCCGACGTGGTGCGGCACCGGGTTCTCCCGCAGCACCTTTTCGACGAGTTCTTCCAGCTCGCCGGGGCGCAGCTTGGGCAGCCCGTTGGACAGGATCACCGGCTCGCCGGGCTCGCCCCGGCGCACCTGCGGCATGGTCCGGCGGCACGTGCCGCAGTAGGCAGGGGTCTTCTGCCAGCAGCCCTGGCAGATCTTCGGCATCTGGGCCTGGCATCCCCGGCACAGCTTCGGCGGTTCCGACTCGGAGGGCTGCTCGCCGTCGGCACCCGGCTTCGCGTCGCCCGGCTTCGCGTCGCCCGGTGTCGGGTCGCCCGGTGTCGGGGCGGTGCTCGTCTCGGCGTCGGCAGGCGGCGGGCTGTCCGGTGCCGCCCGGTCGGCCGACTCGGCGGGCGCCGCCTCGTTGGCGTTGGCCGTCTCGTCGGTGGTCGCCGGCTGGTCGGCTGCCGAATCGGCCGAGCTGTCGTCGGTGGCCTTGTCGGTCGGGGCGGCTTCGCCGTCGGTAGCGGGGTCGGCGAGCTGCCAGCGGGTGGGTGCGCCGTCGGCGGGGTCGCCGTCGTCGTCGACCTTGACGATCAGGTCGGCCTTGGCCAGTTCGGCGATGGCCTTGTCGGTGGCTGAGCGGCTGCGGCCGGTGCGCTCGCGCAGCTCGTGCACGTTGCCGGGTCCGCCGTCGCTGATGGCGTCGAGCGTCAGCCGTGCGGTGGGTGTGAGACTGTCCATCCTGGACGTTTCCCTTCTGGTGGTTGTGGACAGTGGTAAGGCCGACCCTCGGTCGGGTCGGGCTGGTCTGTGGGCTTGGCCCGGCTACCGGGCGTGGCGGTGCCGGCATGCGCGGCGAGCCGGTCGGCGATCGGCGCGGGCACCTCGGCGGCGCCAAGCTGGGAGAGTTGGGTGTGCAGGCGGCGCAGCGCCCGCTGTTCCAGCGACTTGACCGCGGCGACGCTCTTGCCCATGGCGTGGGCGGCGGCGTCGCGGGGGTAGCCGTCGAGCAGCCGGAGCTGGATGGCGCGGCGCTGGTCGGCGGTGAGCCTGGCCATGGCGTGCACGAACGTCACCCGCGTCGGCATGGCTGGCGCCGTGGTGGTGACCGGCCCGGTGTCGCGGGTCGCGTGCCGGTCCTCGTAGACGGTGTACGCCGCGCGGAGATACCGGTTGCGGGACCACAGGTGGCGAGTGCAGGCACGGGCTGCCAGGCGCAGCAGGGAGCCGACGACGTCGGGCTGGATCAGCTTCGGGTCGGCGAGGGCGTCGCAGTAGGCGTCGTGGACCAGGTCGGCGATGGCGTCGCGGTCACGGTCACGCATCCGCACCGCGACGTACGCGGTGACGAGGTCGACGGTCATCCGGTACAGCTCACCGAATGCTTCCCGGTCGCCGGCCCGGGTACGGCGGGCCAACTCGGCGCCGAGGCCGGTGACGGCTGGGCGTCTGCGGTGGCGGGCCACCAGCGGTTGCTGGAATGCGAGGGCGTAGGCCATGGCAGCGGTTCCTCCTTGGATCGGGGCAGGAGTCCGGGCGTGGCCGTGCGGCCATGCCCGGGGTGCGCGGGGTGCGCGGGTCGGCCGGGCGACGGCCGTGGGGTCAGCGGTGCATCGGTCGGGGTTTCGCGGGACGGGTGCCGGCGCGGTCAGGCGGTGAGGGCGGTCTGCTCGGCTTCGGTGAGCTGGGCCGGGGTGCGGCCCTGCCAGCGCTCGGACTCGCGCAGCGCCCACCAGCGCAGCAGGGCTCGGCAGGCGGCGTCCTCGGTGTCGGCGACCGGCAGCGGATAGACCAGGTGCGGGCAGGTGGTGCGGTGCTCGGGGTGGGTGAAGGCGGTGGCCTGCCAGCCCGCGTCGCCGAGGCGGATCTCGCCAATCACCTCGCCGTGGCTGCGCAGCCCGTGCGCCTGGGCGGCCTGGTGGTCGGGTGTGACCAGCCAGCTCGCGCCCGGCTCATCGGCGGCGAGGGCGGCCACCCCCCGGCTGGGGTCGTAGGGCTGCACCAGCAGATGCCGCACGGCGGGGTCGCGGGAGATGGGCCGGTGCCGGCGCCACACCGCGTACACCGATAGCAGTACCTCGCGTTCGGTGTGGAAGCGTTCGAGCTGTTGCAGCAGCCGGAACGCGTCGACATCCAGTGAGTGCAGGCCGACGGTGGCGTGGCTGGTGATGGTCTCCAAGTGCCGGCCGCACTGCTGGTGCACGTAGGTGAGGATTCGGCTCAGCAGCCCAGTGGTCGTGATGAAGTCGTTGGCCGTCCGGCACAGCGCGACGGCGATATCGGCGACGGGATCGCCGCTATCGGCGGTGGCGGTGTCGTGGCGCCACACGTGGTCGGGTAGCGCGTCGTTGGTGGCGACCGCGATGGCGGTCAGCGCAGCGTCGTAGGGCACGGATGTCTCCTCATCGGATGCGGGGCCGCCCAACGGGCGGCCGGTGGGTGGCCGAGACGCCGGCCGGGGCGTATCGCCGCTCCATCCGGCCGGGTGCGTCAAGGCCGCGACGGAGGGCTCGAACACGGCGAACAGCCGGCCGCGAAGGCGACCGGCTGTCCTGAGTGGAGGGTTATGGTGGTTAGGGCTGGGCTGCGACCGTGACGGCGAGGATCTGGTGGCTGCGACGCAACCGGTTCAGATACGCGCCGGCCTCGGCCAGGTAGCGCAGCTTGTCGGCCAGCGAACCCGAGGCGGGTTCCAGGAGCCGACCGTCGTCGGTGACCACCGCGTCACCGGTGATGGCCTGCTGCCAGTGCACGACCGTGTAGGTCGCCTCCCCCGCCTGGTAGGCGTCCAGCTCGTACGGGTCGAGGTCGACCCGCGAGGAGGGGTGGGAGTTGAACGACAGCATGGCCAGCACCTGCGGCTGTTCCTCGAACCGGCGCGTGGCCTCCTCCATGCTGACCTTGGAGGGGTTGGCCTTGTGCTGGGCGAGGAAGTCGCCCCAGGTGCGGGCGGCCGGGGTGGTGCGGACCACCTGAGCCCAGGTGCGCCACCGGTAGACGGCGGCGGCGTTGGCTCGGGTGACCGCAGCGGTCAGGTCGAGGCGGCTCTTGCGGCCACCGGCGGCATACGTCACGGCGCCGAAGCGGCGGACCGCCTGGACCAGGTGGCGAGCCGACCAGCGGCTGAACCAGCCGATGAGGCGTGGCCGGCGGACCGGGAACATGGGGTGCGGAGTGCCCGCGGGCAGCTTGTGCCAGTCGAGGATCTCCGAGGCGGAGAACCAGTCGATGACCCGGTCGGCGGGCATGCAGACGATGACGGTACGAGACTCGGACACGGCAGGGTGCTCCCTTCGCAAGGGCGTGCGGGATGGTGGGATGCGCACCAGGGCCGTCCAAGAGGTGGACCGCTGTGGACAACGCCGAAGGCGATCACAGCCGACCCGAGAAACGGGTGGGCTACAGGTGATCGCGCGAGGGCGCGAGCGGGTCCGGGTGGACGACGGGCGGTGCAGGAACAAAAGAGATGTGCCGTGCACCGTAGCTTCGTCGCCTGTCAGGACCAGCCCCGCCGGGAAGTCCCGGCGGGGCTGTGACCTGCGCTGTTAGAAACCGCGCCTGCGGCTGACAGGTCCTGTCAGGTCGAGCATGCGGAGTCGGCCCGGCCTGTCAGGTCAGGCCGCGAGGTCGGCCTGGTCTGACAGGTCGAGCTGCCCGTCGCGCCAGTTGGGGTTGCTGGCGCTGTTGCGGCCGTGGTCGGCCGGCAGCTCGGCCAGTGGTATCCGCTGCCAGCCGTCGACGGGAAGCCACACCGCGCCCGCCGGGTCGGCCTCGTGGGTGGCGGTGGCCACCGGCACGGCGGGCGGCGTGCGGCGCAGCGCCTGTTGCAGGTGCGCCTCCCGCTCCGGTCCGGGGAGCCAGAACAGCACCGGATATTGCGGCCCGCCGGAGCGGGCCAGCCGTTGGTACGCCTCCAGCTTCGCCGTGACGCGGGTCAGCGGTTCGGTGCCCATGTCGCACTCCAGATACCAGCCGACCGTGCGGCCGTGCGCGGTCCACAGCCCGTGCCCGTCCGGTCTGATGGACAGGAACCGGGCGGTGGCGGTGCGTTCGGACCACCACCGGTCCAGCCGCACGCTCGGGTCGGTGCGGGCGGTGCACGCCAGCCGGACGAAGAACTCGTTGGTGGCCAGCAGGTGTGGCAGGCGGGCGCGTGCGGTCAGGCGGAGCACCTGGTCGCGGTGGGCGCGTTCGGTCGGTGCCGGGCGGCCGGTGGCGCCGGCCCGCAGCCGGGCACCGTGCAGGCCGAGGGTCCACTGCCACGGTTCGGAGCCGCCGTACATGCGGGCGAACCGGAACCGTTGCAGCAGGCCGAGGGCGTGCAGCTCACGCAGCCGGATCTGACAGGTACGCAGCGCCCGGTAGTGCAGGCGGTGGATCTGACCGGTGGTCAGCACCTGGTGCTCGTCGAGCAGCGCCAGCAGGGTGCGGTCCCGGACGGTCAGGTGCGGGTAGAGGGCCAGCAGATGCGTGGCCGATGTGGATGTGGGCATAGGGCATCACCCCCGGTAGGTAGAGAGATCTCCCGGTAGGGAGTCTGGACAACTGGATCTTGCGGGCGGTGTGCTGGCCCGCTGGTGGGCGACCTGACAGGTGCCCAGCTCTGGCCTCGTGCGGGGCCTCGTTTCGCTGACGCCCCCGCACGAGGGGACGGCCGAGAACCCGGCCGAGCACCCAAACGAGGGCTTCCAGCCGGGTTTCCAGAGTCGGGTACTGCGGTCGCGTAGCTGGGTCAGGGCCTCGGTGCGGTACGTCGGCGGGTGGCCTGGCGGGCGATCTGCTGCATCGGCGTGTCCCCGGAGGGTCGGGCGTGGGCGGCGGCGACCGCCTGGCGGATCGCGGTGGCCTCACCGACCGGCTCGGCGGGCGGGTTGGTGGTGAAGGTGAACGCCGGCATCTCCCGGTTGGCGACCAGCAGCCGGCCGGCGGCGGTGTAGACGTCCAGGTGCGCGAGGTCGTGGTCGTCGAGCTCGGGTTTGGTGTGCTTGGCCAGCTCCCGCGCGTCGTTCGGGTCGACGTTGAAGAAGATCTTCGAGCGGGCGTTGGCGGACACCGCGTCGGCGGTCTCCTTCGGTAGTTGGGCCAGGTTCTGGTGGGCCAGCACCAGGCCGAGGCGGAACCCGCGGGCCTCGGCGAGCATGTCGTCGACGCTGCCCGGCAGGTTCAGAAAGTTTTGACATTCATCGATGTAGAGGGTGGCGTCTCTGCGTTGGTCCTCCGGTTGGGCGGCGCGGGCGATGGCGGCCTGCCAGGTCCGGGCGACGATCAGCGAGCCGAGGATGCGGGCGGTCTCCTCGCCCAGGACGCCTTTGGGCAGGCGGCACAGCAGCAGCCCGCCGTCGAGAATCCGCGACATCTGCAACGAGGTGTGCGCGGTGCCGACGACGTTCTTGACGAAGTCCCGCAGCAGGAACGCCCGCAACCGGGCGAGGACCGGGCCGATGACCTGGGCGCGCATGCCCTCGTTCATCGAGTCGTACCAGGTCCAATAGCCGGCCAGGCCCTCCGGGTCGGACAGGTCGTGGGTGAACCGGCCCCGGAAGGTGCGGTCACTGAGCAGCGATGACACCAGCGACAGGGTCGGCTTGGCGTGGCGCATCAGGGTCAGGCAGGAGACTCGCAGCGTGTCCTCGATCCGCGGCCCCCAATGCCGTTGGAAGATTTTGGTGAAGACGCCGACGAGGTTGTCCACCGCCAGGTACGGGTCCCCGCCGTCGTCGAGCGGGTTGAAGCACGCCGGGTTGTCCTGGTCGGGGTCGATGATGGCGATCCGGTCGGCGTAGGCGGCGGGCAGCCGGTCCAGGATGTCCAGCACCAGGTCACCCCGCGGGTCGACGACCACCGCACCGCGCCCTGCGTGCGCGTCGGAGACGACCATGTTGACGATCAGTGTGGACTTGCCGACCCCGGTCTTGCCGATCAGGTGCACATGCTGGCGGGCGTCGACCACGTGCAGGCCCACGGCGTGCCCGCCGATCTGCGCGCGGCCGAGCACCTTCACGCTGCGCCCGCCGGACGGGACCGCCGCCGGTGCCGGCATCGCCTTGGCCCGCGCCCGGTCCAGGCCCGGCACGGCCAGATCCTGCGGCAGGGCCGCCAGCACCGCCAGCTCCTCCACCGTGGCCAGGAACCCGCGCAGCAGCCGCCGCGATGCCAGCACGGCCACCGGGTGGGCCATCTTCATCCGCCGCAGCCGGTTCGGGCGGGTGTAGGTGGCCGCCGCCGACGCGAACGTGTGCGCCAAGCCGGCCAGCCGCTGCCGGATCTCCCGCCGCCGCTGGTCGGATATCGGGCTGTTGCCGATCTGCTCGGCCGCCACCGCGTACCGCACGGCGATCTCAAAGTGCGGCACCCGAACCGCCTTCTCCGCCACGCTGCGCTGATACGCCTCCGCCACCGGATCCCGGCCCGCCGGCCGGCCCTCCGGGCGGGAGTTTGAGCCGGTGGCGCGTCGGCGTGGCGACGGTCCGGGAAGGAACACCTCGATGAGCCAGAGAATCGGCTCGATCGCGACCCGGGCCATGCCGTTGACCGCCTTGGTGGCGGCGTCCGGTCCGGCTGCGGTGCTGGCGGTGGCGGACGCGGCCTTACGGGCTCGGCGGACCTGCCGCGCCGACGCCGGGCGGGCCAGGATCTGCACGCAGGCGTGTTCCCGGTCGCGAACCCCGGCGCCGGCCGACAGCAGCGCCCGTAGCGGGTCGGCGTCGTACTCGGTGCGCAGCGGCAGCGTGTCCGGCTCCTGCGGCCACAACGCCCCGCCGGCCTGTTCGACCACCGTGGCCGGGATCGGCGGCCCGGCCTCGTCGGTGGCCACCGTGCAGGCCGGCCACGCGCCACGCACGGCCGCCTCCACTGCCCCGGGCGGGATGGTGCCGGGCACCCACAGCCGCAGCGTCAGGGTGCGGCCGGTCCAGGTGTACTCCCACGCCACGTGCGGCGTCCCGTACAGGCGCCGCCGCCATATCGACGGGGTGAGCACGCCGGTCATCGTGGCCCACAGGGCGGCGGCCGACTCCGGGGTGACCTCCGGCGGCGCCGCCACACTCACCCGGCGGGCATCGCAGGCGAAGCGGCGGTGCCGCCACGCCAGCACCCGATCCCGGGCGAACACGGAGCCGACCAGACACAGCGCGGCGACCACGGCCAGCCACGGTCGCGCGCCTAGCCAGTTCAACAGGGACAGCTCCATCACTGCTCACCTCCAATTCCTGTTAGGGCCAGCCGGTGCTCGGCACCGGAGGCCAGCGCGCGGAACGGCAGCCGCGCACGTCCCGCCACCAATAGGCCCTCGCCGCGTGGCGCGGCCAGCAGCAGCCGGGCCTCGCCGCCGGTGAGCCCGAACGCGTCGGTGACCGCCTCGATGGCTTGCGTGGACTGGCGCATCAGCACCTGCGTCGCCGCGTTGCTCACCACCGCCAGCCCCAGATCGGTGCCCAGGACGTCGGCGGCGTCCTGGGTGACCACGGTCAACCCGGCCGCCCGCTTGCGAGCGGCTTTGGACATGCGGAACAGGAACCGCGCGCCCTCGCCGTCACGCATCAGCAGCCAGGCTTCGTCGACCACGACCAGGCGGTGGGGCCGGCTGGGCCCGTCGGCTGGGATGTCGATGCGCCGCCAGATCGCGTCCAGGACAAGGAACATGCCGATGGTGCGCAGCTCGTCGGGCAGCTGCCGCAGGCTCCACACCACCAGATGGCCCTCCGGGCGGGACGTGGTCGGCCCGTCGAACAGGTCCTTGAAACTGCCCGTCACCCACGGCGTGAGGCGGGCCGCCATCTGCTGGGCGGCCGGGTCAGGATCGGCGGTCAACGTCGCGGCCAGGTCCCGCAGCAGCGGAGCCGGTCTGCTCCAGGTGGCCGGGTCGTGCGTGATCCCGGCGGCCTCGTAGGTTGCGGTGATCGCCCGGTCCAACGCCACCTTCTCCGGGTCGCTGACCACAGCCACCCGACCGGCACCGCCGAGCATCACGGCGATGACGGTGTGCAGCACCAGTTGCCGGTCACGCAGCGTTGTGGGGCCGGTGTCGACGGGCAGGTCGAAGGGGTTGATGTGCACGCCCGAAGCGCCGAGCCGGATGACGGTGCCGCCCACGTGCTCGGCCAGTGGCGGGTACTCGTCCTCGGGGTCGATGGTGTCCACCACGACGCCCTGATAGAGCGACCGCAGGATCTCCAGCTTGACGAAGTACGACTTCCCGGCGCCGGAACGGGCCAGCACCACGGAGTTGTAGTTGTCCTGCGCCCACCGGTTCCACATCACCACGCCGTGCGAGGTGGTGTTCACCCCGTACAGCACCGCCTCCGCGCTGGCGTACTGGCCCGGCGCCGGGGCGGCCAGGTCGCCGGAGGCGAACGGGAACGCCGCGGCCAAGCTCTCGGTGTCGAAGATGCGGCACATGCCCAGGGCGTCCACGCCCAGCGGCAGGGTGGTGGTGTAGCCGAGGTGGTGGCGGAAGGTGGCCGGCTGCACATCGAGCAGCATCGACGCGGCGGCCGAGCGCACCCCGGCCGCGGTTTCGTGCAGCTCCTCTAACGTGCGGCCATGGACGGTGACGTAGATGCCACAGTCCTGCAACTTGGACGCGCCGCGGGCGACCCGCTCGGCCAGGTCGGCGGCGTCGGTGGCGGCGGCCTCCACCATCGGATCGCCCAGTTTGCCGCGCTCGGCGTCGATGCGCCGGGTGGACTCCAGCCGGGCCCGCTGCTTGGTCAGCATCGGCGCGGCCACCTGCGCCGGTACCGGGGCAGTGTGCACAGCGACGGTCACCCGGCCGGGGTAGGACAGCAGCGGCACCAGCCATGCCGGGCCGACCTCGGCCGGGTAGCCGCACACCGCATAGGTCGCGGCGTAGCCGTCCCCGACGCGCACGTGCGTCGGGGTCACCTCCAGCACCGCCGGGGCCGGCATCTGCCCGGCCGACGGCGCCGCCGTAGCTGTGGCACGAGTGCGGGTGAGCTTCATGGGCTCCTCCGGGCGGTGATCGGGGTGCCGGGCACGGCACGGGGGCCGGGCACCGGCGGGTTGTACGGGTCCACCGCAGATGCCAGGGCGGAGGCGACCGCCGCGCCGTCGAGCACGTCGGCGGACACGCCTAACGCGCCGAACGCGCGGACCGTGGCCTCGCGGGTCGGACCTTGCGGGACCACCGCAATCACCTGCCGGCGCAGCGGGTCCCGGCTTTCGTCCAGCTCCAGCAGGAACGCGGCGTAGTCGTCGGCCGCGGCACGCAGCGCCTCGTGCGGCAGCCGCGCGGAGGCGTCCACCACCGCCTCGGCGTACGGGGTCAGGTCGTGGCGCTGCGCGGCGATGACGATCTGCGCCGGGCCGGTCAACGCGTTGAGCCACTGCCCGAACCCGGCCAGCAGTGCGGCCTGCTCCTGCCCGGTCCGCAGCGCCACGTTCGTGGTGCCGCAGGCGATCAGGCAGCGGGCCTTGCCCTCGACGGTGAGCGTGCCGTCGGCGGCGATCGCGGTCGCCGCCTGGCGCAGCGGCGCCGGCACCCTCGGCGGCGCCGCAGCTTCCACCAGCGGCTGACCAGTGTGGGGGCGGCCCGGGGCCTGCACCTTCGGCACCCGGCGCAGCGCCAACCCGTGGCGCAGCCACACATCCAGCGGCAAGCCGTCGCGGCGGCCCAGCGCCACCACCACGGTCACCCCGGCGACCGGGATCGCCGCGACCAGCCACACCATGGCCGGTAGCAGCGGCCCGAACCGGGAGTACAGCAGCCACCCGGCCCCGCTGACGGTGCCGATGATGGCGAGCTGCCGGAACGTCAACCCCCATGCGATCTTGTCGGGGGCGCCGATGTCGGCGGGCACCGCGGCCCGCGGAATCTCGTCATTCATGGATCTCTCCCTGTGCGATAGGCGGTTCAGCGCCCGAGGCGGCGCAGCGGCAGGCGCAGCCGGCGGGTGATCGACTGGATGATCACGGCGCGCAGGACGACTCCGGCGGTGGACATCTGGCCGGTGCGGGTGACGTAGCGGCCGACCAGCGTCGGGATGCGCACGGTCACCCAGAGCAGGCACGCGGCGATGAACAGGTTGAACACGTCGGTGCTCGACGTCGGGCCGGCACCGACGCCCAGCAGCAGGATCGGCACGTTGTGGTCCGGGTTCAGCAGCAGGTCCACGCCGGTGGAGAAGAAGATCGCCTGCACCACCGGGATGGACAGGCAGCCCAGCAGGGAGCGCCACCATAGGTGCGCGGCCGGCTGGGTGTACGGCAGGGCGTAGCAGGCCAGCGCGACAGGCGCGATCCCGGCGAGCACGATCAGCGCGGCGATGCGCCCGAACCAGCCAACCAGCAGCAGGTAGAACAACACCACGATGATCAGTCCGATCATCACCGCCAGCACGGCGGCGGCCGGGTCGTTCATCGCGGACACGATGCGGGCCTTGACGAACTCGATGACCTGTGGCCCGGACGCGGTCTCGCCGACCATCGCCGCGGTGAGCGCGTTGGCCACCTCGATCAGTTGTTGGCACAGCTCGACGCCGAAGTTCGAAGCCACGAACCCGACCACCAGCCGCGGAACAAGGTCTTTGACCTCGTAGCGGATCTGGAATGTGCCGTGCGTCATGACAGTCACGCCCGCGACGATGATCGCCAGCACGAAGGCCGCGTCGACCACCAGCGACGCCCGGCCCGCGAGCAGTTGCACCTGCGGGAAGCCCGTGACGTCCGGTGAGGTGAAGAACGCGGCGGTCAGAAACGAGACCAGCCCGCCGAGCATGCCCTGCACACGCTCGGCGAGCCACTCGATCAGGCCGCCCAGCAACCAGTCGGTCATCGCGGCCTACCCGCCGAGGATGCCCTGGAGGGCTTCCAGGATCACCGGAGCCAGCACCGCCAGGGCATAGCCGGCAAGCGCGGCCTTGAAGTTGCCCTTGGCCTGCTCGGCCTGCGCCGGGTCACCTCCGGCGGTCATGTACCGCAAGCCGCCGACGACCAGGAACAGGGTCGCGACAGCGGCCAGAATCCCCATGATCCAACCCTTGAGGCCGTCAATGACGTCCTTGATGGAGTTGGGGCCGCCACCGCCGGGGTCCGGCGCGGCGAGGATCAGGTCTCCAACAGCGGAGACGATGGTGTACGCGTGCATGAGCGGTCTCCACGAGGCAGGTGGGCCGCCTGCGGTGGGGACCCGCGCGACGCGCTGGCCGGTGGGGCGCTCCTCCTCCAAGGTTTGCGAAGGGGCGGGTGTCAGTACGCCGCGCCGAGTCCCGGCCAGCCGCCCGGGGCATATCCCCACCGAGGCGGGCATGCCATCAGCGGCATGCACCCACCCAGACCGGCGCTGTCAGGCCAAACGAACTCGCCCCCGACCTGTCCGAAGCTGACAGCACCTAACATCGCAGGCCACACGGCCGTGGACTCCGCAGGCCGGCGCGACGACGGTCCGGTGACAGGAGGTACCGGCTCGCGCAACTCGCGTGGACAGACACGACCTGACCACCCTCGACCGGAGGTGTCACATCCGGGCTGCCGCCGCATCGCGGCAGCCCGCACTCCACCTCGCGGACGTGGCGGCGGCGACCAGAACCCGCATAGTCACGCCGACCGGTCGCCCTGCCGCGGCCACATGGAAGCGGAAGTCCGAACCCGCCACCCCGCCAGTGCGTGCAGCAGTGCGGGCCGCTTCCGCTTCCGCTGGGGGCGGAAGCTCCGCCGCTTACGCGGAAGCGGAACCAATCCCGGCGCACTGTCTGGAAGCGGAAGCGGAAGCGGAACTGCTTCGGGGCGCAACGGAAGGCCGCGGCGGGGCGGAAGCGGAAGTTGCGGGTGCAACGCAAGCCGTACCGCGGGGCCGGAAGCTTCCGCTGCCTACGCGGAAGCGGAACCGGTCCGGGGCACTGTCTGGGAGCGGAAGCGGAAGCGCTTTTGGGCGCAGGCAGGAAGCCGCGGCGGGGCGGAAGTTTCCTGCTCACGTGAAGCGGAAGTCGACCGAGCGCACCCGGTCTGGAGGCGGAAGTTGGAAGCGCGCTTCGGGCGCGGGCAGGAAGCGGAAGTTACCGGCCACGCGACGACGAAAGCGGAAGCGGAAGCCGCGCGGGCGCAGGCTCGGCTCGGGCCGGGGGCCGCCGTACGCGCAGCCCCGCGGCGTCAGACGCTGACGGCGACGCGGCGGACTGCGCCGGCGAGGTCACCGCGCCGTAGCGCGGCTAGGAGCGTGCGCTCGGCGCGTCGGCGGCGCATCCTGATGATCGGTGCCGAGACGCCGTGTTCGGCGGCGATCTGCTCGATGAGGACGTCCCCGAGGCGGGTGGAGCCGATGAGGTCGGCCTGCGGTTGGGTGATGATGCCGGCGGCCACGGCGCGGCCGAGGATCAGGTCGGGGTGTCCGTAGGGGCGGCGCGGGGTGCGCGAGCCGGTGGGTAGCTCGGCCGGCAGTTCGACGGTGTCGTCGGGCTTGCGCACGGCGTGGCCGGCCCGCCACGCGGCCCAGCACAGCCGAAGCCACACCCGCGGCGGGGTCAGTTTGTCGGTGCGTAGGGCGTTCAAGAATCCGGTGAGGATCTCGGAGTCGATGTCGTCGGCCAGCGCCGCGTGGCCCTCGGACAGCCGCGCCGCGAGCCGGGTCAGGCCGGGCACCGCGACGCCGACCGCGGCGACCTTCCAGGCCGGGTCCCAGTGCCGGGCTTGGCCGATGAGCTGGCGCCACACCGCGTCGCTGACCTCGGCGCTCAGCCCCGGGGTGAGCAGCAGGTCGCGCAGCTCGTCCAGGGGCAGCATCCGGTCGGGCAGGCCGGCGATCGGGCGGCCGTCGAAGGCCAGCGGCGCCGGTTGGCAGACCAGACGCGTGAAGGCGGCGTCGGCGGCGGTCAGGGCGGTTCGCATGACGGGGCTCCTGAAGAAGCACGGCCCCACGCGGGGTGTGGGGCGAAGAAACCCATTGCGACACCGGGACCTGACCCCACGAGCCGCTGTCAGCTTCTGTTAGGTCCGGTCAGGTCGGGACAGGTTCGCCGGCTGTCAGCTCCCGCGCTGACAGGTGCTGTCAGGCGGGTGCGGAGTTCGTTCGGCCTGACAGGTCGCGTCTGGGTGGTGTCAGTACGCCCCGCCCGGTCTGAGGGGCCACCACGCCATGGCCGAACCCATCCGTACGCCAGCGCCCGACGCGGTCGGCGACATCATCCCCGGCGAGCCGCCGGTGCCGATCACCGTGTGGCATGTGCCCGCCGCCCGCGCCGACGAGACCCTGTCCGCTCCCCTCGCGGAGCGCCTGGTCGCCAACTACACCCACCCACGCACACTGATCATCGACCTCACCAAGGGCGAGCAGTTGGCCCGCGCGGTGAGCACGGCCCGCCGCCGGCACGCCCGCCACCGGCCCGCCGACCTCGCCTCCGGCAGAGGCCGGGCGGCGCTGATCGTCGCCGGCTGGCCGGTCGGACAGACCACCGCCGAGGATCTGCTGGCCGTCTGCGCGGCCCGGCTCGCCAAGGGCGGCTGCGTCGCGGTCGCGCTCAACACGGGCGACTTCACCGTCAACCAGCTCCTCATCGCCGCCGCCCGCGCCGCCGGCCTGACCTACCTGCAACACATCGTCGCCGCGCACGACCTGACCGCACGGCGCGGCCAGCTCGGCAGCGGCGGCACCCACCTGCGCGTGCACACCGACGTACTGATCTTCTTCCGGCCACAGTCGGCCACCCGAGGGCGCGCCGATGCCTGACGGGCTGCCGATCACCTCGGTCTGGCTGACCTGCCAACGGCCCGCCCGCGACCAGCGTCGCGGGCGCTACGTTGCCGAAACCACCCGCCATCCCGCGAAGATGCTGCCCGATGCGGCGGCGCACGCCATCGACGCCTACAGCGCACCCGGCGAGCTGGTCGGCGACCCGATGTCCGGGTCGGGCACCACCCTGGTCGAAGCGGTGCGCTCAGGCCGGGACGCGATCGGGGTGGACATCGAACCGACGTTCACTGACCTCGCCCAGGCGAACCTGCACTTAGCCGCCGCGCACGGGGCCACCACACGGGGCGTCGCCGTCACCGGCGACGCCACCGACCTGGTGTCCCTGTTGCCGGCCCGCTACCGCGGACAGATCTCGCTGGTCCTGACCAGCCCGCCGTACGGGCGGCGCACCCACGGCCTGGTCCGCACCGCACCCGGCGCCGGGGTGCACAAGCGCAATCACCTCTACGGCGACCGCGGCGTCGGCAACCTCGCCTACCTCGGCTGGGATCGCCTCCTGCACGGATGGGGGCAGATCGTGGCCGGCTGCTACCAGATGCTGCGCCCCGGCGGCACATTCGTCTTCGCCTGCCGCCCGGTACGCGACGCGCCCGACGACCTGATCGACCTACCCGGCGAACTCTTCTCGGCAGCCGTGTCCGTCGGGCTGGACCCGGTGGAGCGGTGCATCGCGATGCTCGCCGCCGTCCGAGACGGAAAGATCATCCACCGGGCCTCGATGTTCGCTCTCATGGGAGTGCGTAAGGCGAGGACCGCCGGCATCCCGGCCGCGCTGGTCGCCCACGAGGACGTGTATGTCCTGCGCAAACCAATAAATAGCCCGGCCTCGCCGCCGGCCCCCGTGGCGTCAGTGCACGCGCCTGGCCTACGGGACCCTACCGCGCGGTGAGCCGCCCCCGGGACAGCGGGCCGCCGTCGCGTCCGCGTCGTCTCCCGCTGTGCGGACTGCCGCGCGAGCTGGCTGACAGGTCCTGTCAGTGACCACGCAAACCCCGGCTGGCCTGGCCTGTCAGGTCGTCGAGCTAGCCTCGGCACATCCCTTTCGCAACACCCTCGTGCTGACCTGACACCCCGCCGCGCGCCGGCATCCTGCCCACCCTTCGTGGTCGGCGGCCCGATGCCAGGGCTGTCAGCAACCGGCACCCACAACACCCAACACGGTCCCGCCCTCACGCGCCCACCGGCGTGCGAGGCGAACCAGCACACCTGTCCGCAAGGGCGGCCACCTCCGTGGCCGCCCTTTGTCATGCCCCACCTGAAGGGAGCCCACCATGCTCAAACTCGCCTGGTACCTGGTGACCGACACCGACTACTGGACCGGCCTGGCCGAGTCCCCGCGCCTGCCGCAGGCACCCGACCTGACCGCCACGCTGACCGAGCTGTTCGGCGACGACGCCGGCTTCAGCGCGGCGCACACCGCCACCGCCGTGGAGATCATGCTGCGGATGGCCGAGCACCTCAGCGACGCCATCCCACACGCCGAGGTCACGGTGGCCGATCGCACGCAGTTCGCCCGGCTCGTCCTCGGGTTCAACCTGCTCCTGGCCCACCTGGCGCAGATCAGCGGCAGGCTGGCGCACCAGGCCGACACCGGCACCGGCGCCGACCTGTCCAACCTGACCGCCGCCGACCGGACCGCGCTGACCCAAAGCCTGGCCACGGTCAGTTGCCGGCTGGAGGAGGCCGCCGCCCTGTTCAAGGAAGCCCACCTGGCGGCCACCAACACCACCCGCCGGCAAGTCCGGCGATGAGCACCGCCGACCTCGCGGAAAGGGTCCGCGAGCTGCACGCCGAGACGACTGCCGCTATCGAAGCGCAGCAGCTCCTGGCCGCAGGCGCCCGCCGCGCGCTCATCGAGGCGGTCAACGAGGGGCTGATCTGCCGGTCCGGAGCCGACGGCGCGCTCACCGGGTGGGGCTTGGCGGCCCTACCCGCGGTGTGGACGGTCTCCGTAGCGACGTCGTTGACCTACACCCGGCTGCACACCGATGCCACCGACGCTCGCGACGACGCCGTGCCCACGGTGCGCACGGTGCTGCTGGCCGTCCCGGGGTCGCGGGTGTGGGTCAGCGCCGTGCAGGTCGCCGCCGTGGAAGCCGTAGCCGGCGAAGGCGGCCACGACGGGTTGCGGTCGTACCGGATCACCGTCCAGCTCCGTCTCACCGCCCGGGTGGTGGCGACCTCGCCAGCCGAGGCGGCCCAGCACGCGCAGGCCATCGTCGGGCGTCACGAGCCGGTGCTGAACGGGCGCGGCCTTGTCCTCGGCGCGCGGACGTGGGCCGTCACCGCCGGCCCCGACCGGGTACAGCCCGGTCCCCGGCTCGATGTGCAGCCCGACCATGGCAGGGTCCGGCCTTCGGCGGGCACCGGCGATGATCTGGCCGCCGCCACGGCCGCCCGCGACACGGCCGCGGGCAAGCTGAGCGCGCTGCAACGCAACATCCGTGCCAGGGCGATCACCGCGTTGGTCGACGGCGAGCTGTCCGGCGAGCACGAGCAGGCCGCCGCACGCGTCGACGGTTTCCTGCGCGACCTCGGACTCGCGGCCCTGCCACGGGCGCACCACACCACCGTCGTCGCGGACCTGAAGCTGCGGGTCCGCGCGACCACCGCAAGCCAGGCCCGCGACACGGCATGGGACGGCATGAAGTCGGTTATCGCCGTCGGCCCGGACGACTCCCGCCCATGGACCGCCCGCGGCTGGGTCGGATCCACCATCAACGACCTCGGCGACGGCGCGTGGCGGGTGACCTGGTGGCACGCCTACGAGGTGTGGCTACGCGGCCACACCAATCCCGCCCACGCCGCGGGGCAGGCCGAAGCCATGGTCCGCACGGAGCTGACCGCCACGCCCGTCGGGTTCGACGTGCAGTCGATGACCCTCACCCACACCTGCGAGGGCTTCGGCATCGACCAGCTCCTCGATCCCGACACCGACTGACACCGGGCGACCGGCCCACAGGCGGCCGGCACCAGCAAACCCGCTCCAGGCGCCCCCAACACCGGGTGGCGCCTGGTCCGTATCCCAACCCACTGGAAGGAGCGCCGCCATGGCGCACGAGATCGAACAGTTCACCGACGGAACCGCAGCATTCTTCACCGCCCGGCAGGACGCCTGGCACCGCCTCGGCACCGTCACCACCGACTGCCTGTCCGCCGCGCAGGTCATGGACGTCGCCTACCTCGGCGGCTGGGACGTCCGCAAAGAAGCCCTCACCACCGTCGAGTCCGGCGCCCCGGTGCCGAACAAGTTCGCCACCACCCGCATCCACCCCAAGACCGGGCGGCGCGAAGTCCTCGGCACGGTCGGCCCCGCGTACCAGGTCGTGCAGAACGAACAGGCATGCGAGCTGCTGGACATGATCGTCGACGAGACCGGCGCCCACTTCGAGACCGCCGGCAGCCTGCGCGGCGGCCGCGAGGTCTTCGTCACGATGCGACTGCCGGACACGATGCGCATCGCCGGCACCGACGCCATGGACCTGTACCTGGCCATGTGCACCTCCCACGACGCGTCCCGCCTCGGCCGGGTCCTCGTCACGCCGGTGCGGATCGTGTGCGCCAACACCCAGGCGGCGGCGTTCGCCAACAACACCGGCGAGTACAGCTTCCGCCACTCCGGCGACATCCTCGGCAAGCTCGCCGACGTGCGCGCCGGGCTCGGGCTGGTGCCGGTGTACCTGGACCAGTTCCAGGCCGAAGCCGAGAGGATGATCGAAAAGCAGCTCGAATGGGAGCAGCTCCAGCGCATCGCCGACGAGCTGTGGCCCCTCGGCGAGGAGGACCCGGAGTCGGCGTTCCTGCGCAAGATGGCCCGCGAACGGGACCTCAAGTACCTGTTCGAGCAGGCCCCCACCCAGGAAGCGATCCGCGGCACCGCGTGGGGCGGGTATCAAGCTATCGCCGAGTGGCTGGACCACCGCCAACCCGCCAAGAGCGACTACCACCGCGCCAACAAGGTGCTCACCGACGGCGCGGTCACAACGGCCAAGAAACGTGCCTTCGACCTGGTCCTGGCCGCCTGACCGGCGACCGAGTTCTCCCGTGCCGCGCGGGGCCAGCCCATCCCCGGGACTGGCGCCGCTTCGCTGCCGCGACGACAACCCGGGCACCGACCGGGCCCTCGCCCGCTGCGGCCCTGGGGGCGGTCACACACACGCTGGAGGTTTTATGCCCGCGAACGTCAGATGGGGCGCACCCATCGCCATCACGGCCAGCTACTGGCTGCGCTTCGAGCTGGCCCACTGCGAACAGCACGCCGGATCGAACTTCGAATACACCGAGTCCATCCCCGACGGGCGCAAGTACGCCCGCCGGCGCCCAATGATCATCATCGGGTCGGACCTCGTGGCCCGCGTCCGCAAACCCGTCCACTGCGGCGGCCTCGTCGTGGTCGCCACGCTCGACCCCAACGACCGGCGGACGTTCCTGCACGCCGCCCGCATCGGCGCCGCCTACGTCATCAGCCTGCCGCAGGCGCGCTCCTGGCTGGCCGAGCAGCTCCTGCAGGCCGTGGCCGGCTAACCGTGCACTGGACAGCACAGCGGGGGGACGGGCCGGTCACGGCTCGTCCCCGCCCGCTTCCACCAGCAACCCCATTTTCGTTCCCACCAGAAGACCAACCATGCGACAGCGACACCGCCACCACAGCAACCACCCGAGGCGCGTGGGACGGGTCGACTACGACAGCTTCGCGTTCAGCGACAACTTCCGGATTCCGTCGGCGTACGTCGTGGCCGCACGTCCGAGGCCCGGACGGGCACCGACTGTCGCGCCCGTCAAGGGCTTCGGCGACCGCGACATCGACTGCACCTGCGCCCAAGCAGGCCATCGCCGAGCTGCGCCGGGCAGTCGACGCGCTGATCGCCACAGACAACCGCCACGACTGTTGGTACAAGACGCCGCGCGAGCGTGCCCGCCCCGCCACGAGCTGCGCGACGCCGACGTGGCCCACCGGTCGACCAGTCCCGCCGGATCGGCCCCTATCGCCCATCCCGCTGCGTGCCCCACCCGGGAGCTGGCCGCCTCAACCGACACCTCAACAGCCGCGACCGCCGCCACCTGGCGGAACGGCGATAGCGCGCCGACCCGATCAGCCCGCGCACCCACACCAACGAACCGGCCCGCCACCCCAACGGTGGCGGGCCGTGTCGCCCGACCCCTACAGCAGAAAGACATCCCAGGAGCTTGAATGTCAAGCAGGAGCCTTGCTGAGGTGGTGAGACCAGGCGGTCGCCTCGTTGTAGGGCGTGCCGGTTTTGAGGCAGCCGTGCAGGATGCCGACGAGCCGGTTGGCGAGCTGGCGCAGCGCGGCGTTGTAGCTGGCGCCGCGGGCGCGTTGCCGGTCGTAGTAGGCGCGGGCGCCCGGGGAGTTACGCAGCGACGTGAACGCTTGGGTCATCAACGCGTCGATGAGCCGGTCGTTGTGCACGAACCGGGCCGCGACGGTCTTCTTCTTGCCCGAGGCCCGGGTGATCGGACTGGTCCCGGCGTAGTTCTTGCGGGCCTTCGCCGAGACGTACCGGTCGTGGTCGTCGCCGAACTCTGCGAGCACCCGGGCGCCGAGGACCGCCCCGAGACCGGGCTGGGACAGCACGATCTCAGCGGCCGGGTGCTGGCCAAAATGGGCCTCGACCTGCCCTTGCAGGATCTTGACCTGCTCGCCCAGGGTGCCCAGGACGGCGACCAACGCGCGGACCGACACGGCGTAGGCGGCGGTGATCAACGCGGGCTGCCCGAGGTGCTGCGCGCGCAACACCGCCTGGATCGTCGCGGCCTTCACCGCGATGTCACGGCGGCGGGCGCGTTTGAGAGCAACGCTGATCTGCGCGGTACTCAACCGCGCCGCGCTCGCCGGGTCGGGCGCCTTGGCCAGCAGCTCCAGGGTGTCGACGGCGTCGAGGTCCTCGAAGGCCTCCAGCGCAGCCGGAAAATACTCCCGCAATGCGTGCCGCAACCGCTGCCCGGCCCGGGTCCGTTCCCAGATCAGCGTCTTATGCATCCGAGTGACGACCTTGACCGCCTCGACCTCGACACTGTCACCCGCGACCGGCCGCAGCTGATGCGAATCGGTGCGCACCATGTCAGCGAGCATGTGCGCGTCGGCCGCGTCGCTCTTCGCGCCCGACACCGCGAGGCGCTCGCGGTATCTGGCTGCCTGCAACGGATTGACCGCGAACACCGTGTACCCGGCGGCGACCAGCGCCTGCACCCACGGACCCCGATCGGTCTCAATCCCGATCTTCACCTGCCCAGCGGCGTCCTCGACGTCATCGCCGAGCTGCGCACCGATCAGCGCGTGCAGCCGGGCGATTCCCGCGACGCCTTCGGACAGGCGGGCCTTCGCCAGCCGGCGGCCGGCGGCGTCCATCAGCTCAACGTCGTGGTGGTCCTCGGCCCAGTCGTCTCCTACGAACAGCAACGCATCTCCCGTCTGCGACAGCGAACACGGTCAGCAGCCAGCGGGAGAACCATCAGCGACCTAATGAAGCAGTGCTCACGCCGCAACCGGGCGGGCACGACATCCATCAGCGATCAACTCTCCCAACCGACCGGCAGCGGCACGATCTTTCATCAGGACTCAACGTCCAGGGGAACCGAGTGCTCATCCGCCGGCGGCTACCTACCCACCAGGAGTTTGCCGGATGGCTCACTCCCAGAACTCATTAGGGAAACCGCCGTGCACACCATCGACCGATGGATCCATGACTGGTACGGCCTGCACCTGCACAGCGACCGGCCCGAATGGCAACGACTACCAGCCGTCGCCATCAACGCCGCCGCCCATGCGGCCGGCTTCATCACCGCCCTCGACCTGACCGACAGCGTCCTCGCCGCCCAGCTCGCCACCAACCGGCACAGCAGCATCGACCGGTCAGTCTGGTACCTCGGCACCGCCCGCGATCTGGCCTGGCAGGCCATCACCGCCCTCGCCACCAGCGCGCACCGGCACGGGTGCACCAGCCTGCCCACCGGCCCCAACCCCTGGTGGAAGCCGGTCCTGGTGCGAGACGCCGACGTCAGCCGCAAGGCGTACCCAGCCCTGCGCAACGACGTCGACCCGGACCTGCCGCCCCGCTTCACCGCCAAGACCGTCGAGCACATCGGCCTCGACCTGTCCCACCAACCGGATCAGCGCATCCGCCTGACCTTCACCGCAGACGTGCTCACCGTGTCGTTCGGCGGCCCCACGAACACCCGCAGCACCTGCCACGAGCCCGATGCCGACGGCCTCTACACCATCAGCGCCGGATCGAGCCTGAGATGGCAGCCAGTCGACGGGCACGGCCACGGCGGTCACGACGACACGTACCCCGACCGCCCGCGGCAACCTGATGGCGGCGGCGCGGCGGGCAGCCCCGGCTCGCCACGGCCGATAGGCACCAGGTGCGCATGCAGGAGCGCCCGCGACGCCCGCGACCCACGCGGCCACAACCACCAGCTCCACACCCACGGCCGGTGCTTCTGCGCATGCCACGGCCGCCGGTGACCATCAGCGACACCAACGCAACGGCGAAAGGAGACAACAAAAATGACCATCACATTGGGGTTCACCGAGTCCGACCGCGACGCCGACTACATCAGCTTCAGCGACGGCTACGTGCGCCACGAGGCGCCATGGAATCGAGTGGAGGTGAAAGACCTTCGCCGCTGGACCGTCGCAGCGGTCTGGCGAAGCTGGG
>WNGB01000881.1_pt1 | contig 51126 bp, 47 predicted proteins | sample 5400681 | NCBI WGS metagenome assembly WNGB01 (sample SAMN13153367, study PRJNA577476) | soil metagenome | isolation source: 115 cm soil or saprolite under grassland replicate 2 | place: USA:California | collected 2016-06-15
CCCGCGAGCGAAGCCCCCGCGCCTCCTCCTCGCTCAACTCGATCTCGAACGGACTCTTCGCCATGGCGCCCTCTTCGACGCCGAGCCGGCGGTCCCTTCAACCAATCGCGCGCGTATTAACGACCGGGAGCACTAAGCGAACGCGTCACGCGCCCAGCGCAGCTCTACGGTCACAGTCGTGCCGTCGGCGGCGATCGGAGGGGCGCGCAAGGTCAGTCCGTCTCCGTCCAGCTCGAACAGCCGCACCTGCTCGGCGCCGGTCCAGTCGGGGAACAGGCTGACGTCGACGGTGTGCACGATCGTGTCGGCGCGGATCTCGTAGCGGCCGCTGTAGGCAAGGCAGGTCGAATAGGCGGCGGCACGTTGCTGCTCGCTGCCGCCGAGTGGATCGGCGGTCCCGAGGCGCGGCCGGTCGCTGGCGACGATCTGCACTGCCATCGAGCCGTCAGCCGCGTAGATCAAGAGCCCGTCGGCGTCATCGCCGAGTGGACGGACGACGTGGCCCCACCCGTCGGTGATTTCCCATGTCACGAGACGCCAGCGACCGACGAGGCCGGCGGCGACACGGCCCCGCTCCCGCGTCAACTCGCCCAATCCCGCCACGACTCACGGAGCGCGGCCTTCGCGGACCAGCTCCCTCCGATGATCGCGCCCGAGTAGCCGCCGAGTCCGGCGAACGCAGACGCAAGCCAGAGCCCGGGGATGCGCGTGCGGCCGTCCACCACCTGGCGGCGGCGTTCGGGGGAGAACCCGTAGATCGCACCGTCGGGAGTTCCGAGGTAGTTCGCCGCCCCCCGTGCGGTCGTCATCTGGCGCTGGATGATCTCGCCGGCGAGGCGTGGGTACTCCCGCTCGAGCGCGGCGACCATCGTGTCCATGAAGCGCTCCCGCCGCTCGTCGTACTCACGGGAGCTGAGCCCATCCCAGTTGTCGGTACGGTCGACTCCGGTGAGCGTCCCAAGGTAGGGCGGTCCCTGCGAGAGCCCGGTGTCGACCGAGCTGTAGTCCACGAAGATGTAGTGCGGCGAGCTGCCGTTCGAGCGTTCCGCCGGCAGCACCGCTCCGCGCGCCAGCTCTCGCAGCGGCTGCGGGAACACCGCGGTCGTGTACCGCTCGACCCCCAGCTCCCGCGGCTTGCGGGTGAAGCCGAGCGCGATCGTCCACAGCGACAGCGAGAGCGGCCGCGCGGTGAACGGCGCCATGAACCGCGCGCGCACCTCGCCGGGAAGCATCTCGGCGAGCGCGTGTGGGGCGGCGTTGCCGAAGAGGAGCGGCGCTCGGTCCCGGCGGAGGTCGCGCTCGCCGCCCCCGACTGCAGCGTGCTCGACGCCGCTCACGCGTCCCCCTTCGAGCAGGATCCGGGTCACCCGGCGCCCCGTCTCGACCTCGCCGCCGGCCGTCTGGATGAATCGGACGAGGTGGTCGGCGAGTTGCTTCGAGCCGCCGTGGGGATAGTGACCCCCGCCGCGATGGTACGAGCCCTGCGCCACCGCCCAGTGCGGGAACCACATCCGGCCGGGGTCGTCGGCGTAGTAGATGAGGTTTGCGCAGAGCGCTTGCTTGACCGCCTCGTCGGCGCCGAAGAGTCGCTCGAGCACGTGAGCGAGCGTGAGCCGCTGCTGGCGGACGAACGGCCAGAGCGTCCGGGGGCCCCTGGACAGCCACCAGCGCGGATCGCGCTGATGGCGGACGGCGAGCGACATCGCGCTGCGCAGCTCGGCAATGCGGTCGAAGTACTCGCTGACGGCCGCTCGGAGGTGCGGAAACCGCGCCGCCGTCGCTTCGCGGGCGGCCTCGAGCCCAGCGGGCATCACGAACGGCTCCCCGAGCGCCGGCCCCCGCACCTCCCAGAGATCGCCGAGCTCGACGAAGCGGACGCCAGCCGGCACTTCGAGTCGTTCCAGGACCGGGAGCTTGGGGTCCTCGCCGTCGAGCCCGTCGAGCTCGTGCAGCGAGGACTCGATCGTCAGCTCACCCGCCTTGTAGACGCCGGCCGCGCCGCCGCACGTCTGGTTCTTCTCGAGGACGAGAACGCGACGGCCGCTGCGCGCCGCAAGGCCGGCGGCGACGAGCCCGCCGAGGCCGGAGCCGATCACGATCGCGTCGAAGCCCGTGCCGCTCATCGCTCGCCGCCGTCGTTCCGAGCCGACGAGGCCTCGGTCTCGGGCGGCGCGACCAGCACCGAGAGCTGCCGCGACTGCACGAGCAGCCGCCCGTCGCCTGACCACAGCTCCCCCTCCTCGTCCATCAGGCCGTCCTGCGCCAGCCGCGTCCGGAAGACCGCAAGTACAGGCTCCGGCGTCGGCGCCGGCCGTTCCCGGAAGTGGAGCGTGAGGTCGATCGTCGCCGTGCGCGGCACGGCCCGCAGCCGTGACCACACGGCAGGCCACCAAGCGTCCATCAGCATCGCGGCGGCCGCTAGATCGATCGGCCGCCCGTCGCGGAACCGGAGCCAGCCGCCGGCCACCGCCTCTTCCCCGCCGCTGAGCGGGGCCGGGCCCAGGCAGTGCCGGTACTCGAGCTGCACTGCGAACGCGGGCGCCAGATCGCTCACGCCGCAATCGGTGAGGAAATGGCTCACTTCCACTTCGCGCCATGGCTTCACATCCGGCATCCGCGCATCCCTGAACGTCGGGCTCGGGCGCGCCGCCGCCACCGCCCCGAGCCCGACCACGACCGGCTTGCCGCCCTGAAGCAACCGCAGCCCCACGGTCTCCAGGCTCCCCCCGCTCCGCTCCTTGGTGCAGTGCAGCTCGACCAAGCCCGCGGTCGCCGTGCGCAGGTAGTGAGCGCGGCGCCTTGCGCCCCTGCTCGGCCGTCAACTGCAGCCCGCGCACGAGGATCGCCGCCAGATAGCCGCCGTTGGGGCCGATCCCGCCCCACCAATCGGGAGCGAGCTCACCAACGAAAGCCCCGTCGGCTCCATTCGGTGACAGCGAGATCGCGGCGTCGAAGCTGCTCGGCTCTGCGCCCCGAACGGTGCCGTTTCCATTCGAGTTCGTGGTTTGTTCCGTCGGCACCGTCATCCCCGGGCCCCCTCGCACTTCACCAACGGCTTCATCTCCGACGCGGCGATCGGCTGAGCCGCGCGGTCCTCCGCTCGCAGGAGGAAGGGCCTCAGGATCTCGTTGAACGGGCCACCCGTCTGAGGAATGTTGTGGCTGCCGGCCGGGATCACCGCTCTCTCGGCATCGAGGCGTTCCTCGAGGACGTCACAGGCCGCATCGAGCGCACGGCTGTGGGCGCCCGAGACGACCAGCTTCGGAAACGGCGCACGCGCCAGTTCGTCCAGGCGGAACCGAGCGTCCCACGGCGGACGCTCGACCATCAGCGCCCGGACGCCCTGTTCCAGCTTGGGCGAGAGCGTCGCCGGGAGTGGCATCTTCGCACCGAACAGGTTCATGAACTCCAAGAGGAACGCACGTGGCTCCTCCGGGCCGGTCCAGACGAGCTTGGCGAGGTCGAGCACGAGGGAGTCCGCCTCCGCCCTACCGCGCGCGAGCCCGAGTGCCGGCGGCTCGACCAACGTGAGCGACCGCAGAGACTCCGCGCGCTCGGCGGCCGCCAGGAGCGCCACGACCCCACCGTACGAAAAACCGACGAGATGGCTGCCGTCGTCGAGCAGCCCGGCGATCTCGGCAGCCTGCTCGTAGAAGTCGATGTACTCCAGCGGCGGGTTCGGCGGGTAGCCACTCCGGTTCGGAAGCACGAGCGTGAACGAATCCGCGAGGGGCAGCTGCTGCCTCCACGTGGCGCGTGCATTCATCACGCTCCCGTGCACGAGAACGACGCGCGGCCCGCTGCCGACAACGTCCACGGCGAAACCGATGTGGGCCGCCGTGCGATCGCTCGTTCGGGCCGCGCCGTTCTCGGCGGCCGACAGTCCGTTTCCTCCGCTGTTTGGGCCATGAAGTGGCTTCATCTCTCGACCTCCTGGGCTTCACGGTTCAAGGCATCCATCGCGTCGACCCGATTGTCCAACCGCCCCTTAAGGTCGCCTTAAACCGGTGTTCAGGTCCGCGCCGACCGGTGGGAATGGCGCCGGCGTGATGTCGATCTCCTCCATGCGCCTGAGGTAGCCGCGGTAGGCGCGCTCGGCCTCGCCGTGGGCGCGGGCGGCCACGCGGGCGGCGACCAGGGCGAGGTGCGCCGGCTCGTCGTAAGGGTCGCGCTCGAGCAGCCGCAGCGCGTAGCGGCCGACCGCCTCGTGGTCGCCCCGCGCGGACGCGACCTCGATCGCGGCTCGCACGACAGACAGGTAGACCGCGCGGGCATGCTCGCGCGGGCCGAGCGCCCACTCCTCGTACAAGTCCTCTTCGAGGAAATCACCCGCATAAGCGGCCTCAGCCCGTTCCAGCTGCCCGACCGCGTCCTCACCACGGCGGACGAACGCCAGCGCCGCCTCGGCCTGTGCCAGGAACGCCTCCAGATCGAGCGCGACACTGACGGTGTCCAGCGCGACTGCGTCCCGCGTCGCGGACACGTAGTGCTCTGGGTCCAGCCTGCGGTCCGGGTCGAGCACCGCCCGCACCGTGCTCAACGCCACCGACAACCGCGGCCGCGTCCGGCGCGGATCCTGCCCGGGCCACAACGCCTCCAACAACCACTCCCGCGGCGCCGGCCGGCCCAGCCGCGACACCAGCAGCTTCAAAAGATCCCGCGCCTTCCGCGACTGCCACTCACGCAACGGAACCGGCGCGCCATCACGGAACACCCGGAACCCACCGAGCGCACGGATCGCCACCGACCGAGCCGGCCGCTCGACCGCGATCGCCGTCAAGGCGATTGGTCCCTTCCCTGCGCGATCGCGCCGCAGCCATGCGTGGCGGCGGGGGCATCGCCAGCCGCGCAGAAGAGCGAGATGTCCGAGCTGGTACCTCGAACGAGGAAGCCCGAGCGGACCTCGGTCAGGCGGCCGGAAGCACGGTCGAGAATGATCGACGTCACGCCTTCGCGGTCCTGCTCGAAGGAGACGAGCTCGGCCGCCGGTCGAATCTCGATGCAGCCGAACGTCCGTGCGTGGCCGAGCAGCGTTAGCTCAAGCCGGTCCGTCGGGCCGACGACCAACGAGCCAACGCCGTGACCGGCAAGGACGATCGAGATGACGAGTCCGCTTGCGCCGCCACCTGCGACCAGTACCGGCATCTCGAGCGGCGGCCACTGGCACCGCAAGCGTTCCCCACCCGTGGTCCGCAACGGTTCGCTTGGGACTCGCTCCGTCATGGCGCCCGACACTAGGACGGCCGGCGCGCTACGACATGAGCAGTTCTCTACTCATTTTTCGGTAACCGGTCGCCCGGTCCACGCCTCGAGAACGTCTTACCTCTGTTGTACGACGAGCCGTGCGAGCTCGTGGCGGCCGGACACGCCGAGCTTCCGGTAAATATGCTGAAGGTGGTTGTCGATCGTCCGCATGGAGACGACTAGGCGGTCGGCGATCTCGCGCGTGGTCAAACCCGCCGCGGCCAGAGCTGCGACCTCCCGTTCGCGGCGCGTCAAGTCGACCTCATGCGGTCGATCGGCGAGCGTCGGAGGCTTCGCGTCCTCGCAGCGCTCGAGTAGGACAGCGGCGCGGGCAGCGGCGGCACGCGCGCTCGAGTCGCGGCCTTTCCGCCGATACACGTCCGCGGCCGTGGCGGCCAATTCGGCCGCCACGAGGAGTGCATCCATTGCTTCGAACTGGTCGGCGGCCTCGACCAGAGCCGCGGCATCGGCGTTCACGACCGCCACCGCATGCGCAAAGCAGGTAGTTGCGAACGTCCCGTCGACCCGCCGTGCGAGCGATTCGAGGCGCGACACGGCGGTCACGGGGTCTCCGAGCCGGACGAGGTCGTGTAGCAAGACGACCGCAGGTCCGTCGAGACCGGCCGCCTCCGCACGATCGGCAGCCGCAAGCGCGACGCTGCGCGCGCGCGAGAGCTCGCCGGCTGCGGCGGCACTCCAGGCGCTCGCCCTCTCGATGTCGGCGCTGAACAGCCGCGACGTCCCGCTGGAGAGGCGCTCTGCCTCTGCAGCCGGTTGCCGGGCAGAGCGAGAGTCGCCGGCAAGGGCCGCCGCCTGCGCGAGGCCTGCCAGCGCCCACGGAAGGAAGCCGATCGGGTCGGACTCACGAAGGAGCGTCGCGCTCTCCCGGTACCACCGGCGCGCCGTAGCCACACGACCCCGGGCAAGGCAGACCGCACCGAGATCGAGCGCGGCGACCGCTGTGTTCAACGGCGATCGACCGGCGAGCTCGGCCTCGTAACTCTGTTCGGCGATCGCGTTCGCCTCGAGGAGCCGACCTGCGAACACCAGCGCCCAAAGCCTCATCGAGAGCAGCTGATGAACAGCGACCGGCAGGTGAGCGGCGAGCCGGCGCGCGAGCGGCAGCCAGGCGTCAGTGAACCCGAGCAGCTCGTCGCATCGACCCTGTAGCGAGAGTGCGCCAGCGGCCGAGAGAGCCGCCCGCAGGCGGACGGTGTCGTTCGCCGTCGCGGAATCCAAGACCATTTCCGCGGCGGCGAACGCCTCGCGCGGGCGGCCGAGGTAGCAGGCAATCCACGCCCGCTGAGAAGCGAGCTCGTCGCGGACAGCCGGGTCGGTGACGGCCGGCTCCACTCGCGTCAGCACGAGATCGGCTTCGTCGAGGTGGCCGAGGCCCCAAAGCAGGTTCCGCACCCGCCCAACGGCGACCTCGACACGCTCTCGCTCCGTGCGAGCCTCCGTCTCGAGCCCGGCGAAGAGCTCCTCGGCGGCGGCGGCGCCCCCGCCCCCGGCCAGCGCCCGCGCAAGCGCCAACCGGGCGGGGAATCCTCCTCCGGCCTGCGAGGCAGCCCGAGCGAGTAGCTCGGCCAACGGCCAATCTAGTAGGGCCTGCGCCTGTCCGGACGCGCGGAGGAGCAGCTGGGGCGACGCAGGTCCACCGGAGTCGACCGTCCACAAGGCTACTCGAAGCGGATCCCCGCGCCGACGGGCGCCGGCACGCTCAAGTTGGTCCACCAGCGCGCGCTGGATCACGTCCACGCGCATCCGAGCGAGACCGTCGCGCACCGCCTCGCCGAAGAGAGGATGAGCGAACGTGACGAGGCGACGGCGACCGTCGCGGTGCTGCGCCACGAACTCACGCGACTCCAGCGCCTCGAGCGTCCGCTCGTCGACAAGCGCTCCGAGCACGTGCGTCTCGATCGGCGCTGCAACGGCGACGATCTCGAGCGCGGCCTTTGCGGTCCGATCGAGGCCTGCGAGCCGCTCCTGGATCAACTCGCCGAGCCGTGCCCCGACACCAAGCTCGCCGTGCCACCTCCAGATTCCGTCCGCCTCCCGGAGAAGGCCCCGTTCGAGGCCGTGGACGACCAACTCGCGGAGGAAGAGGACGTTCCCGAGCGTCGCCCCCCAGATCATCTCGAAGCTCCTTCCATCGAGGTCGCCCGCGAGCACCTCGTGCAGGAGGCGCTCGACCTCCTCACGCGAGAGCTCGCGAAGATGGAGAAACGCACACAGTTCTTCCTTCCAGAGTGCGTGCACCGCGTCGGGCGTGCTTTCGCCCAGGCGAATCGTGACGACGACGAATGCCCCGCTTGTCGCGAGCTGATGCACCAGCGCGGCCGATGTGTCGTCGAGCAAATGGGCGTCGTCTACAGAGATCAGAAGCTTGCGGTCGCCGGCTCGGTCGAGGACCGCAGTTCGCGCCCGAGCCAGCAGCTCTGCTGGCCCTCCGGGGTTTTGCTCACCTTCCGGCAGCAAGTGGACGAAGGCGCCGAGTGGAACCGAGGCCGCTGCCTGCGTCGCACGGATTGAGAGGATCAAACAGCCCGACGGCGCTGCGGCGGCTACCGCCTCCGTGGCAAGGCGCGTCTTTCCGATGCCCGACCCTCCGGCGACCACAACGCCGCGAAACGCCTGGGACTCGAGGCCCTCGATGAAAGCGAGTTCCTCCTCCCTGCCGACAAACGGCCAACCACGGCTGTCTCCGAGTCCAGGCCTCGTTGGCGTCGTCACGAGTCTGCTCGGAGTTGACGGCATTGACGCTCCTATTCGGCGAGGAACGCGATCGACACAGGTATGCACGAGGGCGCCTGAGAATCAAGGGTCCGCCGCCCAAAGACTGCCTCCGTCCGTCTTCCTCGTAAACGACCAGCGCGCCCTCGCCGCGGAGCCTCCTCCAGTAGACGAGTCAGCGCGGCGCAGGCGATGACGCCTGATGCCGAAGGCGTCCCCGCGCCGGCTAAGTCAGGCCTGGACTCGCAGCTGGGAAAGGTGCCGGTCTGATGTCGATCTCGGCCATGCGCGCCCGATAGGCCAGGTAGGCGCGGCGCGCTTCGCCGTGGGCGCGGGCGGCAGTGCGGGCGGCTACGAGGGCAAGGTGGGCGGTTTCGTCGTAGGGGTCGCGTTCGAGGAGATGGAGCGCGTGCCGGGCAGCGGCCTCGTGGTCGTCTCTCGCAGCGGCGAGCCGGAGCAGGGCGCGTTCGACGGAGAGGTAGAGCGCGCGTGCGTGCTCGCGCGGCGCGATCGCCCAGTCCTCATATGGATCCTCCTCTAGGAAGTCACCCGCGTAGGCGGCCTCGGCCCCCTTCAAGCGAGGGACGGCCTCCTGCCCGTCCACGCGCCGAACCATCGCCAGCGCCGCCTCCGCCTCGCGCAGGAACCCCTCGAGATCGACCACGACGGAGCCCCTTTCGAGTGCGATCGTGTTCTGGCCAACGGCGACGTAGTGCTCGGGGTCGAGACGACGGTCAGGGTCGAGGACCGCCCGCACCGTGCTCAACGCCACCGACAACCGCGGCCGTGTCCGGCGCGGATCCTGCCCGGGCCACAACGCCTCCAACAACCACTCCCGCGGCGCCGGCCGGCCCAGCCGCGCCACCAGCAGCTTCAAAAGATCCCGCGCCTTCCGCGACTGCCACTCACGCAACGGAACCGCCGTGCCATCACGGAACACCCGGAAGCTCCCCAACGCCCGGATCGCCACCGACCCGACCGGCCGCTCAACAGCAAACGTGGTCATCGGACGAAGATGACGCCGAAGTGGTTGTCGGTGACATCGCCGGTGTCGCTGACGAAGAAGTTGGACGTGATCAGCCCCTGCGCCCCCTCGAAGCGGCCGTCGCCGCCGTCGACCTCCCAGATGACGGCGCCGTGCTTGAGCTCCGGCTCCGGGGAGGGCCCGAGCCAGCCCACTCCGACGGTGCGGAAGCGCAACCTGTTGCCGCCGCCGAAGTCGATCGTCCCCTCCTCGCGAAACGTCGTCTCGTCGGAGAAGGCAACTTCCGATTCGAAGCGCGCGTGGTCTCCCTCGGCGAGCTCGAAGCGAGCCTCGAACCCGTCGCTGCCCACGGTGGTCGCGAGCACCGAGCTCGGTGCTGCGGTCACGGCGCGGAGCACGCCCGGCGCCACCTGGGCAGCCTGACCGCGGAACTGCAACGAGTAGATCGCGGGCTCGATTGACGCTTTACCTTCGCGGTAGCTCACGACCACAATGGTTGCGGTCGAACGCCGCTACCGCTTCCGGCACATCCCTGGACCTGGGACCGCGAATGTGAGCCCCGCTTAGGGGTTCACGCCGCTTGTGCGCGACCGCACGCGGCGCTAGCGTGGCGTCGTGCTGATCGGGCGCGACGAAGAGTGCGCCCGGATCGAGCGGTTGCTCGAGGATGCGCGAGGCGGGCGCAGCCGGACGCTCGTCATCCGGGGTGAGGCGGGAATCGGCAAGAGCGCGCTGCTCGAGCACGCAGGCCGGCAGGCCGCCGGAATGCGGATACTCCGCGCCCACGGGGTTGAGTCCGAAACCGAGCTCGCGTTCTCAGGGTTGCTCGAGCTCTGCCGACCGGTGCTCGACCGGCTCGACGCGCTGCCCCCGCGGCAGGCGGCTGCGCTGCGAACAGCGCTGGCGCTCACGTCGGGTGAGGCGGGCGACCGTTTCACGATCTCCGCCGGCACGCTTAGCCTGCTCGCGAACGCTGCCGAGGAGACGCCTCTGCTCGTTGCGGTCGATGACGCCCACTGGCTCGACAGTGCGTCGACGGAGGCTCTGCTCTTTACCGCCCGCAGGCTGGAGGCAGACCGCGTGGCATTCATCTTCGCCGTCCGAGAGGCCGAAGGCGCCTTTCCTGCCGAGGGCATCGACGAGCTCGTGCTGGAGGGCCTCCACACCGTTGCCGCCGCTGCGCTGCTCACCTCGGTCTCGCCCGACGCCGTCGCCCCTGCCGTAGCGGAACGGCTCTATACGCTCGCGCACGGGAACCCCCTTGCGCTCGTCGAGCTCCCCCGCACGCTCTCGAAGGAGCAGCTTCTGGGTAAGGAGCCGCTGGAGGAGCCGCTCCAGGTCGGCAAGGACCTCGAGCGCGCCTTCGCCCGCCGGGCTGCCTCGCTCGGCGAACGGCCGCGGCGGGCACTTGTAGTCGCCGCGACGAACGAAACCGACCAGCTCGAGCTGACCGCCGCAGCCCTCGCGTTGCTCGACCTCGACCTGGCCGCGCTGGAAGCAGCAGAAGACATCAAGCTCCTGCGCTTCGAGGACGGTCGGGTCATGTTTCGGCACCCTCTCGTCCGCTCCGCGGTCTACCACTCCGCGGCGCCGTCCGAGCGCCGGGCGGCGCACGCAGCGCTCGCACGCGCCCTGACCGCCGCGGGCTCCGACGACGAGCGGCGAGCTTGGCATCTGGCTATCGCCGCCGTAGGTCCGGACGAAGAGGTCGCACAGGCCCTCGAGCGTGCGGCAGAGGCCGCCCGCGACCGTAGCGGTTACAGCGGCGCCGCAGCCGCGTACGAACGCGCCGCGCGCCTAACGGAACGCCGGCCCGAGCGTCTTCGCCGGCTCTACCACGCGGCCGACGCAGCATGGCTTGCAGGGCGCACGAGTCAGGCAGTCGCACTCGCCGAGGAGGCGCTCGAGGACTGCGACGACCCATCGCTCCGCGCCGACCTGCTTTCGCTACGCGGCCACATCGAACATCACACCGGCCGTCAGATGGCGGCGTACGAAATGCTCGTGCAGGCGGCGTCGCTCTTCGAGACAGTCGATCTCGTGAAGGCGGCAGCAACGCTTACGGACGCAGTCGAGTGTTGCGTGTATGCGCAGGAGGCCGAGACGGCGTTAGCCACGGCGCGCCGGCTCTTCGAACTCGGGTGGGCAAGGGATACCGCCGAAGACTTCTTGGCGCACCTAACGCTCGGCTGGGCGCTCACCTGGGTCGGAGAGCCCGACGAGGGTGCCGCGCTACTCGAACACGCGAGATCGCTCGTCGAGGAACGAGACATCCTCGAGGGAGACCCGCGCCACCTCGTCTGGGTCGCAGTCGGGCCTCTCTGGGTCGACCACCCGGAGCGGGGCCACACGCTCGCGACGGACGTCGTCGCTCGGGCCCGCGAGCACGGCGCCGTAGGGGTCCTTCCGTACTGTCTGCACGTGCTTGCCTACTACTCTCAAGGACGAGGTCAGTGGGCCGCCGCATGTGCCCTGGCTTCCGAGGGCGCTGCGCTCGCGCGCGAGTCGGCCCACCTCGCCGACCTCGGCCACTGCCTTTTCGAGCTTGGGTGGATCGAGGCGGCGCAGGGGAGTGAGCAGTCCGCGCGAGCGCACATCCTTGAAGCCACTCAGACCATGGACGCCGTCGGCATGGAACGCGACTGGAAGAAGCTTGCCCACCGGAGGCTGGGCTTGCTCGAGCTGAGTCTCGGGCGTCTCGACGCAGCAATCGACACCCTCGCGCCGCTCGTAGAGCGATTGCAGGAGCGCGAGGCGAGGTGGCTGGATTACGAGGAGTTCCCTGGAGCCGACCTCGTCGAAGCGTACGTCCGTAGTGGGCGAACCGACGAGGCGCGCGCAACACTGGCGTGGTTTCCAAGCCTCACGGCGACTCACGGAAGGCCATGGCTGCGCGCCCTCAGCGCACGGTGTCGCGGGCTCCTCGCAGGCGACGACTTCGAGAAGCACTTCAGCGAGGCCCTTGCGTGCCACGCCGAAGCCGCTGACGTCTTCGAGGAGGCGCGGACGCGTCTCTGCCTTGGCGAGCGCCTCCGCCGAGCGGGGCGCCGCAAGGACGCCCGCGCCGAGCTACGGGCGGCGCTTGCAGTCTTCGAGGAGCTCGGTGCTACGGCGTGGGTAGAGCGCACTCGCGGTGAGCTGCGTGCAACCGGCGAAAGGCTGCGCCGCCGCGATCCCACCGCTGCCGAGCAGCTGACCCCGCAGGAGCTTCAGATCGCGCTCCACGTCGCCGAAGGCAAGACGAACCGCGACGTCGGTGCGACTCTCTTTCTGAGCCCGAAGACCGTGGAGTTCCACCTCGGGCGTGCCTATCGCAAGCTCGGTATTCATTCGCGCGCGGAGCTCATCCGGCTCTTCGCCAGCAAAACGGGTGGACCGGAGCCGGTTGCGCGGTGAAGCATCTCGCCCTCGCAGTCAGGGACCGGGAACGGTCGCGCCGCTTCTACGAGTCCTACTTCGGCTTCGACGCCAAGCCTGCGCGCGAGTACGACGGCGGCGTCCTGATGCTCTACAACGACGACGGCTTCTCGCTGGCACTCGGGCCCACCGACGAAGCGATCGAGCTGCCCGAGTTCCTCCATTTCGGCGTCGGCCTGCCGAGCCCCGAGGCCGTGCGCGTCTTCCGGGAACGCCTCGTCGCCGACGGCGTCACGATCGTCGAGGAGTGGGAGGAGCCGGACTACGTCAGCGTGAAATGCCTCGACCCTGACGGCTATGTGGTCGAGGCCGCGTGGGAACCCGCACCTGACTAGGCGTCGATCGGGACGTGCCCGGGCGCGGACGCAACCCGGTCGAGCCAGGCGCGGACGGATGGGTACGGGTCGAGATCGAAGCCGCCCTCGTCGGCGACGTGCGTGTACGCGTACAGCGCAATGTCCGCGAGCGAGAGCTCCGTTCCGACGAAGAACTGCCTGCCGGCTAGGTGCCGCTCCATCGCCGCGAGCGCCCGGTTGCCCGCCTGCAGCCGCTCGGGAAGCCGGTCTGCAAAAGCCTCCGGCCGCCCGGAGTACGCCAGCCAGAAGCGCGCGACGGCGATCGCCGGTTCGTGGTCGTACTGCTCGAAGAACATCCACTGCAGCACCTGGGCCCGCTCGTAGGAGTCCTCCGGGACGAACGGCGTGCCCTCGCCGAAGTACCAGAGGATCGCCCCGGACTCCGCGAGCGGCCTGCCGTCGTCCAGGACGACGGTCGGCACGCGGAGCGCCGGGTTGAGGCCGCCGAGGACGTCGGGCCGGTTCGACCGGTCGACGACGTCGACCGTGCGCCGCTCGTACGGGATCCCGAGGTGCGCCAGCAGCAGCCGCACCTTGTAGCAGTTGCCCGAGACGGGGCTGTCGAAGAGCAGCACGCCCGGACTACCCGGCCACGAGCGTCTGGAGCCGCGCCGCCCGGTTCGGCTCCGCGTCCCCGTCGATCAGCTTCAGAGCCAGCTCCGCCTGCGTGCGCGCCTCGTCTGTGCGGCCGACCGCGGCGTAGTCCTCGGCGAGCTCCTCGTGGAACCAGGCGTCCGGCGTGCCGCTCTCCTCGGCCCAGGCCACCGCCGCCTCGAGCAGCGCCACGGACTCCTCGGCTCGCCCGAGCGACCGGAGCGTCATGCCGAGCCGTACCGCCCGAGCGCGATCGCGGCCTGATTGTCGGGATCGCGTTCGCGGACTTCGAGCGCGCGCTCGAAGACGTCGAGCGCCGGCTCGTACTCGCCGGCGTCGTGATACGTCCAGCCGAGGTTGTTCAGCAGCGGCCCGGCCCAATAGGCCGCGTCGGGCTCACGCTCGCCCAGCTCGAGCCCGCGCTGCGTCCAGGCCTCCATGCCCTTGCGGTCCGGCGCGGCGAGCGCGGCCATGTGCGCAGCGTCGCCGGCCAGATAGTGCTCGCCGGTCCCGACCGCGCGGGCGAAGGCCGACTCGAACAACGGCAACGAAGCCTTGGCGTCGCCACTGGAGCGGAGCTTCCGGCCGCGCTCGAGCTCGATGCGGACCAGTGCGACAGGGCTGGAGCCCGCCAGCGCGTCCGCTTTCCGAAGCAGCCGCTCGCTCGCGTCGAAGTCACCGCGCAGCCCTTCGACTCGCGCGAGCTGCGTGAGCACCTCGGCCCGGCCCGCGTCCGCCTCCTCCTGTTCGAGCTGTAGCCGAAACCGCTGCTCGCTGCCGTCGAGGTCGTCGAAGTCCCACAGGGGCCGCAGGCGATCTGCCACACATCAACCTTAAGCGCGCCGGCGCCAAGATCAGGCCGCAGACGGGACCTCTCCCCTAATCCCGATCGCCGACGCGCGTACTAAGGGTTGGCCGAGGCTGCGCAGGCGTCAATAGGCCGAACGGCTCATTCTCAGGCGTCGGCCAGTCCCGCGCTGAGCCGGGCGTCAGGCGGCACGGACCAAGGTCGGCCAGACACCGCGGGCCAGCGCGTCCGCGTAGCGAGTGTCAACGCCTTCGAAGACCCCAGCGAAGGAACCTGACCCACGGCGACCACTCGCGTGGAGTCGGCGAGCCACCGAGCGCCGCTTCGGCTCGGTCGAGGACGTCCTCGTGGAGGGCATCGTGGATCGGCCGGATCACGAGCGGCCAGCCGATTCGCGACCAGCTTCGGCAGTCCGCCTCCACGACGTGGCGGAGAACGGTCTTGCCATTCGACGCCACCTCCCAGCCGTGCCAGCCGGTGAAGCCGTCCGGGCCCGTGACCCGGTAGCGGCGGACCTCGCCCGGGCGATGCTCGAGGGGCTCGTGGCGGAGGAAGCCGATCCCGTCGGGCCGCAGCTTTGGCCAGTGGCGGCTGGGCCACATCCGGTCAGGGTCGTCGACGAGGACGCCGACGTCCCGGGCCGGCGCGTCCAGCTCACGCTCGTGGACGTTCCGGATTTTCCCCGCTCACCAGCGCCTCTTTGGTCCGCCGTTCGCACGCGTGTCCGCACCCGGATCCGGACGAGCTGGACCGCCGCAGTGAACGCCGCGGCCGCGAAGAGCCCGAGCCCGAGCCAGATCCCCAATAGGCCGAGCACGACTGCGCCCGCAACCGCGCCCACGACGAGCAGCACCCAGAGGAGCGGCCCTTCGAGCCGCCCGGTCAGGCGTCCACCATCGCGTCGATCGCCTGCTCGACCTCGCTCGCGCGGAACGGGATCCCGCGGACGAGGTTGAAGCCGGTGGCGTCGACGAGGAACTCAGCGCGGATCAGCTTCACGAGCTGGCCGAGGTTGAGCTCGGGGACGAGGATCTTCTCGTAGCGTCGGACGACCTCCGCCGTGTTGGGCGGGAACGGGTTGAGGTAGCGGAAGTGCGCGTGCGCGACCTTCTTCCTCTTCGCGCGCACGCGGCGGATCCCGGCGGCGACCGGCCCGTACGTGCCGCCCCAGGAGAGGACGAGCGTCTCCGCCGCATCCGGGTCGTCGACGTAGAGCTCGGGGATGTCCTGCGCGATGCCGGCGACCTTCTGCGCGCGCAGCCGAGTCATCCGGTCGTGGTTCTCGGGGTCGTAGGAGACGTTGCCGGTGACGTCGGCCTTCTCGAGGCCGCCGATCCGATGCTCGAGGCCGGGCGTCCCCGGGATCGCCCACGGGCGCGCGAGCGTCTGCTCGTCGCGCGCGTACGGCTGGAAGCCGTCGCCGTTCGGTTCCGCGAAGCCGGGCTCGATCGGCGGGATCTCGTCCACGTCCGGCAGGAGCCACGGTTCCGAGCCGTTCGCGAGGTAGGCGTCGCTGAGCAGGAAGACCGGAGTCCGGTATTTGATCGCGATCCGCGCCGCCTCGATCGCCGTGTCGAAGCAGTCCGCGGGTGTCGCGCACGCGATCACGGGTACGGGCGACTCCGAGTTGCGGCCGAACATGACGTTGAGCAGATCGGCCTGCTCCGGCTTCGTCGGCATTCCGGTCGACGGGCCGGCGCGTTGGATGTCGACCACCACGAGCGGCAGCTCCAGCGTGATCGCGAGCCCGATCGTCTCCTGCTTGAGCACGATCCCGGGGCCGCTCGAGGTCGACACGCCGAGGGCGCCTCCGAAGGACGCGCCGAGCGCCGCGCCGACGGCCGAGATCTCGTCCTCGGCCTGGAAGGTGCGGACGCCGAAGTTCTTGTGGCGCGCGAGCTCCTCCAGCACCGACGACGCGGGAGTGATCGGGTAGGCGCCGAGGAAGAGCGGCAGACCGGACTTCACCGACGCGGCGATCAGGCCGTACGCGAGCGCCTGGTTGCCGGTGATCCCGCGATAGACGCCGGGACGCAGCGCCGCGGGCTTGACCTCGTACTGGATCGCGAACGACTCGGTCGTCTCGCCGAAGGCCCAGCCGGTATTGAACGCCTTCACGTTCGCCTCGGCGATCTCAGGCCGCTTGGCGAACTTCTTGCGAAGAAAGTCGATCGTCCCCTCGGTCGGACGGCCGTAGAGCCAGGACATCAGTCCGAGCGCGAACATGTTCTTGGCGCGCTCGGCCTCCCGCTTCGTGATCCCCTCGATCTCCTTCAGCGCCTCGATCGTCATCGTCGTCAGCGGGATCGAGTGGACCTCGTACGCGTCGAGCGAAGTGTCCTCGAGCGGGTTCGACGCGTAGCCGGCCTTCGTCAGGTTGCGGTCGGTGAAGGCGTCGCTGTCGACGACGAGGATCCCGCTCGGCGGCAGGTCCTTCAGGTTCGTCTTCAGTGCGGCCGGGTTCATCGCGACCAGCACGTTCGGCGCGTCGCCGGGCGTGAGGATGTCGTGGTCGGCGAAGTGGAGCTGGAACCCCGAGACGCCCGGCAGCGAGCCGGCGGGGGCCCGGATCTCGGCCGGGAAGTCGGGGAACGTCGACAGGTCGTTGCCGAGAACAGCGGTCTCGCTGGCGAATTGGCCGCCCGTCAGCTGCATCCCGTCGCCGGAGTCCCCTGCGAACCGGATCACGACGGAATCGAGCTGCTCGACGGGCTTGGACGCCACGTATGAGTTGTAGCGCAGATCCATGGGGGCCAGCGCCTGGCGAGAACCTCTCTCCCGCCAGGCGCTGAGCTCCGGTCAGCAGCCGTCCGGAACCGTCAGTCCAGGCGTCCAGCTACCGGAGTCGTAGAAGCAGATCGACTCGACCTCGGCGGCAAAGGCGATGGTGAGCGACACAAGAGCTCGAATGGTCATGCTCCTCCTTTCCAAAGGGACTTTCCGCTCGGATGGTCGGCCGAGCCACTAATCGCGCCCTAACCGGGGCGCGGCCTGGTCGTGACGGCGAAGATGGACACAGATATGGCTCGTGCGCGCACGCTCGAGCAGGCGGCCGCGTTCGTCGACAAGGTGGGCATCGCGCTCGTCTTCGGCAAAGCGGATCTGGTGCTGCCGTCGCTCTGGGACGCGGTCTGCGGGCCGGGCGCCGACTGGGCGGTGCGCGACGAGAACGGGAAGGCGATCGCGTTCACGCCGGATTTCGATCGTCTCTGGCACTGGAAGGACGATCTCCCCGATCGCCGGCTCGCCTGCGCCGGCCGCCACCTGGCCCGCGATGCGGCGGCGTTGATCTCCAGGAAGCTCGTGCCTGCGATGTACGCGCTCACGGGTCGAGCGGGCGCGCCCGAGGACTTCCGCGAGCTCGAGCTGGCGCCGCTCGAGCGGGAGCTCGCCGAGGCCGTCCTCGCCGAGGGCCCGATCAGCGCGCCCGAGCTGCGCCGGCTGCTCGCGACCGACGACAAGAAGGGAGCGGACAAGGCGGTGAAGCTCCTGCAGCGGGAGCTCGTCCTCACGAACGCGGGCGTCGTCGAGCAGGACGCCGGTTGGCCCGCGGTGCGTCACGACGTGTTCGCGCGCCGCTGGCGGGCCCGGCTCCGGCGGCTCCCAGCCGAAGAGGACGCGAGGCGCATGCTCGCGCGGACGGTGCTCGCAGCGGCGGGTGAGGTCTCCGACGCGGATCTGGCGGCCGCGCTCGGCTGGCCGAGGCGCACGGCGGCGGCCACGCTCGACGACCTCGGCGACCGCCGGCTCGCAACCGCGCGCGAGGAGGATGGCTTCCGGCTCTGGGTAGCGCGGGTGCCGCGCTAACGACGGACGGCAACCGTTGCGTGCACGAGTCGCACGAGCAGGCGCCGGCTCGGCGGAGGCTCGACCCACACGTTCCGCTTCTGCACGCGCCAGACGACGCGGACTCCGTCGCCGAGCACGCCGATGCCGGCCACGGTCGCCACCCGACGGTAGAACGGCTCGGGCTTCGGCCCCGTGTGGCCCAGAAGAACCGCTGCGTCCGGATCGCGTCGATCACCACAGGGACGACGAGGGCCGCGCCGTTCTGCCCCGGGTGCGGGTAGCCGACCCGCGCAAGAACCCTCCGCAGCCAGTACGCGTCGGGCGAGCACTTCGACCACGGTTCGGCGCAGCCGATTGCCAACGCCAGCATGAACTCCACGCTGTGTTTACGGCGTGTCTGTTCAGGCGGTCCCGGGTTATGACCGGCGAGGGCCGAGGGTCAGACCCGAGCGTTCGACGTTAGCGACGCCGGTCGAGCTCGAGCCGCAGGCTCGCGGACGCCATGGCATGGACGAGCAGATAAGCCGCGCCCAGCAGCAACGTCGACGTGGCCACGACCGCGATCAGCTTCGGATTGCCGAACGGGTCGGCAAGCCGGAGCCGCACCAGGTAGGCGAGGTAGTGCGGGTTGGTGAAGAAATCCCAGCTGTTGAGCCGGACGAAGCGGCCGAGGTAGATCCCGACGCTCCCGAGGACGAGCGCCGCGCCGACGACGAGCCAGCCGAGCTCCCGCCGGACGGCGCTCTGCACCAGATAGAGCGAGCCGAGCCCGAGCATCAGACCCGTGACGGCGAATGATCCGATCGTCAGGCCGTCGAACCACAGCGGCGAGAGCGGATCCCGACTCAGGTGGACGAAGTCGGTGACGATGTACGGCGCGTTCGGGAAGAAGACGAGCCAGAGCGCGCCGAGGGCGAGCAGTCCCGGCGCCCTCATGCCGCGCCGCTGCCCGTCGTAGAACAGGAGCGCGAGCACGAACGGCACCCAGGCGAGGAACAGGTTCCAGATCAGGTAGCGGAAGTTCGGATTCTCCGTCTGGAGATTCCGCACGACCACGAGCCCGCAGCAGCCGAGCGAGCCGAGGGCGAGCGAGGCGACAACCGCGGTTCGGCGGGCGCTGAGGTTCACGTACCCAGTGTAGGTGCCGGCGCTTCCGCCAGCAGGGCCTGCAGATCCACGGGCTCGGAGACCATCGCTACGCCCTTGCCGTCCGGCGAGCGCGGCCATTCCTCATCTGGGCGATCCCAGTACAGCTCGAGCCCGTTCCCGTCCGGGTCGGCGAGGTAGAGCGCGATCGAGACGCCGTGGTCGCTCGCGCCGCTCAGCGGGATGTTCGCGTCGACGAGCCGCCGGAGCGCATCGGCGAGCGTCGCGCGCGTCGGGTAGCGGATCGCGACGTGGTAGAGGCCGGTCGTCCCGGGCGGCGGAGGCGAGCCGCCGCGCGACTCCCACGAGTTCAGTCCGATGTGGTGGTGGTAGCCGCCGGCGGAGATGAACGCCGCGTCGGAGCCCCACCGCTGCTGCACCTCGAAGCCGAGGACGTCACGGTAGAACGCGAGCGCGCGATCGACGTCGGCCACCTTCAGGTGAACGTGCCCGATGTCGACGCGCGGGTCGATCGCCATCGTCCGGCAACGCTACCGGCGCAAGCGCCAGACCCGCGAGCCCCCAGAGCACGTAGGCCATCCAGGGGTCGCCGATCACGTCGGTCTGGATGGCGAGGACGAGCGCCGCGCCGAACGCGGCAGCGAGCCCGGCCTCACGTCGAAGCAGTACGCCGAAGATGCCAAGGCTCCACGCAATCCAGATAAGCCCGCCGAGCAGGCCGGTCTCCACCCCGAGCTCCGTGTAGTTCGACTCGCCCGCCTTGATCGGCGTCTCCGTCCGCGACGCCGACTGGCCCGCGTTGCCCAGGCCGAAACCCTGCGGGTGGTGGATGACCGTGCTCGCGCCGTCGCGCAGGCTCGTCAGGTGGTTGTGGATCGACGGCTCGCCCGTCGAGAGCGGGCTGTGCGGATCGCCGGGATGGAGCTTTGCCTGTGCACGCTGCTGGACGAGATCCTCCTTCGTCCAATGCCCCGTCGGCGCGACTGAAGGAAAGACGTGGATCCACGCCATCGAGACGGCGATCGTCGCCACGGCTGCGGCAGCGGGCCACCAGCGGCGCAAGGCGAAGGCCAGCACGACGAGCCCGGCCGCGAGCGCGAGCAGCGACGAGCGGGAGAACGTGAAGAGCAGCGCGGCCGCCGCGACGACCGCGACCCCGGCCAGCAGCCGCACCCGCCGCCGCAGCGCTGCGGCGAGCAGCAGCGCGACGACCAGCAGGTACGCCGACGCGAGCGGGCTCAGGAACAGTGAGACGAGGCGGCGAAGGAAGCGATCCTCCGAGCCGGTGTTGTAGATGAAGTTCTCCGGCAGCCCGCCCGTGCCGTTGTAGTCGTAGCCGAGCTGCTTGTGGAAGTAGTCGACGGCGGCGGAGTTCCTCCACCAGCCGATCGAGATCACGTAGTCGTCGAGGAGGCCGATCACGGCGACGCCGGCCGCCACTCCGAGCACGGTCCAGCAGAGGCGGACGAGCTCGCGGCGGCCTACGACGAGGCAGCGGCCGAGGAGGAACGCGGCCACCGGCACGAGGTCGTGCTTGAGCGCCAGCCCGATCGCGTGGCGGTCGGCCGATCCGTCCAGGGCGCTCTGCGGAAGGACGGCGTAGAGGCAGACGAGCCCACCGAACGCAAGGGCGAGCACGTCGACCCAACCCGGCCGGTACGGCAGCCCGCGCGCACGGACCGCATCGACGGCGACGCGAGCGAAGGCGACGGCGAGGAGGATCTCCTTCCATGCCTGAATCGCCGTCAACGGGGAGCCGTGGATTCCGGCGCCGTACAGCGCCGCCATTACGGCGTTGTGGGCAGCCAGACCGACGATCCAGAGGTACAACGCCGCGACCGGCCGCCGCCAGACGAGCGCTGCCGCACCGGCCAGCAGCACCCCGTAGACGGCGAGCGCGAGCGCGGTCACGAATCGAGCGTACAGCCGGCGGAGGCGCGCGAAGGCGCCTCCGCCGCAGACGCATTCACACTAGTCGCCCCAAGGCCACATAGTGGTCCCTCCCTCCTAGATCCGCAGAACGGGGGAGTATGTTGTCAGGTGTACGCGCCGATTGACTACTCGGTCATTTGACTTATGTCTCTCGTCTTGAGAAAGATTCCGGCGCGGTGATGACGCCACCCGACGAGATGCGGGTCGAACCGATCGGCGTGCGCCTGAAGCGCCTGCGGCTCGACCTGGGCTTGTCCCAGCGCGAGCTGTCGGGACCGGGCGTCTCGTACGCCTACATCTCTCGCATCGAGGCCGGCGCGCGGACGCCGTCGGTCAAGGCTCTCCGGATGTTAGCCCGGAAGCTCGGCGTCACCGTCGAGTATCTCGAGACGGGTCGTGACCTTCGCGATACGGACGAGCGCGAGCTGCGGATTGCCGACGCCGAGCTGGAGCTCCGGCTCGCAGCCGACGTCGAGTCCGCCGAGGAGAAGCTCGGAACGATCCTCGAGGAGGCCACGCAGGCAGGCGACCACACATCGGCGACACGAGCGCGGATCGGGCTCGGCCTCGCAGCCGCCCATCGCGGCAACCACCTCGACGCAGTCGAACGGCTCGAGGCTGCGATCGCGGATCAGCCGGTTCCGGTCGCCGCTCGTCCGGACGTGTACGCGACGCTGGGCCAGTCGTACTCCGCACTCGGGGCAGCCGACCGGGCCGTGCGGCTCTTCGAACGCTGTCTCGAGGAGATCGAGGCGAGCGCGTCCGAAGACAGTGGCACGTACATCCGCTTCGCCACGTTTCTGTCGTACGCCCTCAGTGACGCCGGCGACTACGAGCACGCCAATGCGGTTGTCCGCGACGCGCTCGCGCGCGCCGACGACGCCACCGACCCGTACGCACGGGTGCGGCTGCACTGGTCGCTCGCCCGTGTTGCCGGAATGGAAGGACGTTCGAGCGAGGCGCTCGAGTACATGCGGCGCGCGATCACGCTGCTCGAGGCGACCGACCACAACGTCCAGCTGGCGAGGGCCTATCTCCTCTCGGCCGGCATCGAGGCGCACGAGGGAGACGCCGGCGCGGCAAGGGAGCACCTGATCTCCGCGAAGAAGCTGCTCGGAACGCACCCCGAGCCGGCCGACCGTGCGCTGCTCGCGATTGGACGGTCGCGGCTCGCATCACTCGAGGGTGAAGGGCCGAAGGCCGTCGAGCGCGCGCGTGAGGCGATCGCGATCCTCGGCGACTTCCACGGCGGTGAGCAGGGAGCAGCGGTCTGGGCGCTCGCCCACGGCCTCGCGGTCTCGGGCGACCTCGAGGGGGCGCACGGGACCTACCCGCGGGCCGTCGACCTACTCGCGGTGCACGGTCGCCGGAACGAGGCGGCGCGCGCGTCGGAAGAATGGGCCGCGGTGCTGCAGGCGCACGGTCGCGGCGACGAGGCGAAGCCGATCCTGGCGCGTGCGGCCGAGCTACTCGCGGCCGATTCAGTTTCCAGCCGCGGTCGTTGACGGTCGAGCGGGTCGTCCGCCCGGCCGGGCCGTACTCGCTCCTCCTCTGCACCCGGCACTCGACCGACGCGACGCGCTCGGCGCGCGACGGCGTCCTGGGGACGGCGGTGCTCGTGGACGGCGGCCGCGCCGAGCTGGCGCGTGCGTACCAGCGACACGATGGATCGATCGTCCTCCAGGGTGAGAGCGAGGAGGGGATCGAACGGCTGCGGTTCCTCCTCGGCGTGGACGCCGACCATTCGGAATTCCTCCGCCGCTTCCAGAGCGACCCGCTGATCGGCCGGACGACGCGGCTGTTCTCGGGGATGCGGCAGCTCCGGATGGCGACCGTGGCGCAGACGCTGCTGCGCGCCTTCTGCGGGCAGCTGATCGACTCGCGGCACGCCCGCGAGCTCGAGTTTCGGATCGTGCGCGCGACGACGCGCCCGGTCGGTGAGAGCGGGCTCTACGCTCCGCCGACGGCGGCGGATCTGGCGCGGTTCGCGCCCGCTCGCCTGCGGCAGCTTGGACTGCACGCGCGGCGCAGCGCGTCGCTCGTCCGGATCTGCCGGTCGACGGATCCCGAGCGGCTCCACCGGCTTTCGACCGACGCGGCGGCCGAGTGGGTGATGGCCCAGCGAGGCCTCGGTCCCTGGTCTGCCGGTGTCGTCTGCCTCGAAGGGCTCGGCCGGTACGAGCGCGGGTTCGTCGGCGACCTGACGCTGATCAAGCTGATGTCCGATCTGCGTGGCCGGTGGGTCGAGGCGCACGAGACGGAGGAGCTGCTCGAGCCGTACGGCGAGTGGGCGGGCCTCGCCAGCCTCTATCTCGCGATGGGCTACAAGCACGGCCTCGTCCCGGTGCCGGAACGCGCTCGACTGAAGCCGCCGCCGGCGCGTTTCCGCGAGGCACCCGCCTCCGCCTGACGTCCGTTCCGGACGGCCTTTCCGTCCCTTTCGGACGGCAGGTGATGGCTGTATACACAGCCATCGGTGCCCGGGTCCGTCGGAATAGTGCTCCTGATCGGTGACATCACTGAGCAGAAAGTGGACGCGATCGTCAACGCGGCAAACTCGTCGCTGCTCGGCGGTGGCGGGGTCGACGGAGCGATCCACCGCGCCGGCGGGCCGTCGATTCTCGAGGAGTGCCAAGTGCTCGGCGGATGCGAGCCCGGCGATGCGAAGGCGACCGGAGCCGGGAATCTCCCCGCGCGTTACGTGGTCCATGCCGTGGGCCCCGTGTGGCGCGGTGGGCACGAGCGGGAGCCCGACCTCCTCGCCTCCGTTCACCGGCGTGCGATCGAGCTCGCCGCGGAGCTCGGCGCTCGGACTATCGCCTTCCCGGCGATCTCGACCGGTGCGTACGGCTACCCGCTCGAGCTCGCGGCGCCGACTGCGATCGGTGCAACGCGCGAGGCACTGGCGGCCCATCCCGAAGTCGAGGAGTCCCGCTTCGTCTTCCGCGACGAAGCAACGCTCGCGCACTACCGCGACGCGCTCGGCTCCTAGTAGGAGGCTTTGGCGGAGCGTCGCTCGTCGTCGGGGTGCGATGCTCGCTCCGAGGCAAGGACGCAGGGGAGCGCCCATAGGCAAGCTATGGGCGCGACTGAGGACGCCGCATCGGGGCGAGCAGCGCGGCCCGACGGCACAGCTACGTTTCGCCGAAGCCTCCTAAACTGGCGTGGTGGCCGCCGCAAACCGCACGATCGCCCTCCTCGGCGCGGGCAAGATCGGGGAATCGCTCCTCGCCGGGTTGCTCAGCTCCGGCTGGCGCACGCCGGACGAGATCGTCGCGACCGGCCGCCGCGAGGAGCGCATCCGCGACGTCGCCGGGCGTCACGGCGTCCGCACGACGCTCTCGAACGCGGAGGCCGTCGCCGGAGCCGGCCTCGTCGTGATCGCCGTCAAGCCCCAGGACTTCGACACGCTGCTCGGCGAGGTCGGCGGCCTGCTGACGCCGGAGCAGACCGTCCTCTCCGTCGCCGCCGCGATCCCGACGGCGCAGATCGAGGCGCGCATCGCGCCAGGCGTACCCGTCGTCCGCGCGATGCCGAACGCGCCGTCGCTCGTGCACGAGGGGATGGCCGGAGTCTGCGCGGGGGCCCACGCCGGGGACGAGCACCTCGCTCTCGCCGAGGACGTGCTCTCTCACCTGGGCAGCGTCGTGCGCGTGCCCGAGCGCGCCATGGATGCCGTTACGGCCGTCTCCGGGTCCGGCCCGGCGTACTTCGCCCTGCTCGCCGAGGGGATGATCGAGGCCGGGATCCTCCTCGGGCTGTCACGCGAGGTCTCGACTCAGCTCGTCGTGCAGACGATGCTCGGCACGGCGCGCCTGCTGCGCGACGAGAAGATGCACCCGGTGGAGCTGCGAGAGGGCGTCACCTCGCCCGGCGGGACGACGATCCGCGCGATCCAGGAGCTGGAAAACGCTGGCGTTCGCGCGGCGCTCTTCAACGCGATTCAAGCGGCAATGGAAAGGTCCAAGGAACTGGCGGCAGGCGAGCAGTGAGCGACGTCGAGCTGGTCGTCCTCGACGACGCCGACGCGGTCGCCGACGCGGTCGCGCGCCGACTCGCCACTGCAGCCGCCGAGGGCGGCAACGTCGTCCTCACCGGAGGCACGACGCCGAAGCAAGCGTACGAGCGCGCGGCGTCGCTCGCCGCCGACTGGAGCCGCGTCGAAGTGTGGTGGGGCGACGAGCGCTGCGTGCCGCCCGACGACGAGAACTCCAACTTCGGGATGGCGAAGCGCGCGTTGCTCGATCACCTCGAGCGGGCCCCTCTCGCCGTCCACCGAATCGAGGGGGAGCTGGGCAAGGACGCCGCCGCCGCCGAGTACGAGGACGAGCTCGGGTCGACCGCCCTCGACCTCCTGCTACTCGGGATCGGCCCCGACGGACATGTCGCTTCACTCTTTCCGGGCAAGCCCGCCCTCGAGGAGACGGAACGCCGCGTCGTCGGCACCGAGCCGGGGCTCGAACCCTGGGTCGACCGAGTGACGCTGACGCTGCCTGCTCTGCGAGCCGCCGGCGAGATCCTCTTCGTCGTCGCAGGCGAGTCGAAGGCCGACGCCGTCCGGCGCGCGTTCGTCTCAGAGCCGAGTCCGGAGACCCCCGCCAGCCTCGTCCGCGCCGACTCGGGTCGCACCACTGCAATCCTCGATCGCGCTGCCGTAGCCGCGATCGAGGCTTGACAGCGGCGCCTCTATATGTAGAAGTCCCCACGGGGCAGGGTGCGCGAAACGCTGGTCATCGACAAGCCCGAGCAGCTCAAGGCGCTCGGACATCCGCTTCGGGTGCGGGTGCTCGAGATGCTCGGCGGCGAGGAAGAAGCGGACTGGCAGCTGACGAACCGGGAGCTGGCCCAGCGGCTCGGCGTCGACCCCGGCCACCTCCACTTCCACGTACGGATGCTGCTCAAGGCGGGCCTGATCGAGCTCGCCGACTCGACGGGGAAGGGACGGGAGAAGCCGTACCGCGCGGTCGCGAAGGTCTTCCGCGTCGCGCCGGAGCTGCTCGCCGCCGGCGGCGCCCGCGATCTCCAGGCCGCCATGATCGACCAGGTGCTACGCGCCCACGCGCTCTATTCCGGCGAGGGCCGGTTCCGCGGCGCTCAGCTCGAGCTGAGGCTCCCGCTCGAACGGGCGCTCCAGATCATGAGCGCGTTCCTGCAGGCCGCACGGGATGTCGAGGACGAGGGTGCGGAGCAGATCGTCCTGACGATGTTCGCGCACCCACCTGCGGCGACGGACTAAGCCGGCAACAGCGGTGAGCTGAGCTCGACTGAGAGCTCGCGCCGCGCCGCGAGAGCCTGGAGGACGAGCACCGTGTCTGCGACCGGCACGTCCTCGAGGTACTCCTCACGCGTCTCGAACGATTCGAGCACGGCCTCGATCGCCTCGATGTAGCCGACGCTGTCCTCGGCCGCGATCATCGCCATCGCGTCGCCGACAGCGCCGGGGAAATCGTCGGCGGTGCGCAGCCCGTCGGCCAGAACGCGGGCCTCCTCCCAGCCGCCGAGCGTCAGCAGCGCGAGGCACCCGGCGTAACGCCCGATCGGCGAATCGGCCCCGGCTGCACCCTGCTGGAGCGTCCACCGCGCATCGTCTTCCGCCCCGGACCAGTCGCCGACGAGGAGGCGAGCCTTCAGCATCGCGATCGCCCGGCCCCAGCTTCCCGGCGGAGCGTCGTCCCAGCTCGCTCGGTAGACCTCGTGCGCGCGCCCGAACCACTCCTCGGCGGCGCCGCGGTCGCCGACCATCAGCAACGCCAGCGCGGCTCCCGCAGCGGCATTCCCCATCCGCGTGAGCTGCCGCTGCCGCGCGTCCGGATCGTCGTCGGGCAGGCGCTCTTCACCGTCCCGGTAACGTGATTCTCCTCGCGTTGCGAGCTCGCGCCAATCGGGCACGGGAAGAGCTTACGCACCATGGAAACCACCTTCGCCGACCTGCCCTTCGCGATCGCGCCCGGCCGCGTGTTCGTTCCGCGGCCGGCGACGGAGGTGCTCGTCCAGCGCGCGCTCGAGTGGATCGGCGATGAGCCGAAACGAGTCGCGGACGTGGGCACGGGCAGCGGCGCGATCGGCGTGACCCTCGCGGTGCGGAAGCCCGCGATCGAAGTCTGGGCAACAGACGTCAGCCCCGAGGCGGTCGAGCTCACGCGCCGGAACGCGGAGCGTCTCGGCGTCGCCGATCGCGTCCACGTTCTCGAGGGCGATCTGCTCGACCCGGTGCCGGTGCGGGTCGACATCGTCGTCGCCAACCTCCCGTACCTCCCCGACTCGCTGCACGACCCGCGCTACGACGACGAGCCGCCTCAGGCGGTCTATGCACCCGGCGACGGCCTCGACCCGTATCGCCGGCTACTCAACGCATGCCGCGAAGGGAAGCTGGTCATCCCGGGCGGCGTCGTCCTGATTCAGTTCCACCGCGAGGCCCTGGTGGCCAACTGCTGGCAGCTCGAGGACCTGCGTGTGCTCCTCGAAGAGAGGCAGAAAGCAGCCGCGTAGACTCCGCTCGATGGGGAGGGAGCTGCGCGAGGTCGTGTTCGTGGACGGCGTCAGGACCGCGTTCGGCCGCGCGGGTCCGAAGGGGATGTTCTGGCGCACGCGCGCGGACGACATGGCCGTCAAGACCGTGCGGGAGCTTCTCCGGCGGAATCCGAAGATCCCGGCCCAACGGATCGGCGACGTGGTCTTCGCGGCGACTGCCCAGGTCGGTGACCAAGGGCTGACGCTCGGCCGCGACGTGGCCCTGCTCGCGGGGATCCCGCAGTCCGTGCCGGGCTTCGCCGTCGACCGGATGTGCGCAGGCGCGCTCACGGCCGTGACCGCGGGCGCGGGCGAGATCGCCCTCGGCGCCGCGGACGTCGTCCTCGCCGGCGGCGTCGAGCACATGGGCCACCACCCGATGGGCGAGGACGTGGACTTCAACCCGCGTTTCGTCGCCGAGCGGCTCGTCGAACCGAGCGCCGTAACCATGGGCGCCACCGCCGAGAACCTCCACGACCGCTTCCCGCAGCTGACGAAGGAGGACGCGGACGCCTTCGCCCTCCGCTCGCAGCGGCGCGCGGCGGCGGCCTGGGAGAACGGCGTGATGCGAGAGACGGTCGTGCCGATGTCGGTCTTCACCGACGACGGCTGGCGCATCGCCGACCGCGACGAGTTCCTGCGTCCGGACACCTCGCTGGACGGCCTCGCCGAGCTGAAGACGCCGTTCCGCGCCGGCGGCCGCGTCACCGCCGGGAACTCGGCCGGGCTCACGGACGGCGCCACAGCCTGCTTCCTCGCCGCTGAGGAGACTGCCGAGGAGCTGGGCCTGGAGCCGCAGATGCGCCTCGTGGCGTTCGCCTTCGCGGGCGTCGAGCCGGAGCTGATGGGCATCGGGCCGATCCCTGCGACGAAGCATGTGCTCGAGCAGGCGGGCCTGACGCTCGACGACGTCGGCCTCTTCGAGCTGAACGAGCCGTTCGCCGTGCAGGTGCTGACGTGGTGCGAGGGGATGGGCGTCGACCCCGAGGATCCGCGGCTGAACCCGTACGGCGGCGCGATCGCCTGCGGGCATCCGCTCGCCGCGACCGGCGTCCGGCTGATGGCGCAGCTGGCGTACGGCTTCCGCGAGCGGCCCGACGTCCGTTACGGACTGACGGCGCTCTGCATCGGGATGGGGATGGGAGCCGCCGTTGTGTGGGAGAACCTTGGCGCCGGTCACTGAGTTCAAGGTCACGCGGGCCGGCGACCTCGCGCTGGTGACGATCGACAACGGCGAGGACTGGCAGAAGCCGACCTTCTTCGGTGAGGCGGCACTGGCCTCGCTCGACCGCGCATTGGGGGAGCTCGAGCGCGGCGACTTCGCCGCCGCGGTGGTGACCGGCAAGCCGTTCTTCTTCGGCGCCGGCGCCGACATCACCGAATTCCCCGAAATCACCCGTGAGCGCGCGATCGAAGGGAGCCGAGCCGGCCACGAGCTCTTCGGCCGCCTGCGCGGGCTGCCGTTCCCGACCGTTGCAGCGATCAACGGCGCCTGCCTCGGCGGCGGGCTCGAGGTCGCGCTGCACTGCACGGCGCGAACGGTCTCCACCGCCGTACGGCACATCGCCTTCCCGGAGGTCTTCCTCGGCCTCTTCCCCGCCTGGGGCGGAACGCAGCTGCTGCCACGGCTCGTCGGCCCGGCCACGGCGATCAAGGTGATCGTCTCCAACTCGCTGCGCCAGAACCGGATGCTGAGCGGGATCGAGGCGGCGGAGCTGGGGATCGCCGACAAGCTGCTCGAACCGGCCGAGTTCGTGGACGCGTCGCTTGCCTTCGCGCGCGAGCTCGTGGTCGAGCGGCCCGAGCCCGACTGGTCGGAGGCGGAAACCGTCTTTCGCCGCGCCCGCACTTCGGTCGACGACGCCGTCCACGGCGCCGCGCCCGCGCCCTATGCGGCGCTCGACCTGATCGAGGGCGCACGGGAGTGGAGCATCGAGGAGGGCTATCGCCGCGAGGAGGAGGCGATCGGCGAGATCCTGCCCAGCCCGCAGGCACAGGCGTCGATCTACGCCTTTCACGTCGTCGAGCAGCGCGCGAAGCGGCATCCCAACCGGCCTGCCGCCGAACCGCGGAGGGTCGAGAAGGTCGGCATCGTCGGCGCGGGCCTGATGGCGTCGCAGCTCGCCGCGCTCTGCCTGCGGCGGCTCGAGGTGCCGATCGTCCTCCGCGACGTCAATCCGGCCGCGATCGAGAACGCGATCGCCGAGATCGGCGGCGAGCTCGATGCCCAGGTCGCCAAGGGCCGCTACGACGAGGGGAAGGGGCGTTTCCTGCGCTCGCTCGTCTCCGGCGGCACCGGCTACGAGGGCTTCGCGGACTGTGACCTCGTCGTCGAGGCGGTGTTCGAGGAGCCCGAGCTCAAGAAGCAGGTGTTCGCCGAGCTCGAGGCGGTCGTCTCCCCCGAGTGCGTGCTCGCGACGAACACGTCCGCCCTCTCGGTGACGGAGATGGCCGCCGACCTGGAGCACCCCGAGCGGGTCGCCGGCATGCACTTCTTCAACCCGGTCGCGGTGATGCCCTTGCTCGAGATCGTCCGCGCCGCCGAGTCGAGCGAGGAGGCGCTGGCCACCGTTTGGGCGGTCGGAGAGAAGCTGCGCAAGCGTCCGATCCTCGTCGCCGACGCGCCCGGCTTCGTCGTCAACCGGATCCTGACGCGGATGACGCGCGTGATCATGGACGCGATCGAGCACGGCACGCCCGTCGACGAGGTCGACGAGGCGGTGATGTCACTGGGGATGCCGATGGCGCCGTCCGTCCTGCTGCAGATGGTGGGCCCGCGGGTCGCGAACCACGTCCTCGAACGGATGCATGAGACCTTCCCCGACCGGTTCCCGCTCTCGCCGACGCTGGCCAACTACGCCGAGGGAAACGACGAGGTCGTCGTGGTCGAGGACGCGCCGTGGACGCGCGAGCAGGTCGTCGAGGCCGTGCTCGAGGCCGTCGCCGACGAGATCCACCGGCTGCTCGAAGAAGGCGTCGTCGCGGAGGCGGCGGATGTCGACCAGGGCCTGCTCCTCGGCGCCGGCTGGCCGTTCTTCCTCGGCGGGATCACGAAGCACCTCGACCAAACCGGGATCTCCGAGCGCCTCTTCGGGCATCAACTCTCCGACACCCGGGCAGGAGCACCTGCCTAGTGCCCCTCCAGGCAATACACGCCGGCTTCTGGCCCGCGATCACGCGGCGCGCTGCCGCGTCCTCAGTCACGCCCATAGCTTCAGCTATGGGCGCTCTCGTGAGCGCCGCAGGCGCGAGCGCCGTTGCATCGCTTGGTGCTCGCGACCCAGAAACTCGGCAGCATTACCTGAAGAGGCACTAGTGGCACGCGACGACTGGCGGATCCGGATCGAGCTCCCCGACGAAGAGGGCGCTCGTGGACTGCTCGAGCGGCTCGGACTTGCCCGGCGCGACGCCGAGGAGCTCGCCGACGAGCTGCGGGAGCACCGGCTGGCCGTCTCCCGCGACGGCGACACGGTCTTCGTGTACGCCGCATCCGGGGTGCAGGCGGAGCAGGCGAGCCGAATCGTCGAGCAGGAGCTCCAGGAGGCCGGCTGGGAGCCGACCCGGCTCGTGACCGAGCGCTGGCTCGACGAGGAGGAGCGGTGGGACGACGAAGCTCCCCAACCCGATACTGAAGAGGAGATGCTCGCCCGCGGCTACGCACCCTGGGAAGTTCGCGTCGAGTGCAAATCGCTCGGCGAGGCGAATGATCTCGCCGACCGGTTACGCGCCGAAGGGTACGGTGTCTCCCACACGTTCACGTACGTGATCGCCGGCACCGAGACGCGCGAGCAGGCGGTCGAGCTCTCGCGGCGCATCCACGGCCAGGTCGAGCCCGGCGGCGAGCTCGTCTACGAGGTTCGGCCCCAGAACCCGTTTGCCATCTTCGGGGGACTCGGCACCTAACCGAATCGCGTATACTTCGAGTTGCGTCGTTCGCCAAGGGGAATTCGCGGGGACGCCCTTTTTCATAGGTGCAGCGCTCCGGGCGCTGCCGTGCATGACGGAAATCACAGAGACGCCGACCACTGTGTCGGAGGCCACGGACGGCCTGGCGGCCGCCGCCCTCCGGGCCGAAGCCTGGGCAGGAGAGCCATTCCTGCGCGAGGGCGAGGATCCGGCGCAGGCGCTCGCACCCGGCACGTCACGGCGCCGCGCCCTCGACGACGCGGTTGCCGAGATCGACGCGGGCGCGCGCGGGCCGTCGCCGCAGTGGAGGGTGCAGTACGGCCTGATGCTCGGGCTCGAGCGCGTGCTCGCCGAGCAGCCGCCGCACCTCGCTTCGGGTACGGAGCTACGCCGCCATCAGGTCGACGCGCTCGCGGGGATGCTGACTGAGCTGATCGCCTCACACGAGGAGCACCAGAACGGCAACGGGAACGGTGCCGTCGTCGAGGAGGTCGTCGAAGAGGAGGAGCCCGAGGAGGAATCCACCGAGGACGTCCTCGAAGCGCAGGAACCCGAGGACGAGGAGGAGGTGGAGGAGGGTTGGTCGGGCCCCGACCCGGGCGCCGCGCGCCGCTACCGCTTCCGCCACCCGACCGCGTCCGGGAAGACGATCGCGGCCGCCGGGTTCGTCGAGGCCGCGCGAACGCTGGGCGTCCTGATCCTCACCCACCGGCGCCTGCTCGTCTCCCAGTTCACGCGCGACCTCACCGACGAGGGATACGGCGACCGCCTCACCGAGATCGTCATACGCGACCAGACGCCGAAGCGCGACAACCCACTGACGATCCAGACGTACGCCTGGTTCGCGCGGCACCAGAGCTCGATCTCGCGCGAGGCGTACCAGCTGGTGATCTGCGACGAGGCCCACACGGCGCTCGGCGAGAAGACGTCGAGCGCGATCCGCTCCTTCCCGGAGCCCATCTACATCGGGATGACGGCGACCGAGCAGCTGATCGCGAAGCAGGTCTCCGACGTCTTCCCCGCCTCGGTCGACGACCTGCCGCTCCAGGACGCCGCACGCCGTGGGCTGATCGCGCCGCTCCGGGACCTGCGCGTGCCGCCGGTCGCTGCGATCAACTCCGTGCCGATCGTCGGCGGCGACTTCGACCAGGAAGTTCTGGCGAAGACGTTGGACCACCAGGCCTTGAACCAGGCGGCGGCATCGCTCTACCGCGACCGCTTCGACAACACCCCCGGGATCGTCTACGCGGCCGGCGTCGACCACGCCTACCACCTCGCGCAGGAGTTCAGGGCGGCCGGGCTGAAAGCAGAGGCGGTCTCGGGCCGGACACCGCCGGTCAAGCTGGCCGAGACGCTCGCGGCCTACGAGCGCGGCGAGATCAACGTCCTGATCAACGCGATGCTGCTCGCGGAAGGCTGGAACTCCCCGCGCGCCACCGTCTGCATGCACCTGGCGCCGACCGCGTCGCGCCGCGTCTACCAGCAGCGGATCGGCCGCATCATGCGAACGCACCCGCGCAAGGAGGCGGGGATCGTCGTCGACTTCGTGCCCAAGGCGGCGACGCATCACGAGCGCGTGGTCTCGCTCCACTCGCTGCTCGACGCCGACTTCTATCGCGAGGGCGCGCGAGTCACGCCGGCCCCCCGGCGGCGAGTTCAGCGCCGCGCCCGCCGGAAGCTGACGCCGGCACCCTGGCTCGTGCCCGTCACCCCCGACGTCCGCCGCCGCCTCGCCGTGATCACACGCGAGTGGCAGCGCGTCGACCCGAAATACCTGGACGAGGACGAGCAGCGGTACTGGGCGACGATCGCCGGCCGGCAGATCCGCTTCGACGAGCGGGCCGCCTTTGTCACCAAGCTGACCGACCGCGGCGCCTCGAGGGCGTGCCTGGAGCAGTTCCTCTCCACCTGCGCCGCCGAGAACCCCAACCGGCGGCTGCGGATGATCGCGCTCTCCGACCGCGTCTCGATGACCGTCGAGCGCGCCGACTTCGACGACCTCGTCACGCTCGTGACACAGGCGCCCACCTGGGAAAAGGACCGGATGAGCGGGATCCGCGTTCTCATGCGTGCGATCGCCGAAGGCAAGGCCGACGCGCCGGAGCAGATCCTGGTGCGCTGGACGTGGCGGCTCGCGCGGGCTTCGCGCAAGGTGCAGGACCGGCGCGCGTCGGCGGAGTTCCCGGAGGCCAAGCGGCTGCTCGGCGCGCTCGCCAACTCCCGTGGCCACCGGCACGAGGAGAACGCCGCGAAGCTCGTCAACACCGCGCTCGACCTGCCGCTGCCGGTCGGGGTCGCCCTCCTCTCCGCCGCCGAGGGCTACACGCCGCGCGCGACCCAGTTGATCGAGGCGGCGCGCGAGCGGCTGGGAACGATCTCCGAGGTCGCCGAGGCGCTCGCCGAGAACCTGCCGCCGCCGAAGCTCACCTCGGGCCGGTCGCGGCGCCGCAAGCGGCGGCGGAAGAAGAAGCAGCAGGACGTACGGGCGGTGGGACCGCAGGCCCCGGACGGCGACGCGGCTGCGCCCGCCGAGGCGAAGGCCGAGCCGGCGACGGCGGAGCAGAACGGGGCAGAGCCGAAGAAACGGCGGCGCCGAAAGCCGAAGGCTCCAACCGCGAGCGAGGCCGCAGCCGAAGGCGAACCGGAGCCGGCATCGGCACCCGACGCGTAACGTTTCGGTCGCAAAGCTCGACTAGAGAGAACCGATGACCATCCTCGTCCCGATCGCGTTCGCGGCGGGCGTCATCACCGTCTTCACGCCCTGCATCCTGCCGGTGCTGCCGGTGGTGCTCGCGAGCGGCACAACCGGCTCGAAGCGGCGTCCTTACGCGGTCGCCGCCGGGCTCGTCACGACGTTCACGCTGTTCGTGCTCGCCGGGGCCTGGATCTGGAGCCTGCTCGGGATCGACCGTAAGTACCAGATCCAGATCGGCGCCGTCTTGCTCGGTGTTCTCGCGCTGACGCTGATCGTCCCAGCCGCTGCGGCGCTGGTCGAGCGGCCCCTCGCCTTCCTGACGCGCTGGCGCCCGCCGGAGCTGGGCGGCGGCTTCCTGCTCGGGGCCGCGCTCGGGATCGTCTTCATCCCGTGCGGCGGCCCGGTGCTCGCAGCAGTGACGTCCAACGTCGGCCGGCACCGCGTCGGCGCGGAGACCGTCTTCGTCGCCTTGTTCTACGCGCTCGGAGCCGCGATCCCGATCTTCCTGATCGCCCGTGGAAGCGGTCGGGCGACTGGGGCCTTCCGCGCCCATGCCCAGACGATCCGCATCGCCGGGGGCGTGCTGATGGCCGTCGCGGCGCTCGTCATCTACAACGGTTGGGCCGAGAGCTGGCAGACGAAGGTGCCCGGATTCCTCAAGCCGGTGCAGGAGGCGATCGAGGGCAACAGCGCCGCCGACCACGCGCTCTCGAAGCTCAAGGGCGAGCGCAAGCGGTCGAGGTTCACCGAGGTACAGGCGCAGAACCTGCCGCCGCTGGGCGTTTCCTCACGACCCGTCAAGGTCGCGCTCAACGACTACGGACGCGCGCCGGGCTTCAAGAAGATCTCCGCCTGGATCAACACGCCCGCCCTCGATCTCGAGGCGCTGCGCGGCAAGGTCGTCCTGATCGACTTCTGGACGTACTCCTGCATCAACTGCCTGCGCACGCTGCCGTATCTGAAGGACTGGGACGCGCGCTATCGGTCGAAAGGGCTCGTGATCGTCGGGGTCCACACGCCCGAGTTCGCGTTCGAGCACGATCTCGGCAACGTGCGCAAGGCCGTCGACCAGCTCGGAGTGCACTACCCGGTCGCGCTCGACAACGACTACGGCACCTGGGAGGCGTACTCGAACCAGTACTGGCCGGCGGAGTACCTCGTCGACCAGAGCGGCCACGTCCGCCATGTCCATTTCGGCGAGGGTGAGTACGACGAGACGGAGCACCTCATCCGGCTGCTCCTCCGCGCCGGCGGCGCCGTGCGGCTGCCCGCCTCCACGGGCGACGTCGACCGGACGCCGCGTGGGATCCGCACGCCTGAGACCTATCTCGGCTACTTCCGGCTCGAGCGCTTCGACAGCAACAAGCTCGTCGTCCAGCGGCCGTACGACTACCACCTGCCGACGGCACTGCCGCGGGACCACTGGGCCTACGGCGGGACGTGGACGGTCGAGTCGGAACGCGCGGTCGCGGGCGACGACGCCCGCCTCCAACTCCATTTCCGCGCACGCAAGGTGCACCTCGTCCTCGGCGGCAAAGGCGTCGTCGCCGTGGCCCTCGACGGGAAGACGCGCGGTGTCGTCCGCGTGAACGGACCGCGGCTGTACACGCTCGTCTCGCAGCGCGCGCTGCGCGACGGGAAGCTCGATCTCTATTTCACGTCGGGCGTATCGGTGTACGCCTTTACGTTCAGCTAGGGCTGTTCGGACGGCCCTTCGTCGGGCCCGCCGTTGCCGGACTCGCGCTCGCGGAGGAAGCGCGTCAGCTCCGCTGCGAGCGAATCGCCGGACGGGAGGTTCTCTTCGTCCTCGAGGACGTCCGCCCGCTGCTCCAGCTCGGCCACGTACGCCGCCGTCTCCTCATCTGAGGCGACGGCCTCGCTGACCTGCTCGCTGTAGCGCTCGGACGCCTCTTCCAGCTCGGCCGTGTCGATCTCGGTGTCGAGGATCTCGCCGAGACGCTGGCACAGGGCGAGTGCCGCGCGCGGGCTCGGCGCCAGCGAGACGTAGTGCGGCACGGCGGCCCAGAGGCTGATCGACGGCAACTCTGCCCGGTGGCACGCGTCGTGGAGCACGCCCACGATCCCCGTCGGACCCTCGTAGCGCGAGCGTTGGAGGCCGAGCCGCTCGATCAGGTCAGGATCGGTTGCGCCGCCTGTCACCGGTGAGGCGCGCGTATGTGGTACGTCCGCGAGCAGGGACCCGAGCGTGATCACGAGCTCGACGCCCAACTCCTGCGCGAGGCCGGTGACGAGGCCGGTGAACGTCCGCCAGCGGAGGTTCGGCTCGATGCCGAGCAGGAGCACGGCATCGCGCTCGAGACCAGGGATCGACGCGTGGTAGAAGGCGTTGTCCGGCCAGTCGATCCGCCGCGTCTGTCCCTCGATCAGGGAGACGTGCGGGCGGGTGGCCTGGAAGTCGAAGAATCCCTCCGGCTCGATCTCGGCGAAGCGCGCCGCCTCCCAGGTCTTGGCCAGATATCCACCTGCGAGCGAGGCGCCCTGACCGCCGTCGTTCCAGCCGCGGAAGGCCGAGATCAACACGGGGCTCGTGAGCGTCGGACGGTGGGAGACCTGGAGCTCGTCAGCCATCGTCGAATCCTACGTTCGGGGCGAAGGAACGGAGCGGGCGCCAGATGAGGACCGCAAGCGCGACCGTGCCGGCCCAGACGGCCGCTGCCAGCGCGACGTGGACGAGCACGACGCCCCACGGCAGGTGCGTGCGCCACTGGATCTCGCCGATCCCCATCTGCACGAGCAGGAGGGCGAGCACCCCGAGGGCGGCGAGGAAGAGCCGAGGCGACTGCTCGCGACGGGCGGCGAGGTAGCCGAGGCTGAAGAGGAAGGAGCACAGGAAGAGGCCGACGACGGCCGCGTGGGCGTAGACCGTTGGCTCGAGCCGGGCGAAGCGCTTCACGCTCTCCTCTCCGCCGCCCGAATGCGGGCCGGCCGCCGTTGCGAGCGAGCCGCTGACGACGAGCACGAGGCCGGTCGCGGTGAACGCGGCGGCAAGGCGCCGCAGATCGCGCGGCAGGAACGGCGGAGCATGGCCGTGCTGGAAGCCGCGCGCCTCGAGCGCGAACCCAACCGCCCCGGCGATCAGCAGCATCGAGAGCAGCAGGTGTGCGGCGACGACGGGCCAGCGCAGGTCGCTCGCAACGGCGAGGAGGCCGAGCGGGGCCTGCGCGAGCGTTCCGAGGAAGACGACGAGGGCAAGGCGGGTGACATGGGCCGGCAAGCCGGGCGTACGGCGGGCGGCGAGCCAGCCGATCAGCGTCACCGCGATCGTGACGCCGCCGACGACGCGGTTGCCGAACTCGACGAAGGCATGCGCGTTCTTCGCCGGCAGCGGATGGCCGGCTTCGCACCCCGGCCAGTGTCGGCAGCCGAGGCCCGAATCCGTGAGCCGAACGGCCGCGCCGGTCGCAACGATCAGCCAGAGGGCGGCGAGCTCGACTAGCACGAGACGGAAGAAGCCTGCAGGGGAGAGCTCGAACGCGCGGAGACGTGCGATCGCCGTCGGCTGGGCGTTCACGGCGCCGAGTCTAGGGGCTCGATGATCGAGGGATAGCCGTCGGCGCCGTCGAACGGCGTCGGCCGCGAGCCCAGGAAGAGCGGCCGGTCGGCGGCATTGAGCAGCACCGGCATCATGTCCGGCCCGCAGAGGTGGCCGAGGATTCCAGCGGCGCAGCTGAGCTCGCCGAAGCGGTCGACCGGATCGGCGCGGACGCCGGGCCCGGCCACGACGAACGGCACCGGGTCGCCCGAATGGATGACGTCAGGAGACGCCGGCGTCGCGTGGTCGCCGGTGACGCACACGATCGCCTGACCGGTCGGCAGGTCTTCGAGCGCAGAGTCCAGCGTCTCCAGCATCGCCTGTTTCTGCCGCGGGTCCTTGGTGTGGCCCGCCGCGTCCGCGCTCTTCACGTGGCAGAAGACGAACGTGTCGCCGGCGTCGAGTCGCTCGCGCGCGAGGTCGACCCGCCCGCGGAGATCTGCGGCAGCATCGTCCGTCTCCGGCTCGTCCCGCGGCTCGAGCCCGACCGCCTTCCCGAGCCCGCGCAGGAATGCCGAGCTGGCGACGAACGTCCCCCGCAGCCCGTGCCGCTGCTCGAAGGTCGCCACCGCGCGCGGACGGCCCCACCACTTCAGCGTGATCACGTTGAACCGCTCCCCCTCGAGCCGCCGCATCGCCTCGCGCGACCACTCCTCAGCTGCCCGCGCCGTCCGCGCCGCCTCGGGAACGAGCGCCTGCGGCCGCAGAAGTGGATGACGATCCCGGAAGAACGCATCCGTGTCAGTGACCCGCTCGTCCGCGCCGCCCGAGATCCGGAGGACGGCCTCGCCGCGCCACACGTGCTCGAGCGAGAACGTCAACCCGTCGATCTCGACGCCGTCGCAGCGCTCGACGAGCCGCTGGGCCTCCTCCGCGTCCCGCTCCGGGTCGGGGCGCCCGGTCAGCCACCAGCCGCCGTCGCGGCGCTCGGCCGGCCGCAGCGCGGCGTAGGCGAAGACGTGCTCCGGGCTCACGTCCTGGCCGCGCCCGAGCGCCTCGAAGACCGCTCGGCCCGGGAACTCATCGGGCCGGTAGCCGAGCATCGACCAGTGCGCGACCTCGCTCGAGGGCGCCCGGCCGGGGCCGACCGCGTAGATCACCCCGCACGACCCGGACGCGCAGAACCGGTCGAGGTTCGGTGTCTCGGCGGCCTCGACGCCCGTCCGTCCGCCGAGCGAATCATGGGCGCGGTCGGCGAGGCCGTCGAGCAGGAGGATGACGATCGGGTGCACTAGACGGGGACGCGTTGCAGCGAGCGGATCACGCGCGCCACGCCCGGCGGGACCAGCGGCTCCCACTCGCCGCCGCTCCGGATCGCCTCCCTCACCTCGATGCCGGAGATCTCCTTCTCGGCGCCCTCGTCGAGGATGACGACCTCGTAGCCCGCCTCCCGCAGTCGCTCGAGCTTCGTCCCGCCCCACTCGGAGAAGAGGCGCAGGTACTGCGTGACACCGGCCGGAACGTAAGCGGCCCACAGCTCCGGCTCGTTGACCGGAAACGGAATCACGTGGACGGGGATGCCCTCGTCGGCCGCGACCTCCTCGACCATGAGCAACCGCTCGGTGTACGTGAACGGATTCGACTCGGGCAGGTGCCGGAGGGGATCGCTCGGCTCCTCCTTGATCCGCCGCGGATCGGGATTCGTGATCCCGACGAACACGCGCTCCGAATGCGCGGCCGCGCCGCGCAGGTACTCCAGGTGGCCGTTGTGAAAAGGCTGGAAGCGGCCGTGGATCATTCCCCAGCCGCCGATGCCGCTACTCAACGACGACGCCCGCCCCTTCCTCGACGCGGCCGATGCGCCGGATGAACAGCTTGCGCGCCGTGAACTCGGCCTCGAGCGCCGCGCCACGGTCGGAGGGCAGCGAGATCAGGAGTCCACCAGCAGTCTGCGGGTCGTAGCCGAGCGCCTCGAGCGTCTCCGAGAGCTCGTCTGCCCCGACGTGGCGTCCCGCGAAATCCCGGTTGCGCGGATCGCCGCTCGTGCGGACGCCCTTCCGCGCAAGGTCGAGCGCGCCGTCGATTGCCGGGAAACGCTCCGATTCGAGCCGGATCCGGACGCCGCTCCGATCGGCCATCTCGTGCGCGTGGCCGAACAGTCCGAAGCCGGTGACGTCGGTGACGGCATTCGGCTCGAACGGCCGCAGCACCTCGGCGGCGTCCTTGTTGAGCGTGCGCATCCAGTGCACGGCGCGGTCGAGCTGCATTGCGCCGGCGAGGCCCTTCTTGTAGCCGGTCATGATCAGTCCGGTTCCGAGCGGCTTGGTCAGGAACAGCGCGTCCCCGTCCCGGGCGCCGCTCTTCGGCCAGATCCCGTCGGGCCGCACGGTGCCGACCACGGCCAGCCCGTACTTCGGCTCTGCGTCGCGGATCGTGTGCCCGCCCGCGAGCAGGCCGCCCGCCGCTCGCACCTGCGCATCCGCCGCGGCAAAGATCTCGGCCAGCATCTCGATCGGCAACTCCTCCGGGAAGGCGGCGATCGAGAGCGCGAGCAGCGGCGTGCCGCCCATCGCGAACACGTCGTTCAGCGCATTGGTCGCCGCGATCGCGCCGTAGTCCGTCGGGTCGTCGACCACCGGAGGGAAGAAGTCGAGCGTGAAGATCAGCGCGCGCTCGTCGTCAAGGCGGTAGACCGCGGCATCGTCGGCGGGCGCGAGTCCGACGAGCAGATTCTCGGCCTCGGCCGGCACGAATCCGGCCAGCAGTTCCTCGAGGCGCGCGGCCGAGTACTTCGCAGCACACCCCCCGCAGGAGGCGAGATCGGTCAGCTTGACACGACTGGTCTCGGTGTCCACAGATCCTCCCTCGTCGGTCGGTCGGAGAAATGTAGGGGTCTGAGCGGCGTTCGTCTACAGACTGCCGACGGTTCGCACTGTTACGCGCCACAAAAAGGGGCGGCGACGCACGAGCGCCGCCGCCCTTCAGGGGAGAGGAGGAGCCTTGCGGTTCCCCCGCGTGTTCTTCGGCGGCGGGTACGAGCGACCTTCCGACTTGCAAAGATGGCTCATGGCGAAGGCGGCGCTCGTGACCGGCGGCTCATCGGGTATTGGCCTCGCGATCGCGCGCATGCTGGCGGCGGAGGGGTTCGAGTTGACGCTCGCCTCGAGGACGAAGGAGAAGATCGAGGCGGCCGCGGCGGACCTCGGCGCGCTCGCCGTGGCGGCGGACGTGGCCAAGGAGGAGGAGTGCCGGCGGCTCGTCGACGAGCACGGAGAACGCCACGGCCGGCTCGACGTCCTCGTCAATTCGGCGGGCATCGGGATCGGCGGCAAGATCGACGAGCTCCCGGCGAAGCACCTCGACCTCCAGCTCGACATCAACCTCCGCGGCCTGATGCTCGTCACGGCGGCCGCTCTGCCGCTCCTCCGCGAATCGCGCGGCCTGATCGTGAACCTCGCCTCGATCGCGGGAACGATTCCCGCCGCGCAACTGCCGGTCTACGCGGCGTCGAAGGCCGCCGTGATCTCGTTCACGCGCTCGCTGAACGCGGGCGAAGAGGAGCACGGCGTCCGCGCCACCGCCCTGAGCCCGGGCTTCGTCGACACGCCGATGGCGGAGTGGAGCGGCCTCGAACCCGACGAGATGATCCAGCCGGAGGATTGCGCCGAGGTCGTGCGGACGCTGCTCCGGCTATCCCCGCGCGCGCGTCTCCCGCACGTCGTGATCGAGCGCCTGGGCGAAGGCTTCGCCTAGCGCCCGGCCGAACTGACGCGAGCGGGGACGCGAAGCGCCACCCCTCGCGCCACGTTGACCGTCGACCCTCCACCCCAGCGCCGTTCCCAAATCCCGTCCGAGATCGAAGATCTCGGACGGTGTCACAACCGCGTTGGCTTGACGCGCTGGCGTGACAGGAAGCTGTCGACCGCGTGCTTGTGCACACGCAGGACGCGGCCGACTCGCACCGCATCGAGCCGCCCGTCGTGGATCAGGCGGCGGATCGTCTCCGGGTGGACGCCGAGCTGGCCCGCGACTTCGCGCACGCTGTACAGACCGCTCGAGGAGGGGTCGACCGACAAAGCAAGTGAAGATTTACACGCGCGGGGCCGCTCGCCTAGGGCCGGACGGCTCATTCGACCCGCGAGAGGACCTAGGTGAGATGGCTGCGGATCGCTGCCGACAGCTCCGACAGCGAGACGGATCCCTCGAACTTCGCCTTGATCTGGCCGTCGGCGCCGACCAGGAACGTCCAGGGCTCGGACGGGAGCTGCCACTCCTTCACCCAGCGGTTCCGCCCCTTGGCCGGATTGTTGTCCTGATAGATCTCGACATGGATGAAGCGGACGCCCCGCCCCGCGAACCGCCGGCGGGCGGCGTCGACGACGTCGACCACGGGTCCACAGGTACGGCTCTCGCAGAAGCGCGGCGTCGCGAACACGAGCACGAACGGCCGGTGCGCGGCCAGCGACGAAGCGACCGAGTAGCGCAACAGCCCGCGGTCCGGCGGGCGCCGTGTCGTCAGCCGAGCGGCGGGCGCGGTCGCAAGGGTCGGCGTTCGCGTCGGGTATGCCTTCGCGCCGAGCGCAGGCGCCGCGGACTGCGGTTTGACCTCGAGGTCTCGCAGCCCGCCGATCGGCCGGCCGCCGACGGGTCGAGCAACGACCCAGTAATGCCCCGGTTTCGGAACCCGCACGTGCGCGACGTACAGGTTCTTGACGTCGCCGGTGTCCGTGACCGCGTCGGCAACGCCGATCGGCTCGAGGATCGCCGTCGTCTCGGCAAAGGGCTTGGCGTCACGGCCGCTTGCGATCCAGAAGCGGGCTCGTGGCCGCTCGATCACCCGGCCCTGGTCGTCGACGACGAGGAACGAGATCCGGATGTCTCCGGGCGCGTAATCGGAAGTCCCCGGGACCAGGGCAACGGCGGGTCCCGCCTGGCGCCAGATCGCGTCGAGCGTCCCCGGCTTCGACGCGCCTCGCTGCGAACCGCCTTTTGATGAGCCGCACCCGGTGACCAACACGATGACCAGCGCGGCGGCGAGCGATGCGCGCACGCACGGAGCTTAGTCAGCCCCGTCGAACATGCTGTCCGGCAGCAACTGGGCAGCCGACAGCAATGCGTTCACGATGAGGCAAGCCACGACCGAGAGGTGGAAGAGGCGGGCCTTCGTCACGTAAGCACCTCCTTTCACGGCTTAGAAGCGGACGTCCTGGAGCGCCTCGGCGGCGTTCCGGTAGAGCCGGGCAGCGGTCTGATCGTCGCCTCGCTTGACCGCCAGATCGCCTTGCGCGACCCACGCAGCGGCACGATGACTTGCAGATGAAAGCTGATCGAAGGCCGACTCGGCGGACTTGAAGGCCTCTTCGGCCTCATCGAGCCGATCCTGCTCGAGGAGGGAGCGCCCGAGCACGAGCTGCGCCATCCCGATCCCGTCAAGGAAGTCGACCCTGTCGCCCAGGAGCTGGAGCGCGTGCCGCGCCTGCTCCTCTGCCTTCTTCACGTCGCCGGTCTTGAGGTGCACGTCGGCCAGCCCGCTGACGGCATGCGCGGCCTCCGCGTCGCTGCCGACCTCGAGGTGGAGGCGGAACGCCTCCTTGAGCAGCGAGATGGCCTCGTCGGGATGCCCCAGGAGGAAGTTGATCCCGCCCAGGTTGTTCATCAGACGACCGAGATTGCGGCGATCCGAGATCTCCTCGTAGATCGCCCTCGCCCGCTCGGCATACGAGCGTGCGAGCACCCAGTGGCCCTCACGGTCGGCGATGATGGAGGCCTGGAAGAAGATGTCTGCGGTCGTGTGCCGGTCGTTCAGGCCCTCGGCGAGCTCGAGCGCACGCTCGACGTCCTCGCGCGCGGCCTCGAGGTCGCGGCGGCGCCGATAGCAGCGGGAGCGCCAGGCGAGGATGTTCGACCGGAGATGGTCCGACGGGAGCTGCGACCGCTCGGCGAGCTTCATCGCCTCGTCGAAGAGGCCGATCGCCGTCTGGACGCTCGAGAGCTTGTAGCGGGCGACGCCGAGCCAGAAGAGAACGCCGGCGCGCTCCACGTCCGAGAAACCATCGCGCTCGGTGAGGACACGCGCCCGGTCGAGCAGCTCGATCGCCTCGCGCACCTGACCCTCGCGCATGCGCGCGGTCGCCTCGCCGACGAGCGCCCGCACCTCGAGCTCCGGCATTCCCGTCCCGAGGACGGCGGTGCGGATGTGCTCGAATTCCTCGATCGCCTCGAGGTTCCGGCGACCTTCGATCAGCGCCTCCGCGCGTGCGAGTGCCGAGTCGACCCGGCCGCGCTCGTCCGCGGAGACGCCGTTGGCCAGGTAGGCGGCGTCGACGCCCAGCCGCTCCGCGAGCCAGTTGATCGTCTCGCGCGTCGGGCGCGTCTTGCCACGTTCGATCTGGCTGACGTACTCCTTGGAGAACCGATCGCCCGCCAGCTCCGTCTGCGTCATCGCCGCGGCCACGCGGAGCTGACGGAGCCGCTCACCCAGCCGGAGGCCGGTCTGTGCTGCGGCGGTGCGCTGTTGATGCGATGCGGTCGTCTTTGACATTGGCGGCGTAGACATACTTCACACAACTCCAACCGGGGGCGGGGAGCATCCCCCTAAAAGGTTATGTTCACACGGAAAGTCCGGTGAAGCAAGCTACTACAAAATCACTTGACCGAGTTACTTGACAGGTTGCCGATCGGCTTCTAAGGTGAGGCCATCTTGCAACCGAGCCAGACGCCAGGGTCGGCTGCAGGAGGCGCTTTACCAGGTGGAACAACCCTAGGGCGTGGCTGGGCCGCAGAGCCAAGTCCCGGGGAAGCCGCCAGAGAGGTGGAGCTGCCTTGAAAGGGAATCGACCCCCGGAGCCGCAGCCGGGGGTCTTTCCTTTTTGGAGGCAAACAGTCGCGCGGATCGCCGAGGAGCTAAGCGTGCGCTAGCTAAGCGTGCGCTAGCTCGGCCGTGGGTTCCGGGTGGCGCACCTTGCGGACGAGCGTGGCAGCCAGAATCGCGGCGCCGAACGTGATGCCCGCGCACGTGTACGTGGCGTGGTGGTAGCCGGTGACGAACTGATCGGCGTACAGCGGATCCGTCGGCTGGACGCTGACCTGGGTGGCGATGACCGCACCCATCACCGCGATCCCGAGGGCGCCGCCGACCTGGCGCATCGAGTTGATCACAGCCGAGCCGACGCCTGCCTTGTCGACGGGAACGGACCCCATCGCCGCGGCCGTGGTCGGAGTCATCACGAGCGCCATACCGACACCGCCGAGCAGGAGCGCGGGCAGGATGTCCCAGAAGTTGGAGCTGCGCCCGAGTTGCGCGAACTCGACGAGCGAGCCCGTCAAGAGCAGCATGCCCGCCGCCATCAACCAGCGTGAGCCGATCCGATCGGAGAACTTCCCTGCGACCGGGGCGATGAGCATGATCAAGACGGTCATCGGCAGGAAGATCGCGCCCGTCTGGATCGCCGAGTATCCGATGATCCGCTGGAAGAGAAGCGAGTTGAAGAAGAAGATCCCGAACATCGCGACGCCGATGAGGAGCATCACGGCGTTGGCGCCCGCGAATGTCGCGTTGCGGAACAGCGAGAGGTCGAGCATGGGCAGACGCTGCCGAAGCTCGAGCATGACGAAGGTCGCCATCGCGACGCCGCCGACCGCGAACGTCGAGAGCACGACCGTCGACGTCCAGGCGTGATGGTTCGTCTCGATCAGCGCGTAGCTGATCGCGAAGAGGCCGCCGGCGGAGACGACCAGCCCGGGCACGTCGAGACGCTGCTCGTGTGATGTGTCCCGACTCTCGTCGATGAACAGCCGCGCGGCGACGATGCCGGCGACGCCGATCGGTACGTTGATGAAGAAGATCCAGCTCCAGCTGATCTTCTGCGTGAGGATGCCGCCCACGAGCGGTCCGATCGCGAGCGCCATCGCGGAGACGCCCGCCCAGATGCCGATCGCCATGCCGCGCTGCCGCGCCGGGAAGGTTGCGGTGATGATCGAGAGTGTTGCTGGGTTCATCAGGGCGGCGCCGATCCCCTGAACGGTTCGCGCGGCGATCAGCGTCCCGGATCCCGTCGCCAGGCCGCACGCCAACGACGAGGCCGTGAAGATCACGAGGCCGACGATGAAGATGCGCCGCCGCCCGAGCAGATCCGCCAGCTTGCCGCCGCTCAGCAGCAGGACGCCGAACGTGAGCGCGTAGGCGTTCACGACCCATTCCAGCCCCGACTGGCTGATCTGGAGGTCGTCCTGCATCGCCGGGAGCGCGACGTTCACGACCGTGTTGTCCAGCATGATCATGAAGAGGCCGAACGTGACGGCGGCGAGCGTCCACCACTTCCGGTTCTCCTGGGCGAAGAGCCGAGCCCTCACCGCATTTACGTTACTGGTCGGCCGTAGTCTTCCGCTAGTGACTGATTTCGTCTGGCGGCCCGACGCCGAGCGGATCGAGACCGCGAACCTGACCCGCCTCGCGCGACGGCTCGGCGTGGACGGGTACGACGCGCTCCACGGCATATCCGTGGAGGAGCCGGAGCGGTTCTGGCCGGCGGTCGTCGAGGATCTCGGCCTCGAGTTCTCCGAGCCATGGGAGCAGGTGATCGACACCACCCGCGGGATCGAATGGGCGACGTGGTTCGTCGGCGGGAAGCTGAACCTCGCCTGGAACTGCGTCCACCGCTGGGCCGCCTCGGAGCTCGGCGGTGAGGAAGCGGCGGTGTGGCTGAGCGAGGACGGCGGCCGTACTTCTATGACCTGGCAGGAGCTGTCCGAGGAGGTGTTCCGCCTCGCGGAAGGGCTCGCTTCGCTCGGGATCGGCGCGGGCGACGCCGTCGGGATCTTCCTGCCCATGTCGCCGCAGGTGGCGATCGCGTCCCACGCCTGCGCGCACCTCGGCGCGGTGCAGGTGCCGATCTTCTCCGGATTCGCGGCTCCGGCGATCGCCGCGCGGCTCGCCGACGCCAGGGCGAAGGCGCTGATCACCGCGGACGGCTCGCTCCGACGCGGGCAGATCGTCCCGATGAAGGAGATCGCGGACGAGGCCCTCGAGAGCGCGCCCAGGGTGACCCACACGGTCGTTTGGCGCCGCGGCGCCCTCGACGACGTCCCGATGACGCTGGGCCGAGACCGGTGGTGGGACGAGCTCGTTTCTGACAAGGCCAAGGGTCTGACCCCAAGCCAGGTCGACTCCGAGCACCCGTATCTGCTCGCGTACACATCCGGCACGACGGGGAGGCCGAAGGGCGCGCTCCACGTCCAGGGCGGCTTCCTGGTCTCGATCGCGCGCGAGGCTGCCTACCAGACGGATGTCAAGCCGGGCGACCGCGTCCACTTCGCCACCGACATGGGCTGGATCATGGGCCCGTGGACGGTGGTCGGCGCCGGCGCCTGCGGCGCCACGGTCGTCTACGCGGAAGGAGCGCCCGACTTCCCGCCGGACCGGCTCTGGAAGCTGATCGAGTCGGAGCGCGTGACCATGCTCGGCGTCTCGCCGACGCTGGTCCGCGCGCTGATCCCGCACGGCGATCCCGAGTCCGACACCTCCTCGCTGAAGGCGATCTGCACGACCGGCGAGCCCTGGAACCGCGACCCATATCTCTGGCTGTCCGAGCAGGTCGGCCGCGGGCGCGCGCCGATCGTGAACATCTCCGGCGGGACCGAGGTCGGGGCGTGCTTCCTCTCGACGTGCATCACGGAGCCGGTGAAGCCGGTCGCGCTCGGCTTTCCCGCACTCGGTCAGGACATGGACGTGTTCGACGCCGAAGGGAACCCGGTGCGGGGCGCCGTCGGAGAGCTCGTCTGCAAACGGCCGTGGCCCGGGATGACGCGGGGGATCTGGGGCGACGACGAGCGCTACCTCGACTCCTACTGGCGCCGCTTTCCTGGCGTCTGGACGCACGGCGACTGGGCGTCAGTGGACGAAGACGGCTACTGGTTCCTGCACGGCCGGAGCGACGACACGCTGAACATCGCAGGCAAGCGGATCGGGCCGGCGGAGCTGGAGTCGGCGGCCGTCTCGCACAGCGCGGTTGCCGAGGCCGCCGCCATCGGCGTCCCCCACGACGTCAAGGGCGAGGTCGCCTGGATCTTCTGCGTGCTCAAGCCGGCGGTCGAGGCGGGGCCAGCGCTCAGTCAGGAGATCTCCGCGGCGGTCTCGGACGACCTCGGCAAGGCGTTCAGGCCGGACCGGATCGTGTTCGTCTCGGCACTGCCGAAGACACGCAGCGCCAAGATCGTCCGTCGCGCCGTCCGCGCGCGCGCGCTCGGCCAGGATCCCGGCGACCTGTCCTCGCTCGAGAATCCCGACGCCCTCGACGAGATCGCGCGTGCCGTCGGCTGATCTGGACGGGCAGGTCGCGCTCGTCACCGGCGGCGGCCGCGGGATCGGAGCGGGCGTCGCACGCGCGCTCGCCGGCGACGGCTGGTCGGTGGCGGTCGCTGCGCGGTCCCGCGATCAGATCGAGCGGGTCGCCCGTGAGATCGGCGGTCGCGCGTTCGAGCTGGACGTGACCTCGCGCGAGTCGGTCGAGCGGGGAATCGCGGAGGCCGGCCCCGTCGAGCTCCTGGTCGCAAACGCTGGCACCGGCAACCGGGAGAAGACGTGGGAGATCGACCCCGCCGAGTGGTGGCAGACCTTCGAGGTGAACGTGCTCGGCGTCCACCTCTGCTGCAGGGCGGTGATCCCGGGCATGCTCGAGCGGGGGTCGGGACGCATCGTCATCACCGGCAGCGGCGCGTCGTACCTCCCCGGCGCGACTGCGACCGCCTACCCGGCCTCGAAGGCGGCCGTCGGGCGGTACGCGGAGACGTTGAACAAGGAGCTCGACGGCAGGATCCCGGTGTTCCTGATCAGTCCCGGGCTCGTGCGCACGGACATGACGGCGGACGCCTTTCCGGAGGACGCGCCGTGGACGCCGCCCGAGCTCGCACCGGAGCTCGTCCGGAGGCTCGCCACCGGCAAGTACGACGCGCTCGCAGGCCGATACATCCACGCGGAGCACGACGACGTCGACGACCTGCTCGCGCGGGTCGACGAGATCCGCGAGCACGACCTGAACTCGATTCGGCTCCGCCGCGAGCCGTAACCGCGAGCAGCGAGCGCGCAGACGGCGTGCTGGAGCCCGGCGACGAAGAAGTCGCCGGCGACGCGCAAAGGCTCCGAGCTGTGCCTTTGAGCGATTAGATACGGGTTGAATCCGACATCAATCGCGCTTGTAATTCCGAATGTACGAATTTCGCTCGGTCGCGCAGGGTTTTCGGAGTCTGCGGGAACTCTTGAGGAGTCGCCATGCGGAATTCCGGGGGGCTCCTGCTGGTTGTCGCCGTGGTCGCGTTAGCGGTCCCGGCGCCGGCTCGATCAAATCTTGTCCAGGACGTACGGACGATGAAGGCGCTCGTGAATGCGGCCCGCGCGCAGCATGGGCTCCGGCCGCTTCGCATCTCTCCTTGTCAAGGGCAGCCGAAAAGTGCACCACTTTCGGCAGTCGAAAAGTGCACCATCTGGCGGCGGGTAGACAGCCCAGCGAAGACCTCGGGGGCCGTTGGAGGGGCTCCTGTGGCCTCGAATTTCGCGCCGACCGACGAAAACGGGCCGATCTGAGGGACGACTCGCTTCGGGACGCTGCCGCCGCTCAGGTTGAGGAGCGAAGCGACGGAGCCTGAGCGGCGGGCGCGATCCCTAGTCCGCGCTCGCGCAGGCGGTAGCTCTTGCCCTTGAGGGTGATCATGGTCGCGTGGTGGACGAGCCGGTCGATCAGGGCGGCGGCGACCATCGCGTCGCCGAGGATCTCGCCCCACTGCTCGAAGCCGCGGTTGGAGGTGACGATGATCGAGCCGCGCTCGTAGCGCCGGGAGACGAGCGCGAAGAGGAGGTTGGCCGCGCTGCGCTCGAGCGGCAGGTAGCCGACCTCGTCGACGACAAGCAAGTGGTAGCGCTCGAGCCGCCTGAGCTCGCTCTCGAGTTGGTTGCGGTCCTGGGCGGCCTCGAGGCGCGAGACCCATTCCTGCGCCGTGGCGAAGGCGACCCGGAAGCCGCGCTCGCAGGCCTTGAGCGAGAGCGCGATCGCCAGATGACTCTTACCGGTGCCGGGCGGCCCGAAGAAGCAGACGTTGGCCCGCTCCTCGATCCACGCGAGCTGCGCCAGGTGCAAGACGAGCGGCCGCTCCGCCGAGGGCTGGGCCGACCAGTCGAAGTCCTCGAGCGTCTTCAGCGCCGGGAAGGAGGCGTGGCGGATCCGCATCCGCGCGCCGGAGGCATCGCGGGCGAACACCTCGGCCTCGAGCAGCGTCTCGAGAAACTGCTCGTACGGCCAGGACTCGCTGCGGGCCCGCTCGGCCGTCTGCTCGAGCCGCTCCCAGACGCGCGGCGCCTTCAGCTTGGCCAGCAGGTAGGGCAGCCGCTCGCCGGGCTTCGCCTTCTTCACGCGCACAGCTCCGCGTACTCGGCGAGCTCGGGCGGCGCGATCGCGACGGGGGCGATGAACGCCGCCTGCGGCGGCGCCGGCGGCTCGGGCCGCATGAGCGGTGGCGGCAGCCAGAGCCCTTGTTCGTAGCTGCGCCTGTAGCGGGCGACCTCCGTGCCGCGGTGCACGATCCAGACCTCGTCTCGGTCGAAGCGCAGCTCCACGCGCTCGTGCACGAGCCGTTCGGGCGCGCGGTAGAAGCAGCGGCCGTGCTTCAGGTAGCCGTCGATCGGCACCCGCACCGAGCGATGACCCGACCAGTCGAAACGGGTTGGCGGCAGCGGCCGCAGCGCCGCGCGCTCCTCGGCCAGGCGCTCGGCGACCGGGAAGCGGCCGCTCGCGTGGATACGCGCGTTGCAGACCCCGTCGCGCCAGTCGACGTACTGGTCGTCGAGCTCGCGCAGGTCGCGGAAGCGGCGAGCCGGCCAGAAGCCGGACTTGAGGTGGCGCACGGCCGCCTCGACCGAGCCCTTCTCACGCGGCGTCTCCGGCGTGCAGGCGCTCGAATGGAAGGCGTAGTGGCCGCGCAGGTGCAGGAAGCGCTGATTCCAGACGACCTGCTCCCGCTCGCGCCGGGCGACGACCGAGCGCAGGTTGTCGTAGACGCACTCGCGCGACACGCCGCCGAAGAACTCGAAGGCGCGCACGTGGCCCTCGAGGAACGACTCCAGCGTCAGGTCATAGCTGAAGTGAGCGGTCTGGGCGCCGGAGTGGGGAAGCGCCGCCACGAGCGCGTACACGCGCCGCTCGCGCCCGGCGATCGTCGGCCGCGTCGGCATCTCGGCCCAGTCGAGCTGCAGCACCTGAGCGGGCCGGTAGCCCGTGCGCTGGGCCGGGCGCACGCTCGCCGGACGCAGGCGACGCAGATGCTCGCGCACCAGTCGCTCGGAGCCGCCGAAGCCGTGCTCGAGACGCAGGATCTCGGCGACTCGCGGCGCCTTGATCTGCGGCCACTCCTCGACGAGCCGGCGCAGGACGGGCTCGAGCGGGTCGAGCTGCGAGCCGAGCGCAGGGCGGCGATAGCGCGGCGGCTCGTCGCTGCGAGCAAGCCGTCCCACCGTGCGGCGATTGATCCCCAGCCGCCGCGCGATCTCCCGCTGTGAGAGTCCCTCCGCCG
>WNGB01001716.1_pt1 | contig 51120 bp, 51 predicted proteins | sample 5400681 | NCBI WGS metagenome assembly WNGB01 (sample SAMN13153367, study PRJNA577476) | soil metagenome | isolation source: 115 cm soil or saprolite under grassland replicate 2 | place: USA:California | collected 2016-06-15
GACGGCGCTGCTGTGCCTGTTCCACGACACCCAGGAGACCCGGGTGGGCGACATCCCCTCGGTCGGCCGGGACTACCTCACGACCGTGCCCAACGAGCAGGTCACCAACGATCAGGTCGCGGCGTTCCCGGCCGAGGTCGGCCAGGCGGTGCGTGAGCTCGTTGCGAAGTACGAGGCCCGCACCTCGGCGGTGACAGCCAACGCCGTCCTCACCGGCCAAGCGTTACGATTCCCGCGCCACGTAGGCATAGCGGGAGAGGTGACATCCTATGCCCAGGCCCTCGGCCGACACCAGATCGGAGCGACTCCGCCGCTATTGGGACAAGCACGCCCCCAAGTACGACAAGCAGGTCGCCTCCTTCGAGCGCTGGTTCCTCGGGGACGGCCGCCAATGGGTCTGCTCGCAGGCCATCGGCGGCGTCCTTGAGGTGGCCATCGGGACCGGCCGCAACCTCCCCTTCTACCCGGAAGATATCCGCCTGACCGGGATCGACTTCAGCCCCGCCATGCTGGAGCTGGCCCGACGCCAGGCCGACCAGCTGGGCCGCAAGGTGGACCTGCGCCTCGGCGACGCTCAGGCGCTGGAGCTGCCCGATGCCTCCTTCGACACGGTGGTCTGCACCCTGTCGCTGTGCGCCATCCCGGACGAGCGGCGCGCAGTGGCCGAGATGAAGCGGGTGCTGCGCCCGGGCGGCCGGTTGCTGCTGTTGGACCACGTGGCCGGCGCGCCGCGGTGGTTTCGGGCGATCCAGTGGGTGTTGGAGCTGGTCACGCGACCGGCCACAGGAGAACACTGGCTGCGGCGCCCGCTGCTGCAGGTGAAGGCCGAGGGCTTGGATGTCGAGCGGCGGGAGCGGTCCAAGCTCGGGATGGTGGAGCGGCTGGCCGCCCGCAAGCCACCTGAGGACGACGGGGAGCCGGAAGCCGCCGTGCCGTGAGGCATGTCCGTCTTGGGTCCGTGCCGCATCGGGAACCGCTGGTCCTCGGCGGACACGAGCGGTCACGACCGGTTCAGGAGAACCGCAGGTCATCGCGCCTTCATGCCCAGGACCTGGGGCGCGAGAGCCAGGCGGTATGCAAGCGGTAACCAGCGCGCGCGAGCGTGCATGCATGGCCGCTGAGCTGCATGAACAGCCACTACAGGCCCAGCTCCCCGAGGCCCGCTAGCCGACCTGCCGGCGCAGCAGCTCGGAGAGGGCGGCTCGCACCTCATCGCGGGGCAGGCCGCCCGCTTCCAGGTCGTCGTCCTCCCTGGCCAGCAGGCGCTGGTAGAACGCGATCCCCTGGTCGATCGTGGCGACGCCGTCGGCGTCGTCGTCGATGACCGCGAACAGCGAGTCCTCGGCGTCGGCGTAGCGGCCCAGCCCCTCCTGCAGCCGGCACAGGTACAAGCGCTGCCGCGGGGCGAGGTCCAGGTCCTCGGCCCGCGCCGCCAGCCGTCCGGCCAGGGCCGGGTCGGGGAGGCTCCCGGTGTGGCTGGCCAGGTAGGCGGCCAGGCCGAGGGCGCGCCGGTACCGGGTGGCGGCCTCGGCCGCCTGCCCGGCCTCGGCGAGCAGGTCGGCCTCTGCCACCAGCAGCTCCGTTGCGACGGTCACCCGGCGCGGGTCAGGTCTCGACCCGGAGGTGAGCAGCGTCAGCAGCTGCTCCTCGCTCAGGGTGGCCACGACCCGCCCGCTCACCCCCACGAGCGGCTGATAGGCCTGGTCGAACATGCCGATCGCCTGGTCGCGGTGCCCGTCCCTGGCCAACCCGAGGAGGCGGGCGAGTGCCTGTGCGGCCAGCTCGACCTGGCGAAGGATGTAGTCCCTCTGGTAGGCGGCCACGTCGGGCGTCCTCCGGCGGTGGGGTGGGTCTGACGGGAAGGCTGGCGGTGGGGGTCTGACGGGAAGGCTGGCGGTGGGGTGGGTCTGACGGGAAGGCTACAGGTGGCCAGGCATCGTCCGCCGTCCCCGGGAATCTTGATGTCAAGAGCTCGTCATCGTGATGTATCATTTTTGGCATGCGAACGACGATCACCCTGGATGACGATGTCGCGGCCGCCCTGGAGCACCTTCGCCGGGAACGCTCGATCGGCCTGAGCCAGGCGGTCAACGAGCTCATCCGCGCCGGCTTGACGGTGGAGCGGCCCCGCGGGCGGTTCCAGCAGCAGTCCCAGCGCATCGGCCTGAGGGTCGATGTCACCAACGTCGCCGAGGCGCTTGAGCTGCTCGATGGTCCTGTCACGCGCTGATGCTGGTCGACGCCAACGTCCTGCTGTCCGCCGTCGATGCGGCGAGCCCGTTCCATGAGACCGCCGCCACCTGGCTGACCGGTGTGCTCAACGGTGCTCGCCGGGTGGCGGTCCCATGGCCGGTCCTGGGCGCGTTCGTCCGGATCAGTACGCACCCCCGTGCCTCGGAGCACCCCCTCGCCCCGGCGGATGCCTGGCGCTACGTCGACGACTGGCTCGCGTGTGACACGGTCTGGATCCCAGATCCAACCCACCGGCATGCCGAGATCTTCGGCGCGCTCGTCGTCTCCTACCAGCTCCGGGGCAACCTGGTCAGCGACGCGCACCTGGCGGCACTGGCCGTCGAACACGGCCTGACGGTGTGTTCCGCGGACACCGACTTCGCCCGTTTCCGAGAAGTCCGCTGGATCAACCCACTCGCGCCCTCCTGATCCTGCGGCCCTCGGCTGCCGGCCACCGCGACCGGTCGGTGCCTGGGGTCAGCCCGCGAACGGGTGGGGCGGGACCGTGGAAAGGTGCACCCGCACCGCCCAGCCGCGGGCTGCCGCGTCGGTCCGGAGCTGGTCGGCCAGGCCGGGCAGGGCGGCCTGCTCGGTGGCCGCGTGGGTGGCGTCGATGCAGGCCATGCCCGCGGCCAGGGCGGCCAGCACCTGGTGGTGCTTGAGGTCGCCGGTCACGTAGCAGTCGGCCCCTGCCGCGACCGCGGCGGCCACCTCGTCGCCGCCGGACCCGCCGAGCACGGCCACCCGCTGCACCTGCCGGCCCGGGTCGCCGGCCATGCGCAGGCCGGGGGCGGGCAGGCCGGCCCGCAGCCGCTCGGCCAGGGTGGCGAGCGGCAGCGGCGCCGGCAGGCGCCCGACCCGGCCCAGACCGGGCCCGCTCCCGGCGTGCAGCGGATAGGTGTCGGCGGCCACCTCCTCGTAGGGATGGGCGGCGACCACGGCGGCCTGCACGGCCGCCAGCCGGTCGGCCGGAACGAGGACCTCGAGGCGCTCCTCGGCGACCTGGTTGAGCGTGGCGACCTCGCCGACGGCCGGATGGGCGCCCTCCTCGGGCAGGAACGTGCCCGTGCCCGGGGTGCGGAACGAGCAGTGCGAGTAGTTGCCGATCACGCCGGCGCCCGCCCGCGCTGCGGCGTCGAGCACGTTGGCGGTCGCCTCGACCGGGCAGAACACCACGTACTTGTAGGCGGCGTCCGACACGGCGCGAGTGGGCCGGAGCGGCTGCCGGCCGGCGAGGTCGAGGAGGTCGGCGACCACGTCCGACGGCGACCCGGCGGCGGCCACGTCGAAGTTGGTGTGGACGGCGAGCACCGCCGCGCCCTGCCTGGCCGCCCGCAGCACCAGGCCGCCGACCGGGTCGCCGGCCTGGACCGATGCGAGCGGCCGGAGCACCAGCGGGTGGTGGGCGACGACCAGGCCGGCGCCGACCTCGGCCGCCTCGGCGAGGACGGGCGCGGTCACGTCGAGCGCCACCAGCACGGTGGACGCCGCCGCGGCCGGGTCGCCGACCAGCAGCCCGACGTTGTCCCAGGGCTCGGCAGTGGCGGCGGGCCAGCGGCGGTGGACCAGCTCGACCCAGTCGCCGACGGTCGGGGAGGCGGGTGGCGATGCCGCGCCAGGGGTCTGGGGTGGGGTTGGCTGCTCGGTCATGTCCATCGTCTCCGGGGTCGTGCGGGGGGCGCGGCCCTGACGAGGCCCGCGGAGCACGCCGGCCGGCCCGGCGCTGGGATGGGGTGGCAGCCGGTCAACCGGCTGACCGCCCCGCTGCAAGCTGGCCCAGCGTGGGGTCGGACCTTTGGCGGGCCACGCCCGAGGCCGGGCCGGGAACGTCGCCGAGCAGGGACCCGAGGGGCAGCGGGAGCGATGGGACCGGCAGGCCCAGGGCGCGGATCCAGCGGCCGGCGACCCCGCTGACGTGGCGGCTCGGCGGGGCGACGACGTAGCCGCCAGTGCCGTGGAGGTAGAGCTGGCGGCCGGGGTTGCGCTCGGTTGGCCGGAGCAGGGTGGTGCCGGCCAGGGAGGGCGGCAGGTAGAGGTGCCAGCGCCCGCCGCCCGTCCGGGCGAGCGGGCCGGCCCAGCCGGTCGCGTCGAGCCGGCCGGCGATCGCCTCGCCGGGGACCGCGCCGGCGTCCAGCACGTCGAACGCCACCCCGGTGGCCAGGATCGCGTTCGCTCGCGGCGCCTCGAGCCACCACTGCTCGAGCTGGGACGGATCGGTGGTCGCCAGGTCGAGCCCGACGATCGGGTGCTCGCTTGGATGCAGGCAGCCGAGCCTGGCGCACGAGCAGACCGTGCCCGGCCGGCGGCCGGTCCGCGACGCGGTCCCCGGGTAGTGGCCGGGGACCACTGGGATGCCGAGGGCCGCGTAGCCGAGCGCGGCGGTGAGCAGGCTGTTCTCGTTCCAGCGTCTTCGCACCGGTGCTCCCTCCTTGAAGCATGTTGCGCACGACCGACGCCGCGACGAACCTCTCCAACGGTCCATCTCGCAACTTCAAGTACGAGAGCAGTAGCATGGGTACACGCAGCACAGCGTCTGAAGAGGCCAAAAGCAGGCCAGCAACAGGCCAGGACCAGGCACCGGCGGAAGAGGAAAGCCTCGGGGTTCCTCGGAGGAACGGGCGATGGCGGCCACAGGGCGGAGTGCCAATCCCCGGCTGCGACGAGCGCGCGATTCGCGCGGCTGGTCGCAGCGGGAGGCTGCTGACCAGCTGCAACGCCTCATGATGGGCCACGGCGAGACCCAGGTCGGCGTGGACGAGAACACCATCGGGCGGTGGGAGCGGGGCACGCGCAAGCCGGAGCCGCGCTACCGCAGGTACCTGTGCCTGTTGTACGGGAAGCAGGCCCATGAGCTCGGGTTCGTCGACGACCCTGAGCCGGTGGCCGGGGAGTCGTTGTTACCATCGATGCCGCAGGACGACCCCCCCATCCTGTACGACCTCTGGAGCTCGGTCATGGACGTGGCTCGACGCGCGTTCCTCCGCCAGGCAGCGGTGGTCGCCGGCGCCGTCGCGGTGACGAAGCCCCTCGAGCTGCTCGACCAGCAGCCGTGGGAGCAGCTCTCGGTTGCGCTCACGCGGACTTCCGCGATCGACCCCGCCATGGTGGAGCGCATGGAGGAGCTGACCGCGGACCTCTACCGTAGCGAGGAGGAGGTGCCAGCCGGCGAGCTGCTCGGTGGCGTCACCCAGCACCTCGGGCGGCTGATCCACTACCTCCAGACCTCCACGTCGGGGCCGATGCGCCGCCGGCTGACCCGCTCGGCCGGCGAGACCGCGGCCCTGGCCGGGTGGCTGTCGTTCGAGCTGGGGGACGGGGTCGCCACCCGCGGCTACTACGAAGCGGCGCTGGACTCGGCCAGGGAGATCGACGACCGTGCGCTCTGCGCCTGGGTGCTCGGCATGATGAGCTTCAAGCCGAGCATGGTGGGCGACCAGCGTACCGCGCTCGCCCTGGTGCGCGACGCCCAGCGCGCCGGCGGGCGCAGCACCACGGCGACCACCCGCGCCTGGCTCGCCGGCCTGGAGGCTGAGGCGCACGCGGGCATGGGCGACGCCCCCGCCACCCGGGCCGCCCTTGGCAGGGCCGACGCCGCGTTCGACAGGGCGGAGCCCGGCGCCGACCCGAGCTGGATCGGGTTCTTCGACCGCGGCCGCCTCGACGGCATGAAGGTGAGCAGCCTCATGCGGACCGAGCCAAGCGCGGCGCAGGAGATCTCCAAGGAGGCGCTGGCGTCGCTGCGGCCGTCCATGACCAAGAAGCGCGCGATCATCCTGGCCGACCTCGCCTCCGCTCACGTGCACCAGGGCGAGATCGAGGAAGCGTGCCGGCTGGCCGGCTTGGCGCTGGCCATCGTGGGGCGGACTCAGTCGGCGGTCGGGCTGCAGCGGGTCCGTGACCTGCGCGCTCGCCTCGAGCCGTGGGAGGGCACACGGCCGGTGCGCCAGCTCGACGAGCAGCTCAGGGTCGCGATGGTCCAGATCGGGGCCTAGCCCGGCACCCGGCCGCGCCATGGACTGGCGAGGCCTCCGGGCGCCAAGATGGAGACGACGACGACCGGGCCTTGGCCCGGTCGTTCCGTGCGGGTGCGCGGCGCGCTAGACGGCGCGGCGCACCCCTCGCCGGTCGCCTTCTGGACCCGCCGTCGCAGTGCGCGGCACGCTAGACGGCGCGGCGCACCCCTCGCCGGTCGCCTTCTGGACCCGCCGTCGCAGTGCGCGGCACGCTAGACGGCGCGGCGCACCTTGTTGGCCTTGATGCAGGACGTGCAGACGTTCCTGCGCCGCGGCGTGCGACCCTCGAGGATCTTGATCCGCTGGATGTTGGGGTTCCAGCGGCGCGGGTGGCGCTTGTGGGAGAAGCTCACCGACATGCCGAAGCCCGGGTGCTTGCCGCAGATGTCGCAGACGGCAGCCATTGAACGACCTTCCTGGAGTGGAATGCGAGGTGATGCTGCGAAGGAGTCGAGCCGCGAAACGGTAGCACGGCCCTGCGAGGCCCGGCAACGAGACCGGCGGCAGGGGTGTCGCTCGACGCTCCTATACTGCCCGCGTGGTGGAGAGCACGCCGGCCGACCCGCTCGGCGCCCGGCTGGGCGCCGAGCCCGAGGTGCCCAAGGCCCTCGCCCGGGCGGTCGAGGAGGCGTTCGGCTACCGCACCGTGCGCGATCTGCTCGAGCACTATCCCCGCCGCTACCTCACCAGGGGCGAGCTGACCGACCTGGCCCACGCCAAGAAGGCCGCGGTGGTCACCCTGGTCGGCACGGTGAAGGGTCTGGCCAAGAAGCAGCCCCGGCGCAACCTGCGCATCCTCGAGGTGCGGGTCGCCGACGAGAACCGCAGCGGCGTGTGGACCTGCACCTGGTTCAACCAGCCCTGGCACGCCCAGAAGCTGCCGGTCGGCACCCTGGCCGCGTTCTCGGGCAAGCTCGAGTGGAAGGCCGGCCGTCTTGGCATGGCCAACCCCGGCTACGAGGTGCTGCGCGAGAGCGACGACGCCGAGGGGTTCGCCAACGAGATCATCTCCGTCTACCCGGCCACCAAGGACATCTCCTCCGGGCGGCTCCGCCGGGCCATCGCCGCCCTGCTCGACCGCTACGGCGAGGTGCCCGACTTCCTGCCAGCGGGGCTGCGCCGCGCCCACCACCTCCCGGCCCGCTCCGAGGCGCTGGAGGCGGTCCACCGCCCCCCCGACATGGCCGCCAAGGAGCGCGCCCGCGACCGGCTCGTCTACGACGAGCTGCTGGTCCTCCAGGTCGGCCTCGCCCTGCGCCGCCGTGCCCTGGCCACCGGCGAGACCGGCCACGCCTTGGCCGCCGACGGCCACCTCACCAAGCAGCTCCTGGCCACCCTGCCGTTCACCCCCACCCGGGCCCAGACCCGCGCCATGGCCGAGATCGGCGCCGACCTCGCCCGCCCCGTGCCCATGCACCGCCTCCTCCAGGGGGACGTCGGATCGGGCAAGACCGCTGTCGCCCTTCATACCCTGCTCTGCGCGGTGCAGTCGGGGTTCCAGGGGGCGCTCATGGCCCCCACCGAGGTGCTGGCCGACCAGCACTTCATCAACCTGCGCGGGCTGCTCGGGCCGCTGGGGGAGGGGGGCGGGCTGTTCGGGGGGCCACGGGTCGAGGTGCTGACCGCGGCGACCACCGGCGGGAGTCGCGAGCGGCTGCTCGCGGCGGTGGCCACCGGGGAGGTCGACATCCTGGTCGGCACCCATGCGCTGCTGTCGGAGGGGGTCGAGTTCCACCGGCTCGGCGTGGTGGTCGTCGACGAGCAGCACCGCTTCGGCGTCCACCAGCGGGTGCGGCTGCGCGAGAAGGGCGACAGCCCGCACGTGCTGATCATGACCGCGACCCCGATCCCGCGCACGCTCGCGCTGACCCTGTACGGCGACCTCGACGTCTCCACCCTGGACGAGCTGCCCCCGGGCCGCACGCCGGTGGCCACCCACCTGGTGAGCGACCAGGCCCTGCGCGACCGTGCCTACGAGCGGGCCCGCGAAGAGGTCGCCCGCGGCCACCAGGCCTACGTGGTGTGCGCGCTCAAGGACGACTCCGACAAGCTCGAGGTCCGGGCGGCCAAGGCGGAGGCCGAGCGGCTACGGGCCGAGGTCTTCCCCGAGCTGCGGGTGGGGCTCGTCTACGGGGACATGCCGGCCCGCGCGAAGGAAGCCACCATGGACGCGTTCCGGGCCGGCACGGTCGACGTGCTGGTCTCCACCACCGTGATCGAGGTCGGTGTGGACGTGCCCAACGCCACCGTGATGCTGGTCGAGGACGCCGACCGCTTCGGGCTCTCCCAGCTCCACCAGCTCCGGGGGCGGGTCGGCCGAGGCGAGGCGCCCGGCCTTTGCATCCTGTTCGCCGACCCGGTCACCGACGAGGGCCGCGCCCGCATGGAGGCGATCACGCGTACCAACGACGGCTTCGAGCTGGCCAACGAGGACCTCCGCATCCGGGGCGAGGGCACCGTGTTCGACGCCAGGCAGTCGGGCCTGTCCGACCTCAAGCTGGCCCGCCTGACCGAGGACTACGACTGGGTGGTCAAGGCCAGGAAGGACGCGTTCGCCCTGGTCGAGGCCGACCCGGAGCTGTCTGGCCGGGCCCATCGCGCCCTTTACCGCGAGGTCCTCGCCCGCCTCGGCCCCGACCGCGCCGAGTGGCTCTCCCGCGGCTGACCCGACGGCCGAACTTGGCCGTCGGCATGGGATGGCCGCGCCGTAGGCGCTCCAAGCAGTGTCGGGCCGAACTTGGCCGTCGGCATGGGATGGCCGCGCCGTAGGCGCTCCAAGCAGTTGTCGGGCCGAACTTGGCCGTCGGCATGGGATGGCCGCGCCGTAGGCGCTCCAAAGTTCACGTTGTGAAACTTCTTGCCAGTTCACGTATCGTTCATCCGCCCCCGCCGGTGCCTTTCGAGAGCACGACCGCCCTGCCATGGTCATTCGCGAATCAGAGTGGGAGGACGAGGACGAGCTGGTCGCTGCGCTGACCGAGCTCGGCCTCACCCGCAACGAGGCTCGGCTCTACCTGGCCGCCTACGGTCAGGCTGCCATGCGTGCGGCCGAACTGGCCGAGCAGGCAGGTGTGACCCGGACCAAGGCCTACGACGCGCTCCGCCAGCTCGTCGACAAGGGGCTGTTCACCGAGGAGGCCGGCAAGGTCGCCCACTTCCGCGCGGCCGATCCCAAGCTCGTCGTGCAGCGGCTGCGCCAGCAGATCGTGGTGGAGCAGGCGTCGCTGGTGGAGGACACCGGCCGGCTGGTCGCCGACCTGTTCGCCCGCTACTACTCCGCGCCGCACGGCGACGATCCGTTCGACTTCGTGGAGCTGGTCCGCAACTCCGAGGCGGCCTCGGCCCGGCGCGAGGCGCTGTCCGCTGGCGCGCGGGCCGAGGTGGTGCGGGCCCGCAGGCTTGCGCCCTCGGGGGTCGACCCGCCATCCGCCGACGAGCTCGGCCTGCGCCCGGGCGTGCGCTACCGCTCGCTGTACGAGCGAGGCTTCCTGGACGACCACGATTTCCGCTCGCGGCTGCCCGACCGGCAGGCCCGGGGCGAGGAGGTCCGCTTCGCGGAGCAGATCACCGTCGGGATGTGCGTGGTCGACCGGCGCATGAGTGTGATCAGCCTGAACCGGTCGGGCGTGCTGAGCGGCCCGGGCACCTGGGTCGTGCTCGAGCACCCGGGGCTCTCGAGCCTGCTGACCGACGCGTTCGACATATGGTGGGCCGGTGCCCGGTCCGCGGGGAAGCCAGGTGGCGCGAGGGCTTGAGAATTTAACCCACAATTGGGCACTCGATTCGCGTGCGTCCATCTTGACGTTCACCGTCCGTCTCCCTACTGTTCGCGTCGCCGTGTTGTCCCCGGGGGGGAGTCGTATGACCGTCCAGCCAGTCGATGAGACCGGTCTGATCGATCGTCTCGTCCGGTATGGGCTGGGCCAGGGCGAGGCGCGCTGCTACGTCGTCATGCTGGCTCCCCGGGCCTACCGGGTCAGCGAGGTCGCCCAGCAGGCCGGGCTGCCCCGCTCCCGGGCCTACGAGCTGATCCGCTCGCTCGTCCGGGCCGGGCTGTGCACCGAGGTCGCCGGCGCCACCATGGCCCGCTTCCGGGTGGTGCCGCCCAACGAGGCCATCGGCCGGCTCGAGGCGAACGCCAACGAGCAGGCACGCCGGCGGAACGCGGCCCTGTCCGGCATCCTGCATGCGTTGGAGGAGCTTCCCGGCGGGCGCCGGCGCGGCTCGCAGCACGAGCCGGTCGACCTGCTGCGTCGGCGTGACCAGGTCCTCGAGAGCTACGAGCAGGCGATGGCCGAGGCCAGGGAGGAGGTCCTCTGCCTGGCGATGATGCCCTGGGAGCCGGTCAACAGCCCGGTCATGCTGGACCGTCTGAGCAGCGGCGGTGTGCGCTTCCGTACGGTGCACGAGCGTGCGGTCTGCGACAGCGCGCCGCACCGGGAGTACGTCGGCTTCTATGCCAGCCGTGGCGAGCAGTGCCGGGTGGTCGACGAGGTCGGCATGCACTTCACGCTGTTCGACCGCCGCTCGATGGTGCTCAACCTGTTCAGCCCGAGCGGCAAGGGTCCTGGCACCCAGCTTGAATCCCTGCTGATCCGGCATGCCGGGCTGGCGATCGTCCTGTGCGAGGCGTTCGAGCGCATTTGGGAACGGGGCGTACCGTTCGACCAGGCACTTCGCGAGGCCGGGGTCCCTGGCCTCGCGGGCACCTGGCCGGGCCCACGTGGCGCCGCCTCACCGGCGCCGCATGCCGACGACGGCCGGTTCCCCATCCGGGGACCTGGCTGAGCCGGTTGGAAGGCGGGGGAACGGCCTTGGCCCCCCCGGGCTCGACCCCCGCCTCCAACCACCCGGCGGTGGCGGCGCTTCGACCCCCCCGAGCGCCGCCACCGCCGACCTACCGGACGTGTCGTGGGTCCACCCCGACCATGGCCAGGCGCTCATGAGGTGGTAGCCGCGCCGGGATCCGCCGGGCCATGGCACAGGCGCTCATGAGGTGGTAGCCGCGCCGGGATCCGCCGGTCCATGGCACAGGCGCTCTTGGGGGGCCGTGGGGGGAGCGAGCTCCCCCCACATGGAACGAGGACTGTGGTCAGCTCCCGCCGCCGCGACCGAACAAAGGGCGACGACCGCCGCCAGAGCGAGCTCCCCCCACATGGAACGAGGACGACAGTCAGCTAATCTGCCGGCGACCTCCCCCCAGGGCCCAACCAAAGGAACCTGCCCATGCGTGTGGTGGCCGGTCGGCTCGGCGGACGCCGGCTCCGGGCCGTGCCAGGCACGGCGACCAGACCGACCAGCGACCGAGTCAGAGAGGCGCTGTTCGCGATGCTCGGCGACCGGGTCGACGGCGCCCGTGTGCTCGACCTGTTCGCCGGCACCGGCGCGCTCGCCATCGAGGCGCTGTCGCGGGGCGCCAACTCGGCGGTCCTGGTGGAGCAGGCCGCGCCGGCCGTGGCGGTCATCCGTGCCAACCTGGAGGCCCTGGAGCTGACCGGGGTGGCCACGGTGCGGCGCACCAGGGCCGAGACCTACCTCCGCGGCGAGCGGGTGGGACCCTTCGACCTGGTCTTCCTGGATCCGCCCTACGCCGAGCGGATCGGCCTGGTGGCCGGCCTGCTCGCCCGTCTGGCGGGCAGCGCGCTCGCCCCCGGCGCCACGGTGGTGCTCGAGACCGCCGCCCGCGCCGAGCCGCCGCCCTGGCCGGCCGGATTCCAGCCCGAGCCGCCCCGCCGCTACGGCGACACCGCCCTGCACCTGGCCACGTTCACCGCACCGCCCGCAGCGGCCGGGCCGTGACCGGCCGGACCCGATACCCTGGCCCCCCCTGCCGCCCGCCGGCGGGGCGCGACCCGCGACCAGGACCATGGAACGCAGGAGGCCCCCGTGCGGACCGCATGCTGCCCAGGCACCTACGACCCGGTGACCAACGGTCACCTCGACATCGTGACCAGAGCGGTCAGCTGCTTCGACCGGGTCATCATTGCGGTGCTCACCAACCCGTCCAAGATGCCGCTGTTCCCGCTCGACGAGCGTCTGGCCATGCTCAAGGAGGCGACCGCCACGATCCCGAGGGTCGAGGTCGACTCGTTCTCCGGCCTGCTCGTCGACTACGCCCGTGACCGCTCGGTCACCGCGATCGTCAAGGGGCTCCGCGCGGTCAGCGACTTCGACTACGAGTTGCAGATGGCGCAGATGAACTACCGGCTGGCCGGAGTGGAGACGCTGTTCATGACCACCAACCCGTCCTACTCCTATCTCAGCTCCAGCCTGGTCAAGGAGGTCGCCCGCCACGGCGGCGACGTCAGCGGCCTGGTTCCCGACTTCGTCCTGGCCAGGCTGCGCGAACGTGCCGGCTGAGCAGGGACCGGTCCTGACCGGGCCACTACTCGCCCAGGCGCTGCCCCCTCTGCTACCCTTCGCCGGGTGGCCTGCCGCCGGCAGGTCAATGCGCTCGCCGGCATCTCGGTCCGGGCGCTCCCGCCCTCCGTACGAGTCCACCTGTTCGTCATGTCCAAGCAAACCGCAGCATCCGAGTTCGTCGTGGACGTCCGCGCGCTCGTCAAGCATCCGGGAGCGCACCGGCACGTGACTCTGGACGGCACCCTGCCCGGGCTGGCCACGCCAGTCGCCCGGGTCGCTGACGACGCTCCCATCCACGTCGACGCCGAAGTCGAGAGCGTCGTCGAGGGCCTGCTCGTCAGCGGCGAGGTGACCACCAGGGTGACGCTCCAGTGCGCCCGCTGCCTGGGCGAGTTCGAGAGGGACCTCCGGGTTCGGGTGCGTGAGCTGTTCGCCCTTCACCCCGGGGACGCCGAGGAGGAGGGCTATGCGCTACTGCCCGACGACCGGCTGCCCATGGACACGATGATCAGGGACGCCGTGGTGCTGGCGTTCCCGTCCGCACCGCTCCACAGCCCCGACTGCGCCGGGCTCTGCCCGGTCTGCGGGGCTGACCGGAACGTCATCGACTGCGGCCACCAGACCGAGGCCGGCGACCCCCGGTGGGCGGCCCTGGCCGGGCTGGACGCCCGGCTGGCCGGCGACGGCCTGGTCCCGCCAGCGGGCGACGGCCTGGTCCCGCCAGCGGGCGACGGCCTGGTCCCGCCAGCCGGCGACGGCCTGGTCCCGCCAACCGGCTCCACCCTTCACACCGAGGAGGAAGACGATGCCCGTCCCTAAGCGCAAGACGCCGCGCTCCACCACGCGGGCGCGGCGCTCGCAGTGGAAGAGCACCGCACCGACCTACGCCGCCTGTCCCCAGTGCCGGTACGCCAAGCTGCCGCACACCGTCTGCAGGAACTGTGGGTACTACGGTGGGCGCCAGGTCGTTGAGGTTGAATAGGCGGCTGCCGATCGAGCGGGCGATCGGGATCAGCTTCGGCAACGAGGAGCTCTACGTCTGGGCCTTCACCCACCGCTCCTACGCCTACGAGAACGGCGGCCTGCCCACCAACGAGCGACTCGAGTTCCTCGGGGACGCCGTCCTCGGCCTCGTGGTCACCGACATCATCTACCGCGCCTTCCCCAACCTCCCCGAAGGCCAGCTGGCCAAGCTACGGGCGGCCACGGTCAACATGAACGTGCTCGCCGACGTGGCCAGGGAGCTCGGAGTCGGTGCGGCGGTGCGCCTCGGGCGGGGCGAGGAGCTGTCGGGCGGCCGTGACAAGTCGTCCATCCTGGCCGACACGCTCGAGGCGATTCTCGGCGCGGTCTACCTGGACAAGGGCTTGGCCCGCGCGGCCAACCTGATCCGCCGCCTGTTCGAGGGGCGGGTCATGGAGGCGGCCGGCCGCGGCGCCGCGCTCGACTTCAAGACCTCGCTGCAGGAGCTGGCAGCGTCCAGCCTCGGCGGCATGCCCTCGTACTCGATCGAGGAGGAGGGCCCCGACCACGCCAAGCGGTTCACGGCCACCGTGTCGGTGGCCGGCACCGCCTACGGCACCGGCCGGGGCCGGTCCAAGAAGGAGGCCGAGCAGCACGCCGCCCAGGAGGCGTTCGAGGCGCTGGTCTCCTCGCGCATGGTCACCGGCACCGGCGACAGCGGTGAGGCCGAGGTCATCCCGGCCGGTGAGGACGAGGGGCGGGCCGAGCCCGACGCCACCGCCAACGGCCGCGCCGGCAAGGCCGCCAGCCGGGCCGGGGGCGACCAGGGCGTGCTGCCTGTCGACGGGTAGCAGGGCGCGATGCCCGAGCTCCCCGAGCTCGACGTGCTCACCGAGAACCTGGCCACGCACCTCACCGGGGCCACGGTCGCCGCGGTGCGACCGTACTCGGTCGCCGCTCTGAAGACGGTGGGCCCGCCGCTGGACGCGCTCGTCGGCCGGGCGGTCACGGGCGCGGGCAGGAGGGCCAAGTACGTCTGGCTCGAGGTGTCCGGCTGGTACCTGGTGGTCCACCTGTCCCTCGGTGGGCGCATCTCGCTGGGGACCAAGCCGCCGCCTCGCCGCGGCGCGGTGCTGGCCCTCGAGCTCGCCGACGGCCGGGTCGTCGCGGTGACCGAAGGCGGCACCCAGCGGCGAGCCGCGGTCTGGCTGGTTGACGATCCGGAGAAGGTCCCTGGGGTGGCCGGACTGGGTCCCGAGCCGCTCGACCCCGGGTTCACGGTGGAGGTGCTCGGCGAGATCCTGGCTGTCGGCGGTCACACCCTCAAGGGGATGCTCACCGACCAAAGGGCCATGTCCGGGGTTGGCAACGCCTGGAGCGACGACGTGCTGCACCGTGCCAGGCTGTCGCCCTTCGCCCGGCCCGGCCGGCTCAGCCCCGAGGAGGTGGCGCGCTTGCACGCCAGCCTGCTTGGCGTGCTCGGCGAGGCCCGAGGCGCCCTGGCCGAGCAGGTCCGCGGCCAGGTGGTCATCCCCAAGGCGGCGGCCCGCCAGTTCGCGGTGCACGGCCGGGCCGGGACGGCGTGCTTCGTGTGCGGCGACACGATCCGCTCGGTGTGGATGGGGGAGCGGGAGACCTCCTACTGCCCGACCTGCCAGACCGGCGGCCGCATCCTCGCCGACCGCCGCCGCTCCCGCTTCCTCAGATGACCGGGGCCTACCGCTTCGCTGCCTGAGCCCCCGGGCCCCAGGGATGACCGGGGCCTACCGCTTCGCTGCCTGAGGCTTCGCTGCCTGAGCCCCCGGGCCCCAGGACCACCCCCCTGCGCGGCCGCCCTACGACGGGGGGGCCGGCTACACTTTTGTGCCATCCCCGGGGGAGACTACTCAGGCCGTGGCGACTACCGGAGGGGCCTTTGCCCGAGCTGCCCGAGGTTGAGACGCTCCGCCGCGATCTCGAGCACGAGGTCGTCGGCAGGAAGGTCAAGGGGGTCGACGTCAAATCGGCCAATGCCGTCCGTCGCCACCCGACCCGCGCCGAGTTCACCGACCTGCTGCTCGGGCGGAAGGTGACCGAGGTCGGCCGGCGCGGTTCCACCCTGCTCCTCGGCCTCGGCGGCGGCGGCCTGCTCGCCATCCGCCTGGGCGCGAGCGGGCAACTGCTGAAGGAGCGTACCGCCGCCGCGGTCGAGCAGCGCACCGACGCCGTGATCACCTTCTCCACCGGCGGCGACCTGCGCGTGCTTGACCTCGGCGACGACGGCGAGCTGTTCGTGACCGCGCCTGGCGGCGGCGACGCCGACCCCCCGGCCCGCTCCGCAGCGATCGACCCGCTGGCCGACGCCTTCACCTGGCAGGCGTTCAACGCCAGGCTGCTCTCCCGGCGGGCCAGGCTTCGCCCCCTGCTCACCGACGAGTCGTTCGTGGCCGGGATCGGGCCGGTCTACGCCGACGAGATCCTCTGGGCGAGCGCGCTCCGCTGGGACAGGCGCTCGGACTCGCTGACCGCCCAGGAGGTCCGTCGCCTGTACCGGGCGATCCAGGAGGTCGTCCTGGAGGCAGTGCGCCTGCGCGGGTCGTCGGTCGGGGACGACCTGTACGTCGACCTGTACGGCAACAAGGGGGAATATCAATCCCACCTGAACGCGTTCCAGCGCGACGGGCAGCCGTGCCAGCGCTGTCGCACGCTGTTGGTGCACGAGCAGCTCGAGCAGACGAGCACGTTCTACTGCCCGAAATGCCAGAGCTGAGAGGAGTTCCCTGTATGGCGCCGCGCCGGTCCGCGCTCCGGCTCACCGCCGCCCTCACCGCCGCCCTCGCGGTCCTGATCGCCGGCTGCGGAGGGTCGACCCCGCGCGACCCGGGCACGCCGGCCACCCAGCCGGCCCCGTCGCAGGACACGGGCCCCAAGCCTGGCGCTTCCGAGGACACGCCGTCGCCGGCCCCCGGTCTCAGGACGGGCAGCTCGCAGGCGCCTGGCAGCGCGGGCTGGGCCCTGCCGGCCGGCAAGGTGGGCTTTGCCGCCCTGGCCACCACCGACGTGACCGTCTTGTCGGCCCCTGCCAACAAGGACGTCGTGGCACTGTTCCCGGCCACCCAGCGGCCCGGGATGCCGACCGCGTTCCTGGTCGGCCAGCGCCGCGAGCAGGCAGGCCGCCACTGGTTCAAGGTCTTCATGCCCCGGCGCCCGAACGAGTCGACCGGCTGGGTCCGCGACGACCAGGTGCGCCTGGTGCCCCTCAGCCACCGCGTCGAGGTCGACCTGTCGGAGCGCCGGCTCACCCTGTTCCAGGGCGACAGGCTCGTGCGCCGCATCCTTGTCGGCGTGGGCAAGCCGAGCACGCCCACCCCGACCGGGCGCTTCTTCATCACCATCAAGCTCCACCCGCCCGAGATCTCCCCGGTCTACGGGGCCTGGGCGCTCGGTCTGTCGGGATACTCGAACGTGCTCGATCAGTTCGGCACCGGCAACGGCCAGATCGCGCTGCACGGTAACGGGACGCGGTCGTCGATCGGCTCGGCCGTCTCCAACGGCTGCGTCCGGCTCGACGACGCGTCGGTCATCGCCCTGGCCCGCCTGCTGCCGTTGGGGACCCCGGTGACGATTCGGAGGTGAGTGGCTGACTACCCTGAGTCCTCTGTCCATGTGGGGGGAGCCATGGTGGGGGTCGGATGGCCGGCGGGCGGTATCCTGCCGCCATGGCAGGCAGCATGCGGCTCCGGGCGGTCGTCCGCGGCGACGTCCAAGGGGTCGGCTTCCGCTACGGCGTGCGGCGCCTGGCGCGCGAGCTGGGCCTCACCGGATTCGCCGAGAACATCCCGGATGGCTCGGTCCGCGTTGAGGCGGAAGGTTCGTCCGAGCGCCTCGACCAGCTCGAAGCATTCCTGCGCACCGGGCCTCGATTCGCAACCGTGACCTCCATGGACGCTGAGCGGGCGGTAGCGACCGGGGAATTCGGCGGCTTCGAGGCGAGATAGTTCACTTTACGTAGTGACTCAACTGCGATCAGCGTCTAGTTTTTCACAGGCGCTACTTGGCGGTCCAGTCAAAACGTGCTATCGTCCCCTTGTGAAATCATCTCTCTGGGGCCGCCCTGAGGCGGTGTGCGACGGACCCGATGGTTCTCCCGCCACCGGGATGGATCCCGCACAAGCCATAGGACTTCCTCACCCAGAGAAGAAAAGACAGTAGGAGCCAGCCGTCGGAGCATTCCGCGTCGGCATACGGGCGGCCTTGGTCGTGCCACCGAGCGGATGAGCGCAGCGGCCGCCGTGCGGGCCGTTGCTGAGGGGAGGAGCTTTCCGGATGTCGAAGGCGCTCATGGGCTATGTGGGTCAGCCACCCGCATACATGATCCTGCGGGAGCTGAACGCCCTCAAGGCGCGTGTAGCCGAGCTCGAGCGGGCTCTCGCCGTGGCGGAGCGGGAGATCTCCCTTCGCGACGCAGAGGACTTCCGCCCCTCGGTCCAGAAAGAGGCAGCCCTGGCATAGCCGGGGTTTTTCTTTCCCGGGGCCCTCGCCGTAGGGCCCCTTTCTCATGCCCCCTCCGAGCGCCCGCGCGAGGCCCTGCGTGCGCCCGCCTGGTGCCCGGGGGCTGTCGAAGGCCCGTGCTAGACTGCCGGGTCACTTCCCCGCCGCCCGCGGTCGGCGGGCCCAGGAACGGGCCGGGGTGCCGGGCGGGACCCAGCGGCATCCCACACCTGGGCCCCGGGGCGGGTGCAGGATGACCGGAACATCTCGACGAAAGGTCCCGGGCCAGCGCGTGTTCTTGAAGTCGCTGACCCTGCGCGGGTTCAAGTCGTTCGCGGACAAGACCGTGCTCGGTTTCGAGCCCGGGATCACGGTCATCGTCGGGCCCAACGGCTCTGGCAAGTCGAACGTCGTCGACGCCATCGCCTGGGTCCTTGGCGAGCAGGGGCCCAAGTCGCTGCGTGGCGGCAAGATGGAGGACGTGATCTTCGCCGGCGCCGGCCGCCGGCCCGCCCTGGGCCGGGCCGAGGTCACCCTGACCATCGACAACTCCGTCGGCCTGCTGCCGATCGAGTACACCGAGGTCACGATGGCCCGGCACCTGTACCGGTCGGGCGAGAGCGAGTACTCCCTGAACGGCACCCCGTGCCGGCTGCTCGACCTGCAGGAGCTGCTCTCCGACACCGGGGTCGGCCGCGAGCTGCACACCATCCTCGGCCAGGGTCACCTCGACGACGTCCTGCAGGGCCGCCCCGAGGACCGCCGGGCCGCGATCGAGGAGGCCGCCGGCGTCCACAAGCACCGGCGGCGCAAGGAGAAGGCGCTCCGCAAGCTGGCCGGCATGGAGCAGCACCTGCTCCGGCTCTCCGACCTGGTCGGCGAGCTGCGGCGCCAGCTCAAGCCCCTTCAGCAGCAGGCCGAGACGGCCCGCAAGGCCGGTGAGGTGGCCGCCGAGCTGCGCGAGGTCCGGGTGACGCTGCGCACCCGCGAGCTGGCTGCGGCCCGGGAGCGTTCAGCCGCCCTCGAGGCCGAGGAGCAGGCGTTCTCGGCCCGGCTGGCCGAGCTGGAAGCGGCCCACGCGGCGGCCCAGGGGGACGAGCAGCGCATCCAGGCTGTGCTGGCCGCCGAGGAGCCGGCCGCCGGCAAGGCCCGCGACACCGCCCACCGGCTGGTCACCGTCCGCGAGCGCCTGCGCGGCACCATGGCCCTGGCGGAGGAGCGCTCCCGGCACCTGGCCCAGGCCCTGGCCGAGGACGCCGAGGGCCGCTCGCCCGCCGACCTCGAGCGCGAGGCGGACGAGGTGGCCACCGAGCTGACCGGGGTCGAGCGGGGGCTCGCCGAGGCCACGGCAGCCAGCGAGCAGGCCGAGTCCGGTCGGGCCCGTGCCCGGGCCGACCTGGCCGCCTTTGACGAGGCAGCCGCCGGTGCCGAGCGACACCGGGCTCGCGCCCACCAGCGTGAGGTCGAGCTCGCCGGCGACGTCGCCGGCACCAGGCGCGCCATCGAGCAGATGGACGCCGAGGCGGCCCGCCTGCGCGCCCAGGCCGCGACCGTCGAGGCCCGCCGGGCCGAGGTGGCCGGCCAGCTCGCAGCCATGCAGGCCGAGGTCGCCGAGCTGGAAGCGGGCGAGACGGCCCTGGACGAGGTCCTTGCCAAGGTCCAGAAGGTGCGCGACCGGCACGCCGCCGAGCGGGCCCGGCTCGCCGCCGAGGAGCGCCGGCTCGAGGGCGAGCGCACCGCCGTGCAGGCCCGCCGCGAGGCGTTCGAGGCGACCGCCCGAGCCGCCGGCGGGGACGCGCTCGCCGCCCTGAAGCGAGCAGGCACGGCAGGTGTGCTCGGCCCCCTGGCGCCCTCGTTGTCGGTGGACACCGGCTATGAGGCGGCGGTGGCCGCCGCGCTCGGCCCAGACGCCGACGCCATCCTGGTCCAGGCACCAGGTCCCGCGGCCGCGGCTGCCGCCGTGCTGCGGGACTCCGGCAGCGGCCGGGCGATCCTGCTCCACCCCGGTGCCTGGCCCGACGGCGAGGACGACGGCCAGCTGCTCTCCGCGCGGGTGCGGGCCACCGGCGCCGCCGGCCAGGTGGCCAGGCGGCTGCTGGCCGGCGTGCTCGTCGCCGACGACCTCGGCGAGGCGGTGGCGCTGGCCGAGCGCCACCTCGGCTGCCGGGTGGTCACCCGTGCCGGCGAGCTGGTCGCGCCCGGGCGGGTCGAGGGCGGCATGGTCCCCGAGGCGAGCGGCCTCGCCGCGCGCCGGGCCGCCGACGAGGCGGCCTCGGGTGAACGAGAAGCCGAGGCGGCCCTGGCGGTGCTCACCCCCGAGCTGCGCGCGGCAGAGCGCGGCCTCGAGCTGCTCGAGGCCGACGCCGACGCGGCCGCCGCCGCCATCCGGGACTCTGGCGCGCGCATCGCCGGCGTCACCGGGCGCCTCGCCCTGGTCGACGAGGAGCACCAGCGGCTGGACCGTGAGGCGGCAGCGGTCGCCGCTCGCCTCGACGAGCTGGCCGCCGCCCGCGGTGGTGCCGCCGACCGGCTGGCCGGGGCCGAGGCCCGGCTCGCCGCCCTGGAAGCGGAACGCCAGGGCGGCCCGGCGCCGGAGGCGGGCGCCCGCGAGCCCCTGGCCGCCTCGGTCGAGCAGGCTCAGCAGGCCGCCACCGCCGCCCGGGTGGCCGTCGCCGCCGTGGGCGAGCGCCATCGCCTGCTCGGCGCGCGCGAGCGCGACCTGCGCGCGCAGGCGGTGGCCGAGGCGGAGGCGGCCGAGCGCCGCGCCCGGGCCCGGGCGCGGCGCTCGGCCGGTGCCACCCGCGCCGCCGAGGCGGCCCGGCTGGCCGGGACCGTCCTGGGCCGGCTCGAAGGGTCGCTGGCCGCGGCCACCGCCGAGCGGGACCGCCTGGCCGAGGCGGTCAGCCGGGCCCGGGCCGAGCTGGACGAGGTCCAGGGACGGCGGCGCGGGCAGCGCGCCGCCCTCGACGCCCACCAGGCCGCCACCCGGGCCGGCGACTCGGCCAGGGTCGAGGCCAGGCTGCGCGCCGAGGACCTGGCCAAGCGGCTGGTCGAGGAGCACGCCATCGACCCGGAGGACGCCCTCCGGGAGTACCTGCCCGACGAGCACGGCCTGGCCGAGCTGGCCGAGGGCGACCCGCGCCGGCTGCCCGACCCCGAGCTGCGCCGCGTCGCCACCGCCCTGGACCGGCGCCTCACCCTGCTGGGCCGGGTCAACCCGCTCGCCCTCGAGGAGTTCACCGCCATGGAGGAGCGCTACGCGTTCCTGTCCGGGCAGCTCCAGGACCTCAAGGAGAGCCGGCGAGATCTGCTCAAGGTGGTCAAAGCGGTCGACGAACGGGTGCGCGAGGTCTTCGCCGAGGCCTTCGCCGACGTCTCCCGCGAGTTCGAGCGCACCTTCGCCCTGCTGTTCCCCGGGGGTGACGGCCGGCTCCTGCTCACCGACCCGGAGGACCTGCTCGGCTCCGGTGTCGAGGTCCAGGCGCGGCCGCCGGGCAAGCGTGTGCGCCGGCTGTCGCTGCTGTCAGGCGGCGAGCGGAGCCTGGTCGCGCTCGCCTTCTGCTTCGCGGTCTTTCAGGCCCGCCCGAGCCCCTTCTACGTGCTCGACGAGGTCGAGGCGGCGCTCGACGACGTGAACCTGCAACGCTTCCTCGAGCTGCTCGACGACGTCCGCGAGCAAGCCCAGCTCCTGGTCGTCTCCCACCAGCGGCGCACGATGGAGGCGGCCGACGCCCTCTACGGGGTGTCCATGCAGGACGGCGGGGTCAGCAAGGTCCTCAGCCAGCGGCTGCGCGAAGACGCGGGGGGCCCCCGCACGGCCCGCTCCCGGCCGCGGGTGGCCGAGCCGGAGCCCGACGCCATCGTGCTCGACGACGACGAGCCGGGCCTGGGCGGCTCCCAGCCCGGGCGGAATGGTGGCAACCTGGGCGGCGACGGAACCACGACGGTGGGGACCGGGGGCGCGATGGCCCCGGTGGAGGTGAGGTAGTGGAGGTTGCGCTCGTCGCCGCTGCCGTGATCCTGGTGGTGGCGCTGGTTGCCGTTGTGCCGCTGGTCGCCGGGCGCCGGCGCCGCCAGGAGCCCGGTGGCGGCGCCCAGGTGCTCGACCGCGAGCCGGGCGTCGGCGACGACGCCGGGTCGCCCCCGACCCCTCGGCGCGCGGTCACCGACGTCGTCCTGCCAGAGGACCGGCCCGCAGCCGGGGTGCAGGTCGACCAGGCGGCCAGGCCGGAAGCCGCCGAGCTGGAGGAGATCGCGCCCAGGCGGCGGTTCCGAGAGCGGCTGGGCCGGTCTCGGACCGCGCTCTCGAACGGCCTGTCCGGCCTGCTCACCCGGGGGGCCGACGACGAGGCGGCCTGGGAAGAGCTGGAAGAGGCGCTGATCGGCGCGGACGTGGGCGTGGCCACCACCACCGAGTTGGTCGAGCGGCTGCGGGCCCGGGCCAAGGCGGCCAGGGCCAGCGGCCCCGAGCTGCGCGCCCTGCTCCGGGCCGAGCTGATCGACGCGGTCGGCACCGCCGACCGCACGCTCGCTCTCGACCTGCTCGAGGAGAGCGAGCGGCCCGGGGTGGTGCTGGTCGTCGGGGTGAACGGCACCGGTAAGACCACCACCTGCGGCAAGCTCGCCCTGGCCCTGTCCGAGGAGGGCAAGCAGCCGGTCCTGGCCGCCGCCGACACGTTCCGCGCGGCAGCCATCGAGCAGCTCGCCGTCTGGGGTGACCGCGTCGGCGCACCGGTCATCGGTCACCAGCAGGGCGCCGACCCGGCCGCGGTCGCCTTCGACGGCCTCGCCGCGGCCCGGGCCAGAAAGGCCGACGTGCTCCTGGTCGACACCGCCGGGCGCCTGCACACCAAGACCAACCTGATGGAGGAGCTGAAGAAGCTGCGCCGAGTCCTCGAGCGAGACGGCGGCCAGGTCCGCGAGGTCCTGCTCGTGCTCGACGCCACCACCGGCCAGAACGGCCTCGCCCAGGCGAAGCAGTTCGCCGAGGCCGTCGGGGTGACCGGGGTCGTGCTCACCAAGCTGGACGGCACCGCCAAGGGCGGGATCGTCGTCGCGGTCCAGCGCGAGCTCGGCATCCCGGTCAAGCTGGTCGGCCTGGGCGAGGGCGCCCACGACCTGGCCCCGTTCGACCCCGAAGCCTTCGTCGACGCCCTCCTCGCCGAGGAGCCCGACCCGGCCCCCTGACGCGACGGGGGGTCAACCGCCCACCGGTCCCACCCGATACGACAGGTGTGTCCACCCACCGGCGCGCGAGTGCGCGCCCAACCGACCCGCGCACCGAGGCCGCGCTCGCCGCCCGTGCCGACGACCTGGCGCGCGCCAACGAGCAGCTGCGCGCCCAGAACCAGCTCAACGCCGACCTCGTAGCGACGCTCTCCCATGACGTCGGGCAGCCGCTGGCGTCGATCATCGGGTACGCCGAGACGGCGGTCGACGAGTGGGAGGCGACGCCCGACGACCTCAAGCTCGACTGGGTGGACCGGATCCACGTGCAGGCGCGCCGCCTCGGCGAGCTGGTCGACGACATCCTTGCCATGTACCGCCTGGACGCCGGCGCGGTGCAGGCCAGTCGCGTCCCCGTCGCGCTCGACGTGGCGGTCGGCCAGGCGCTCGGCTCGGTGCCGCAGCTCGCAGGCACGGCCACCGGTCCCACCGCCCGGGTCGCCGCCCTTGCCGACCCGGGCCACCTGCAGCAGATCCTGGTCAACCTCCTGGCCAACGCGGCCACGCACGGGCGGCCCCCGGTCGAGGTCGACGCCCGCGAGACCGAAGACGGCCGGGTCGAGCTGCGCGTGCGCGACCGCGGCGAGGGGGTGCCTCCCGAGTTCGCCCCCCGGCTGTTCGACCGCTTCGCGCGCGCCGCCACCGGCCCGGGGGCCACCGTGAAGGGCGCCGGCCTGGGCCTGTTCATCGCCCAGCGCCTGGCCGAGGCCAACGACGCCACCCTCCGGTACGCGCCGAACCAGCCGGCTGGCGCCTGCTTCACGCTCCGGTTGGAAGCCGTCCGCCCGCGCCGGCCCGCCCCGCCGGCGTAGGCGCTTCTCGCCCCTCAGCCGGCGCGGGACGCCGGTGGCGCGGGCTGGGGGACCGGCTCGGGCCTGGGCCGCGACCGGGTCGGCTCCGGCTGCCTGCCGGGCAGGCGCACCAGGAAGGTGGTGCCCCGTTCGGGCACCGACTCGACCCGGATCAGGCCGCCCAGCGCGGTCACGAGCTGCCGGGTGATCCACAGGCCGAGGCCCATGCCGGCCCGGTGGTCGGGCGATGCGCCGACCTGCCGGAACCGCTCGAACACGTAGGGCAGCTCCGACCTCGGGATCCCCGGGCCCTGGTCGCTCACCTCGATCACCAGGTCGGTGCCGGCCCGCCGCGCGGTCACCAGGACCAGGCTGCCGCCGCCGTAGCGGAGCCCGTTGTCGACCAGGTTGCGCAGCACCTGGGCCAGCCGGTCCGGGTCGGTGACCACGATCGGCAGGTCGTCGGCCACGTCCAGCTCCACGCGGGAGGGCTCGGCCGGCCACTCCTCGGCGTACTCGGCGAGGAGCTTGGCCGGGTCGTGCTCGCCGATGACGATGTCGAGCTTGCCCGCCTCCATCCGGGACGCGGCCAGCAGGTCCTCGACCAGCCGGCTCAGGCGGGCGGTCTGCCTGTCGATCACCTCGGTGAAGCGGCGTTGCTCCCGCGCGTCGAGCTCCAGGTCGGGCCGGAGCAGCGTTCGCGCGAAGCCGCGGATCACCGTCAGCGGCGTGCGCAGCTCGTGCGAGGTCATGGCCACGAAGTCGTCCTTCAGCCGGTCCAGCTCGTGCAGGCGGGCGACGGTGGCCGCCTCCCGGTCGGCCAGCCGAGCCCGCTCCAGGACCACCGCGAGCTGGTCGGCGAGCCGCTGGAGCCGGTCAAGGTCGGCCTGGCCGTACCGGTGGGGGGCTGACGACTCCACGTTGACCACTCCGATGACCCGCTCACCGATGCGCAACGGCACGCAGATCTCCGACCGGGGGCCAGGGACCGCCGCGAAGTAGTCGGGACGCTCGGCCGGCTCGCCGAGCAGGACGGGCCGGCCCGACTGCGCGACCTGGCCGACGATGCTGCCCGGGCCGGCCACCACGATCGTGCCCCTGCCCTGGCCGGGCCAGTCGCCAAACGACGAGCTGCAGCGCAGCAGCCCGGGCCGGTCGACCAGGAAGACCGCCATCGCCTCGTAGTCCATGGTCCTGCCGATCGCGTCGGTCATCGAGCGCAGCACCTCGTCGCGGCTGCCCTCGTCGGCCACGCCGGCCAGCACGATCGTGGAGAACGCCTGCAGCTCCAGGCGCGCCTCCCGCTCCCGCTGCACGGCGGCGGCCAGCTCGGTGGCGCGCTGGGCCATGGCCCGCTCGCCGCGGCCGAGCGCGCGCTCCACCGCGATCATGACCCCGGTGATCGCGACCAGGTTGAGGACGCGCACCAGCGAGCCGTCGTAGGCCGAGGGCACGGGCAGTCCCTGCCGCCGCATGGCGGCCTCGGCCAGCACCGCGGCCACCGCGAACGCGCCACCAGCCACCGCGGCCGGGCCGCCCCCTGCGAGCGCCCCCTCGATCGGGAGCCAGCCGAGCATGAAGTAGCCGCCGACCGGTTGCTGGCTCATGCCGAGCACGGCCAGCAGCACGAACAACCCGTCCAGGGCGAGCAGGGCCCAGCCCAGGCGGCGCACGGTCCCCATCCGGCCCCCAGCCAGGGCCCGGTGCTGCGCCAGGTTCGCCCCGAGCAGCGGTGCGGCGCTGACGAGCGCCGCCACCAGGAACACGTTCGGGTCGCGGGCGAGCTGGACGAGGAGGAGCACCGAGACGATCCCGACCCCGACCCAGCGGCCGACCGCCAGCGCGCCGGCCCGCCTGGCCGACGCCGACCCTCTGCCTGGCGTGTCCGCCATCCGCCCCTCCACCGACTCGCGTCCCACCAAGGGGCCGGTCCTGGCGGTCCCGCCGGTCCCGGCCACCGCTGGGTGCGGCGAAACGCTACCACCATCCCCGGCGCACGCCCTCCCCCAGGCCGCTTCTGGGGACAGCGCGACCAGGAGCGGCACAATGGCCACTATGCTTGTCAGCATCGTCGACCAGCCTCTGGTCGATCAGCTTCCGATGGAAGGGACGCCCACCCGTGTTCGACACCCTCTCCGACCGCCTCCAGGACGTCTTCACCAAGCTCCGGGGGCACGGGCGGCTCTCGGAGGCGCAGGTCGACGCCGCCCTGCGCGAGGTGCGCCTCGCGCTGCTCGAAGCAGACGTCAACTTCAAGGTCGTCAAGGACTTCATCGGCCGTGTGCGCGCCCGGGCCGTCGGCGAGGAGGTCACCCGCAGCCTCACCCCGGCCCAGCAGGTCATCAAGATCGTCCACGAGGAGCTCGTCACCACCCTCGGCGGGCGCAACGAGCCGCTCACCTTCGCCCCCAGGCCCCCCACGGTGGTGTTGCTCGCCGGCCTCCAGGGGTCGGGCAAGACCACCACCGCGGCCAAGCTCGCCCGCTGGCTCGCCGGCAAGGGCCGCAAGCCCCTGCTGGTCGCCTGCGACCTGCAGCGCCCCGCCGCGGTCAAGCAGCTCCGGGTGCTCGGTGAGCAGGCCAGGGTGCCCGTGTACGCGCCGGAGGACGGCTCCGGGCCCGACGGGGTGGCGGGCGGGGCTGGAAGATCGGCCGACCCGGTCGCAGTCGCCCTCGGCGCCCGCGACGAGGCCGAGCGGGCCGGACGTGACGTCGTCATCGTCGACACCGCCGGCCGGCTCTCGATCGACACCGACATGATGGCCCAGGCGGCCGCCATCAAGGACGCCGTCGCTGCCACCGAGGTCCTGCTCGTCGTCGACGCGATGACCGGCCAGGACGCGGTGCAGACGGCCGTGGCGTTCCAGGAGGGCGTCGACGTCACCGGCGTCGTCCTCACCAAGCTCGACGGCGACGCCCGCGGCGGCGCCGCGCTCTCCATCCGCACGGTCACCGGCCGTCCCATCAAGTTCGCCACCACCGGGGAGAAGCTCGGCGACTTCGACGCCTTCCACCCCGACCGGCTCGCCGGCCGCATCCTCGGCATGGGCGACATGCTCACCCTGATCGAGCGGGCAGAGGAGCTGGTCGACCGCGAGCAGGCCGAGGCCATGGAGCGCAAGCTCCGCGAGGCCAGCTTCACCCTGGAGGACTTCCTCGACCAGCTCCAGCAGGTCAAGCGGATGGGTCCCCTCAGCCAGGTCCTCGGCATGCTGCCCGGCATGAGCCAGCAGCTCAAGGATGTCGAGGTCGACGACCGCGACCTGGCCAGGGTGGAGGCGATCATCCGCTCCATGACCCCCCGCGAGCGCGCCAACCCCAAGATCCTCAACGGCAGCAGGCGGGCCCGCGTCGCGCGCGGCTCCGGCACCACCACCCAGCAGGTCAACGCGCTGGTCAAGCAGTTCGACGAGGCCCGCAAGATGATGAAGCAGCTCGCCGGCATGAGCCCCAAGCGGCTGCGCAAGATGGGTCTTGGCCGCTGACCCACGGGCCGCGCTGCACGCACGGCCCGGGAGGCACTACACTCTGCCGCTGTCCCACGTTGTCGACAGCCCTGCACCAGCTGTGGGACGTCCCGGACGCCAGCAGGCAGACGAACGGGGAACGGCAGACCCACCGGGACGGGCGGGCCACCCCGAGAAGGAGCACACCCCAGCATGGCCGTGAAGATCCGCCTCATGCGCATGGGCATGAAGAAGGCGCCGACCTACCGCGTGGTCGTCGCCGACTCCCGCAGCCCCCGCGACGGCCGCTTCATCGAGAACATCGGCACCTACAACCCCGCCACCGAGCCGTCGAGCGTCCAGATCGACACCGACAAGGCCCGGGCCTGGATCGCCAAGGGCGCGCAGCCGACCGAGGCGGTCGCCAACCTCCTGGCCATCGCCGGGGTCGAGGGCATCGCCGAGAAGAAGGCAGCCGCCAAGGCGCTGCGGGCCAGGCAGCACGAGGCCGCGGCCGCGCCCAAGGCCGCGCCCAAGAGGAAGCGCGCCTAGTGGCGACCACGACAAGGCTTGCCCGGTCGGCGGCGGGCTCCCATGGCTCCCACGCTGCGGCGACGTCCGCTGCGGCGAGGCGTCGGCCGGGCAGGCCTTCCTTGGGGAGCCACTAGCCAGATGCGAGACGTCGTCGCCTACCTCGCCCGCGCCCTCGTCGACGACCCCGAGCGGGTCACCGTGAAGGAGCTGCGGGGCAGCCGTGGGGTCACCTACGAGGTGCGTGCCGCCCCTGCCGACGTCGGCAAGCTGATCGGGCGGAACGGGCGCACCGTCAAGGCCCTGCGCCGCCTGGTCAGGGCCGTCGCCCCGCTGCCAGGCGCCCTGGGCGCCGGGAGCAGCGGCCGCGTCGAGGTCGAGGTCCTGGCCGAGGACGAATGACCGAGGTCCCGGCCCGGCTCGTGGTCGGCCGGGTGCTCCGCCCCCACGGCGTGCACGGGGAGGTCACCGTCGAGGTCCTCTCGGACGCGCCCGGGCGGTTCGCGCCCGGCAGCGAGCTCGGCCTCGACGACCCCGACACCGAGAGCGGCACCGGCTTCCGCCCCTTGGTCGTCACAGCCGCCCGCCGCCACCAGGGCCGGCTGCTGCTCACCCTCGACGGGGTCGCCGACCGCGACACCGCCCAGACGCTGCGCGGCGGCCTGCTCTCCATCCCGGTTGGAGCGGCCCGCCCCCTCGAGCCCGGCGAGTTCTGGGCCCACCAGCTCATCGGCCTGCCCGTGCTCGACCGCGACGGCCAGTCCCGTGGGACCGTCGCCGACGTCCTGCCCGGCACCGCCCATGACCTGCTCTCGATCCGGCTCCCCGACGACCGGACCGCGCTCGTGCCCGCCGTCGCCGCCCTCGTCACCGTCGACCTCGACGCCGGCCGTGTCGTCGTCGACGCCCTCCCCGGCTTGCTCGACCCGTCCTGAAGGCCCGCCCGTGCTGTTCGACGTCGTCACCATCTTCCCGGGCTTCTTCGACTCGCCGCTGGCCACCGGCCTGCTCGGCAAGGCGGGGGAGCGCGGTCTGGTCACCGTCCGCTGCCACGACCTGCGCGCCTGGGCCCACGACCGCCACCGCACCGTCGACGACGCCCCCTTCGGCGGCGGCGCCGGCATGGTCATGCTCCCCGCCCCCTGGTTCGACGCCCTCGACGACCTCGCCGCCGAGGTCGTCGAGGGCGTCCCCGGGCCCCCCCACGTCGTCCTGCTCGCCCCCGACGGCCGGCGCTTCGACCAGCCCACCGCCGCCCGCCTGGCCCGCACGCCCCGGGTCGTCCTGTGCTGCGGCCGCTACGAGGGGGTCGACGAGCGCGTCCGCACCCGCGTCGACGAGGTCGTGTCCATCGGCGACTACGTCCTGCCCGGCGGGGAGACCGCCGCCCTCGTCGTCATCGACGCCGCCGCACGCCTCGTCCCCGGCGTCATGGGCAACGCCGCCTCCGCCGGCGACGAGTCCTTCGCCACCCCCGGCCCCGGAGGCGCCCCGCCCGGCCCCGGAGGCGCCCCGCCCGGCCTGCTCGAATACCCCCAGTACACCCGACCCGCCTCCTACCGCGGCCTCGAGGTCCCCGAGGTCCTCCGCTCCGGCGACCACGGCGCCATCGCCCGCTGGCGCCGTGCCCAGGCCATCGAGCGCACCCGACGCGCCCGCCCCGACCTCCTGGCCGGCGCCGACCTCACCGACGAGGAGCGCCGCCGCCTCGCCGATCCCTGAGCCGGGCCGGCAGCCGAGCGGGTGGAGCGGTTCGGTACCAGCGTGTTACCCTCGCAGGTGCCGCCGGTCCGTCAGTGGTGCCCGCTCTGGGTGCACCCGGCCCGCTGGACCGGCACGCCTCGCGTCTCGAGCCTTTCCCAAGGGAGCTTCACCCACATGCAGATCACCGACGTGGTCGAACGCGCACAGCTACGCGACGACCTGCCCGACTTCCGCCCCGGCGACACCGTCAAGGTCCACGTGCGGGTCGTCGAAGGCACTCGGGAGCGCATCCAGGTCTTCCAGGGCTTCGTGCTCCGCCGCCAGGGAGGTGGCCTGCGCGAGACCTTCTCGGTCCGCAAGGTCTCCTTCGGGGTCGGCGTCGAGCGCACCTTCCCCGTCCACTCGCCCAGCATCGCCAAGGTCGAGCTCGTCACCCGCGGCGACGTCCGCCGGGCCAAGCTCTACTACCTGCGCGACCGGACGGGCAAGGCCGCCAAGATCAAGGAGAAGCGCTCCGCGCGAGCATGAGGAGACCCGTCACCAGCGACACCGGCGACCAGGCCGACGGCCCCGACGGCGCAGACGCCGTCGGGGCCCGCTCGACCGCCGATGACAAACCGGGCGGCCCGCTCGCGGTCATCCGCGAGACCGCCGTGCTCATCGTCCTCGCCGTCCTGCTCGCCGTCATCTTCAAGACCTTCCTCATTCAGGCCTTCTACATCCCCTCCGGTTCCATGGAGCCCACCCTCGACATCTCCGACCGGGTCCTGGTCGAGAAGCTCTCCTACCGGTTCGGCGGCGTCCAGCGCGGTGACGTCGTCGTCTTCGTCCACAACGACCCCAGCCTCGACACCCCCCAGCCCAACCTCGTCGCCCGCTTCTTCATCGGCCTCGGGCAGGCCGTCGGCGTCACCCCGCCCTCCGACCGTGACTTCATCAAGCGCGTCGTGGGCGTCCCCGGCGACAAGCTCTCCTGCTCGGGCGGCAAGCTCTACCGCAACGGCACCCCCGTGGACGAGCCCTACCTCCCCGACGACAGCACCACCGACTGCGTGGCCATCACCGTCCCCAAAGGCAAGCTGTACGTCATGGGCGACAACCGCAACAACTCCCAGGACTCCCGCGTGTTCGGCCCCATCGACCGCTCCAGCGTCGTCGGCCGCGCCTTCGTGCGCATCTGGCCGTTCAGCCGCGCCGGCTGGCTCCGCCGCGACCAGTGACCTCCAGGGCCATGGCCACCACCACCAGGGCCATGGCCACCACCACCAGGGCCATGCCACCCACCACCAGGGCCATGGCCACCACCACCAGGGCCATGCCACCCACCACACCGGATCGGCCGACCACGCGCGGACGATGATGACCATCATCTCCGTGGCCTGAATGCCGGGACCTTCTCGTCCGACTTGGTAGGCTACCCATCGTGCTTGCGACCGCGGTGTTCGAGGACCGCCTGCGCGACGCCGGCTTCGGCCGCGTCGCCGGCGCGGACGAGGCGGGCAGGGGCGCCCTCGCCGGGCCGCTCGTAGCCGCCGCTGTCGTCCTGCCCGCCGGCCACGGCATCTACGGGCTCGCCGACTCCAAGCTCCTCACTCCCGCCCGCCGTACCGAGCTCGCCGCCCAGATCGAGCAGGCCGCCCTGGCCATCTCCGTCGCCCGCGTCAGCCCCGAGCGGATCGACGCCCAGGGCCTCCACCGCGCCAACCTCGCGCTCCTCGCCCGAGTGCTGCGCACCCTCCCCGGCGGCTACGACTACGCCCTCGCCGACGGCTTCCCCCTTCCCCGCATGCCAGCCCCCGTCCTCGGCATGCGCAAGGGCGACCAGGTCGCCGCCTGCGTCGCCGCCGCCTCGATCATCGCCAAGGTCACCCGGGATCGCATCATGACCCGTGCCGCCCGCCGTTACCCCGGCTACGGGTTCGAGCGGCACAAGGGGTACGGGACAGATGAGCACTGGGCGGCGCTGCGCGCACTCGGCCCGACGGCCTACCATCGCCACTCCTTCGCAGGCGTGGCCACGCCCTGGGCCATGCCCCCGCCGGAGGCAACGGACCACCAGCCCGCACAGGAGGGGCGATGAGCGCCGAAGACCTCGAGAAGTACGAGGCGGATATCGAGTTGCAGCTCTACCACGAGTACCGCGACGTGCTCCGCATGTTCCATTACGTCGTCGAGACCGACCGGCGCTTCTACCTCGCCAACAAGGTCGACCTCCAGGTCCGCAACCAGGACAGCGACGTCTACTTCGACCTCATCCTCCACGACGCCTGGGTCTGGGACATGTACCGCCCCGCCCGCTTCGTCACCAAGGTCCGCGTGGTCACCTTCAAGGACGTCAACATCGAAGAGCTCATCCGCAAGGAAGACCTGTGACCCCGGAGGCATGACCGATGGGCTTCAACGCCACCCGCCGCTACCGCGACAAGAAGACCGTCGACATCGCCATCCTGGTCGCCGCCGCCGTCATCATCGGCGGCCTGCTCGCCTGGGTCCTCGCCGCCGGCGGGCGCTGACCCGGCCCTCCCCAACCTCGCCGCCCGCCCGTTCCGCGCCCAGAGGGAGCCGGCCCGCCCGCCGTCCCCAACCTCGCCGGTCCGGGCGTCCCGGGCCCACGCCGCAGAGGGAGCCGGCCCGCCCGCCGTCCCCAACCTCGCTGGTCCGTCCCGGGCCCACGCCGCAGAGGGAGCCGGCCCGCCCGCCGTCCCCAACCTCGCCACCCGCAGCCCCGGCATGCCCGCCCCGGCGGTACGGTCGGACCGTGCCCAGCCATCCGCCCCCGCCCGACTCCCGCGCCGACCTCGGCCGCCGCGGCGAGTCGCTCGCCTGCGACCACCTGGCCGACGCCGGCCTCACCGTCCTGGCCCGCAACTGGCGCTGCCGGGCCGGCGAGATCGACGTGGTCGCCGCCGCCCCCGGCCTGCTCGTGTTCTGCGAGGTGAAGACCCGCCGGAGCACCGCCTACGGCACCCCGGCCGCCGCCGTCACCCCCCGCAAGCAGGCCCGCCTGCGCGCCCTGGCCGTCGCCTGGCTCGCCGCCACCGACCACCCGCCCAGCCGGGTCCGCTTCGACGTCGTGACCATCACCTGGCCCCGCGGCCACACCCCCGTCCTCGACCACCTCGAAGGCGCCTTCTGACCGCGCGCACGAGCGGCTGGGCAGCGCACGCCAGGAGCGTCCCACGGCAGGCTCAGAGCACCGCGGTCTCGACCACCAGGTCGCCCTCGGCAAAGCGGGACGGCCGCAGCGGGTGCAGGTCGAAGGTGGCGCAGCGACCCAGGGTGAGCAGCTCGGCGACGGCCCTGCCGGCGGCGGGGGCATGCATCACGCCGTGGCCGCCGAAGCCGGCGCAGTGCACCAGGTCGGGGACCTCAGGGGCGGGGCCGACGACGGCGTGGTGGTCGGGGGTCTCCGGATACAGTCCGGCCCAGCACTGCCTCGGGTCGATGGGGGCGTCCTCGAGGAACGGGAACCGGTTGCCCACCCGGGACGCCAGCCCTTCCAGGAACCGGGGGTCCACCGTGGTGTCCCAGCCCGGCGGGTCGTCCGGGTCGGACCAGGCCACCACATAGCCGCCACCCACCTCCCGGCGGACCAGCACCCCGGTGTCGAGGTCGACGCACATGGGGATGAGCTGGCCCGGCCCGGCCGGCTCGCGGACGTAGGCGAGGTTGCGGCGCACCGGCGCCACCGGCAGCTCCACCGACAGCAGCGACGCCACCCGGCCGGCGGCCGGCCCGGCGGCGTTGACCAGCCACCGGGCGCGCAGCGCACGGCCGGGCGTCACCACCTCGAGCGCGCCGCCAGCCGTGCGGTGGACGGCGACCACCTCGGCCCCGGTGACGATCCGGGCCCCGAGCCGCTCGGCATCCTGCCGCAGGGCGGCGACCACACCGTGGGGGTCCAGGAACCCATCACGGGCGTGGAACGTGGCCCCTCGCAGCCCGTCCGGGCGAAGGAACGGCGCCCGTTCCAGGGCCTCGGCTGGCGTGAGCCACTCCACCGCGACCCCGAGGGAGCGTTGCAGCTCCAACGCCGCCCGCAGCGAGCGCTCCCCGGCCTCGGTGCCGCTGAGCAGCAGGTAGCCCGTCTGCCTGAAGCCGAGCAGGCCGGTCTCCCGGTCCAGCCGCTCCAGCTCGGTGATCGAGAAGGCTGAGAACTCGATGTTGGACTTGGTGGTGAACTGGGCCCGGACGCCGCCGTTGGCCCGCGACGACGAGCCCTGCCCCACCGCCGCCTCCTTCTCGAGCACCACGACCCGGTCCACGCCGGCGCGGCGCAGCTCCCTGGCGACCGACAGCCCGATGACACCGCCCCCGATCACCACCACGTCGACGGCTCCGCCCATGGAACCCATTCTCCCTGACCCAGCCATGGCCAGGCACCGGCCTGCAAGCCCGCCAGGGAGGGGTCGTGACGGAGTTCGTAACGCTCTCGGGACGGGCGTCGGGGAGGCTTCGTGGCAGGTGGTAAGCAGGGCGGCGCGGAGCGGACAATCCGTTCAGGTGCCCGCGTGAGGAGCCCGCGTGAGGAGAGGTGTGGGTATGCGTGCCCGGGACGCCTTCCTTCTGGGCCGCAAGACCTACGACATCTTTGCCGCCCACTGGCCGCGGGTCACCGACGAGAACGACCCGGTCGCGACGCAGCTGAACAGCCTCCCCAAGTACGTCGCCTCACGGACCCTGGAGAAGGCGGAGTGGGACAACTCCACGGTCATCAGCGACGTCGCTGCGGAGGTCGCGAAGCTGAAGCGCCAGCCCGGTCGGGAGCTTCAGGTCCATGGCAGCGGCCAGCTTGCTCAGACCTGCTGGAGCACGGACTCGTGGACGAATATCGCCTACTCGTCCACCCGGTCGTCCTGGGCCGTGGTAGGCGGCTCTTCGCCGACGGAAGCGTGCCCACCGCCATGCGGTTGGTCGAAACGAAGACCACCAGCACGGGGGTGGTCGTCAGCACCTACCTACCGACGGGAAAGCCGCAGTACGGCTCGTTCGCCGTTGAAGACTCGGCCTCGGAGCGGTTCTGGTAGACCTCGGCCCACGCGACGGGCTCGTCGCGCTCGCACACACGAGAACCGAGTCCTCCGACGGCGCGTAGCCCGATCGGTCGAAGCCCATCTCGGCGTCGTCACGGTCGATCGGGAGTCGAACCGCGCATCTCGCAGCCTCTCGTCGTCTCCGCACGACGGCTACGTCTCGACGCGGAAGCTGAGGCTGGTCCTCGGCCCGACCTCCTGTGAGGGCTCCCGTCTATTTGACGACGCGGTACTTGATGTGGGTGACGCCGGGCGCCTCGATCGCGCGGACCTGCTCGAGTTTGAGGTTGCTGACGTCCTCGAGCAGCCGCTCGCCGTCACCGAGCAGGACCGGGACGACGTGGAGCTCGAACTCATCGACCAGCCCGGCGGCGAGGTACTGCTGTACGACGTTGGCGCCTCCTCCGAGCAGCACATCCTGGCCGCCCGCGGCCTGCTTCGCCTGCTCGAGCGCGGACCCGATCCCATCGGTGACGAAGATGAAGGTGGTGCCTCCCTCCATCTCCAGGGGGCCACGGGGATGGTGGGTGAGCACGAAGACCGGCGTGTGGAACGGAGGGTTGTCGCCCCACCAGCCGTTCCAGGGGGGGTCCTCGCTCCACGGGCCGGGCCCGCCCCCGAACATGTTCCGGCCCATCACGGTCGCGCCGACGTTCGACTGCGCCTCCTCGACCACGGGCGTGCTGGCGTTGACCTCGCCACCCTCCTGGCCTTGCTGCCTGCGCCACGCCTCGAGCTCGAAGACCCACTGGTGCAGACCCATGCCGCCGACGCCGAGCGGGTCCTCCTGGCTCTGGTCAGGGCCAGCGACGTATCCGTCCAGCGAAACGGCCAGTTGGAACCTGAACGTGCTCATCGGACCCTCCTCGGCTTCGGTGGCCTTGGGGACGGCCACTCCTGATGTCGTCATCTCCATAGACCCTGTACCCCCTCGGAAACTCATCGCTTGACCTGATGCTGGGCGGCCCGGAGGCGGCCGAGGCTGGCGGCCGCGCGTCCCTCGAACAGCTTGGCGCCCTGCCGCCTGGCCACCGCGACCGAGGTGCGGAAGGCGGCCTCGGCCGCGGCGGCTCGTGGCGGCGACATGCCAGCAAGCCGTTCGCCGACAGGACCAGAGGGGTCCCGGGCAGCTGGGCGGCCTCGGGCATCGCCGCGGCCAGGCGCACCGCCGCCTCAAGGTGATCGCGGGCGGCCACCAGCTCGCCCTGCAAGCACAGCGTGTGGCCCAGCAGGAAGTGCCCGGCGAGCAGCGCGTGTGGGCCGTTCGAGCGCCGCGCGCCGTGCAGCACCCGCTCGGCCAGCGCCCGCGCGCGGTCGTGCTCGGCCCGCATCGTGGAGCCCGCGTGGACGCCGGCGAGCGCCGGCACCGCGGCCGGGTCGTCGGCCACCTCGGCGGCCAGCTCCGCGGCGCGTGCGAATACCGCAGCACCATCTGGCGCCCCCGGGCTGCCCAGCTGGCCCAGCAGGTTGCCGAGCTGCACCTGCACGCCGAGCTCCCGCCGGGTGCGCTCGGCCGACGGCGGCATGGGCCCCAGCAGCTGAAGCGCCCGGCGGAGCTGCTGCTCGGCCTGCTCGTAGGCCAGCCGCGCGATGGCATGGCCGGCCGCTGCCAGCACGTGGGGCAGCGCTGCCTCGGCCCCCGTCACCGGGACCGCCGCCCCGGCGTGCTGGGCGAGCTCGGGCACGTGCCCGGGGTCGCCGGGGCCGTGCAGGCGCAGCAGCGCCTCGCCCACCCGTGCGTGCAGCCGCGCCCGGCGCGCCCGGCTGAGCTGCGCGTAGATCGTCTCCCCGACCAGCGCGTGGGCGAAGCGGTACCGCCCCACCGCCTGGTCGTCCTCGGCGACCAGCCCGGCCACCACCGCCGCTTCGACCGCCTCCAGGGCGGGCTCGCCGTCGAGTTGCGTCACCGCCCCAACCAGGTCCAGGTCGAAGTCGCGGCCGGCGACGGCGGCGACCAGCAGGACCGCGTTGGTCTGCTCCGGGAGCCGGGCCAGCCGACGCTGCAGCACGTCCCGCACCCCGACCGGGACCGCCCGGCGTGCGGCGGCGAGCGCGTCGTCGGCTTGGAGCTTGCCTTGGCTTTGGAGCAGCCGGAGCAGCTCGGTGACGCCCGAGGGCCCGAGCACCGTGCCGAGCTCCCCCGGCGCCACGTCGGCGAGCAGCTCGCCGGCCGGCACCCACGGCCAGAACGGCGGCGCGCCCTCCCCCTGGTAGCAGCGGCCCCACACCACCCCGACGCCCTGCGCGGCAGCCCGCCGCGCCGCCTCCTCGGCCAGCCGGGTCTTGCCGATGCCAGGCTCCCCAGCCACCAGCACCAGCCGCCCGCGCCCGGCCGCCGCGCCGGCCACGGCCGCACCCAGCACGGCCAGCTGCCCCTCCCGCCCCACCAGCTCGCCCGCACCAGCCGGAGGCGACGGAGACACGGCCGGCGCGGACTGTGGCGGCTCGGCCGCACCCACCTGCGCCGGCTGGCCCGCCTGGCCGGGCGGCGCCGTCCAGTCCAGCGCGGGCGCCTGCCGCAAGATGTCGGCCTCCAGCTGGCGCAGCCAGCGGCCCGGGTCGATCCCCAGCTCCTCGCCCAGGGTGCGGCGCGCGGCCTGGAACGCCCCCAGCGCCTCCGCCTGCCGGCCCGAGCGGTACAGCGCCACCATCAGCAGGCCGTGCAGGCGCTCCCGGAACGGGTAGCGGCCGACCAGCCCCCCGAGCTCGGCGGCGGCCGCGGCATGCCCGCCAAGGGCCAGCTCGGCGGCCAGGCGGTCCTCCAGCACCACCAGGCGAAGCTCCCCCAGCCGCTGCCGCCCGGCCTGGGCGAAGGGCTCGTCGGCCACCTCCGCCAGCGCCGGCCCGCGCCACAGCCCAAGCGCCGCCCGCAGCGCCCGCCCGGCCGCGTCGGGCCGCCCGGCCTCAAGCAGCCGGTGCCCCTCCGCGGCCAGCGCCACGAAGCGGGCGGCGTCCAGGTCGGTGGGCGCCACCACCAGCCGGTAGCCGGGCGGCCGGGTGACCAGCATCCGCGGCGGGACCCGGGCCGTGCGACCGGGCTCAAGCACCCGGCGCAGGTTGGAGACGTAGGCCTGCAGCGAGGCGGTGGCCTGGGCGGGTGGCTGCTGGCCCCACAGCTCCTCGATCAGGCGGTCAAGCGCCACCACCTGGTTGGCGTGCACCAGCAGCACCGCGAGCAGGGCGCGCTGCTTCGGCCGTCCCAGCCCGGCCAGCCGCTGGCCGTCCCAGACCTCCACGGGCCCAAGGACCCGAAACTCCACCGCCCCCGCCGCCTCTAGGGCGCCCCCCGACGATCGAGGAGGCCCGTGGGAACTTCCGACAGGACTTCCGCCCGGGGCACAGCATCGCGCCCGCTCCATCCCCATACCAGCCCCGTCTCGCCGACACGCCGACGCCGCCTGGCTGGTCAGCGAGCTTCAGGAAGCGGCGAAGTGCGGGGGGAAGGACTTTCGGTTGCAGGTCGGCAAGGTAGTCAAGGTAGTCAATGTTGCTTGCTGGGCATCAGGCAGCGTAGACAAGGCTGGCCCGCAGCCCGGGGTCGAGCTGCCGCCAAGGATGACGCAGGGTGGTCGCCTCGGTCCGGTCGCTGCGGTCGCGCACGAGGCCGATCGCTGGGCGAGGCCACGCAGCAGTTCGACGGCTGCCAGGTCACGCGGACTCGGTGAGGCCTCGGATTCAGACGGCGCGCCGCCGGGTCCCCGCTGGGGACACTCCGACTGATCTGTGGGTCTGCAGAAGCGTTCCCTTGTGGCCCCGCGGCCACACTCCCGTCCTCGACCACCTCGAAGGCGCCTTCTGACCCCGCGCACGAGAGGCGGGCAGCGCACGCCAGGAGCACGCCGTGCGGGTCGCCCAGAACCTCGCCGCCCGCCAGCAGGCCGGTGAGGTCGGCTGGGCGCCGCAGCTCAGAGAGCTGCTGGCGTTCAGTTGCGGCCAACCTGAAGCTCGGCCCGCATTCGCTTGACCGACCACCCCTGCTCGACGTAGCGGGCCTGCAGATGGCTGGGTAGATCGGTGAAGCCCAACTCCGCCAGCCGCATCGCCCGCCGAGCCTCCCAAGAGACCGACTGTACCTAGGCGAAGCGGAGGCGAAGGGCCAGGAGATCGACCTGGCGGCTGGTTGAGGGAGTCCCCAGGTGCCCCTGTCCGCCTATTTGCCGCCGCCGCGTGGCGAACCACCCCCAGTTCGTGGAAGGGTGCGGCCGGGTCCTGGAAGCCCACAGCAGCCCCGGCGTCACGGCTGGTACTCGTAGGCCCCGCGGTCGTCGTAGGTCCGCGGGCCCGCGCCGGTGTCGGGGACCGACGTGTCGTCCACCCGGCCGTTGCCCTCCAGGTCGGTGCTGGTCTCGCCGCTCACCCCGGAGTTGGCCGAGTCGATCGCGGGCGAGCTTCCCTGCAGGTGGAAGTCGGAGCCGGTGGACACCCACTGCGGGTCGGCCTGGACGCCGTGCGCCTCCTGGCCGGTGGCCGCCTGAAAGGCCGCGAGCGAGGTGTAGCTGGTCGACCCCCACACGTACAAGGTGTCCGGAGTGGTCAGGTAGACGACGTTGTAGTTGACCGTGGCCCCGCTGGTCGAGGTCGAGTCCACGCGGATGTCGCTGTGGGTGCGGGGCGAGTTGATGCCGTTGTCGACGCTGATGTTGTTCTCCACGGTCGCGCCGGTGGAGCTGCCCTCGACGTTGATGCCGGCCGTCACGTTGTTGTAGACGGTGTTGGAGATGACCGTCTGGTTGGTGGCCCCGAGGTTGTCGATGCCGTGGTCGCCGTTGTTGTAGGTCAGGTTGTCGACCACGAGGTTGTCGTGGGAGCCGGCGTAGAATTGCAGGCCGGAGTCCTCGTTGTCGTGGCTGACGTTGCGGTCGATGGTGTTGCTGTAGCCGCGGACGTCGATGCCGGGCGCGGCGCGGGCGTAGCCGCGGGCGTTGCCGTAGGTCTGGTTGCCGGTGACCTCGACGCCGTTGGTGCTCGCGTCGAGGAAGATGCCGGCGTCGCTGTTGTTGTGGGCGGTGTTGCCGGACACCGACGAGCTGGTCGAGCTGGCGAGCTTGATGCCGTACTTGGTGTAGCCCTGGACCGGCTGGCCGGCGGCGCTGACGTCGTTGCCGCTGACGGTGACGTTCGACGAGCCGGTGACGTAGATCCCGTAGCTGGTGGTGCCGGAGACGGAGTTGCCGCTGACGGTGACGTTTGACAGGGTGTTGACGTAGATCCCGTAGCCAGCGGTGTCGCTGACGGTGTTGCCGCTGACGGTGACGTTCGTCGAGGAGTTCGTGACGTAGATCCCGTGGCTGCCGGTGTTGCTGACGGTGTTGCCGCTGACGGTGACGTTCGACGAGCCGGTGACGAAGATGCCATAGCTGGTGGTGCTGCTGACCGTGAAGCCTTGCACGGTGACGTAGCTCTTGCCGGAGACCTTGAAGCCGTTGGCCATGCCGCTGACGGCCACGCTGGCACCGGGTGCCGCGGTGAGCACGATCGGCGACCCGGCGGCGCCGGAGTTCTTGACGGTCACCAGCTCGGCGTAGGTGCCGCTGGCCACCTGGGCCGTCTGCCCGGCCACCGCGACCGAGGCGCCCTTGCCGATCGTGCAGAAGGGGATCGTGGACGTGCCAGGGCCGCTGTCCGAGCAGTTGGGGCTACCGTTGTCGACGTAGAGCACGCTTGGATCTGCGGCCGCCGGTCGCGCGTATGCGACCAGCAGCGCCATCGAGGTGATCACGACGATCACCACCGCCAGCAGACGTGCCTGCCACCTGAGCGTTGGCGGTGAGAGCTTGAGCATCGGAGCCTCCCCGGCGGGAGAGATGAATGTTGCGGGTCGAGCCGCGGGTCGAAGGGATCCTGGCCGGTATCGGCACGGCCTGGCCGGCGGCCTCTCTTGGCGCCATGCGCACGCCGACGAACGACGCGGGCAGCTCTGTTGGAAGAACATACGGCGGCCATGACCTGCCGGAAACCGTCGACCGCCGTAGCCACGAGTACGCACGAGCCCCGCCCTGGAGGACCTGGGTGACCGCGACCGCGCCGCCCGGCTCGAGCGCGGCGGCCACGTCCGCCTGGCTGTCGGCGCCGGCTCTGTCGACGCCGACCTGCTGGTCGCCAGCCACACCCCCCCACGTGGAGCTCCTCGGCCCGGTGCACCCAGACACCAGCTGGCAGGCCGAGGCCGGCCACGGCGGCCGGGTCGGTCCAGGAGGTTGCTGCGGCAGTTCGCTGGACGGATCGTCGACCCGGTGGGGCGGCTCGCACATCGGTCCGGACGGTGTCCGCCTCCTGCGGATCGCCGAGCTGGGTCCTCACCGCCTGCACGCGGCGTGGTGGCCTGCCGATATCCTGCCTGAACAGCCTTCGGGGCTGTGCGGGCTGACTTGCCGGGTGGAGGGAGTGCGGGTGCGGTACGAGATCGTCGCGGGGGCGTATCGGGACCTGGAGGGCGCCACGGCCCGCCTGGGGCTGATCGACCGCCTCGCCGGGCTGTTCGCGCAGACGCCTGCCAGCCTGCTGCCCACGGTGGCGTTGCTGTGCCAGGGCCAGATCGCGCCCGACTTCACCGGCGTGGAGATCGGCCTGGCCGAGCGGCTGGCCGCCCGGGCGGTCGCCCAGGCCGCCGGCGTCGCGAGCGAGCAGGTGCTCGCCGGCGCGCGGGAGACAGGCGATCTGGGCCTGGCCGCCGAGCGGCTGCTCGAGGCCACCGCCGGGTCGCGGCAGGCGAGCCTGGAGGTCGGCGGGGTGTTCGAGGTCCTGCACGAGATCGCCGCGGCAGCCGGGCCGGGCTCCCAGGCCCGCAAGCTGGCGGGGCTGGTGGGGCTGCTCGCCCAGGCCACCCCGTTGGAGGCCCGCTACCTGGTCCGTACCGTCACCGGCACCCTTCGCCTGGGGATCGGCACCGCGACCATCCTGGACGCGCTGGCGCAGGTGCACGCGGGCGGCCGCGGGGCCCGTCCGGTGCTGGAGCGCGCCTACAACGTCTGCTCCGACCTGGGCCTGGTCGCCGCGACCCTGGCCGGCCGCGGGCTGGCCGCCGTGGAGCAGATCCGGGTGCGGGCGGGCAACCCGGTGCGGCCGATGCTGGCCCAGCGGCTGTCCAGCCCCGGCGAGGTCCTCGCCAAGCTGGGTGGGGCGTGCGCGGCCGAGTACAAGTACGACGGCATCCGGGTGCAGGCCCACCGCACCGCCGACGGGCGCCTGGAGCTGTTCACCCGCCGCCTGGACCGCGTCGCCGGCCAGTTCCCCGAGCTGGTGGAGGTGCTGGCCACCGGCCTGGGCCCCCGCGAGGCGATCCTGGAGGGCGAGGTGGTCGCCGCCGACCCGGCCACAGGCGAGCTGCGCCCGTTCCAGGAGGTGATGTTCCGGCGCCGCAAGTACGGCATCGCCGAGGCGGCGCGCGACGTGCCGGTGAGCCTGTTCTGCTTCGACCTGCTGTACGCCGACGGCTCCGACCTCACCCGGCTGCCCTACCTGGAGCGGCGGGCGCGGCTGACCCAGGCCGTCGCCCCGTCCGCGCGGCTGCGGCTGGCCACCGCCGAGCAGGTCACCGGCGTCGAGGCGTTGGAGGCGCTGTTCGAGCAGGCCGTGGCCGAGGGCTGCGAGGGGCTGGTGTGCAAGTCGCTGGCGCCTTCCGTCGGCTACCAGGCCGGCGCGCGTGGCTGGTCGTGGATCAAGCTCAAGCGCGACTACCGCACCGAGCTCACAGACACCCTCGACCTGGTCGTGGTGGGTGGGCTGTCCGGGCGCGGCCGCCGCGCCGGCATCTACGGGGCGCTGCTGCTGGCCGCCTACGACCCGGTCGCCGACGTGTTCCAGACGGTGTGCAAGTGCGGCACCGGGTTCAGCGACGCCGACCTGGCCGCATTGCCCGCGCGGCTGGCGCCGCTGGCGCGGGCGGACCGGCCCGCCCGGGTCGACGCGCGCCGGACAGTGGATGTGTGGTTCGAGCCCGGCCTGGTGGTGGAGGTGCTCGCCGCCGAGCTGACCCTTTCGCCGACCCATACCGCCGGCTGGGGCCAGCTCAAGGAGGACGCCGGCCTGGCGTTGCGGTTCCCGCGGTTCACCGGCCGCTGGCGCGACGACAAGGCCCCCGAGGACGCCACCACCGTCCAGGAGGTCCTCGACCTGTACCGCGCGGCCCGGCGGGCACCCGCCGGCGCCTGAGCGCGGCAACCCGCCCTTGTCGGCGGCTGCTGGTACCGTACCGGGCATGTGTGGTCGTTTCAGCGCCGCGACCCAGCCGTCGCTGCTGGCCGAACGGTTCCACGCCGAGCCAGTCGGCGTCGAAGGCCGCCAGCCGAGCTGGAACGTCGCCCCGGCCAGCGACATCCTGGTCGTGGTCGCCGGCAGCGACGGTGCCCGCACCCTGCGGGCGTTGCGCTGGGGGCTGGTGCCCCGCTGGGCCAAGGACCCCAAGGCCGGCAACCGGATGATCAACCTGCGTGCCGAGACCGTGCGCGAGAAGAAGTCGTGGCAGAACAGCCTGGCCCAGCGGCGCTGCATCATCCCCGTCGACGGCTTCTACGAGTGGCAGGACCAGGGCAACGGCCGCCGCAAGCAGCCGTTCTACATCACCGCCCGCGACCAGGAGCCGCTCGCGCTCGCCGGGCTGTGGGCGACCTGGCACGGTCCCGCCGCAGCCGGTGGGGAGCACGGCGACGCGGCGGCCGGCGCCGGGCACGATCGCGGACGCAGCACCGACGACGAGCTGTGGACGTGCACGATCGTGACCACCACCGCCAACCAGCTGATGGGCTCGGTGCACCAGCGCATGCCCGTGATCCTGCAGCCCGAGGCATGGGACGCCTGGCTGGACCCGGGCAACCACGATGTCGAGCAGTTGGCGGCGCTGCTGGAGCCAGCCCCCGAGGAGCTGCTGGCCGTGTGGCCGGTGGACCCGGCGGTCGGCAACATCCGCAACAACCGCCCGGAGCTGCTGCGGCCGCTTGAGGGCCACGAACCCCGCACCGCAGATCGGGCGTAGGCGTGCCAGCACCGTCCTGCGCAGCGCAGGCCGCCGCATGGTCCGGGCGGACGACCGCCGTCGTCCTGCCTGATGACCCCCGCACCCAGGGAATCGTCCAGCCGGGCGCGCTGGATCGTCAGCGCGGCTGACGACCCGGGCGCGGCACCCGCCTAGTGTGGGCGCCGTCCCGTTCCGACACCGCCACAGCAGCAGGCTTCCAAGAAGGGGGAGCACATGTTCAAGAAGGCCATCCTGGGTGTGGCCATCGCCCTGGTCCTCGCGGTCGCCGGCGTGACCGTGGCCGCTGCTTCGTCGGCGGCCGCTGCCGGCAAGCACGGCGCGCAGACCGTCCACCTGGTCGCCACGCAGACCAAGGCCACGCTGCTGGTGCTGGCAGCGCCTGGCCATGGCCCGGTCGGCAACCAGTTCCTCACCACCGACGAGCTGTTCCGGCAGGGCCGCAAGGTCGGCGACGACGCGACCGTCTGTCAGATCGTGGCCGACCTTGGCCACGCCGGCACCCGCTTCCAGTGCGTCGCCACCGTGTCGCTGCCCGAGGGGCAGCTCACCGCGCAAGGCCTGGCAACCCTGACCGAGACCGGCAGCCAGCCGTTCACCCTTGCCATCACCGGCGGCACCGGCGCCTACCGCACCGCCCACGGCCAGATCCAGGTCGCCCCGGTCAGCGAGACCGAACGGCACTACACCCTCACGCTCATCCTGTGAGCAAACCGCCGTCGGCCAGGGGACGCCCAGTGGGCGTCCCCTTCCGCTTCTTCTACCCGTCGGCCCCAGCCCGCGCTCAGCCTCCAAGCGGACCGGTCACAACTCGTCGGCACAGGGCCTTGCATCTACTGGAACAGCCCGCGGGGGCTTGCCGTGGCGTCGCCCGCGGTTGGTATCTCTGATCCGCAGCCAGGACGATGTTCGAGCCGGGCCAATCGGCAGCCAGGGTGATGACCAGCAGCGCCAAGCGGGTTACCGTCGGCCGCATGAGACTTCTCGTGGTGGTGGTGCAGGAGCGGGCGGCGCGCTGGGCCGACTGGCTCATCGCGCTGGTGCTCGCCGGCTGGGCCCAATACGAGATCTGGGCCCACCCGCTGTTCAGGGGAGACGACGGCATCCCCGGTCCGCGCCCGGTCAATGCGGCGCTGTTGCTGCTGATCACGCTGCCGCTTGCCTGGCGACGACGCGCCCCACTGGCGGTGGTGGGCATCGTTGCAGCGGCGAGCGCCGTGCAGGCGGTGTTCTTCGACCGCTCCAGCCAGCCCTCCACGCAGCTGTGGCTGGCCGTGCTCATCGCCCTGTACTCGGTCGCCGCGCACGGCGAGCGGCGCGACGCCCTGCTGGGTGGCGCGCTGGTGGCAGCGGGGACCCTGGCGATCGACGTCAGGCACCTGGCCGCGGGCGAACGAAGCCTGGGCGAGGCCATGAGCGAATGGGTGCTGTTTGGGGGCGTCTGGCTGTTGGGTCGCTACCTGCACGGCTGGCGGCTGCGGGCCCGACGGCAGGAGGCACGAGCCGACCAGCTCGAGCTTGACCGGGAGGAACGGGCCCGCGCCGCGGTCGCCCAGGAACGCTCGCGGATCGCGCGTGAGCTGCACGACATCGTCGCGCACGGGATCAGCGTGATGGTGGTCCAGGCGCGCGGTGGCCGGCGGGTGCTGACCCTGGACCCCGACGAGGCCCGCGAGGCCTTCGGCGCGATCGAGTCGACCGGCCGTCAGGCGCTCACGGAACTGCGGCGTCTGCTGGGGATGCTGCGCCAGCTCGACGAGCAGCCCGCCCTGGCCCCCGTGCCAAGCCTGCGTCGGCTCGGCGAGCTCGTGGAGCAAGTCCAAGAGGCCGGCCTTCCGGTCAAGGTCACGGTCCAGGGCGAGGCTGTGGAGCTGCCGCCGGGGCTGGACCTGTCCGCCTACCGCATCGTGCAGGAGGCGCTCACCAACGCGCTCAAGCACGCCGGCCCGGCGACCGCCCAGGTCGTCGTGCGCTATCGTCAGGCCGACCTGGAACTGGAGATCTCCGACGATGGCAGCGGCGCGGCAGGCGGCGACGGCACCGGACAGGGGCTGATCGGCATGCGGGAACGGGTCGCCCTCTACGGGGGCGAGCTCCACAGCGGCCAGCGGGCGGAGGGAGGCTATCTGGTGCGCGCCTGCCTCCCGCTGCCCACCGGGCAGCCATGAGCGTCCGCGTCCTGCTCGCTGACGACGAGCGGCTGGTCCGGGCCGGCTTCCGCATGCTCCTCAAGGCAGAGGCCGACATCGAGGTCGTCGGCGAAGCCAGCGACGGCCGCCAGGCGGTCGAAGCGGCAGCGCGCCTGCGCCCCGACGTGATCCTCATGGACATCCGCATGCCGATCCTCAACGGCCTTGAAGCCACCCGCCAGCTCGCCGCCGCCGATGCACCCCAACGCGTGCTGGTCCTAACCACCTTTGACCTCGACGAATACGTCTACGAGGCGCTGCGCGCCGGCGCCAGCGGCTTCCTGCTCAAGGACGCACCCGAAGAGCAGCTCCTTGCGGCCATCCGGGTCGTCGCCGCCGGCGGCGCGCTGTTTGCCCCCTCGGTGACCCGGCGGCTGATCGAGGAGTTCAGCCGCCGCCTGCCGGCCGACCACGAGCCGCCCCCGGGACTCGCCGACCTGACCCCCCGGGAGGTCGAGGTGCTCAAGCTGCTCGCCCGCGGCCTGTCCAACGCCGAGATCGCCCAGACGCTCTACCTCAGCGAGAACACCGCCAGGACGCACGTGGCCCGCATCCTCACCAAGCTCGGCCTGCGCGACCGCACCCAAGCCGTCGTGCTCGCCTACGAGTCCGGGCTCGTGCGACCAGGCGGAGACCGATCGGGCGCCGACCCGGGCAACACCCGTCCGCGCTGAGCAAGTCCCCACCACGCGTCACGGGGCCACGGTGACTGGTGGCCCGACGACGTGGTCCACGCCGACCACCCGGACGACCCCGGCCGGCACTACCACTACGTGCGCGACCAGCTCATTGTCGGCCAGGACGACCTCGGCGACCTCCGCCGGGCGCTGCGCACCCGCGCGGGTGTCGACGTGCAGGGGTCGCTCGACGAGCTCGGGCTGGCGCTGGTCCAGCTGCAGGGCGCCCGCGCGCCCGTGCCGGAGCTGGTCGACGAGCTGCACGGCCGTCGCGGCCGCGCGGCCCTGTGGGCCAGTCCCAACCACGTCATCGGCCCCTGTACCCATGTTCACCTCTCCGGCTCGATCCCCCAGCCCACCGCCGACGCCCTGGCGCCGGCGGCGGCGGGCGTGAGCGCGCGGGCGGGGACGGGCGTCACGGTCGCGGTGCTCGACAGCGGCGCCGTGCTCGACCACGCCTGGTTCGCGGGCAGGGTCAGCGGCGACCTTGAGAGGCCCGAGCTGGACCCGCGCGGCCGGTTGCAGTGCAACTCCGGCCACGGCACGTTCGTCGCCGGGGTGGTCCTGGCCCACGCGCCGGCGGTGCGCGTGGCAGCCTACCGGGTGTTCGACGAGCACATGACCGTCAACGACGTCACCGTGGCCAGGCGCCTCCTCGACCTGGCCACCAGCGACGCCAGGGTCGTCAACCTGTCGATCGGCGGGTACACCCACGACGACCTCGGCATGGTCGCGGTCTCGGCGGCGCTGCGGCACCTGTTCGAGCGCCGTCCGGCCCTCGTCGTGGTCGCCGCCGCCGGCAACGACGCGACCGACAAGCCCTGCCACCCGGCCGCCGACCATCGGGTGATCGCCGTGGGCGCGGTCGGGCGGGACGGGTCGGGCCGGTGGCGGCGCGCCTGCTTCAGCAACCACGGCCCCTGGTGGATGCCTGCGCGCCGGGGGTGGGCGTGCTCAGCACGTTCGTGGACCACGACGGGCCGCTGGTCCCCAACGAGGTCCTCACCCAGTGCATCGGTCGGTTGGGGGGGAGGACCGCATGCCCTCGGGACGGTTCACCGGCTGGGCGCGCTGGAGCGGGACCTCGTTCACCGCGCCGGTGGTGGCCGCGCAGATCGCGGCGGCCATCGGCGAGGGGCGGAGCGGGCCCGAGGCGGTCCGCCACGTCCTCCACCAACCCGGCGCCCCGCGACTGGACAACCTGGGAACGGTCGTGACGCCGGCGGTGACGCCGCACCGGATCTCGTAGCGGCCGGTCGACCGCAGCTCGCCGAGCGGTTTGGGTGGTTGGTACCAAGGCCTGCCTCCCCTCCACTGCGGCGCCATGACCCCGCCCTGGACTGGCGCTTGCTGAGCGGGTAGCGTCGCCGGGGCGGAGCCGTCACGCCCGTGGAGACGGGGGTTGCAGATGAGCTGTGGTGGCAGGCTCGCGCGGGCCGCAGTGGTGTTCCTTGTTGGCATCTACGGGCTGGCGTTGGCGCCGGGTGCTGCCCTGGCCGTTTCGAGCACCGTGGTGATCAGTCAGGTCTACGGCGGCGGCGGCAACACCGGCGCGCCGTACCAGAACGACTACATCGAGCTCTTCAACCGTGGGGACTTGCTGGTGTCCCTGGATGGCTGGTCGGTGCAGTACGCCAGCGCGACGGGGACGGGGGCTTTCGGCGCCTTCTCTGGGCAGATCACCCCGCTGTCGGGGGCGCTGGCGCCCGGCCAGTACGCGCTGGTCCAGGAGGCCGCCGGCGCCGGCAGCGGGGCGCCGCTGCCGCCTGCGGACATCGTCGACCTGACGCCGATCGCGATGTCGGCGACGGCCGGCAAGGTCGCGCTCGTCGACACGACGGTGTCGCTTGGCTGTAACGGCGGCTCGACGCCGTGCCCGCCGGACGCGCTGGCCCACATCGTCGACCTGGTCGGCTACGGCGGCGCGGACTTCTTCGAGGGTGCCGGCTCGGCGCCGGCGCTGTCGAACACGACCGCGGCGGTCCGCAACGACGCCGGCTGCCAGGACACCGACAGCAACAGCGCCGACTTCGTGGCCCCCTCGCCGGTGCCGCGGAACGCGGCCACGCCAGTCCACTTGTGCCTGGGAGACAGTGCGCCGACGGTCACGTCGAGGTCGCCAGCAAGCGGCGCGACCGACGTGCCCGTGGACAGCAACGTGGTGATCACCTTCAGTGAGCCGGTGAACGTCTCGGGCAGCTGGTACGCCATCTCGTGCACGACCAGCGGCGCGCACACGGCGAGCGTGAGCGGTGGCCCGACCACCTTCACGCTGGATCCGGACAGCGGTCTGGCCCAGGGCGAGACGTGCACGGTCACCGTGCTGGGTGGCCAGGTCTCCGACCAGGACACGGTCGACCCGCCGGACACCATGCCGGGCGATGACTCCTGGAGCTTCACGACCGCGTCCCTGCCCGCCCGCATCCACGACATCCAAGGCGCCTCGCACCTCTCGCCCTTGGACGGCCAGGCCCTGTCGAAGGTGGCCGGGGTCGTCACCGCCAAGCGCTCGAACGGCTTCTACATGCAGGATCCGAGCCCCGACACCGACGACGCGACCTCAGAGGGAATCTTGGTGTTCACCTCCTCCGCCCCGGCCGTGAGCGTGGGCGACTCGGTCCAGGTGAGCGGGACGGCGAGGGAGTTCCGGCCGGGCGGGCCCTCGAGCACGAGCCTGACCACCACCGAGCTGGCCTCGCCCACGGTGAGCGTGGTGTCGTCGGGGGACCCGCTGCCCGCCCCGACCGTGGTCGGGACGGGAGGCCGGGCCCCGCCATCCCGGGTGATCGAGGACGATGCGTCGGGCGATGTCGAGACGAGCGGGACGTTCGATCCTGCCGCCGACGGGATCGACTTCTACGAGAGCCTGGAGGGCATGCGCGTGCAGCTGAACGACGCCGTCGCCGTCGGTCCCAGGAACGCCTTCGGCGAGATCCCGGTGGTCGGCGACGACGGGACGGGCGCGTCGGTGCGCACCGCCCGGGGCGGGCTCGTGATCGGCCCGGCCGACTTCAACCCCGAGCGGGTCATGCTGGACGACAGCCTGCTCCCGACGCCGGTCGTCGACGTTGGCGACCACTTCACGAGCGCGGCCGTCGGCGTGCTCGACTACAGCTTCAACAACTTCAAGCTGAACATCACCGCGCCCGTCGTCGCCGTCGACGGGGGGCTGGCCAAGGAGGCGACCACGCCGGCCGGCCCCAAGCAGACCGCGATCGCGACGCTCAACGTGGAGAACCTTGACCCGACCGACGGCCCGGCGAGGTTCAACGCGCTCGGCGGCCTGATCGTAGGCAACCTCAGGTCGCCGGACGTGATCGCGCTCCAGGAGGTGCAGGACAACGACGGTCCGGCGAATACCGCCGTCACCGACGCCAACGTCACGCTGGACATGCTCGTGGCCGCGGTCCAGCTCGCCGGCGGCCCGGCCTACCAGTGGCGGCAGGTCAACCCGGCCGACGACCAGGACGGCGGCGAGCCGGGCGGGAACATCCGTGTCGCCTTCTTGTTCCGCACCGACCGCGGCGTTGAGTTCGTCGACCGGCCGGGCGGCAACGCGACGACGGCGACGCAGGTCGTCCCGACGCCGGCCGGGCCTCAGCTGAGGTTCAGCCCCGGCCGGGTCGACCCCACCAATCCGGCCTTCGACGCGAGCCGCAAGCCGCTTGCTGCCGAGCTCAAGATCCGCAACCGGAAGTTCTTCATGGTCGCCAACCACTTCAACTCAAAGGGCAGCGACCAGCCCCTGTTCGGGCACTTCCAGCCGCCGCAGCGCTCCTCGGAGGTGCAGCGGGGCCAGCAGGCGCAGGTCGTGAGCGACTTCGCCGCCCAGATCCTCGCAATCGACCCGAACGCCAACGTCGTCGTCCTCGGCGACTTCAACGACTTCGAGTTCTCGGCCGCGCTCCAGACGCTGCAGGGTGGCGTCCTCAACAACATGACCGAAACGCTGCCACCGGACCAGCGGTACAGCTACGTCTTCGAGGGCAACTCGCAGACCCTCGACCACATCCTGGTCAGCGGTCGCCTGCGGAACTCGACGGCGTTTGCCTTCGACGTCGTCCACGTCAACGCGGAGTTCGCCGACCGGACCAGCGACCACGATCCGCCGGTAGTCAGGTTCACGCTCAGCGGCCCCCCGCGCCCGCCGACCGGCGCGTCCGACTAGGAGCGCCCGGCGATCGTCTCAAGGACCACCAGCAGCGCCAGCCCGGCCGAGTCGGCCAGGGCCATCTGCTGCGCTGGGCCCCCACCGTCGTCTGGTGCGACCAGCGGCTCGGGCAGCCAGGTGCCGACCATCAAAGTCATCTACGTCCGCTAGGATACTTTGTGCCTTGGCGATGTGACCGTCACGGGTAGCGCCTGACCACGTGGCAGGAGCTGGACGAGGCGACTGACCAGCCTGGGCGTTCCAGAGTGTTGCGGCCTGCACGGTTGAAGGTGACATCGCGACTATCCGTGTCCAGACGAGCAGGGACGCGGCCTGTACTACTCGAAGGAGGGCTCGGCGAC
>WNGB01000890.1_pt1 | contig 51010 bp, 48 predicted proteins | sample 5400681 | NCBI WGS metagenome assembly WNGB01 (sample SAMN13153367, study PRJNA577476) | soil metagenome | isolation source: 115 cm soil or saprolite under grassland replicate 2 | place: USA:California | collected 2016-06-15
GATGTTTTGCCAGGCCCCGGCGCGTGATCGCTTGATCCACGCCTCGACCGTCACTCCTGTCGTTGCATTCAGCGACGCCGACGAGGGGACGCTGACGATGTCGTCGACGCCGTCGAAGGAGGCGGCTTTGTTCGTATCCGTGATGAGCGCACCGGGCTGTCCGAGGGTCACCCCGTTCTGATACGTGCCCTGATTCGCGCCGGTTTCGTCGAGCGCAGTCGTCCCAATCGTCTCGCCGAGGCGCCAGTGCCCGCCCGGGCCGTCAGCCATCACGGCAGCCCGATAGGACGAGCTGATCACGAAGGTGTTCGCATTGCTAAAGCCGAGATTTCCAGCGGAATCCCATTGCTCGGTCTGGGCGGTGTAGGTCCCGCCCGGTAGCGGGGAGCTGGCGTCGACGGAATACGCTCCCGTTGTAGCGTCACGGGTTGTCGACAACGTCTGGAGTGGGGTGCCGTTCGGCGCCGAGCCCGCGTAGACCTTCACCGCGGCGACCAGCAGATCACCAGACTCGACGCCTGCAATACCGGCGAAGGTCGGCGTCGCGTCATTGGTCTGGCTGCCGTTGGCGGGCTGGACGAGACTGACGCTGGGTGGCGTTTGGTCGGGGCTGGTCGTGTCGACGACGAATGTATTTGCCGAGCTCAGACCGTTGTTCCCCGCCGCGTCCTGCTGCTCCGCACGAGCCGTGTAGGTGCCGTCCGAGAGCGCCGGTGAGGCGTCGACCGCGTACGAGCCGCTCTGGACAGTCGCGCTCAGGATCTCGACCGGCGTCCCGTCGGGGGTCGAGCCCGCGTAGACCTTTACGGTGACTGTGCTCGCATCACCGGCGGCTGTCCCGGCGCTGCCCGAGAACCTCGGTGTCGAATCGTCGGTCGTACTGGAATTGACGGGGGTCGCGAGCGTCGGCGCCGGCGCCGTCGTGTCGACCACCCAGGCGAAGCTCGTCGCGGCACTCTCGTTCCCGACCGCGTCGCGGGCCTTGACTGCGAAGCTGTGCGCGCCCTCGGCGAGGCTGCTGTAGCTCTTCGGGCTCGTGCAGGCGCTGAAGCTGCCGCCGTCGAGCTGGCATGAGAAGCTCGCGCCGCTCTCGCCGGAGAGGGTGAAGCTGGCGCTCGTCGAGTTGGTCGGATCGGCCGGGTGGGTGTCGATCGTGGGCGCGGCCGGAGGAGTCGTGTCGATCGTCCAGCCATAGCTCGAGACGGAGCTCTCGTTACCGGCCGCGTCTTGCGCCTTGAGCTGGAAGGTATGCGCGCCCTCGCCGAGACCCGAGTAGGCCTTCGGGCTCGTGCAGGCGCTGAAGCCTCCGCCGTCGAGCTGGCATGAGAAGCTCGCGCCGCTCTCGCCGGAGAAGGTGAAGCTGGCGCTCGTCGAGTTGGTCGGGTCGGCCGGGTGGGTGTCGATCGTGGGCGCGGCCGGAGGAGTCGTGTCGATCGTCCAGCCGAAGGAGCTCGTGCCGCTCTCGTTGCCGGCGGCGTCGACGGCCTTGACCGCGAAGCTGTGCGGACCCTCGCCAAGCCCCGTGTACCCCTTCGGGCTCGTGCAGGCGCTGAAGCCTCCGCCGTCGAGCTGGCATGAGAAGCCGGCCCCGGCCTCGGAATCGGAGAAGTTGAACGTTGCGCTCGTCGCGTTCGTCAACACCGTCGGATGCGAATCGATCGACGGCTGCGGTGGCGGAGTCGTATCGACGACGAAGGTGTTCGCGCTGCTGTAGCCGGTGCTGCCTCCGTCGGTCTGCTCCGCGCGCGCGGTGTACGTGCCCTCCGCCAGTGCGGGTGAGGCCTCGACTGCGTAAGCCCCGGTCTGATCGAGGAGAGCGGCGAGCGACTCGACCGGTGGTCCTGTCGGTGTCGCGCCGGCGTAGACGTTGACGGTCACAAGCGGGGCGTCGCCGACGGCGGTCCCCCCTTGTCCGGCAAAGACGGGCGTCGTGTCGTTCGTCGAGCTGTTGTCTGCCGGCAAGATCAGCGTGAGGACCGGAGGAACGCTCACATACCACGTGTAGGTCGCCGGCCCGCTCTCGTTGCCGGCCGCATCTCGCGCTTTAACCTGGAAGCTATGCGCGCCCTCGGCGAGGCCGGAGTACCCCTTCGGGCTCGTGCACGCGCTGAAGCCTCCGCCGTCGAGCTCGCAGAGGAAGCTCGCGCCGCTCTCGCCGGAGAAGGTGAAGCTGGCGTCGCTCGAGAAGCTCGGATCTGTGGGGTGCGAGTCGATCGACGGCGCGGCCGGGGGCGTCGTGTCGATTGACCAGGCATAGGTCGTGACCGCGCTCTCGTTGCCCGCGGCGTCGGTGGCCTTGACGCTGAAGCTGTGCGCGCCCTCGCCGAGGCCCGAGTAGCCCTTCGGGCTCGTGCAGGCGCTGAACCCTCCGCCGTCGAGCCGGCATGAGAAGCTCGCGCCGCTCTCGCCCGAGAAACCGAAGCTGGGGCTCGTCGAGTTGCTGGGGTCGGCGGGATGCGTGTCGATCGTCGGCGCGGAGGGAGGTGTCGTGTCGATCGTCCAGCCAAAGCTCGCGACGCCGCTCTCGTTGCCGGCCGTGTCGACCGCCTTCACCTCGAAGCTGTGGGTTCCGTCGCCGAGCCCCGAGTAGCCCTTCGGGCTCGTGCAGGCGCTGAAGCCCGAGCCGTCGAGCCGGCAGAAGAGGGTCGCTCCGCTCTCACCGGAGAAGGAGAAGCTCGCGCTGGCAGAGTTGCTCGGGTCGGCCGGATGTGAGTCGATCGACGGCGTGGCCGGGGGCGTCGTGTCGATCGTCCAGGCATAGGTCGTGACCGCGCTCTCGTTGCCCGCGGCGTCGGTGGCCTTGACGCTGAAGCTGTGCGCGCCCTACCGAAGCTGGGGCTCGTCGAGTTGCTGGGGTCGAAGGGATGCGTGTCGATCGTGGGCGCGGAGGGAGGTGCCGTGTCGATCGTCCAGTTGAAGGAGCTGACGGCGCTTTCGTTGCCGGCGTCGTCGCGCGCCTTCACCTGGAAGGTGTGAGGCCCTTCGCCGAGCCCCGAGTAACTCTTCGGGCTCGTGCAGGCGCTGAACCCTCCGCCGTCGAGCTGGCACAAGAAGCTCAAGCCGCTCTCGCCGGAGAAGGTGAAGTCGGCGTTGGTCGAGTTGGTCGGGTCCGCCGGATGGGAGTCGATCGACGGCGTGGCCGGGGGCGTCGTGTCGATCGTCCAGGCATAGGTCGTGACCGCGCTCTCGTTGCCCGCGGCGTCGGTGGCCTTGACGCTGAAGCTGTGCGCGCCCTCGCCGAGGCCCGAGTAGGCCTTCGGGCTCGTGCAGGCGCTGAACCCTCCGCCGTCGAGCTCGCAGAAGAACGTTGCGCCGCTCTCGCCGGAGAAGGTAAAGCTGGCGCTCGTCGACGTGCTCGGGTCCGGCGGGTGGGAGCCGATCGTCGGCGCGGCCGGAGCCGTCGTGTCGATCGTCCAGTTGAAGGAGCTTGGGCTGCTCTCGTTGCCCACGGCGTCGACCCCCTTCACTTGGAAGCTGTGCGCGCCCTCGGCGAGGCCGGAGTACCCCTTCGGGATCGTGCACGCGCTGAAGCCTCCGCCGTCGAGCTCGCAGAGGAAGCTCGCGCCGCTCTCGCCGGAGAAGGTGAAGCTGGCGCTCGTCGAGTTGGTCGGGTCGGCGGGGTGGGAGCCGATCGTCGGCGCCGCGGGCGGAATCGAGTCGATCGTCCAGCCATAGGTTGTGACCGCGCTGTCGTTGCCCGCGGCATCCCGGGCCTTGACCTGGAAGCTGTGCGCGCCCTGGCTGAGCCCCGAGTAGTTCTTCGGGCTTGTGCAGGCGCTGAACCCTCCGCCGTCGAGCTGGCAGAGGAAGCTCGCGCCGCTCTCGCCGGAGAAGGTGAAGCTGGCGCTCGTCGACGCGCTCGGATCCGGCGGGTGGGAGTCGATCGTTGGCGTGGCCGGTGCCGTCACGTCCACGTCGAATGCGGGCACCGTCACGAAGTTGGTCGCGTCGACCTGCACGCGGAGCTTCCAGCTCCCCTCGTTCGCGGCGGAAAACGTCGGACAGGGTCGAGTCTCGTAGTTCGATTCCCGGTTCCAGTTCGACCCGTTGCTCGTTGTGTTCGGCCGATACTGGAGGAAGGTCCCTGCGTTCTTGGGAAGGTTCCCGTTGCTCTGCGAGTCAGCTCGATCGTTTCCGGCCGTGTTGGCGCACGCGACTTGCCCGGACGGCAGGAGCCACGTGGAGCTCCAGTCGTTTATGCCGGGCTTGACGCCGGGGATGACGACGTATGCGGTCGTCCCCGCCGAGAACGCATTCCGGATGGTCGTGAGGGCAGAGTCACCGTACGTCGTCGGCTTTGCGACGTAGAAGTTCTTTGCTGCCATCTTCGCCGGTGTGCCTGTGCAGCTCGGGTTCGCGTACTGGTTGAGCGTGTACTTCCACGGGGTGCCTGTCGACGCCGGGTCGGTGGAACCGATCGTGTAGGTGTCGACAGTCGGGAAATTGTTGTACAGGCGACAAACAGGTGAATTGCGAGTCGCGCCTGAGGCGTCGGTGACGACAGCCCGGTAGTAGGTCCCGGCGTCGACGCCGCCGTCGGGGTAGATCAGATCGCCGGCGGTGTACACATAGTTCTCGGCGCCCGCGGCCCCGCCGAGTCGAAGCCGGTCCAGTGAGAACACGCCCGGATTGGCTGAAGCAGAGGCGACGTGGAAGACCATGAGCGCCAGCACGAAGGCGAGGGCGCTGAGGAGGGCTCTTCCGCGGCTCACTGATGCCCCCGACCGGCGGCTGTCGGGGACCAGACGCCAAAAGAGCCGCCCGTTTAGCAGCTCTTCGGCCGCGATAAGAGTACGTGCCGCAGTAACCACCCCAAGTCCTCCCTGTTCCTACCGAATTCTACGGAATTCTTCCGCCTTCGACAAGGGGGGTAAAGAACAGGTCGTAAGACGGTCAACCGCCCCTCGTTGCGGGGTCTCCTCGGCTTGGCCGCTGCGCGGCCGAGGAACTCCGAAAACGCACCGCCGCCCGACGAACCGCAGACGTCTTGAGCCTGAACCTGATCGGCCCGTCTCCCCGATAGACGTCGACACGCGGTAGTCCGAACCGGTCGTCGTCGCCGGCCCGGCGCAGGCTGAACGCCGCCGTGTATCCGGCGCACTCCGCCGCGCGGCGCACTCGCTGATCGCTTTCGCCGTAGGGGTAGGCGAGGAAGGGGCACGGCTCCTGCAGGACCTCCTCGATGTGCCGGCGCGATCCGGCGAGCTCCGTCTCGAGCTGAGCATCCGAGAGGCGAGTCAGATGCGGATGGCTAATCGTGTGGGAGCCGAGTCCGAAGCCGCGTGAACGAAGCTCTCGGAGGGTTGCCCAGTCCATGGTCTCCGTGGCGCGCGGATGCGATCGGGCCCGCTCCCGCACTTCGGGCACATCCAGTGAGCGACCGTCCTCGGCAAGTCCCGAGCAGACAAAGATCGTCGCGGGCACCTTCAGCCGCTCGAGCTCCCGCAGCCCGACCTCGATGTTCCGGAAGGCGTCGTCAAAGGTGACGTGCATGAACTTGTGGTCCTCTTCCAGGACCTCAGCGAGCGGCGCGCCGCGGAAGCCGCGATCGAGCAACCCGCGGATCTGGCGCAGGAACGAGCGCGGAGTCACAGCCAGTGGATCGGCCCACTCGTCGCTGATTGCGTGGTAGCAGAGGATGAGTCCGCTTCCTCGACGTCCGAGAGCTCCTCTGGGCACGCACAGATCTTAGGGTTGTCGGGCGCAGCCGCCTGTCTGGCGCATCAGGAGCGCGCGGGCCTCAGCCTTGGCGAGGTACCCCATACGGGGGATTGCCGCTCATACGGGCCGCGGAGCCGCCGATTGATGAACCATGTTCGGGAGCCGCACCCGACTGCCCGTAGTCGCCGCCTTCACCGCGTTGCTCGTCGCCGGAGTCCTCTCCGGAGCATTCGCCTCTCAGGCGAGCGGTGCTCGCAAGAGGCAGACAGTACTCGCGCGCGAGGCGGCAAAGGCATTCGCGAAATCAAGGATCGTGCCTCCGCAGCGCATTACGAACACCCCGATCGTCCTGCAGGGGAGCACGACGGATTGGGTCTCGAAAGCAAGATCGCTCACGATCGACCGGCCACCCGGCTTTGTAGGGGACGTCATGCTCGCCGTGGTCACGGCGCGCCTGCCCGGGAGCGGCACGATCACAGCCCCGCCCGGCTGGACGAGCGTTCGGCGAGACATCAACATCGGCGGGGCGTCCCTAACGCAGGTGGCCCTGTACAAGGTCGTGGCGGTTTTCGAGCCGGTGGCGTACACATGGCAGTTTTCGTCCTCGGTTGGAGCGACCGGCGGGATCTCGTCATTCTCCGGTGTGAACGTCCTCTCGCCCGTCAACGCGGAGGGCGGGCTCTATAGCGCCAACACACGACTCATCGCCGCGCCGGGGCTCACCACGAGCGTCAACGGTGCGCTCGTGCTGGGCGTGTACGGCAACAGCGCGAGGAGCTCGATGTCCGCTCCTCAGGGGATGGTCGAGCAGTTCGAAGTGACGGCGGGCAACTCCAGCGACCCGTCGACTTCGGAGAGTGCCGCCTACGGCCAGGGCGTCCGGGGACCGACCGGCTACAAGGTCGCGACCGCCAGCAACACTGCCAGAAGCACTATCGGACAATCCATCGCGCTGGCTCCTGCCGTTGAGCCGCCGCCTCCGCCTCCACCGCCACCACCTCCTCCTCCGCCTCCTCCGCCTCCGCCTCCTCCGCCGCCGCCTCCGCCACCTCCGCCGCCACCTCCTCCCGCATGCACCGCCTACCTAAATCCGGGTGGCAACGTGGGCACTTTTGTCGCCGGCCTTCCTGCCGGCGGAGTCGGCTGTCTGCACGGCGGCTCCTACACCGGCAACTTCGCGATCGCCGCGGGGAACCGGACACTCCAAAGTGCTCCCAGCGAGCGCGCGACGATCAACGGCTACATCTGGGCTAAGAACACCGCCAACTTCGTGACGCTCAAGGACCTCGACGTCGACGGGACGACCTCGACGAGCACCTTCGCGATCCTCGTCCACGGGGACGACCTCACCCTCGACGGTCTCGACGTCAAGAACCTGAAGACAGGAGGCCTAAACGCGATCTGCATTCTCGCGGGCCAGGGATTCGAGCCCACCCCGGCCAACATCGCCTACCGCCTCAGAGTGACCCGCTCACGCGTCCATAACTGCGGCGATGACAACCACGAGCACGGGATCTACATGGAGTCCACCCGAGATGCCGTCATCACCGACTCCTGGTTCTACAACAACCCCGGCATGGGCATCGACTTCTATCCCGACGCCCAGGGGACACTCGTCGATCACGTCCTCATCGACGGCAACTCGACCGCCCTCAAGCAGAATCTCGGCTTCGCGGGTGAGGAGGCGGGCGGCGAGTACACCCAGAACCATGCGAGCTCGAACAACGTGGTAACGAACTCATTGATTACGAACGCGGTCACGCGCTACAACGTGGACGCCTTTTACCCAGCGTCCTCGCCGCTTCCCGTCGGTAATGAAGTGCGCTTCTCCTGTGTCTGGAACGCGCCCTTCGGCAACTTCGGCCACGACCGGCCCGGTGACTACACGGAGCACGACAATCTCAACGCCGATCCGCTCTACACCGACCGGGGGACAGGCGACTTCACGCTGCGCCCTGGAAGCCCCTGCGCGGGCAAGGGTCCTCGCTAAAAGCGTACCCGTCGGAAATCGAGCGATCTGAGAGTGCCGGGGGCGGGACTCGAACCCGCACGCCCCCGAAGGGGACACCTGATTTTAAGTCGACCTTGCCGATCTCGGCCGGTCTCGGTCGATCTGAGCTTTTCCTGCTTACGCGGCCTATCCGTCCTTCTGATCGTCGACGGCATCTCGGCCCGTCTCGGCCGGTCCCGCTGCCACTTTGATGCCACCCTGGTGCGATCCTGGGGCGAGGTCGTTCCTTGACTTCTTTGAGCAACGGGCGTAGACCTCGTTCTGCGGATCGCGGCCGCGAGGAGCGCGGGATGGATCGAAGATTCGAGGCTTGGTTGAGCCGAGGTGGCGCTCGTAGCTGTGCCCTCCTTCTCACCTGCTTCTGCATCGCGATGGCGCCCAGCGTTGTGGCGTCGATCGCCAGTTCGGCACCTTCATTCGCCGGCCCCAGGTTTTACGGGACCACGGGGTTCACGCACTCAGTCGCGATCGGCGACCTGAACGGCGACGGTAAGCCGGACCTGGCAACCGCGAACGGCAACGAATATGCCCCAACCGTCTCCGTGTTCATGAACAGGGGCGCCGGCAGGTTCCGGGCGAGGCGTGACTACGAAGCCGGAAGGTACGTGAGTTATTCGGTCGCGATCGGCGACTTGAACGGCGACGGCAAGCCGGACCTGGCGACCGCGAATGGGAACACTGTCTCCGTGCTCCTGAACAGGGGCGACGGCAGCTTCCGGGCGAAGGTCGACTACGGAACGGGAGGCGGGCCAAACTCCGTCGCGATCGGCGATCTGAACGGCGACGGCAGGCCGGACCTGGCGACCGCGAACCCCGCTGCGAATACCGTCTCCGTGCTCCTGAACAGGGGCGACGGCAGCTTCCGGGCGACGGTCGAGTACGGAACGGGAGGCGGGCCTAACTCCGTCGCGATCGGCGACCTGAACGGCGACGGCAGGCCGGATCTGGCGACTGCGAACTCCGAGGCGAACACTGTCTCGGTGCTGATGAACACAGGCGACGGCAGCCTCCGAGCGAAGGTCGACTACGGAACGGGACCCGGGCCTGAGTCGGTCGCGGTCGGCGACCTAAACGGCGACAGCAAACTTGACTTGGTGAGTGCGAACTGCGGCTTGCGTTCGCCTGATTATTTGTGTCGCAAGTCGAATACCGTCTCGGTGCTCCTGAACAGGGGCGACGGCAGCTTCCAGACCAAGGTCGACTTCACAACCGGACGTAACCCCGACTCGGTCGCGATCGGCGACCTGAACGGCGATGGCAAGCCGGATTTGGTGACCGCGAATGTCTACGCGTTCACCGTCTCTGTACTCGCCAACAGGGGCGACGGCAGCTTTCAGGCCAAGCGCGACTACGAGGCCGGAGACGGCCCCGTCTCGGTCGCGATCGGCGACCTAAACGGGGACGGCAAGCCGGAGCTAGCGGTCGCGATCTGGGGCTTTCGCCCCCAGTTCAACAGCGGCGTGTCCGTGCTCGCCAACGCGACCGGCCTCTGCGGTGTGCCGTCCGTCAAGTGGAAGACGCTGCGGGCCGCGAAGAGCGCGATCGCGCGGGCAGATTGCCGCGTCGGGAAGATCCGCCGCGCCTACTCGACGTTCGTCAAGCGGGGCCGCGTGATCTCACAGAAGCCCGGGTCCGGGAGGGTGCTGCCGATCGGAGGCAAGGTCAGCTTCGTCCTCAGCCGCGGGCGCAAGCGCTAGCCGCGTAACCTGCCGCTCCCTCTCGGTTTCCTGACGCGTCGCTGCGTGCCCGTATGCGAGCGGAACAGTGCTGGCGCGCACGGGCCGCTCGCAGGAGGGGGCGCAGCGGCGCGAGGCGGCGGGCGAAGCCCGACGCCGGTCAGGGAAGCGAGAGTGCCGGGGGCGGGACTCGAACCCGCACGCCCCCGGAGGGGACACCTGATTTTAAGTCAGGCGCGTATGACCAGTTTCGCCACCCCGGCAGCGACAGAGTACTAGTGACCAGGCTTGAGCTGGCTGAGCGGGAACCCCTCGGGACCCTTGCCGCGATAGGCGTCCCGGAACGCCTTGAACGCCTTCTCGTCGAAGCCCGTGCACACCGACAAGTTCCCCTCCCCGAAGTAGCCGTTCTGCTGGTATCGCTTCGGATCGCCGGTCCAGGCCGCGAGCGCGATCTTCTTCCCGTAGTTGGCGTAGGGCGTCGCCACGAGCCCGTCGGGGCTCGAGTCGTAGAAGCTCCGCAGCTCGCTCTTCGTCTCCGCCGGGATCTCCGGCCCATACCACATCACAACCGCGCTGTGCTCGAGATTGTGGACGACGATCCTCGGGTTCACGGTGTCTTCGTAGAAGTCGAAGGGCGCAGGCGTTCCGTAATGCTGGCCACCCGAAGGCGGATGCGTCACCCACTTGACCTTCGCGGTCAGCGAGTTCACGTGCATGTCGCCCTTCGGCGCCGGCATCGTGTAGGTGCGGAAGGTGCAGCCCGCTGCCCGCATCGTCGCAGCGACGTTGGTCTTCGTCGAGCTGCCGCCTCCGCCGCTGAAGGCGAGGACGGCGAGCACGATCGCGAGGATGAGGATGCCCGAGGCGGCGAAGCCGGCCAGGTAGAGCAGCGTCCGGCGCTCGTCCGGAGTTCGCGCCTCCGTGCGGCGCTGTGGTGCCTGGACCCGCCTGCGCGGAGGGGGCGGAGTTCGGCTTTTCTTCGCCAAAGTCGCCGGATCGTAGCAACGCTCTTGTTGGCGCCAGGTTGCGTCAGTCGAGCCCTGCCTATACTCCAGCCCCCAACTGAAGGAGAGACGGATGGGCTTTCTCGACAAGCTGCTCGGACGAGGCAAGAAGGCTGCGGGCGATGTCACCGGCGATGCTTCGATGCGCAGCGAGGGTATGCACCAGGAGCAGGAAGGAATGGCCGAAGACCGCGCGGACGCCGCTGAGGACAGCGCGCAGGAAGCGCGCCAGGAAGCGGCCGAGCACCACGCACAGCGCGAAGACTCGTAGCTGATCAGGGCGCCCGAGACGGCGCCGTCCGACACCGTCGCTAGCGTTTTTCGGTCCATGTGGATCGCGCTGTTTACCCTGCTCGTCGTCGGCGGCGCCGTCGCTGCCGGCGCGGTCTGGCTCCTCGGCCGGCTGCGCGCCGAGCTCGTCGCCCTGCAGGAGCAGGCAGGCGTCCAGCTTTCCGAGCGGAGCGGCGAGGTCGACCGGCGTCTCGAGGCGATGACCTCGACCATGGACCGGCGCCTCGAGAGCACGTCGCAGTCCGCGGGCGAGATCCACCGCCGGCTGGGCGAGCTCAGCCGCGCGAACGAGGAGATCCTCGCGCGCGCGAACGACCTCAAGCGTCTCGAGCAGGCCCTGCGGCCGCCCAAGGCGCGCGGCGGCTTCGGCGAGCTCCTGCTGGAGAACGTGCTCCGCGATCGCCTGCCCAGGCAAGCCTACGAGCTCCAGTACGGCTTCCGGAGCGGCGAGCGGGTCGACGCCGTGATCAAGGTCGACCGTCTCATCCCCATCGACGCGAAGTTCCCGCTCGACAACTTCGAGCGGCTGGTCGAGGCCGAGACCGACGAGCACCGGGCCCTGGCCGAGAAGGCGTTCGCGCGCGACCTCAAGGTCCACGTCGACGCGATCGCCGACAAGTACATCCGGCCCGACGAGGGAACATTCGACTTCGCGCTCATGTACCTCCCCGCCGAGTCCGTCTTCTACGAGCTCGTCTGCGGCAAGACGGGTGCCCTACTCTCATATGCGCACGAGAAGCGGGTCGTCCCGGTCTCGCCGTCGACGCTGACCGCGCAGCTCCAGGTGATCGCACTCGGCCTCAAGGGGTTGCAGATCGAGGAGCGCGCGCAAGAGGTGATGGCCTACTGCGCCCAGCTCCAGCAGGATTTCCGGCGCTTCGACGACGACTTCCAGGTCGTGGGCACGCACATCGAGCACGCCCAGAAGAAGTTCGCGCAGGCCGACCGGCGGCTCGAGCGTTTCAGCGCACGGCTCGAGCGCGCCGCCGAGTGGGAAGATGTGGTCGAGGCCGTCGAGGCGGGCGAGGCGGCCCACGAGCTCCCGCACGCGGTCGACGCAGCCTAGCTCGGGATGACGGTGTAGTCGTAGTTGACGACTTGCCAGGCGCCGTCCTCGTAGCTCACCCAGACGCGGAAGTCGGCGTTGAGGCGCACCACGCCTACGATGGGCACGATCTGCTTCCCTCGCAGCCGGTAGACGAAGCAGTCCTTGCCGGCGTCGGCGGCCGGCACGACGGGACAGTCGTGGCGTAGCGTTCCCGGGCCCGCGACCCGCCGGATCCCGTCGCTCCGGATCTTCTGCTGGAACTGGCGCAGGTCGAGGCTGAGGTGCGGCGACACGTCGTCCTGGACCGCGGCCCAGCGTCCGTCGACGACCAGTCGCTGCACGAAGCCGTCGGCGAAGGGCTGTGCTTCGGCGACAGGCGGCGGGTTCTTCTTCCCGCCGCAGCCGCCCGCCACGAGCACGGCCACGCTCGCGAGCGTCGTTGCGAGGAAAAGCCGCGCCTTCAGGCTCGAGCCGGCTGTTCCTGCTTCAGGTAGCGGATCAGTCCGCCGGCGACGACGATCTCGCGTTCGCGCGGAAGCAGGTCGTGGGTGAGCGTGATCTCGCCGACGTCCTTGATCTCGCACCGCAGCTCGTCGGCGCCCTCGGCGATCGACCGCAGGCCCGTGATCCGCCAGGTCTGACCGAGCACTGCCCGGTCGTAGTCGCTCTCGTTATTGAACAGCAACGGGACGATGCCCTGTGCGATCAGGTTTCGCCGGTGGATGCGGGCGAATCCTTTCGCGATCACGGCCCGCACGCCGAGCTGGGCGGGCGCGAGCGCCGCATGCTCGCGACTCGAGCCCTGACCGTAGTTGTCGCCGGCGACGATGAAGCCTCCGCCCCACTCCTTGGCCCGCCTCGGAAACTCGGGGTCGCGGTGCTGGAAGGTGAACTCGGCGATCGCCGGGACGTTCGAGCGGTAGGCCATCACGGTCGCCCCGTCCGGCGAGAGATCGCCGGTCGAGATGTCGTCCGGAGCCTTGATCAGCACACGCAACTCGAGCTCGTCCGGGAGCTCCTTCGGCTCGGGCGGGGGCTTGATGTTCGGGCCGCGCGGGATCTCGATCGACGCCGCCTCGTCCGCCGGAGCCGGCGCGAGGATATGCGCCTGGACAACCGCTGGTCGCGCGGGCGGGCGGGCCGGAAGCTCGGGGACCTCGAGCTCGCGCGGATCGGAGATCTCGCCCGTCAGCATCGACGCCGCGGCGACTGCCGGCGAGCAGAGGTAGACGTTGTCGTCGGCGGTGCCGCTCCGGCCCGGGAAGTTGCGGTTGAACGTCCGCAACGAGTTCGCGCCCGAGGGCGGTGCCTGGCCCATGCCGACGCACGGCCCGCACGCAGGCTCGAGCATCCGCAGGCCGGCCTGGAGCAGGTCGACGTACGTGCCGGACTGGGTGATCTGGTCGAGGATCTGCCGGGACCCGGGAGTCGCCGTCGCCGAGATCAGCTTCTCCGAGATCTCCCTCCCGCGGAGCACCGCTCCACAGACGGCGAGATCCTCGTAGGACGAGTTGACCGAGGAGCCGATGCAGACCTGCGCCAGCTCCGTGCCGACGAGCTCGTCGACCGGCACGACGTCCCCGGGGCTCGAGGGCTTGGCCACGAGCGGGACGAGCTGGGCGAGGTCGATGTGCTCCTCCTCGTCGAAGTCCCCAGAGTCGCCGGTCTCCAGCGCGACGAAGTCCTCCCCGCGCTCCTGCTCCTCGAGCCATGCCCTCGTCTCCTCGTCGGAGGGGAAGATCGCCCCGGTCGCCCCGAGCTCGGCGATCATGTTCGCGATCGTGCCGCGCTCGGTGTAGCTCAGCGTCCCGGTACCCGGCCCGGTGAACTCGAAGATCGCTCCGCGCCCGCCGCGGACGCCGCGCCTCCGCAGCAGCTCGAGGCTGACGTCCTTCGCCTGGATCCACGGGCCCTGGAGCTCGTTCTCGAGGAAGACGCCGACGATCTTCGGGCAGGGCAGCTCGAACGCGTGCCCGGCCATGCAGACGGCGACGTCGAGGCCGCCGGCCCCGATCGCGATCATCGCGCACGAGCCCGACTGGGTCGTGTGACTGTCCGCCCCGACGAGCGTCTTGCCGGGAACCGCGAACCGCTCGCAGTGGATGTAGTGGCAGATCCCGTTCCCTGGGCGCGAGAACCAGGCGCCGTACTTCGCCGCCATCGCCTGCAGGAAGCGGTGGTCGTCGGGGTTCTTGAAGTCGATCTGGAGGATGTTGTGGTCGACGTAGACGACCGCCGTCTCGACCTCGACGCGCTCGTGGCCGAAGAGCTCGAACTGCATCATCGCCATCGTCCCGGTCGCGTCCTGCGCGAGCGCCTGGTCGACCGAGATCGCGATCTCCTGCCCGGGAACGAGGTCGCCTCGGACGAGGTGGTCTTCGAGGATCGTGCGGGCCAGGGACGGCATGGGCGAGGTTCTAGTATCGCAAGAGGGCTCCGATCCCCTCTGCGGGGTCGAGATCTCGACGCACGGTCATCGCGTGCACCGTGCCGCCGTGCGCGAGCGTCTGATGAACGGCGAGATCGAGCCCGTCGTCTCGCTGCTCCATCTCCGTCCCGTCGAGCGGGCAGCGTCCTCCCGCCAGAGAGACCCGGCCGCAGGCAGGGCACTGCGCCGCCTCGTGCTCGACGCCGTCCGTGTAGAGAAGGGTTTCGACCCGCGCGTCCGAGGCGGCTTCCAGAGTCTCCGCCCAGCCCGAGGAGGCACGCTCGCCCCGCCCCGCTTCTTCGCGCCAGCGCTCGACGAGCCGGGACTCCTCCTTTGCGCGCGCCTCCTCCAGGATCGGCGAGGTGAGCGCAAGCAGGTGCGGGGCCTGGGCGTGTGACTCGGCGCTCGTCCAGCCGATGACGGCCTTCTGCGTCTCCTTGGCCAGCAGATCGTCGAACTCGGCCCTGGTCTCCTCGGACGAGACGACGATCACCTTCGGTGAGCGCATGGCACGGACGCGGCGATCGAGCTCTTCCGCCACCTCACGCAGATGGTCGCCGACGAGCTTCTCGATGTGCCGCTGGTACCGCGCCTGGGACCACCCGCCCTGGTCGTGACGGCCCGGCACGTCATCGGTCCTGTCGAGGATCCCGTCGAGGCGGCCGGAGCGAAGGCGGTACAGGTCCCCACGCTCGCGGCCGACGACCGCCACGATCGCACCTTCCCCGCGCCCGACGAGCGGAACGAGAGGCGCCAGGTAGAAGTTGCGCCCGATCCGGATGCGGTCCGGAACGGCTTCGATCAGCGTGTTCGTCCGCCAGACGTTGTCGAGACCGGCCGAGAAGAGTGCGAGCCCATGCGCGCGGTCACGGACGAAATCGTTCTCGAAATACGTCCTGATGCGATCGAAGTCGCTCTTGAGGCCGACGCGCTGAGCGTGGCTGAGCCCACGACTGTTCGCGCTCGAGTGCCTCTCCCCGTCGGCGACGAGCGCGTGGACCCGCGCATCCACGTCGCCGGCCGTCGGCGCGACGCTCGGATCGAGATCGACGTAGAGGCTGATCGCGCAACCCTTTTCCGCCCGGAACGCGGCCAGCTCGCGCAGCCCGTCCCAGGTCACGGTCTCTGCCATCCGGCTACCTCCTTTCCCCGCGGAGGGGCGATTGTATGCGCCCGAGCGGCCCGGTCTTCACGAGCGGAAGCCGTGATCCGAAAAGGACACCTCTCTCTCCCCGGCAAGCGCCGTGCACCCCGTTCGGAATCCTCAGCCAGCGTGTAACAGAGCCGTGGGAACCGCGACTGTCTGGCATGAGCACATGAGCTCTTCCCATCTGCCCGACCGAGAAAGGAGTCGACATGTATGCACGCGTAGCGACATTCCGCGGAGATCCGGCCCGCGCCGACGGCGCGATCAAGATGGTTCGCGCTCAGGTCGAATCCGAAGGTCTTCCGCCCGGCCTCGAGGGGGCGAAGATGCTGATGCTCGTCAACCGCGAGAGCGGAACGGGCCTGGGTATCACACTCTTCGAGAGCGAAGAGGCGATGCGCAGGGGCGACGAGGCACTCAACGCGATGACTCCCGCCGGCGGCGGCGAGCGCACGTCGGTCGAGTTCTACGAGGTCCCGGTCCATATGCTGGGCTGACTCGGCCGGGGGTCGAACGCCGCTCGACCCGCTCCGCAGGCCTGCGCCTGGCCTCAGGCCGCTTCATGCCCCGGGAAACGGGGAAGGATCAGGGGATCCGATTCGTTGAATACTCTGGTGGCCCAGAAGGGCCCCAAAACTTTGGAGCGACATGGCTGAGAACGACGTTCGTGACCTGATCATCATCGGAGGCGGGCCGGCGGGGTACACCGCCGCCCTCTACGCTGCGCGCGCGAATCTCAATCCGCTCGTCATCGAAGGCTTTGCGGCCGGCGGACAGCTGATGATCACGAGCGACGTCGAGAACTACCCCGGGTATCCGCAGGGCGTCCTCGGGCCGGCGATGATGGAGGACTTCCGCGTCCAGGCCGAGCGCTTCGGGGCTGAGTTCCTGCGCGAGGACGTGACGCGGGTCGACTTGTCGGAGCGACCGTTCCGCGTTTTCGTCGAGGACGGCGAGTACCACGCTCGGGCGGTCATTGTCGCCACGGGCGCAAGCGCGCGGCAACTCGGGCTCGACTCCGAGCGCGAGCTCCAGGGGCGCGGTGTCTCGTACTGCGCCGTCTGTGACGCTGCGTTCTTCCGCGGCAAGGAGGTCGTCGTCGTCGGCGGCGGCGACTCGGCGATGGAAGAGGCGATCTTCCTCACGAAGTTCGCGGACAAGGTGACGATCGTCCACCGGCGGGAAGAGTTCCGCGCCTCGCCGATCATGTTCGACCGGGCGCGGGCCAACGAGAGGATCGAGTTCGTCACGAATGCCGTGATCGACGAGGTTCTCGGCGAGGAGGGCCGCGTCACCGGCGTCCGCATCCGGGACGTGAACACCGGCGAGACGACGGAGATCCCGGCCGGCGGCGTCTTCGTCGCCATCGGCCACGATCCGAACACGGGCCTGTTCCTCGAACAGCTCGACCACGACGAGCCCGGGTACCTCGTGACGCAGCGGGGCTCGACCGCCACGAACATCCCGGGAGTGTTCGCAGCCGGAGATGTCGTCGATCACGTCTACCGGCAGGCGGTGACCGCAGCCGGGACAGGCGCGATGGCGGCGCTCGACGCCGAGCGCTTCCTGGCCGCGGAGGAGGGGCACGAAGCGACGGCCCTCGCCGCCCCACGGGTCGAACCGCAAACCGCCGAAGTCTCGGGCTAGAGGCAGGTCCAGCCGAGCTCGCTACTACCCTCGGCGGGGATGGGCTCGAGCCGCTGGACCGATCTCCTCGACCCGACCGAGGAAGAGCTTCGCAAGGAGCTGCCGGGCGATTTTCAGGCCGACGACCTGATCGAGCTCCTGCGCGAACCGACCGCGGAGGCGGAGAACATCCGTCCGACACTGCGCCCACGAGGCTCCTATGTCTTCGGGGTGCTGCTCGTCGCGGTCGCCGTTCCCGAGGAAGACCGCGTCTTCTACCAGGAGATCGATCTCGTCGTCACGCACGGGCGCATCCTCACCGTGCGCAAGACGCCCCCCGGCGAGGAGCCGTTCGACTCCAGTGGAATTCGGGAGGTCTGTGATCGCCGGGCGGAAGATCTTCCGCCCGGAGTCGTCGCGTACCACCTCGTAGACGAGGTCTCCGAGCGCTTCCTCGATCTGCTCGACGACGTGGATGCAGAGATCGACGAGCTGGAAGAGGAGATCGACAGGTGGCCGGCAGAGCAGACGCGCCGTCGCCTCTCGGAGCTGCGCCACGACCTGCTGCACATCCGCCAGACGCTCGCACCGACCCGCGACGCCGTCCGCGCCGTCGTGGACGGCCGCGTCGACATCGAGGGGCGGGCGCTTTTCACGCGCGAGGTCTTCCCGCCCGAGGTAGAGCGGCAGTTCGCATCCGCCTACGACAAGCTGCTGCGGGCGGCGGAGTCTTTGGAGCTGTCACGCGATCTGCTCGCAGCCGCACGCGATTACCACCAGTCCAAGATCGCGAACGACCAGAACGAGGTCATGAAGACGCTGACCGCGATCGCGTCGATCCTCCTCGTCCCGACGTTCATCGTCGGCGTCTACGGCCAGAACTTCGACCACATGCCCGAGCTGCACTGGCACCTCGGGTACCTCTTCTCCTGGGGTGTGATCGGCCTCACGACCGTGCTGCAGGTCGTCTACTTCCGCCGCAAGGGCTGGCTCTAGCCTCGTCGGCGCCGGAGGCCCAAGCCGACCAAGAGGGCGATCGCGGCGACGGCGACGACCCCGATTCCGACGAGACCCGCGTCGTGGATGACCGCGAACGCGGCCTCACCGAGCAGGTAGGCGGCGACTCCAACGGAGATCGCCCACGAGATGCCGCCGGCGGCGTTCCAGAAGAGGAACTGGGGCCACGGCATGCGATGCGCGCCGGCAAGCCACGCCGCCGTGATGCGCAGGACGGGCAGCCAGCGGCCGAGGAAGACGGTCTTCGGCCCGTGGCGCTGGAAGAAGGCCTCGCCGCGCTCGAGGAAGGCGCGCCGGTATTGCATGAGGCGTCCGGGACGCGTAAGGAGCCGGCGCGCGCCGTGCCTGCCGAGCAAGTAGCCGATGTTGTCGCCGACGATGGCGGCTGTGGCCGCCACGGCGATCACGGGCACGATCGACAGCTCGCCCTGCGAAGCGAGCACTCCGGCCGTGATCAGCGCCGTCTCGCCGGGCAGGGGCAAGCCGGCCGACTCGCCGCCGATGAGCAACCCGAGGACGAGGTAGCCGATGCCGGTTGTCGGCAGCGCGACGAGCAGGAGGCTGCTCAAATGCATGCTCCACAGGACGCCTGAAAGGAGAGACCGTGACCGAGAACCCGCTTCGCTTCCACGAGCCTCACGCTCACTTGGAGAGCCCTTTCGGCGGCGATGCCTTCGGCAAGAGAGCGGAGGCGTTCGCGCGCTTCTTCGGCACGCCCAGATTCATCATCGGCCAGACGCTCATCGTCCTCGCGTGGATCGCCGTGAATGCGGTCGGGGCTGCTCTGGCCTGGGATCCGTATCCGTTCATCCTCCTCAATCTCGCGTTCTCCACGCAGGCGGCGTATGCCGCACCGTTGATCCTTCTCGCCCAGGCGCGCCAGGCTGACCGCGACAAGGCGCACACCGACGCCGACGCGCGGCACCGCGAGGAGCTCTCTCAGCGCTCCCTGCAGCAGGGCGAGCAGCTGCAGCAGCTGCTCGAGTCGAACACGAGGCTTACCGAGCAAACGCGCAAGTTAACCGAGCACGTGGAGACGCTGACCGATCAGATTCACCGTCGGGTCGTCCCGGCCTAGGCCTGCGGCCTACCATCGACGGCGATGCCCTGGTTCATCTGCCCCAACTGCAAGCAGCGATCTGTCGACCTCGACGGCGTCGAGGGCTTCTCCCGGCAGGCCGTCGCCTGCCGCCACTGCGGGTTCGGCTTCCTCTTCGAGCTCCTGGACGATTACTACCCCGCACCCACGACCGGCTTCGTCGTCTGCGACGCGCAGAGCCGGATCCTCGCCGTCGGGCGCGGGGTCTTCGAGCTGACCGGGTTCCAGGAGCAGGACGTGATGGGGAAAGACGTGATGGATGCGTTCCAGCTGACCGGCTTCGACGGAGAGAGCCCGGCCACGGTCGCCCGTGAGTGGGGCGTCAGAAAGATGGGTCAGCGGCTTCAGCTCCGCACCCGGGCCGGCCTCCAGCAGACGGTGACCGCCGACTTCTTCCCGGCCTACGACGAGGACGGCGGCCTCCTCGTGGCACTCACCCGCCGCTAGGTCAGACGCGGCGCGGCTCCTCGTCGCCCTGGCACGACGTTAGTTCGCCGGGGGAACCTCCCGGTTCCCCCGGACCCCCTCCACTGGTCCTTGCCGCCGGGCAAAGGTCGCTGAGGACGCACTCCTCGCAGCGCGGGCGGCGGGCGAGGCAGACGCGGCGGCCGTGCCAGATCAGGAGGTGCGGAAAGACGCCCCAGTAGTCGCGGGGGACGATCTTCTGCAGATCGCGCTCGATCTTGACCGGGTCCTCCCGCTTCGTCAGGCCGAGTCGCTGCGAGAGGCGCCGGACGTGGGTGTCGACGACGATGCCCTGCGTGAAGCCGAGCTCGGAGGCGACGACGTTTGCGGTCTTGCGCGCCACGCCGGGTAGCCGCACGAGCTCCTCGAGCCGGCGGGGGACGCGACCGTCGAACTCCTCGATCAGCATCCGCATCGTCCCCCGGATCGCCTTCGCCTTCTGGCGAAAGAACCCGGCCGGACGGATGTCGTCCTCGAGCTCCTCGACGGGAACCGCCAGGTAGTCCTCCGGGCGACGGTACTTGCGAAAGAGCGCCGGCGTCACCCGGTTGACGTTGACGTCGGTCGTCTGCGCGGAGAGCATCACCGAGACGAGGAGCTCGAGCTCGTTCCTGAAGGTAAGGGCGATCGCCGCGTCGGCATGCTCGACGACGAGCCTGTCGATGATCGGGACGATGCGCGCCCGCTTCGGCCCGACGCGTCTTCGGGCCTCCGAGACGAAGCTACGCACCGTTGAGGCGGGGTCCCGCGCAGACGAGGTCGAGCGCGGGGCAGGTGGGGCAGGCGTAGTCGCTTGGCGTCGGACGAAACTCTCCGGCCTGAATCGCTCCGATCTCCGCCGACAGCTCCGCCTCCAGCTCAGGCAGATCCTCGACCCCGAACGAGCTGCTCACCGGGTCGTCCGGGCGCTCGAGGAACTGGTACACGACCTCGACCTCGGAGGCGCCCGCCCGCAGGATCGCGAGTGCGTACACGAGCCGCTGAAGCCGGTACTCCCGCTCGACGACCTGGGCCGGCGTCGCGTCCTCGAGCACGTTCGTCTTGTAGTCGAGAACGAACGCCCGGCCGTCGGCCTCGTGGAACACGTCCACCCGGCCGCGCAGGAGGACGCCGTCATGCTCGAAGGAGAACGACCGCTCGACCGACGCGCCCTCGAGCGACGCAATCCGCGTGGCGAGGCCCGACCGGCAGTAGTCCTCCACCAGGCTCCGGATACGGGCGACCTCGTCGTCGGTCGCCGCTGGATAGCGGACACGCACCGATTGGGCCAGGTCGGCGGGTGGCTCAGGAGAAGCCAGGTCGAGCTGCTCGAGCAGGACGTGGACGGCGTCGCCGATCTCTGTCGCTGCGAGACCGCCCTCCCCCACCCCCCGGGCCGGTTTGGTCTCTCGAAGCCCGACGATCCGCTCCGCGTAGAAACGGTAGGAGCAACGCTCGTAGAGGGAGAGGGCGCTGTACGAGAGCGTCCGCACGCGGTTCTCGGGCGGTTCCGGCAGCGGCACGAGGTCGGGCAGCCTGGGCGCGTCGCTGATCGCCAGGCTCCCGTCTTCGATTGCGAAGAGCGCCAGCTGGGGATCCTCCTCGACCTCCTCGGCCTCGATCTCGGTCGGCTCGCGTCCGTCGAACCGGTCGAGACGCAGGACGAGCCGCGCCCCGTCGCGTTCGATCTCCACCGGAGCGTCGGTCGCGCCATCGAGCTCCTTCGCGTCGAGCCGCGCAAGCACCCAGCCGATGGGCGTCGACTCGTCGCCGGCGCGCTCCGCGTCAATCGAGCCCGACACTATGAGGCGGTCGATCGCACGCGTCATCGCGACGTAGTAGAGGCGCCGCCGCTCCGCCTCGGCGGCTTCGTCCTCGACCTCCTTCACCTCCTGGTAGTCCGAGGTCGGCCGGCGCTTTCCCGTCGACGGGTCGGCGACGCGGAAACCGAGGCGGCCGTCGGGGAGACAGAGGATCTCGTCCGCGTCGCGCGCTGCGCCATGGCGGCCTGCATCGGCCACGACCACGACCTTGAACTCGAGACCCTTCGCACCGTGGATCGTCAGCAGCCGGATGACATCGGTGCCCTCCTCCTCGGCAACCGCTTCCAGCTCGGAGGCGCCAACGGTGCCCTGCTCGCGAACGAAGCGAACGAACCCTTCGACGTCGGGGCCGCGAAGCTCCTCGTACGAGCGCGCGAGCCGGGCCAGCTTGCGGAGGTTCGCGTAGCGGCGCCGCCCGTCCCACTGCGCGAGCACCGCCAGGTCGTAGTCGTGGTCGGCGATGACGCGCTCGCATAGCCGCTCCAGCGACAGCCTCGGAGCAAGACCGGCCAGGCGGTCGTACCGTTGCTTGAACGCGCGGAAGAGCTGAGAGTCGCGATTCGAGAGGCCTGCGGGCAGCGACCGCTCGAGCCCGACGAACAAGGGGCGGCGCTCGGCAGCCCCGCGCAGATGCATGAGCGCGTCGTTCGACACGCCCACGAACGGGGAGGCCAGGACAGTGACGAGCGCCTCGTCGTCGTAGCGGTTGTGCAGCAGCCGCAGGTAGGCCAGAAGGTCGACGACCTGCTGCTGGTGGTAGTAGTCGCGACCGGTCGCGCGGAAGGTCGGGAGCCCGAGCTCGCGGAGCGCCTCCTCGTAGAGCTTCGCGTCGGTGCCGGCCGCGAACAGGAGGACGATCTCGCCCGGGGTCGCCTCGCCGGAATCGACGAGATCCTTGACGCGCGTTGCCACATGCTTGGCCTCTGCGGCACGCCAATGCGTGCCCGAGTCCTTGTAGGTCGCCTTGTCGGTGACGAGCAACTCGACCGCCGGGCCGAAGGCAGGATCGGCGAAGCGGCCGGCGGCCGAGAGCGGCTGGAACGAGTCGCCGAAGTCGGCCGAGAAGAGGTGGTTGATGACGTCGAGCACCTCGGGGCGCGAGCGGTAGTTCTCGGTCAAGGCGAGGACGCCGCCCGAGGCCTCGCGCCGCTCGCGAAAGACGTCGACGTCGGCGTGCCGGAAGCGGTAGATCGACTGAAACTCGTCCCCCACGAAGAAGACTTCAATTGGCGTTGCCGAGGCGCTCTCGGGTTTCTGGGGCGCCGCTGGCGGTGCGGGGCCGGAGGGAACAGTGCTCAAATGCACGGGCCCGGAGAGCACCGTGCCGTCAGCGGCGCCAGGTGGCGGCGGAGCCGGGCTTCGCCCGGCGGGAGCCGACACCGGCCAGGGACGCGAGAGCAGATCGATCAGCTCGCATTGAAGGCGGTTCGTGTCCTGGAACTCGTCGACGAGCACCGAGCGGAAGCGCCAGCTCTCGCGGTCGCGGATCGCCGGGTAGTCCCGAAGGAGGTTCCTCGCGTTCAGCTGGAGATCCTCGAAGTCGAGCGCCGACTCGCCCTCCTTCGCGGCCGCGTAGGCGTCGGCAAAGCGTCGCAACAGCTCCTCGAGGAGCCCTCGGTCTCGTGCGGCCAGCTCGTCGAGCGCCGCTTGCTCGACGCCGTGGCGCGCCTCTTCGTAGCTCGCGAACCGGTCACGCGGGCCACCCCGGGCGGCCAGGTCGGAGAGGTCGATCAGCCGCTCGGCCGAGGGCGGGCGCTCCAGGAGGTCGAGCGCCCGCGCCGCGCTCTCCCGCGCCGTCTCAGCCTTCTCCATCCCGGACGTGTCCTCGAGCACGCACCGCGCCGCCTCGCGCAACTCCTCGATCCGCGCCTCGAGCGCCGGCCGGGCTGCGATCTCGAGGACGAGGTCCCGGCCCGCCGAGCGCAGCGTCTCGTAGACCCCGGTCAGCATCCGCCGCAGCCCGCGCACGCCGTACGTGGCAAGCAGGCGGATCCGCTCGGGATCCTCGGATGCGCAGAAGGCGTCGAGCGCCTCCTCGAACGCCTCGCCGGCCAGCACTCGCGCCTGGTTCTCGTCGAGCACGCGGAAGTGCGGGTCGATGCCGGCCTCGAAGGGGTGCGCCTTCAGCAAGCGGTGACAGAACCCGTGGATCGTCGAGATCCAGGCGCCGTCCAGCTCGCGCGCGAGATCGTGGCGCCCGAGCTCCGCGAGCCGCCGGCGGATTCGCCCGCGCAGCTCGCCGGCAGCCCGCTCGGTGTACGTGATCGCAAGCACCGAGTCGATGGGCAGGCCGCGGTCGCAGACCGCCCGGACGAAGCGCTCGACGAGCACGGTCGTCTTGCCCGTGCCCGCGCCTGCCGAGACGAAGACGAGCCCGCCCGCGTCGATGGCGGCCAGCTGCTCTTCGTTCGGCGCCTTCGTCACCTCGACCACGGTCATGACCTCGCCACCCGGCACATCGACCACAGATCGCACCACGTCGGACAGGGGAACCCGCCCTTCGGGTCGTGCCGTACCTCGCCGGACCGGATGCGCTCGACGAAGCGCAGCGCGTGCTCCTTCGCCCGCTCGGTCTGGCCCCAGAACTCCTCCTCGTCGAGGTAGTCGCGCGGCGCGAAGCCCGGGACGTCCTCCTCGGCCCCGGCCCGCAACAGGCCCCGTGCCTGCCGCTCGCCGGCGAGGGCGCGGTAGAGCCCCCCGAGCGGCTCGATCCCGACGAGGTCCCGCAGGACGAGCATGTACAGCGGGATCTGCAGTCGCAGCTCGGACTCGATCTTCGCGGCCGAGTGCGCGGTCTTTCCCGACTTGTAGTCCTGGACGATCCCGCGCGCGCTGAACGGGTCGAGGTCGATCCGGTCGATCTTCCCGGTGAGCGCGAAGCCGTCGATCTGAAGCCCGCCCTGGAGCTCGGGCGCCGAGCGGTCGGAGCCGAAGGAAACCTCGAAGCGCCGCGGGACGAGGCCGAGCGGCGATTCCGCCTCTTCGCGGACGAAGTGCTCGAGGTCGCGCCAGAGGCTCTCCTCGAGCTCGCGGCGCTGGAGGTCTCCGAGCTCGAGCCAGACGCCGCTCTCGATCGCCTCGGCCAGGCACTCGCGCAGGAAGACGAGACCGTCCTCGATCCGCTCTCCGTCGAGCCGCTCGACGCCGAGACGCTTTGGAACCCCGGAGAAGAACTTGTAGAGCGTCTGGTGGGCGATCGAGCCGCGGAGGCGCGGGTCGACCTCGCCGTCGATCGTACGCGGCGAGATCACGCGCTCGATGAACCAGATCGACGAGCAGTCGGCGAACCCCTCGAGCTCGGTGACGCCGAAGGTGGCCCGCGCCCGAAGCTGCTCGAGCAGCACCGGATCGGTGATCTCCGTCGGCCGCGAGAACGCCCCACGCGCCCGCTCGAGGCGGCGCTCCCAGCCGTTCGCGCGCGCCAGCGCGGAAGCCGCGCCGGCATCCGTCGCAGCGAGCGCGCTCAATGCACGGAGCCGTTCGCGCTCGGTCGGCGCATCATCCAGCCGCCACGTGAGCGAGGCGAGGGACCGCCGCTGAGTCCAACGCGCGACGTCGTCGGCGGCGAAAAGCGCGCGCACCTCTTCCCAGAACGGGCTTGGCTCCCGCGGCGACCCCTCGTCGCTCGCCGCCTCGCGAACGAGGTAGAGGCGCTGCGACGGACGAGTGCAGGCGGTGTAGAAGAAGAAGCGCTCGCGCGAGACGGCGTCCGGCTTCGCCAAGCGCGACTGCCGGGAGCGCTCGTCGATCGAGCGGCGCTCCTCGTCCGCGATGAAGGGCGAGCCCTGCGGGCGGCGCGGCAGGCTCCCCTCCTCGAGGCCGAGCAGGAAGACGACCTCGGTTCGCCGCGTGCGGGCCCGGAGCAGGTCCGTGACCGCCACCCGGCCCGGCTCGTCTCCTCGCGCCAGGCGAAGGTCTGCCCGCTCGAGCGCGGCAACGATCTCCTCGCGGGTGAGCGCGCCCCCGAGATCGAGCCATTCCTGGAGCTCGTCGAGGAGCTCGGCAACCGCCTTCTCCGCCCGCAGGTCGAGCACCGCCTCGTCGCTCACGGGCGGAGCCTCGAGCCCGTACGCCGCTCGCACCATCGAGCGTGCGAGCCCGCGGACGGCCGCAAGCAGGTCGGCCTCCTCCCGGAAGATGTCGAGCACCCTGAGCGGCTGCCCGCGAAGCTTGAGCGTCTCCTCGACGACACGGATCGGCTCGTTGATCGCCCGGCCGCGCAGTCGCCCCTCGAGATAGTCGACGTGCGCGCGCGTGAGACCCGAGAACGGAGAGCGCAGGAAGCCGTAGAGGTCGTGCCGGTCGCCTCCGAGCCATTCGAACCGCAGCAGCGAGAAGAGCGCCTTGCCGAAGGCGGTCCGCCCGATCCGGATTCGCCCCTCGATCGCAAACGGAACGCCGATCGCGCCGAACGCCGTCTCAATCTGGGCGCGGTGGCGGTCGAGGTTCGGGCACACGAGGAGGATCTCCTCGGCGGCCGTGCCGCCCCGGATCAGGGCCAGCGCCTCCTCGGCGACCAGCTCGAGCGTCCCGCGGGAGCCGGCACCCTCGAGAAACCGAACCGAGCCGTCGAGCTCCGGCCCCGCAGGTGGCTGCTCGGAGAAGAGCTGACGCTCGAGGTGCGCGAGAGCGGCCGGGGCAACCTCGCCGTAGCGGGGCGGCAGCTCTTCGATACGACCCGCGGCGAGCGCCGTCAGGTCATCCGACGTCAGGCGGAGCGAGTCGAACGCGGGACGGTTCGGCTCGTAGGGGAGCGAGACCGTGACCTCGGCGCGACCGGCAAGCGCCTGCAGCAGCGCCCATTCGGCACCGGTCAGGTCCTCGAAGCCGTATGCGAAGACAGGCCGGCCCCCCCAGGACTCGAGCTCGTTGGCGACGCGCTCAGCTCCGTAACGGCGCCGAAGGTCGCGGTCCCACAATTCGAGACGGTCGAGCTCAGCGCGATAGGCCCCGTACAGACGGGCGAGGTCACCTTCGAGGTCGGCCGGCTCCACAAGACCGGACTCGAGCTCGCTGAGCACGCTGGAGAGCGCATCCGCGAAACCGGCAAAGCGCGCCGATTCCCCGAGCCCGTTGAGCGAGGCTGCCGAGACCGCGGTGCGGACGACGAGCTGCCGCTGGGCATCGGTGACCACGGGCCTGTTGGCGCCTCCGTCGCGGGCGAGTCGCTCGAAGAGATCGTCGAAGGTCCCGATTCGGCCGGAGAGCAGCGCGCCCCGCTTCGCAAGGAGCTCTCGCTCGATGCGCTCGACGTCCGATCCGTAGGGCACGATGAGGATCGGATCGTGGTCGAGCGCGTGCAGGTAGCGCTCGAGCAGCAGGGCGACCTTGCCGGCGTTCGCCGGCCCGGAGAGCAGCGTCAAGCCCTGGCCCGAGGCCATCGATCTATCGTAGACCTGAGGTCTGACGTTCCGAGAAGCCGTTGTAGCTAGCTCAATTGGATCGACCGGTCATTTCAGACGAACGTGCGGCAAAGCCCGCACGTTCTGAGGGCGGCACCGCAAGCGGCGCCTTAGCACGCGTTCAGGCCGAAGCCGGAACGAGCGTGAAACTCGTGAGAGCTACTTGCGGGCGGTTGCGGACTTCGGCTTGCGGCCCCGGCGGGCGGCCGCGTGTCCGGGCATCTGGCCCGCGCAGTTGTCGCAGAGGTCGGCCTGCTTGGAGCCGCGCCTGGCGTCGGCGTAATTCAGGCGGAGTGTCGCGCCTTTGCCCTCCCCGACCTCGCGGCCGCAATTGTCGCAGACGAGAACGGTCTTTCGTGCCATCTGATTTCCTCCTCGAAAAGAATTCGGTTTCGAGGAGCGTATCTCAAAGGCCGGAGAAATTCACGCTACAAGTCGCGCCCGGCGAATTCGCCACGAACGCAACAAAGACAGAAGTGCATGCTCCTCTTTGTCGAGGCGCGTATCGCGAGCGCCGAGGACGCGTAAATGTCGAGGCCGAAAGTCGGCGATCGTTCTCCCATCGAGATACTGCTCGACGACGGCCGGGCTGACGTATGACGCACGCGCAACCACCGGTGTGTTTCCCAGCCGCTGGCCGACGGTCCGCATCACGCTTGCGACCACCCGCCTCGCGTCCGCCTCCTCCTCCTCTCTCGGGCCGTGCTCGGCAAGGGCGATCGCGGCGAGGAGCGTTCCACCCCAGGTGCGGAAATCCTTGGCCGTGAATTCCTCCCCCATGTGCTCGCCGATGTACTCGTTGAGGCGCGCGCCCGTCAGGCTGCAGAGTGAGCCTTCATAGCGGTAGCGAAAGAGGCGGTCTTCTCCCGGAAGCGCCAGGAGCTCCTTCATCGCCTCCGCGAGCTCGGCGTCGACGATCGCGCTCCGGACCCGTGCTCGGTTCTTCGCCCGGTATCGAAAGGAGATCCGGTTGCCGCGAACGGTGACGTGACTCTTGCGCAGCGTCGTGATTCCAAACGTCTTCGTCGTCCGGACGTAGCGGTCGGTGCCGACGCGGAACCAGCCGAGGTTGATCAGCCGCACGGCGAGTGCGCAGGTCCAGTCGGGATCGAGCGGCTCCCTCCCCATGTGCTCGCTCATCGCCTTGCGGAGGTCCGGAAGCCGCTCGGCAAAGCGCACGAGGCTGTCGAATTTCTCCTGCTCCTGCCGCGCGCGGAATTCGGGGTGGTAGAGGTACTGCCGCCGCCCGGCGTGGTCGATTCCGGTCGCCTGGAGCTTCGCCCTCGGCCGGGGCGAGATCCAGACGTCGCGCCAGGCGGGAGGGATCGCCAGCTCCTCTATGCGCTCGATCTTCTCGGGATCGGTGATCTCATTCCCCCGCGCGTTGACGTAGCGAAAGCTCCCCTTGCGGCCCTTGCGCCGCCACCTTCCTCTCCGTGCCATGCGAGCCGTGTACCCGACGGTCGCGCCGCCGAATCGTAGGATCACGTCCATGGCCGAGACGACAATCGTGCTCCTCGAAGGGGACGAGACGGGCCAGGAACTGCTCGAGGAGGCCGTTCGAGTACTGGACGCCGACGTCGTCGGGCTCGAGCTCGACCTGCTGCGCTTCGACCTCTCCCTCGAGTCGCGTCGGGCGACGAAGAACGAGGTCGTGCACGAGGCCGCGGCCGCGATCCGCGAGCACGGCCTCGGCCTCAAGGCTGCGACGATCACGCCCGAGGGCATGGGCGACGTCGGCTCTCCGAACCGCATCCTGCGCGAGGAGATCGGCGGCCGCGTGATCGTCCGCACGGGCCGGCGCATTCCGGGCGTCATCCCTCACGGCGGAGTCCATGCGCCGATCTCGGTCGTCCGGATGGCGGTCGGCGACGCCTATGGGGCGAAGGAATGGCGCGAGGGCGAGGGCATGGACGAGGCGGCCTTCCGCACCGAGCGCATCGAGCGCCGGATCTGCCACGGCGTCGCGGAGTTCGCCTTCCAGCTCGCCGAGAGAACCGGGGCCAAGGTCTTCGGCGGGCCCAAGTACACGGTCAGCCCCGTCTACGAGGGAATGCTGAAGGAGGAGATGGACGCCGCCGCCGAGCGCCACCCGGACGTCGGCTACGACCCGCAGCTGATCGACGCGACCTTCGCGCTCCTGATCGCGACGGCCGGCGACCCCCTCGTGATCCCGTCGCTGAACCGCGACGGCGACATCCTCTCCGACCTCGTCCTGCCTCTCTTCGGCTCGATCGCCGGCGCCGAGTCGCTTCTGGTCGCGTTCGACGCGGACGACCCCGATCAGGTCATGGCCGTGATGGCCGAGGCCGCGCACGGCACGGCGCCCGCGCTCCAGGGCAAGAACGTCGCCAACCCGCTGGCGATGATCCTCGCCGCCGCGGCGGTGCTCGCGTACGCCGGGGAGCAGGGCGAGCAGGCCTCGCGCGCGATCCGCGAGGCATCGCTCGAGGCGGTCGCCGAGGGCTTCCGCACCGCCGACCTCGGCGGCCACGCGGGGACGACAGAGTTCACGGACGAGGCCATCCGCCGCACGAAGTCGAAGCTCGAGGTCTGGTCGACGCTCTAGGGCTCGAACACGGTCAGTTTGTAGATGATCCTTCGGCTGTCAAGCGACCAGAAGACCTGGATGCTGTTGTTGCACGGCTCGTCCGTCAGCCGACGGCGTCCCTCTCCATTGGGGCGGAGCACGAAGATCTGGTAGCAGCCGTTGCGCACCTTGTCGACTGACGCGATCCAGCGGCCGTCGGGCGACCAGCCGACCTGGCCATAACTCGCGGTCACGAACCGGCGGCCTCGACCATCTGGGCGCGCGGCGATGATCCTGTGCGACGCGCCCTCCCAGTAGAGCATTCGCTTTCCGCTCGGAGACCAAGCCGCGAACCGGCCGGCGCGAGGGACCGTAACGCTTCTGCGAATCGGTCCGTTCGCCCGAACGATCGCGACACGTTCATGACCGTCGCGGAACGTGGTGTAACCGACGAGGTCGCCGCGCGGCGACCAGCGCAGCGTCCAGTAGTCCGTGTTGTCTGGGTTGCCAAACTCGATAGGGCCGAGTTGTCGCGGCCGCAGGGGCCGAGTTGACATGCCCACAGTGATGGCCCCGGCCGGGTCGTGTCCCTGGAACGACCCGATGTACGCGATTCGCCGACCATCGGGAGACCAAGCCGGCCTGATTGCATGCCCCACGAGGCGGCGTAGCGACGTGCCGTCGCTTTTCGCGACCCAGATCTCCGCGCTTGTTTTCGTCAGCACCTCCACGGCAACTCTCCTCCCGGCGGGGGACCAGGTTGCCGCCCCTAGGTATCCGTGCACCGACTGGGCGGAAACGACGAGCCGCAAATCGCTTCCATCGATCGCGGCCGAGTAGAGGTCGTTGGACATGAGCCGATGCAAGAGGATGCGCGTTCGATCACGCGATATGTCGACCTCATAAACCGTGGGGTCGTGAAGCAGTGTCGTACGACCGGAGCCCTCGATGCCGACCTCATAGATCCCGAAATCCTGCACCGCCCGGCTCGAGCTGCTCGCGCTCTCGGCGATGGCCAGAACTGCGATGAGCAAGGCGAGACCCGCAGCAATTCGCACGAGCGCGAGCCTACCTCCGGGCCGTAAGCGCGCTGTAAGGAGGAAGTACAGATTTCAGATCCGCTCGAGCCTGACCACGCGGCGGCCTTCGCGCTCGAGCTTGCGGATCGCCGTCGCGACCGCGTCCGCGAAGTCGCGGCCCGAGAGCTCGAGCTCCTCCGCCCCGCCCGGCTCGGCGGCGATGCGAACCCGATAGCCGGCGCTCTCATCCGAACCGAGCCGCCGGAGGAGCGGCTGGAGGACGACGAGGAAGAGGTTCAGCACCACAAGCGCGGCGAGCGACCGGTAGTAGGTCTCGTCGTCGATCTCCTCCCAGACCGCGGCGATCACCATCACGGCGATCAGCAGGATGAGCCCGACGGCCGAGAAGTAGACGGCGCGAACTGCCTGCCGGTCAGCGGCGCGCACTCGACTCGTCAGGGCCGAGATCTGTGTCGAGGCGACGGTCGCGGCGGCGAGCGTGGCGACCGTCTTCCAGCCCTCTTCGCTGTCGTCGGCCGTCCACAGCGTGAGCTCGAACGCCGCGAGGAAGGCAGCCGTGAGCGAGATGCACGCCCCCGCGAGCAGAGGCAACCGGCCCTGCTCGAGCAGCACCGCTGCGGGCAGCGTAAGGAGGCCACACGCCGAGATGACGAGCGTCGTGAGCAGGACGCGCCCTTCGAAATCACCGAAGTCGCCGAGAAGGAGCGTGCCGATCGCCAGCGCGGCCGTCGCCGCGAGCGAGACGATCGTGAGGAAGACGAGCTGCCGCTTCCAGGACATCTGGCTTGAGCCGGAGCCTACGAAGCTGCGGCTTCCTGCCAGACGAGCAGTCCCAGCTCGTGCTCGGACCAGGCCTCGACGAAGGCGACGACGAGGTCCGGGTCGAACTGGGAGCCGGCGCAGCGGCGCAGCTCGTCGAGCGCCGAATCGGGCGACCTCGGCGCGCGGTAGGGGCGAATCGAGGTCATCGCGTCGAACGAGTCGGCGACCGTGAGGATCCGCGCCTCGAGCGGAATGCGCTCACCGGTCCGGCCGCGCGGATACCCGCCGCCGTCCCAGCGCTCGTGATGGTGGAGGACCGAGGGCAGCACCTCGTGCGGCACGTCGAGCGAGCGGAGCATGCGGACGCCGGCGAGCGGGTGCCGCCGGACGCGCGCGAATTCCTCTTCGCTGAGGGGGCCTGGCTTGAGCAGGATGGCCGGCGGGACGGCCAGCTTCCCGACGTCGTGGAGGAGTGCGCCCAGACGGAGAACCGTGAGGCGCTCCTTGTCGAAGCCGATCCGCTTCGCCATCGCCTGCGCGAAGACGGTGACGCGCGACGAATGTCCACGCGCGTACGGGTCGCGCGCTTCGATCGCGGCCGAGAGTGCGTCAAAGCTGCCCACCGACTCCGAAGGTTCAAGACCGCTGGCGCATTCCCTCCTCACGTAGCGGCGTGAAAGTGCTCGAGCAGCCATTTGTGCACCTCGGGTGTACGGCGCTCGAGGAGTGTGAGGTGGCCGTCCTCGGGTGAGAGGTGAGACTCGACGCCGGGGATGTGCCGGGAGAACCACTCGCCGTGGCCAAAGGAACGAACTTGTCCTGCTCGCCCTGCCAGTGCACGACGGGCACTCGGATCGAAGCCAGATCGAACCCCCACGGCTGCGTCAACGCGACGTCGTCGTCGAACCAGCCGTCGACGCTTCGCTCCAAAGCGGCCGGCATGTTCTCGAGCAGGAAGGCGGCGACCCGACCGGTCAGCACCTCGCGGTCCGCCGGGCCGAGCAGCGTCTTCAACACGTCGGCGAGCTGCTCCGGCGAGGTCGCGAGAAGCTCTTCGCGTTCGCGTTCCAGCACCGCCGGGTGCGCCTCCTCGCCCTCGAAGACGGCCTTGATGTCCTCGACGTTCTGCTCGCCCATCCCGTCGAAGAAATCGAGCTCCTCGGCGTCGAACGGCGCGCCGGGCGCGAGCGCGGCGGCGGCCACCACCCGATCCGGGAGCAGTGCGGCCGCGGCGAGCGCGTGCGGCCCGCCGCCCAGGCGCGGGCGTTCGACCAGCCGCAGGCTCTAGAGTTCGGCTCGGATGAAGGTCGGCGTCCCGAAGGAAACCGCGCCAGGCGAGCGGAGGGTCGCGCTCGTGCCCGAGATCGTGTCCAAGCTGGTGGGCATGGAGGTCGTCGTCGAGCCCGGCGCCGGCGAGGCGGCCGCGTTCACGGACGACGCCTACCGCGAGGCGGGGGCGACCCTCGGCGACCCGTGGGAGGCCGAGCTCGTCGCCAAGGTGCGCAAACCGAGCGACGAAGAGCTCGGGCGCCTCGGCGAGGGCCAGGTGCTCGCCGGCTTCCTCCAACCGCTCACCGATCGGGAGGGCATCGAGCGGCTCGCCTCGCAAGGAGTGGTCGCCTTCGCCATGGAGTCGATCCCGCGCATCACGCGCGCCCAGCCGATGGATGCGTTGTCTTCTCAGGCAACAGTCTCCGGCTACAAGGCCGTCGTGCTCGCCGCCGACCGGCTGCCCAGGTTCCTGCCGATGCTGATGACCGCCGCGGGCACCGTCACCCCGTCGAAGGTGCTCGTGATCGGGGCGGGCGTCGCGGGATTGCAGGCGATCGCGACAGCGCGGCGCCTCGGAGCCGTCGTCTCCGGGTTCGACGTGCGACCCGTCGTCAAGGAGCAGGTCGAGAGCCTCGGCGCGACCTTCCTCGAGCTCGGCGTGGTCGGCGAGGAGACCGAGGGCGGCTACGCGCGCGAGCTCTCCGAGGAGGAGCAGCGCCGCCAGCAGGAAGAGCTCGAGGCGCGGATCGGCGACTTCGACGTCGTCGTCACGACAGCGTTGATTCCGGGCCGGCCGGCGCCGAAGCTCATCCCCCGCTCGGCGATCGAGTCGATGCGGCCGGGCTCGGTCATCGTCGACCTCGCGGCCGAGGCCGGCGGGAACGCGGAGCTGACCCGTCCCGACGAGGACGTCGTCCACCAGGGCGTGACCATCCTCGGCCCGACGAACCTCCCGAGCTCGATGCCCTACCACGCGAGCCAGCTCTACGCGCGCAACGTGTCGGCGCTCGTCCAGCACCTCGCGCCCGAGGGCGAGCTGCAGCTCGACTTCGAGGACGAGATCACCGCCGGCGCGTGCGTCACCCGTAAAGAAGAGGTGCCCGCGTGAGCGTGCAGCTCATCACCGAGCTGACGATCCTGTTGCTCGCGGGCTTCATCGGCTTCGAGGTCATCTCGAAGGTGCCGACGCTGCTGCACACGCCGCTCATGTCCGGGTCGAATGCGATTCACGGAATCGTCATCGTCGGCGCGATCATCGTCATGGGCGCGCACCATCCGGGGCTGTTCATGAGGCTCGTCGCCTTCGTCGCGGTGATCCTCGCCACGGCGAACGTCGTCGGCGGCTTCGTCGTCACCGACCGGATGCTGGAGATGTTCAAGAAGCGGCCGGACGAGACGTCTTGAGCCAAAACACCGCGAACCTTCTTTATCTCGTCACGATCGCGTCGTTCATCCTCGCGCTGCGCTTCCTCTCCTCCCCCCGACACGCGCGGCTCGGCGTCCAGATGGGCGCCGCGGGGATGCTCTGGGCGGTCATCGTCACGCTCGCCAAGGACGACGTCGTCACGGGCTGGTGGTGGATGGCGGCGGGAATGGTGATCGGCTCGGTGATCGGGGTCGTCGGCGCCCGCAAGGTGAAGATGACGGCGATGCCGCAGATGGTGGCGCTGTTCAACGGTGTCGGCGGCGGCGCAGCGGCGCTGATCTCGCTCGTCGAGTTCCACGGCGTGTGGGCGCACGCGGGCGACGTCGGCGTCGAGAAGGGAATCGCCACCGTCTTCTCGGCTCTGATCGGCTCGATCTCGTTCGCCGGCTCGATGATCGCGTTCGGCAAGCTGCAGGAGCTCGTCAGCGGGCGGCCGATCACGTATCCGGGGCAGCAGGTCGGCAACGCGCTCCTGTTCCTGGGCGCGGTCGTGCTCGGGGTGGTTGCGATGACCACGGTCGAGTTCTGGCTGCTTGCGGCGATGATCGGCGCGGCGGCCATGTTCGGCATCGTCTTCGTGCTCCCGATCGGCGGCGCCGACATGCCGGTCGTGATCTCGCTCCTGAACGCCTTCACGGGACTGGCGGCTGCGGCGACCGGCTTCGTGCTGCACTCGAACGTCCTGATCGTGAGCGGGATGCTCGTCGGCGCCGCGGGAACGCTGCTGACGACCCTGATGGCGACGGCGATGAACCGGTCGATCGCCAACGTCCTCTTCGGGGCATTCGGGAAGATCGTGACCGCGCCAGGCGCTGCTGCGGCCGCGGGCGACGGCGCTTCGGTGCGCTCGGCTTCGGCCGACGATGTCGCCGTCATGCTCGCGTACGCGCGGCGCGTCGTCTTCGTCCCGGGCTACGGCCTTGCGGTCGCGCAGGCGCAGCACGACGTTCGCAACCTCGCCGAGCTGCTCGAGGAGAAGGGCGTCGACGTGCGCTATGCGATCCATCCGGTCGCCGGCCGCATGCCGGGTCACATGAACGTGCTGCTCGCGGAGGCGAACGTTCCCTACGACGAGCTCTACGAGATGGACACGATCAACCCGGAGTTTCCCCAGACCGACGTCGCGGTCGTCGTCGGCGCGAACGACGTCGTCAACCCGGCGGCGCGCAACCAGCCGGGGAGCCCGATCTATGGGATGCCAATCCTGGACGTCGACAAGGCGCAGAACGTCGTCGTCATCAAGCGCTCGATGTCGCCCGGGTTCGCCGGGATCGACAACCCGCTCTTCTACGACCCGAAGACGGTGATGCTGTTCGACGACGCAAAGGCGGCTCTCGAGAAGGTCATCGCGGCCGTCAAGACCGTTTGAAGGTTCGGTTCTTCACCGGCCGCGACGTCGAGGCGGCCGTCTCGCCCGAACGAGCGCTCGAGGCTGTGCGCGACGCGTTCGTGGCCTACGCGCGGGGCGAGTGGTCGATGCCGCCGAAGGTCTACGTGCCCGCCTATCCCGCCGGCGATTTTCGCGCGATGCCTGCGCTCGGCGCCGGCCATGCGGCGCTGAAATGGGTCACGTCGTTTCCCGGGAACCCGGAGCGCGGGCTGCCGACGGTGATGGGGCTCGTGCTTTTGTCAGACGCGTCGAACGGCGTGCCGCTGGCGGTGCTCGATGCCGCTGCGGTGACCGCACTCCGAACGGGCGCCGCCGCGGTCCTCGCCGCGGAGACGCTCGGCCGATCGGATGCCGAGACAGCTGCGGTCGTCGGCGCGGGCGTGAACGGCAAGGCCGCGGCGCGCACCTTCCTCTCCCGGGGCCGAGACGTCCTGCTCCACGACGTCGACCCCGCGCGCGCCGAGCAAGCCGTAGCCGAGCTCCAGACCTTGCAACAGTCTGTTGCAAAGTCGGTTGGGCTCGAGGAAGCGCTCGCCGCCGACCTGCTCGTGACGATGACGCCCGGTCACGAGATCCTGCTTCCCGCGGGCTCGCTCCGACCGGGCCAGCACGTGAGCCTGATGGGCGCCGACGGCCCGGGCAAGGCCGAGATTGCGGTCGAGGAGCTCTTGCGCACGCGGATCTTCTGCGACGACTGGGAGCAAGCGAGCCACAACGGCGAGCTCGTCCACGCAGTCGAGGCGGGGAAGCTCGAGCGCGACCGCGTGACGGAGCTCGGGGCAGTGCTAACCGGGCAAGCCGGGGGCCGCGCCGCTGACGACGAGATCACCGCGTTCGACTCGACCGGCCTCGCGATCCAGGATCTCGCGATCGCGCTCGCTGCGATCGAGAGCGCGGGCGAGCTCGACCTACCGACGCTCGATCTCTAAATCACTGCGCCATGGTTCTGTCGTGGACCCAGTTCGCGCCCATCTCATTGAGCACCAGGTCGGTCAGCACGTAATCGACGGGGGCCTCGAGTATTTGACGCCCGCAAGGCACTCGTGGCGTCCAAGGTAGAGCGGGGCGCGACTTGGATGTGGGAGGAGTGGGTCAACGATCTCGATAAGCGCCAGATCATCCAGGAGCTCCTTCAGGACGTTCCTGAGGCTCGGGTCATTGGCCCTGAACGCAAGGCGTGCTCGCCTTGGAGGGGGTGACTGACTAGGCGCCGCCGGCGCGCGACGACTTGAAGAACAGCTCGTCGGGCAGCACGTGGACGAGCACCTCGTCCGATTCGCCGTCGTTGAACGTGAGCAGGCAGTGGAAGTGGACATCGGCGACGTCGTTCGCGCCGTCACCCCTGCAATCGGCGGCTTCCACCCACATCCTCCCGCCGCCGTCGTTGACGAACATCTTGCCGGTCATCTCCCGCTGTGCCTCGAGGGGCGTGATCGGCGCGCCGTGCGGCCCGCTGTGGTCGTGATGCGCCGCATCCCAGCCCGATGACGCGATTCCGACGACGACGAGCATCGCGACGAGGACACCGCCCACCGCACCGCCCCGAAGCAGCCGGGAGCGCTTCTTCGGCTCGGCCGCCTCACTCTCTCCCACCCCACTCCACGCCATGGGAGCCGAAGCCATTGCCAGGCCGTCCGTCCCCGAGATGCTCGGCTCGTTGAGACGCCCGAACCTCAGCCAGGCGAACGTATTGCCCGCGAGCACGAACCAGTTGAAGAAGAAACTGATGGCGCCCCACCAGCCCTGCACGAGCGTCCGCAACGTGAAGTCGCTCACAAGCCGCCGCCCGCAAGTCCGGCAGGCGACCGCGTTCACCGTGACGAAGCGCTGGAGGAAGAGGAGCCCGACGTGGCGACGCACCGTCACCCGGCGGGCGGGCTGGCGACCGCACGACTCGCAGACAACGGTGTCGGCAGCTCCGTGGCTCGCAAGGTGTTCCGAGTAGGCCTCCATGAGGCCAGCATCGGCATGCAGGCATCGGATCCGACGCTCGGACGAGTGATGCGGGCAGGCTACTGAGCCCGCAATCCCTGACTACTCGAAATGTCTCGAAAATTGTCGCGCGCGTCCCCGCCGGTCTTCGGTAGCTTCTGGACCGACACAGGGACGAGGGAAAGGAGAGAGGATGAAGGGCAAGATCGTGCACGTCGAGATCCCCGCTGACGACACGCAGCGGGCGATGAAGTTCTGGGGTGACCTCGTGGGCTGGGAGTTCAAGCCCTATGGCGACGGCGCCGAAGAGGCGCCCGAGTACAACATGTTCGAGGGCGAGCCGGGCGGAGCGATCTACCCGGCGGGCGATGCCGGGAAGGGCTTCATGATCTACTTCGAGGCCGACGACATCGACACCGAGCTCGACCGCATCCGCGAGCTCGGCGGCAACGCCGAGGACAAGATGCCTGTGCCGAGCATGGGCTGGTTCTCGCGTGCAACGGACCCTGAGGGCAACACCTTCGGCGTCTGGCAGAGCGATGAGAGCGCCCCGATGCCCGAAGGCATGGGCGCCACCACGCAGTCGGCTTCCTAGAGCAGACGCGCAGGCTCGAAGAGCCTGAGCTCCGGCGGGGGCCGTCCGAGGATGGCCCCCGCCACGAGCTCTCCGCAGGCAAGGCCGAGGACGTTGCCGTGCCCTGAGTAGCCGGCCGCGACCCAGACACCGTCGCGCCCGGGCAGTGGCCCCACGAGCGGAAGGCGATCCTCGGTCGTGCCGAAGATCCCCGACCAGCGGTGCATGACCTGCGGCGGCTCGCCGATCAGCTGCTCGGCGAAGGACTCGAGCGCCTGCTGGATCGTCTCCGTCACGCCCTCCTCGTTCGTGTACTCGTGGTCCGGGCTCGCGTCGCGCCGGCCGCCCAGCACGAGGTGACCCTCGGGCGTCTGCTGCCAGTAATCGAAGCCGTGACGCGCGTAGTGAGGGCAGGAGTACAGCTGCGCGCCGAGCGGCTCCGTCACGATCACCTGCCCGCGGACTGGCCGGATCACCTCGTCGAGCGCGGGAACCAAGCCGCTCGTGTAGCCGTCCGTGGCGATGACGACGTTCTCCGCGTCCAGGTCGTCGAGCGATTCGACCCGTCTCTCCTCGACGATCTCGGCGCCCGCTGCCACGGCCCAGGCGGCGAGTCTCCGCACCCACCGTGCAGGGTGGAGCGCGCCGTCGGTCGGGTGGCGGATGGCCGCGCGATAGAGACGATCGAGCGGCGGGACGAGCTCCGTGAGCCAATCGGCCTCGAAGCCGTCCTCGCGCAGAGCATCGAACTCCGCGCGCAGCTCTTCGGCCTCCTCATCGTCGGCGAGCCGCAAGCTGCCTACGTGGCGGAGCGCGTCGCCCGCAAGCTTCTTCATCCGCTCGAGGTAGTGCTCGCTCAGCCGCCAGAGCTCGGCGGCCCCGTCGCCGCCGAGCTGGTCCCGAGCCTCGTGATAGGGCATCGCCCCTCCGCGCAGCGCGAAGCCGCCGTTGCGCCCGCTCGCCCCGGACGCCACGCGCCGCGCCTCGTACACGCGCACCCGCAGCCCGCCCTCCGCGAGGGCCAGCGCGCACGAGCAGCCGGTGACGCCCGCGCCGATCACGGCGACATCCGGGCGACCCTCGATTCGCGCCGCGGCGAGCGGCTCGGCGAGCTCGGCGAGCTCGGCGAGCCAGTAAGACTCGGTCACACGGCGATGCTAGTAGCCCGGCGCGCCCGTCCGACCGGGGTCCTCCGCGGAAGACCCCGGTCGGAGGCTGAGGAAGCCGCTACGGTCGCACTTGAACGTTGCCCTCCACGTCCCAGGGGCCGAAGCGAGGGAGGTTCGGACTGTTGCAGAAGGCCTCGTTCGCGGCCTCATCCCCGAAGCCGACAAGGCTCGAGCGATCCGGCAGGGCGTTTGGACCCTCTCCGTTGTCGAAGACCTGGAACCAGGCGAATGCTCCGGTCGGGACCGTTGGATCGTTGCTGTACGTGACCACGCCGCCAATCTTGGCGCGGTTCCCGTCGTAGACGTTCATACACGTGACGTCGACGTGGAAGTCGAACGATTCCCCTTCGACGATCTGGTGGTACGCGAAGCTGCCGGTGACACTGCCGTCCTCGAACTTTTGGGCGTCGAACGCGAGCGGCTGATTCCCTACCTCTACCCCGAAGGGGTTCGGAAGCGGAATCGTCCAGTGGACGCCGCCGTTCGCGGATGCCACCGGCGGGCTGCCACCCGTCGCTGCAGCGAATGGAACAGCGAGCAGAGCGGTGATGCCGGCAAGCGCCAGAACAATGCGCACATGCATGGGCCTTCCTCCTTGTCGAGGGTGCGCGAATGGCAGCGGGGCCACCCGCGTGACCAGCATGCGCGTAAGCCCGAACAGCGTCTTGAACCTGCGCCGCCTATTCTGGAACGTGCCGAGCGTCGCGCTGTGTCTCAGCTCGGTAACGAGCCGGGGTGACTCCGACGTAGCGCTTGAAAACCCGAGTGAAGTGGCTCTGATCGGCGAACCCCGTCTGCATCGCGATCGTAGCGACGGTTGTGTCGCCGCTGGCCAGCTCCCTCGCCGCCAACATCAGCCGGAGGCATCGACCGTACTCGCCGACCGACACACCGTGCCGGGCGCGGAAAGCGCGAGCCAGATGCGAGGGGTGCACGCCGACCGCGTCGGCCAGCTCGGTGAGCCCGATGCGGTCGCAAATGCGGGTGCGCAGAAGCTCCTCCGCCGACCGCAGCCATGGTTGAGGCCGGCCGGAGAGACGCTCGGCTCGCAGCTCCCGGCTCGTTGCGGCCAGCAGCTCCAGGGCAAAGCCTTCGGCGGCCAGCGGCGCCGCGTTGTCTGAGGCGCGTATCTCACCGGCAAGACGCCAGGCCAGCCAGCTGAGGCTGCGGCCCCGAAGCTCAACGAGCCGGTCGAGACAATGGGCGACAGGTCCCGACGCATCCCTGGGCTGAACGATCGCGATCCGCGCACCCTCAGCTCCGAACCGGGCGCTGTGCCACGCACCCGCCGGCATCGTGACCGCGGAGGCCCGGGCGAGCCGCATCGTTCGGCGCCGAAACGATTTCTCGAGGCTCCCGTCAAGAACGAACGCGAGGTACGGCAGCTCAGGGTCGAAGGCGAGCTGCACGTATCCCGGCGGGAAACGAAGCTCTGAGAGCGTGAAGCCGTTCACCTCCCGTGAGATGGCGAGAACGCCGTCCTCCTCGACAACGGTGGCGACGCCGGCTTCCATGTCTACTTAGGACCGGTACGCGATGGCTTAGTTAGCGAATTCAGGCCTCCTAGTTCGCCCGGTACACACCCCCCGAGGCGACGGCGATGCCTGCTAACTCGAGCTCCGTCAGCGCCGACGCGAGGGCGCCCGCGTCGAGGCCGGTCGCCCGCGCGAGCTCGTCGGCGCTTGCAGGCCCGTCGCGGAGGCGCGCCAGGACGGTGTCCGCGACGGCGCTCACCTCCACCGCGGCCGCCGGCTTCTGATCGAGCCCGAAGAGCTCGAGGACGTCGCCCGCGGCAAGCAGCGGCGAAGCCCCCAGCCGCAGGAGATCGTTCGTCCCGGACGAGAGTGCCGACGTGATCTCGCCCGGAACGGCGAAGACCTCGCGGCCCTCGTCGAGCGCGAGATCGGCCGTGATCAGCGCCCCGCTTCGCTCCCGAGCCTCGACGACGACGGTCACATCGACGAGACCGGCGATGATCCGGTTCCGTGCGGGAAAGCGCCAGGGCGCCGGCTCAACCCCGGGCGCGTACTCGGAGACGGTGAGCCCGGTCGCGCGCACTCGCCCTGAGAGCTCGGCGTTCGCCGCCGGGTAGTCGCGGTCGATCCCGCAGCCCAGGACGCCGACCGTCACGCCCCCGGACTCGAGTGCCCCTCGATGCGCCTCGCCGTCGATCCCCCGGGCGAGACCGCTGACGACGACGAGGCCGGCCGCCGCGAGCTCACGCCCGAGCATCCGCGCGACCTGCGCTCCGTACGGCGAGCACGAACGCGCGCCGACGACGGCCACCCCTGGCCGCCTCAGGATCTCGATCTCCGCGGCTCCGCGGATGAAGAGACCGACCGGCGGATCGTGGATCGCGCGCAGGAGCGGAGGGAAGCCGGGATCCGAGCGTGCCAGCCAGCGAACTCCGCCTTCGCGCAGGCGAGCGAGGAACCCCGCTTCGTCGAAACGACGGGCGAAGCCGTGGAACGGGCCGCTGCGCGGCGGACGGATGAGATGAACGCCCTGCTCGGCGGCAAAGGCCGCCAGCGCGAGGTCGCTCATGTCTGGCCCAGCTCCCGCGGGGAGCGGTATGCCAGCGCCTCCGCCAGGTGATCGGCGCCAACGGCGGGCTCGGCGGCGAGCGCGGCGATCGTCTCGGCAACGCGGCGGGACCGTGCCCGGCCGCGGCCGGAGAGCGGCAGGCGCTCGACGGCGCGGTCGAGCAGCTCCGTCGCCTCCTTCGTCCACTGGGGCCGCCCGAGCTCGAGCCGTCCACGCCCGACGGCGACCCGCTCGCGGACGGCCTCCGAGCCCTCGCCGGCCGGCGCGGCGAGCTCGACCGCACGAGGGCGAGGCATCGCCACGATGAGATCGAAGCGGTCGAGCAGGGCGCGCGAGAGCTTGTCGCGGAAGGAAGCGAGCCGCTGAGGCGAGCACGAGCACGTCGCGGCCGGATCGCCCCGCGCCCCGCAAGGGCAGAGATTCATCGCCGCCACGAGCTGGAAGCGGGCCGGAAAGAGCGCCCGCCCTCCGACGCGAGCGATCGAGACGAAACCGTCCTCGAGCGGCTGCCGGAGCGCCTCGAGCGCGGGCCGGGTGAACTCCGCGAACTCGTCCAGGACGAGCACGCCGCGATGGGCGAGGCTGACCTCGCCCGGCTTCGGCCCCTGTCCGCCGCCTACGAGCGCCGCCACCGAGGCGTTGTAGTGCGGAGATCGGAGAGGCCGGGAGGTGACGAGCGGGCGGTCGGCGGCGAGCTGCCCCGCGACCGAGTGGATCCTCGTCACCTCGAGCGCCTCCGCGGGCGCGAGCGGAGGAAGGATCCCCGGAAGCCGCCTGGCGAGCATCGTCTTGCCCGTTCCAGGCGGGCCGGCGAGGAGCAGGTTGTGCCCGCCGGTCGCCGCGATCTCGAGCGCCCGGCGAGCACGTTCCTGGCCCCGGACGTCCGCGAGGTCGAGCGGCGGCGGCCCGGGTGGGTGTCCGTTGCCGGCGACGTACGGCTCCGGCTCCCGCTCCCCGCGCAGGTAGGCGGCGGCCTCCGCGAGATGCCGAACCGGCACAGGCTCGATCTCGGCGAGCGCGGCCTCGGGCGCCGTGGAGGCCGGGCAGATGATCCGCGACAGCCCGGCCTGCCGCGCCGCCTCCGCGAGCGCAAGCATCCCGCCGACAGGACGAAGATGACCGGTCAGCGCGAGCTCGCCCACCGCGGCGTGATCCGCCAGTCGCTCGCTCGGAAGCTGATCCGAGGCGGCGAGAATCGAAAGCGCGATCGGAAGGTCGAACCCTGCACCCTCCTTGCGCAGCCCGGCCGGCGCGAGGTTGACGGTGATGCGCCGGAGCGGCCATTCGAGCTCGGCCGAGGTGATTCCGCTGCGGACGCGCTGCTTCGCCTCCTGGCAGGCGCGGTCGGCGAGACCGACGATCGAGAAGCCCGGGACGCCCGACTCGAGATGCGCCTCGACCTCCACGCGGCGGGCCTCGAGCCCGACGAGGGCATGCGTGATCGTGCGCGCCAGCATCCAGCCAGGCTAGGCGGGTTACGCTCACATGTCTGTGCCGGAAGTGCGCCGTAAGCGTGTCGCCCTTTCCAGCCCGCCGCAGGACTGCCTCCGCGTTTGCAACCGGCCTCTGAAGGAGAAACCAGCGGTATGAGCGCAAAGGCGCTCCTGGGCCTTCTGGCTGCCTTCGGCGTCGTCGCCGTCGCCGCCTCGGCCAAGACTCCGCCCTCGCCGACCCCGGTACCGGTGAAGGCGAGCACCCGCAACGAGGTGACCCCGGCGGCGGGCAGCGGCTACATCGCCTGGGCGAAGAGCAGGCGGGGCCATCCTCACGTGTACGACGTCTGGGCCCAGCAGGAGGGACAGGCCGCCTTCAAGGTCAACGCCCCGAACACGCACGGCTGGGCCGGAGGCATCGACGCGACGAGGTTCGTCTACCAGCAGGTGAAGAAGGGCAACTCCGACGTCCGTTTCTTCGACCTCGTCACCCGGCGGCGCACGAACGCCCCCGCCGGCGTGAACACGAAGCGCTGGGAATGGCGACCGACGATCTCGGGTGACTGGCTCCTCTACGGCCGCGGGGTCGTCTTCGGCGGGTCGACCCAATACGTCCTCCTCCGCAACCTCGTCACAGGGGAGCAGCGCATACTCGACTCCCTGAAGAGCAGGAACGGCTTCCTGCAGGCGGGGCAGGTGAACGGCACCTACGCCGTCTGGATGAAGTGCACGTCGCGCGTCGGCTGCAACGTCTACCGCTACGACATCACCACCGCGACGACGACCTACATGCCGACAACCGGCCAGGTCCTCTATGCCCCCTCGGTCACGAACTCCGGGACCGCCTTCTACGGGCGCAGCGGTCCGTCGTGCGGATCCAACGCCGAGCTCGCGAAGACGACGCTCGACGGGACGACGACCGTCGTCTACTCGTTCCCGAGCGGGCAGGACTTCGGAGTCACCTACGCGACGACGCTCACGAGCCTCCCGCCACCACCGTTCACGACGAGCCGGATCTACTTCGACCTCGGGGACTGCTCCACCGGGCGAGTCGACATCTACAGCATCGACGACTCCGAGCGGCTTCCGCCTTCCGGACGCTAGCCGGCCCGCGCGACGAGCACATCCTCGAAGAACTCTCCCGCGCGACGGCCGGTGCGGCGGTTCACGTGCCGGCGGTAGCGGGTCTCGAGCGAAAGGCCTGCGCGCTCGAGGATCTCGGGATAGAGATCCCGGCGGTCGTTGATGACGATCACGACGGGCGCGCGAGGCCGGAGCATCCTGCGGACGCCTTCGAGCGCCGCCGTCATGCCGTCAGCGTAGGCGGCGATCGCCCCCACGCTCGTCCCCGAAGCGGCGGCGCCCAGCTCCAGCTCGCGCCGGTCGTCGAGCCCGAGCAGCTCGTACGCGTACCGATGCTGCTCGTGGTAGTCGATCAGGCCCGGGTAGGGCGGCGACGTGACGACGCCGTCGACGGCCGCGTCGAGCTCCAGCTCGCGCATGTCCCCGTGCAGGACCGCGGCTTCCACGCCGCGGCCGCGGACACGCGAAAAGGCGCGGACCCGCGCCAGGGTATCGAGCGAATAGCGGCGCAGGAAGTGCGCGGCGCGGTCGATGGGGCGGCAGACCCGGCGGTGCTTGTGGCACCAGTACTCGCCGAGCTGCGGCGAGCGCGGGAAGTCGAGGTCGAAGTGGGTCGTGCGGCGGGCCGAACGGGCGGCGCGGGCGAGGACGACGCGCAGCGCGTCTGAGTGCTCGTAGTCGTCGACGAGCGAGCGGAAGAAGAGAAGCTCGGCGGCGGCCTGTGGGGCGAACCAGTCCTTGATGTAGCGTGAGGGACGCGTCGGCGCCCGGCCGTCGAAGCGCTCGAGCCTCGTGAGCGCGTCGCGCAGCTCTCGCTCGAGCGTGAAGAGGTTGTAGCTGCGGGTCTTGACGTCCATCAGCAGGCAGTTGAAGGCCGCGACATCGACCCCGGTGGCCGAACGTCCGTCCTCGAGCGCCTGGACGAGCGTCGTCCCCGAGCCGGCGAACGGGTCGAGCACGTGCCGGGCCCGGGGCAGGTGGCGCGCCAGCAGAGCCTCGACGAGCTGCGGCACGAACTTGCCGAGGTACGGGTGCAGCCGGTGGACGTGCTTCGTCCGCTCGCGCTCGGGCAGGTCGCGCTCCGACCAGGAGAGGTCGAGGTCGACGCCGAGCTCGCGGTAGAGCGCGTCCTGGGTCTGGGCCATCGCGCCCGGGTTCGGCGCGGACGAGCCTAGTCCTCGGGCTTAATGCACCGCTTGGGGTGCCGACGTTCGCCAAGCGCCGCAGTCAATCGCCCGAGTATGAGCTGCTCCTGCTCTTACCGACCACACGCCCGTCTTCAAAGCAGACTTCGAAGACCGTCTGCGCATCGAAGATCCAACCCTCGCCCCCAGGCCCGGCAGGAGCCGTGCCGAGCAGAAGGTTTTCCTGCCAGATCCGTTACTGCGTCCTCGGTCATCCCGGTGTGAATTCGAGTCCACGCACGTCCGGCACGCTCGGACTCGCCTGTGACTTTGTCACTGCGGTAGTCGAACAAAGCGAACAGCCCGGCGAGCGTCGCTACGAGGATCACGATCGCAATCACGACGCCGGCCGCAGCCAGGACGAACATCCGGACGATACGCGCACGGCGACTCCTGGCTTCGTCCACTACTAGTTCCGATTCTGCCACGGAGCCGCGCACCTATTTCGACACCACGTCTTAAGGGGTGTCGTCGAGCCGGTAGATATCCGTGCGGCGGCTGCGACAGGTAAGGCGGTCGAAATAGATCCGCACAGTCGCCGGCGGGAGCTCGAGGGCGTGAGTCGCTAGGAAATCGTGCCTTCTCGAGAAGGAATAGAGCACCCGCGTCTTTCCGTCGAGCGTGGCCTTGACGAGCTTGACCGAGGAGCCACAACCACGCCTGCTTCGGCCGAAGTACATCGTTCCGGTCGACGTCACCGAGGGTCCGTACTGAAACTGGCCGTGGTTCGGCAGCCGCGTCGTCTTCGCGGCCGTGATGTCATGGCGGTAGACGTTGCAGCTGCGCGGCGATGGGACGCACTTCATCCACACGGCGAAGTTCCCGGTCACATCGCCCGGCAGCAGGATTGCGTTTCTCCTGCGAACCGAAGCGAGCACGCGTTCGTAGCCCGTCAGCAGGTTACGCAGCAGGACTTGCTGGCGCGAGGCGCTGTACGGTTCGCCGCGCCCGTACAGCAGCCAGCCACCGGAGATCGAGGGTCGCCATTCCCACCGGTTGGTGTTCACGCCGGCCGGAGGATCACTGCGAACGCGCGTCACAAGGTCGAGGAAGACGATGTCGGAGTTCCGCTTCCGCACCTGCTGGTAGGCGAGCCTCGTGCCGTCGATGCCGCCGCCCCACGCCGTAGTGTTCGGCGCGTTGACCCTGAAAGCTGGTTGGCCTTGAAGCTCGGCGAAGACGTCGTAAACCCTCGGGTGGCCGGGTCTGCTCTGCGCCCACGAGAAGTAGCCGCTACCGGCCGCCGGCGTCGTTTCGTTGCGGGAGGACGCCTTGACCCGAGTCGGGCTCGTACCCGCCGCGGCGGTCGAGACGAGGAATGCGGCGACGGCGATCGAGCCCAGCCACTTCGCCATACGAGGAGTCTTTCCGGGCGCGATCGGCGACAAACCCGGATCGAAAATCAGAAGGCGTTCGCAATACGCTCGAGCTTCCCTCCGCGCTCGGCGACGACGTCGAACCGGACCTCGCAGCCGTTGACCTCCGGGTGTGTGGCGAGCCAGACCTCGGCTGCCATGGCCAGCCGTCGCGCCTTCTCGCGGGAGACCATCTCCAGCGGATCGCCGCGCCCCGGCCCGCTCTTCGCCTTCACCTCGCAGAAGACGAGCGTCCGCCCGCGGCGCACGACCAGGTCGAGCTCGTAGCCGCCGAGCCAGACGTTCGCTCCGAGGATCCGGTAGCCGCGCAGCCGGTAGTGCCACAGGGCACGCCGCTCGGCCGCCGTGCCGCGGGCGCGGGTGCTCAAGGCGCCGCTTGCGGTGCCGCCCTCAGGACGCCGGGCTCGGCCCGGTGTCCGTCTGAAATGACCGGTCGACACGTCTGACCTCAGCGCGAACGCTCTAAGCCGCCGCGAGCCTCGCGATTTCCTCGTCGCTGAGATAGCAGAGCGCCTGGAACGAACGCCGGTGGATCTCGCACGGCCCGCGCTCGCGCACGATCCGCGAATGACCCGGCGTGATGTAGCCGACGTGGGACGAGAACCCGTAGCCGGGGAAGAGCGAGTCGAGACGGCGCATCGTGCGGTCGCGGATGACCTTGGCCACGATCGACGCCGCCGCGATCGCCGCGCTGCGCTCGTCGCCGTCGACGACCGCCACGTGCTCGGGGGCGCTGGGGCCGAGCCGGAAGCCGTCCACGAGACAGACCTCCGCGGGCGGCGCAAGCGCGGCCAGCGCACGACGCAAGCCTGCGAGATTCGAGCGGTGCAGGCCCTCGCGGTCGATCTCACCGGGCGAGATGACCTGCACCGAGACTCTCGCCGCGGAATCGAGCACCGCGCGGAAGAGCTCCTCGCGGTCCTCGGCGCCGACCTGCTTCGAGTCGTTCAGCTGCGCGAGCGGGCGAACGCGGTGATCCCGAAGCGACCCGTAGTCGAGCAGGACGCCCGCGACGACGAGCGGCCCCGCGAGTGATCCGCGCCCGGCCTCGTCAGCGCCGGCGACGAAGCGAGCGCCGAGCCTTCGGTCGAACCTCAGCAGCCTCTGACCCGTCTTCGACGGCTGCAGCCGGCTCTTCTGCCCCGGGCTCAGCGCCGGCAGCTTCTTCGGGAGCGGGCTCGGCGGCTTCAGCATCGACTTCGGCACGCGGCGAGGATACCGCCGCCGTCCGCTGAACTTCGCGGACGCGCGCCTTCTTCCCCACTTTCGCGCGCAGGTAGTACAGCTTGGCCCGGCTCACGTCGCCGACCGCCTGCACCTCGATCTTCTCGATCTTCGGCGAGTGGAGCGGGAACGTCCGCTCGACGCCGACTCCGAACGACTGCTTGCGCACGGTGAACGTCTCTCGGGCCCCCGAGCCCTGGCGCTTGATGACGATGCCCTCGAAGACCTGGATGCGGCGGCGCTGACCCTCGATGACCTGGAAGTGGACACGCACGGTGTCTCCGGCCTTGAACGCCGGCAGGTCGGACCGCAGCTGCCGCTGCTCGAGTAGCTCGATCGGATTCGTCATGGCGAGGAGGCCCGGGCAGGCCTCGCAGCATGCTAGCGCACGATTGCTAACGAAAGCCGACGCGCTTCGGCGGCCAGTAGATCGCGAACACCGGCCCGATCAGGTTCTTGCGCGGGACGGCCCCCCAGCGGCGCGAATCGCACGAGGAGGAGCGGTTGTCGCCGAGCATGATGTACTGATCCTTCGGAACGGTCTTCTCGGGGAACGTGTCCGCGTCGCGCCGCTCCTGCTCGATGTAGGGCTCGTCGAGCTTCTTCCCGTTGATGTAGATGTAGCCGTCCTGCTCGCGCCAGCGGTCGCCGGGCAGGCCGATCAGGCGCTTGACGAAGGTGTCGCCGCCGTTTGCTCCGCCGCCGGTCAGGCAGGCGGCCTGGGCCGCCGGGGGCGTCTTGAAGACGACGATCTCGCCTCGCTTCGGGTCGCGGAAGTGGTAGATGAGGCGGTTCGCCAGCACGCGGTCCGAGAAGCGCGCGAGGCAGCCGGATCCCGGCCGCGCGCAGTGCAACGTCGGCTCCATCGAAGAGGAAGGAATCCGGTACGGATTGACGACGAAGGCCTTGATCGCGAGCACGATCACGACCGCGCCGAGGATCGTCACCGCCCAGTCGATGGTGATGCGCCACTGGCGCGGCAGGCCGTGCGTGAGCGCGTCGATCGGGTTTCTCAGCGGACGGTCCTCGCGCGGCTCTGCTCGCGGCGCCACGCGGCGATCCGCGCGTGGTTTCCGGAGAGGAGGACGTCCGGCACGGCCCAACCGCTGAACTCCGCCGGACGCGTGTAGTGCGGGTACTCGAGCCCGCCCTCGAGCTCGGCGGAGAAGCTCTCCTCGAGGCCCGATTCCTCACTCCCGAGAGCCCCGGGGAGCCGGCGCGCGATCGCGTCGAGCAGCACCATCGCCGGCAGCTCGCCGCCGGAGAGCACGTAGGGCCCGATCGAGACGGCGTCGGTCGCCAGGTGCTCGAGAACCCGCTCGTCGAAGCCCTCGAAGCGCGCCGAGAGGAGGGTCAGCTCCTCCTCAGCCGCGAGCTCCTCCACCAGCTCCTGGTCGAGCTGGCGTCCCTGCGGCGTCAGCGCGACCACCCGGTGGCCGGGAGACCCGCCGTACGTCGTCTCGAGCGCCGCCGCCACGACGTCGACCCGCAGGACCATGCCCGCGCCGCCTCCATAGGGCTCGTCGTCCACCTGGCCGGACTTGAGCGGGCTCGTGTCACGGTAGTTGAGCAGCCGCAACTCGAGACCGGAGCCGAGGACGGCCGCGAGCGGACGCTGTTCCGTGAGCCAGGCGAACGCGTGAGGGATGAGCGTGAAGACATCGATGCGCAGAGCGACTGAGGTTAACGATCGGTACCGAAACCGGGTTGCACAATGATTCGACCAGAATCGAGATCGACCTCCCGCACACACGCGTCGACGAGCGGGAGCGCGAGGCCGGTGTCGAGCTCGAGCACGTCGTTCGCGGGCCCCGACGAGATCTCGGTGACCCGACCGAGCACCTCACCTCCGTCCTCGACGACCTCGAGGCCGACGAGCTGGAAGGCGTAGTACTCGCCTTCTGCCGGCGGCGGCAGCTCGCTCCGCTCGAGCTCGAGCGCTGCGCCGCGCCCCACCTCGCGGTCGAGCCGGATGACCGGCCTGCCGCCGGCGCGCTTCGACTCGACGACACGCGCCGGCGCGCCTTCCACGATCAGCGTCGAGCCGACGGCGAATCGCTCCGGGTCGTCGCTCGCGTCCTCGACGACGAACGCGCCCTCGCGCCCGTGCGGCCGCCCGACCCGGCCGACCTCGACGAGGTCAGCCACCGAAGACGGCGAGCGCTTCCTCGCGGGACGGGATCCGGAGGACGTTCTCGTCGGCAAACTCCTGCGCGAGTGGCCACGCGGTGGCCCGGATCCGCGCGGCCGCCGCCTCGAGGTCGTAGTCCGTCCGCCGCAGCTCGACGTCCTCGCCGACGATCGCCCAGTACGCGCCCGGCCGGGCCTCGTACGGCATCCCGACGCTGCCGGCGTTGACGAAGCGGGTCGGACCGACCGTTCGGTCGAGCTGCATGTGCGTGTGGCCGGCGACGAGGAGCGGCTGCTCGACACCGTCGAGGAGCCCTGCGAGGCGCTCGTCGCTCGTCAGCTCGGTGACCCGCTCCGTGTCGCTGCCCGGAACGGCATGGCAGAAGAGGACGTGGCCGAGGACGAGCGTCTCCAGCAGCCCTTCGAGCCAGGCGGTCTCGTCGTCGTCGAGCTGCTCCCAGACCCAGGTCGCACCCGGGGCCTCGTCGTTGGGACGGTCCGCGTTCCCGCGAATCGAGTGCGCAGCGAGCGAGCGGACGAGGGCGAGCGTCTCGCGCGGCAGCGGCCCCGCCGCGATGTCCCCTCCGAAGACGATCTCATCGACGTCCTCGCCTTCGAGCTCGCGGAGCACGGCCTCGAGCGCCGGCAGGTTGCCGTGGATGTCGTACAGCGCTGCGACGCGCACTAGATGGTTGATGCCACGATCTCGCGGCTCCGGATGCGCGATCTGGCGCGTCTGGGCCGCTCCCGCGCCCGGCCCCGGCCCGCAAGCGGGCCGCCGCTCGTCGCGTCCGCTTCGCGCCGTCGAGTCGCCACGCCCCAGAGCGGCCAGCTCACGCCCCGAAGCGGTGATCTCATGGCATCACCCATCTAGTCGAGAATCTCGAGGACGACGCGTTGGTGCGAGCGGGTCCCGCTCGCGCGCACGATCGCGCGCAGGGCGCGGGCGATGCGGCCCTGGCGCCCGATCACCTTGCCGACGTCGTCCTTCGCCACGCGCAGCCGGAGGACGGTCGCGCCCTCCTGCCGGACCTCCTCGACCTCGACCGCGTCGGGATCGTCGACGAGCTGCCGCGCGAGATGGGCGAGGAGCTCAGCCACCGACCTTGGCCGCCTTCAGCAGCCGCGCGACGGTGCCCGAGGGCGTCGCGCCCTTGGCCAGCCACTCCTTCACCTTCTCCTCGTCGAACTCGATCGTCGAGGGATCGGTCTGCGGGTTGTAGCGACCGACGATCTCGAGGAACTTGCCGTCCCGCGGCGA